>Ga0247807_10000064_pt1 | contig 110673 bp, 89 predicted proteins | sample UWRJL074202C1_FD_179931 | JGI IMG/M metagenome (GOLD analysis project Ga0247807, IMG submission 179931) | Plant litter microbial communities from Arlington Agricultural Research Station in Wisconsin, United States - UWRJ-L074-202C-1 | ecosystem: Environmental > Terrestrial > Plant litter >...
CTAAAGGCTTACAGTCATGGTTAGAGCCAATCATCCTTTTTGTTCGTGATGATATTGCCAAGCCAAACCTTGGGCACAAGTATGAGCGTTTTATGCCATACCTTCTTACCGTGTTTTTCTTTATCTGGTTTAACAATATGATCGGATTAGTTCCTTTCCTTCCGGGAGGAGCTAACTTAACAGGAAATATTGCAGTAACGGTAGTCCTTGCATCGATCACCTTTATCATGGTGGTAACTAACGGTAACAAATATTACTGGGGTCACATCTTTACACCGGATGTACCATGGTGGTTATACATTGTACTGGTACCGGTTGAGATTATTGGTATCTTCACTAAACCTATTGCACTAGCTATACGTTTATTTGCGAACATTTCTGCAGGGCACATTTTAGTGCTGGCGCTGATTGGTCTGATCTTCGTATTTAACTCTTATCTTGTTTCGTTCGTATCGGTTCCTTTTGCCTTGTTTATCTATGGTATTGAGTTACTGGTTGCGTTCATCCAGGCTTTTATATTTACAATTTTATCTGCGCTTTTCATTGGAATGGCGATAGAAGAACACCACTAAACTAGAATTTTTAACAATTAATATATAGAATCATGATTACAGGAAGTATTGCTGCAATTGGAGCTGGATTAGCCGCTATCGGCGCAGGTATGGGTATCGGAAAAATCGGTAGCTCTGCTATGGAAGGTATCGCTCGTCAACCAGAAGCAGCCTCTAAAATTCAAACTGCGATGTTGATCGCTGCTGCATTCGTTGAAGCAGTTGCTCTTTTCGCAGTAGTAGTTGCATTAGTGTAACTAAAAATGGTAATGTACTTTGTAGGATTGCTACAAAGTACATTCTATTGTTTAAGAAATAAAGATTTACATATATATACCTAGATGGAATTATTAGTACCGGAAATTGGATTAGTTGTTTTTCAGACAATAGCATTTCTATTGTTGTTGCTTATTTTAGCGAAATTTGCCTGGAAGCCTATATTAGCGGCGATCAATGAGCGTGAGCATACTATTGATGAAGCTTTAAACAGAGCTGAACTTGCAAAACAGGAAATGGTACGTTTAGCTGCGCAAAACGAAGAATCTATGAAAGAATCACGTGCAGAACGTGATCTGATCCTGAAAGAAGCAAAAACGCTGAAAGATGCAATCATTAACGAAGCTAAAACCCAGGCACATGCCGAAGGAGTTAAGTTAATTGAAAAAGCAAAGATTGAAATTGAAAATCAAAAGAAAGCTGCTTTATCTGAATTGAAAAGCCAGGTTTCAATTTTATCAATTGATATTGCCGAACGCGTATTGCGCAATCAGTTAGCGGATAAAGTTAAGCAACAGGATTTAGTTGCAGATCTTTTGAAAGATGTTGAATTGAACTAATTCCCTGCCTACAAATTTAAACGAACATGTCAGAAAATAAAGCAGCATCAAGATACGCTAAATCATTAATTGATCTTTCTACTGAGCAAAATGCTTTGGAAGAGATCCGTAATGATATGGTTCTTATTGAGCAGGTGATTGAGCAAAACAGTGAATTGGAGACTATTCTGGAGAACCCGGTAATTCCTTTGGGAAAAAAGTACTCGATCTTAGAAGCAATCTTCAACGAAAGTGTTCATTTGATTACAAAATCTTATCTCAAACTAGTGGTAAGTAAAGGCCGTGCTGCTATTTTATTTGATACTGCAAAAGCATTTACCAGACAATATAATGTGATCAAAGGTATTGTAACCGCAGAAGTGTCTTCCGCTATAGCATTGACTGAAGCAAATAAAGCAGAGATCATTGCCATAGTAAAAAGAGAAATTGGTGCAAACGAAGTGATCATTAAAGAAAAGCTAAATGAAAAACTGATTGGTGGCTTTATTCTTAAAGTTGGCGATAAGCAGTTTGATGCCAGTATAGCTGGTAGCTTAAATAAACTAAAAAAGGAACTAAGCCACGGCGTGGTTTAAGCCCAATAATCATATACTGAATTACAAAAGAAATAATATAAAATTATGGTAGAGGTAAGACCAGACGAAGTATCGGCAATTATCAGACAACAATTGTCGGGCTTTAAATCAGAAGCTGAACTTGAAGAAGTTGGTACCGTATTACAAGTGGGTGATGGTATTGCCCGTGTTTATGGTTTAACTAAAGTTCAATCAGGTGAGCTAGTTGAATTTGAAAACGGCTTGCAAGGTATTGTTTTGAACCTTGAAGAAGATAATGTTGGTGTGGTTTTATTAGGCCCATCTAACACGATCAAAGAAGGCGACACAATCAAGCGTACTAAAAAGATTGCCTCTATTCAAGTTGGTGAAGGTATGTTAGGCCGTGTAGTAAATACATTAGGTGAGCCTATCGATGGTAAAGGTCCAATCGTTGGTCAGACTTACGAAATGCCGATTGAGCGTAAAGCTCCCGGAGTAATTTACCGTCAGCCAGTTACTGAGCCATTACAAACAGGTATCAAAGCGATCGATGCAATGATCCCGATTGGACGTGGCCAGCGTGAATTAGTTATTGGTGACCGTCAGACAGGTAAAAGTGCTGTTTGTATCGATACCATTATCAATCAAAAAGAATTTTATGAAGCAGGCCAGCCTGTTTTATGTATATATGTAGCTTGTGGCCAGAAAGCAAGTACTGTGGCAAACGTTGTACGTACTCTAGAAGAGAATGGTGCAATGCCATATACAGTTGTTGTTTCAGCTTCAGCAGCAGATCCTGCCCCATTGCAGTTTTACGCTCCATTCTCTGGTGCAGCAATTGGTGAGTACTTCCGTGATACTGGTCGTCCTGCATTGATCGTTTATGATGATCTTTCAAAACAAGCAGTAGCTTACCGTGAAGTTTCATTATTACTTCGTCGTCCACCAGGACGTGAAGCATATCCTGGAGACGTTTTCTATCTTCACAGTCGTTTATTAGAGCGTGCTGCAAAAATCAACTCTAATGATGACATCGCACAAGCGATGAATGACCTTCCGGAGTCATTAAAAGGTATCGTTAAAGGTGGTGGCTCATTAACAGCATTGCCAATTATTGAAACACAAGCTGGTGACGTTTCTGCTTACATCCCAACAAACGTAATTTCGATTACTGATGGACAGATCTTCTTAGAATCTAACTTGTTTAATGCGGGTGTACGTCCAGCGATTAACGTAGGTATCTCGGTATCCCGTGTAGGTGGTAACGCACAAATTAAATCAATGAAAAAAGTAGCTGGTACGCTAAAATTAGATCAGGCACAATACCGTGAGTTAGAGGCATTCTCTAAATTCGGATCTGATCTTGATGCAGCAACCAAATCAGTACTGGATAAAGGTTCAAGAAACGTAGAGATTTTAAAGCAAGGCCAGTTCTCTCCAATGACGGTAGAGAAACAAGTTGCAATCATCTATATTGGTACAAAAAACCTAATGCGTTCAGTTCCTGTAAATAAAATCAGAGCATTTGAAGCTGAATATTTACAACAACTGGAATTGCGTCACCCAGAAACTTTAGCTGCTTTAAAAGCAGGTAAACTTGATGACAGCATTACATCAGTATTAGAAACTGTAGCGAAAGAACTATCAGGTAAATACTAATTAATAAGGAAGAAGATTAAAATAGAATGGCTAATTTAAAAGAAGTAAGAATTCGTATATCATCGGTGCAGTCTACACAGCAGATTACCAAAGCCATGAAAATGGTTTCGGCAGCAAAGCTGAAGCGCGCAACGAATGCTATTGTACAGTTACGTCCGTATGCTACGAAGCTTAAAGAGATCTTAGGGAATCTTTCTGCCAACCTGGAAGGATCTTCATCCCCATATACTGAAGAACGCGAACCTAATAAAGTACTTATTGTGGTAGTTTCTTCTAACCGTGGTTTAGCTGGTGCATTCAATATGAATGTAATTAAAGCAACAAATAACCTGATTGCAGAAAAATATAGTGAGCAGTACAAAAATGGTAAAGTAAGTATCCTTTCTATCGGTAAGAAATCTCAGGATTTTTACGAAAAAAGAGGTTATACCGTAATTGGGAACAATAACGCAGTATATGCTGAATTAACATTTGAAAACGTAACTAAAATTACAGATTCTATTATGGCCGGATTCAAAAACGGTGATTTTGATCAGGTAGAATTGGTTTACAACCGTTTCAAAAATGCTGCTGTACAAATTTTAACTACAGAACAATTGTTGCCGCTTCCAAAAACTGAAATTAGTAAAGAAGAAGCAAGACAACATCAGATAGATTATATCCTGGAGCCTTCAAAAGAGGAGATTGTTAAAGAATTAATTCCTAAATCGATCAAGATCCAGTTATATAAAGCGGTATTAGACTCTCATGCTGCAGAACATGGTGCAAGGATGACTTCTATGGATAAAGCAACAGAAAATGCTGGTGACTTACTGAAAGCTTTAAAACTTTCTTACAACCAGGCCCGTCAGGCTGCAATTACTACAGAACTTTCAGAGATTGTAAGTGGTGCTGCTGCATTGAATGGATAATCTATCCTGCTAAGAATACAATAAAAAGGCCGTTATCGCAAGATAACGGCCTTTTTATTGATAATAACTTTAGGAATTGTACAAATAGGATATTTGAAAATTATCCTGTAAAATAGGCCAAATCCATCCGGGAGAAAAATCAATCCAGCAGACTAGCGGATGATAAAGGACTTAAATCGGAATAATTCTCTGTTCAATATGCTTTTTTTGATGAAATAATATTAATTTTGCAGTGAATTTAAAAACATACAAATGGAAGAAGCGCCAAAACACAATACTAAAAGCATGCAAAATGCAAATGAAACAGCAATATATAAATTATTGGTTGTTGGTATCGTTGTCAGCATCGTAGGAGTTTACCTGCGTTTCGCGTTTGATTCAACTATTTTATCCCTGGTTTCATGGATCATTTTGTTTCTTGGCGCGTTTATCTGCATTAAAGCGGTATTCAAAATACTAGGTTCTTAGTATTAAAAAAGATATACAAAGGGAAAAGCCTTCAGTAGCATTAGCTATTGAAGGCTTTTCCTGTTACAATCAATCTCTATTTTATTTAAGCCTTTTCTGGTTGTCTTTTGCAAAGGCATCCCAGCCAGAATAAGACTTTCCGCTTCCACTTGCAGATACTCTTTGAAAAGAATGACAAACTGCCACAGCCAGTCCATCCGTAGCATCTAAAAATTCTGGAGTCTCTTTAAAATTCAATAATCTCTGTAACATCGCAGCAACCTGCTCTTTACCGGCGCTCCCGTTACCTGTGATCGACTGTTTAATCTTTCTTGGAGCATACTCACAGATCGGAATATCCCTTGACAGCGCAGCAGCCATAGCAATGCCCTGAGCTCTGCCTAATTTAAGCATCACCTGTATATTCTTACCATAAAAAGGCGCTTCCAGTGCTACAACGTCTGGCTTATAAGCATCCACCAATCCTACTGTTTTAGTAAAGATTCGCTGCAGTTTCAGAAAGTGATCATCCATATGGTCCATACGTACAATACCCATGGTGATGAGTTCTATCTTGCTTCCTTTCTCCAATATCACACCGTATCCCATCACAGAAGTACCAGGGTCTATACCCATGATTACCCTTTCCTTTTTTCCAACCAACATAGAACAATATTAAGCATATTTGCATGAATTAAAAGACACGATCAATTGATATCTAAATATAAGGGTATATTTTCCAATGTTCTAAAAGTTGCGATAGTCGTATTTGCCTTTTGGTTTATTTATAATAAGCTGGCTACCAATAATAATCTTAAAGATTTTAGGCAGATCTTATCAAAAATTCCGCAGGCAGAAATTATTACAGTCATATCATTTGTGCTTCTGCTCATGCTGGTCAACTGGGGGCTGGAAGCCTTTAAATGGCGGAGGCTATTAATACAAATAGAAAAAATAAGCATATGGAGGTCTGTTGAATCCGTATTTTGCGGGCTTACCTGGGCTGTATTTACACCAAACAGAATAGGTGAATATGGGGGGCGGGTGTTCTTTTTATCTCCTAAACGCAGGATTATAGGCGTAGTTGCTATGGCAGTAGGTAATATTGGACAAATGGTACTCACCAATATTTTTGGCGCCATATCCATTTGCATCTTTATTTATCGTTTTGCAGGACTTGATTACCGGCTTACTTATGCACTTATTGCCCTATCAATAATGTTTTGCATATTTTTTCTGGTGTTTTATTTTAATATTAAATGGCTAAACGGATTACTTTTATCTATGCGTTTTACGCGTAAGTACAAAAAATTCTATAGCATACTAGGCAGGTATCAAAAGAAAGAACTTTTCAGGATACTCCTATTTTGCCTGGCCAGGTATGTAGTATTCAGCACACAGTATTTTATCATGTTTTACTGGCTTATTCCAGACATACACTACCTGGATATCCTGATGATGGTTTGCATTTTGTTTTTTGTACAATCCACCCTGCCATCATTAGATCTTTTTGATATTGGAGTAAGGAGTGTAACTGCCTCTTATTTTTTTAGCTTTGTAACCGAACAGGATGTTGCCGTTATTGCATGCACTGCAAGCATCTGGCTGATAAATATTATTATTCCTGCTATATTAGGCTCATATTTTGTTTTTAAATTAAATTTTTTTGGAAGTATTCATCGTCGTTAGTTATCTGTCTGCATTTTTAACTTTAATTTATCTGCTTGTTGTATTAGGATTTATCCGTGGATGGCATAAGTTAATCCCTTATCAATATACAAAACCCAAATCTGTTACAGCCGTATCAATCATTGTGGCTGCAAGAAATGAAGCCGAGAGTATCCATCGGACAATTGAGGCATTACTAGCACAAGATTATGATAAATCTTTAACTGAAATCATATTCATTGATGATCATTCATCTGATAATACCGGTGCAATTATCAGCAGTTATGCGGCACAAGGAGTGAAGCTAATTTCTCTGAAAGAAGAAAGGGCGCTCAACTCCTATAAAAAAAAGGCTATTCAAACTGCTATTGGACAATCAACAGGCAGCCTGATCATTACCACAGATGCAGATTGCAGAATGGGTACTACATGGCTCTCAACGATCATCGCATTTTATGAAGAAAAACATTATAAAATGATCTCTTCGCCAGTAGCTTACGACGAAGAAAAGAGTTTTTTTGAAAGGGCACAATCGCTGGAATTTTTATATCTCATTGGTCTAGGTGCTTCAACCATAGGAAACAATAAGCCATCCACCTGCAATGGTGCAAACCTAGCCTATGAAAAAGAAGCCTTTTACGAAGTAGGCGGATTCCAGGGGATCGATGACCTTGCTTCTGGCGATGATGAAATGCTGCTACATAAAATTGCCGCAAGGTATAGTAACCAGATCGGCTTCCTAAAAAATCAGGAAGCTATCGTATACACGCATGCAAAACCTAATCTAGGAGAATTTATACAGCAACGTAAACGCTGGGCCTCCAAGAGTACACGTTATAAGAATAAATCGATCATCGTATTAGGTGTATTTATTTGGTTTTTCAATCTAAGTATCCTGCTTAATATACTAACAGGTATTTTCTTTATTGGATTTCTCCAGATTGCGATCATCCAGCTTGCCCTTAAAATAGGGTTTGAATTGCTCTTCTTAACCAGTGTAACTGGTTTTGCGAAAAGAAAAGAGTTGCTCATACTCTTGCCTGTTCTAAATGTTTTCCATGTACTTTATATTATCTATATTGGTGTAGCCGGAAATTCAGGGAAATACAACTGGAAGGGCAGAATGGTTAAATAATGGAAAAAAGCAACAGTCCCGGTGAAAAAATATGGATTAGGTTTAAAAAAAATAAACCGGCACTAGGGGGATTAATCTTTATTCTCACACTAATATTAATGGGCATATTAGGATATTTGATTACTCCTGATCAAACCCCAATGGCAAATACCATGCACCTTCAGCTGAGTAATAAAAAACCGGGCAGATCATTTCAGTTCTTCGTCATCAGCAAAAACACCGGGGTACAAAAAGTAAATTTTCTGGAAAAAATGCTATACGGGCAGGAGACAGGTTTTAAATCTATCCCAATTACCGGTTACCAGATCCTTGGAAATAAGCTGCATATCAACGAATACCTGGGAGATGATGAACAGGCCGTAGAAACTATTTACCCGATCAACACCGATCCTGCAACATACATCAGCCAGCATATCTATAAACAAACATTCTTGCTGGGAACAGATGGATATGGAAGAGATATGTTTAGCCGGCTTGTGTTAGGTATAAGAGTCTCCCTTTCAGTAGGCTTACTTGCTGTAATTATTTCGATGAGCATTGGGGTAAGCCTGGGCGCAGCAGCGGGATATTTTGGTGGGACAACCGATGCAGTAATTAGCTGGATAATGAATGTAATTTGGTCTTTACCATCATTATTATTAGTTATTGCCATCTCCTTTGCTTTAGGGAAAGGGTTTTGGCAAATCTTCATTGCTGTAGGTTTATCTACCTGGGTAGATGTAGCACGGCTGGTACGCGGCCAAGTAATGGCCATAAAAGAAGCAGAATTTGTGGAGGCAGCAAAGGCATTGGGATTTCCCTCCTCAAGAATTTTAATAAAACATATCTTGCCAAACATTGCAGGCCCGGTACTGGTAATTGCTTCATCAAATTTTGCTGCCGCTATTATCCTGGAAACAGGATTAAGTTTTCTTGGATTTGGCGCACAACCACCCATGGCAAGCTGGGGAGGAATGATTAAGGAAAACTACGGTTACATTGTGATGGATGCCGCATACCTGGCAATTTTACCCGGACTGGCCATTATGCTTACTGTTTATGCCTTTAACTTAATGGCTATTGGCCTTCGTGATGCCTTCGATGTTAAATCTCAAAGTGTAACTGTATAATTTAGTTTTCAATTTCTTAAATTAGCCGGATGTTATTACACTGTTATCAACTGGATTTTTTAGAAGCAGGCTGTGATGAAGCTGGCCGGGGCTGTTTAGCGGGCCCGGTATTTGCCGCTGCTGTAATCCTGCCTGCAGATTTTATAGCAGGAGAACTAAACGATTCAAAAAAGCTTACGCATAATCAGCGGGCGCTATTAAGGCCAGTTATAGAGAAAGAAGCAATTGCTTGGGCTGTAGCTTCAGTAGATAATTATGAAATCGATGAAATCAATATTCTAAATGCATCTTTTTTGGCGATGCACAGGGCGATAGAAAAATTAAAAGTTCAGCCAGGATATTTGAGTATTGATGGAAACCGTTTCAAAACTTATCCTAATATTCCGCATAGCTGTATAGTTAAAGGAGACGGTAAATATCTAAACATTGCCGCTGCTTCTGTGCTGGCAAAAACACACCGGGACGAATTTATGGATAACCTGGCCGATCAATATCCGGTATATCACTGGAGAAAAAATAAAGGGTACCCTACAAAAGTGCACCGTTCTGCAGCCTTACTTCATGGACTTAGCCCACATCACCGTAAAACTTTTAACATAAGTGACCCTGATCTCGTTCTAGTTTCAGATACTGCGGTATAATTCGTATTTTCACCTTATTGAAAACGTTAATACTCAGTAACCGTGTTCCCTTTCCGCCAAATAGTGGCTATCCTATCGTAGTTTACAATACGATCAAAGGATTGTTAAAACTGGGGGTGGAAATTACTTTGTTCAGTATAAACACCAATAAACACAGAGTAGATGTAGACGATATTTACGATCCGGTTTTTGAGCAAATCAATTTTCACTCCTTTGACCTGGATACAGAAGTGAACCTTTGGGGAGCTTTTTTTAATATTTTCTCCAATGAATCTTATAATGTTTCTCGTTTTTATGACGACGATGCAGCAAAATTACTGGAAAGTATTCTTCATGAAAACGAATTTGATGTCATTCAGTTTGAAGGCCTGTTTGTAGTTCCCTACCTGGAAGTAGTGAAAAACAACAGTAAAGCCAAATTAATCTACCGGGCACACAATATTGTTTTTGATGTTTGGGAGCGGCTGGCTCATTCAGAGCGATTCACCCCCAGGCGGCGTTATCTGCAATTTCTGGCGCGGCGTTTAAAAGTATATGAAACAGAACAGATCAATCGTTTTCACCAAATCTTTGCCATCAGTGAACCAGACAGGCAAAGTATTCTCCATTTTGGCTGTGAGACTTGCCTTGATGTCATTCCGGTAGCTTTAGATTTTGAAAAATATATAATCGATCCCGCAAAAACCAGTTTTCCTACCTTATTCCATTTAGGAGCTATGGATTGGCGGCCCAATAAAGAAGGACTAGAATGGTTTATTGATGAAATCTGGCCGGACATTGAAAAACTGAACAGTGAGCTCCGTTTCTATATTGCCGGTAAAAGTATGCAGCAGCATTTTTACGACTACGATTCCGATAACCTGGTGGTAGAAGGGGAGGTTTTCGATGCGATTGAATTTATAAATTCCAAAGCCATTATGATCGTACCCTTACTATCCGGAAGTGGGATGCGCGTAAAAATTATTGAAGGAATGGCGATGAAAAAATGTGTAATAGCCACCACCTACGCGGCCGAAGGACTGAACTATGAAAACGGTAAAGATATCTTGATTGCCGATACACCAGATGAGTTCTACCGCTGTATCCTGCAATGCATTACCCATCCAAACCGCTGGCGGGAGATTGGTGAAAATGCGCGTAAAACAGTAGAGCGCGACCATAATCTGGCTACCATTTCGCAAAGGACACTCAATGTCTATCAACGATTAGTAAATGGATAAATTTTATGTACTTTTGCCCTCGATTTTTAAGAGCAAAATAACGCATGAATAATACCGCATTAACAGACAAACACATTTCATTAGGTGCCAAAATGGTGCCATTTGCAGGATACAATATGCCAGTTCAATATGAAGGCATCAATGCAGAACATGCAACAGTCAGAAAGGCAGTTGGTGTTTTTGATGTTAGCCATATGGGCGAGTTTATCCTTAAAGGTGATCAAGCATTGGATCTGATACAACGTGTAATCAGTAATGATGCTTCTAAATTATATGATGGTAAAGTGCAATACGCTTACCTTCCCAACGAAGACGGTGGTATTGTAGATGACTTGCTGATCTACAGGATCGACGAAAAAACCTATATGCTAGTGGTCAATGCTTCCAATATTGAAAAAGATTGGAACTGGATCCAGAAATTCAATACTCAAGGGGTAGAAATGCACAATATTTCTGATAAAACTTCATTACTAGCTGTACAAGGACCAAAAGCTGCAGAAGCATTACAAAGCTTAACAGATATCGATCTGGCTTCTATGGAATATTATACTTTCACAAAAGGTACTTTTGCTGGTGTAGAAAATGTAGTAGTATCAGCAACAGGCTATACTGGTGCAGGCGGTTTTGAAATCTACTGTGATAACGAACATGCAGAAAAAGTATGGGATGCAGTTTTTGAAGCAGGAGCTGCTTTTAACATTAAGCCCATTGGTTTAGGTGCAAGAGATACTTTACGTTTAGAAATGGGTTTCTGTTTATATGGAAATGATATTGATGATACTACATCACCAATCGAAGCTGGTTTAGGCTGGGTAACTAAATTCACTAAAGCGTTCACTAATTCTGAAGCTTTACTTGCACAGAAAGAAGCTGGTGTGAAGCGTAAACTGGTAGGCTTTGAAATGATAGACCGTGGTATTCCCCGTCATGATTATGAAATCGTTGATGAAGCCGGCCAGGTGATTGGAAAAGTAACATCCGGCACACAATCTCCTTCCTTGCAAAAAGCAATTGGAATGGGTTATGTAAATAAAGAAAATGCAAAAGAAGGTGCAGAAATTTATATCAGCATCCGTAACAACAACATTAAAGCTAAAATAGTAAAATTCCCTTTTTATAAATAATCTGCCGCCAGCCTTTATATGCAAAGAAAACTAGAAGTTTGTCTGACCCCTGCTCTTATTGATTTATATGCTATAGAAGATAGCATTGTTGTTGTTATTGATATTTTAAGAGCAACTTCTTCCATGGTTTATGGAATTGATAATGGTGCAGCAGCAATAATTCCGGTAGCACAGGTAGAAGACTGTCTGAATTACGCAGATAAAGGTTATTTACTGGCAGCAGAGCGAAACGGGGAAGTAGTTGAAGGATATAACTTCGGTAATTCCCCATTTTCTTATACCGCAGATAAGGTAGCAGGTAAAACTATTGTATTAACCACAACGAATGGCACCAAAGCGCTGCACTTAGCTAGAAAAAGAGCCAGTCAGGTCGTGATTGGGTCTTTCTTGAACCTTGGGGCTTTATGTGACTGGTTAAAAAAACAAGATAAAAATGTATTGCTGCTTTGTGCAGGATGGAAAGATCAGTTCAACCTGGAGGATACCATATTTGCAGGCGCTGTAGTACACCAGCTGCGTTCTTTATTTACCACTTTTGATGATGCAGGTGTAGCTGCAGAAGATCTTTACCTGATGGCTAAAGATAACCTAAGAGCTTACATTGGTAAGTCGGCACACAGCCACCGCATGCTTGCTCTTCATATTGAAGAAGACGTTAATTTCTGTCTGCAAGTAGATATCTGCAAAGCCATTCCAGTTTTAGAAGGAGATAACCTGGTTGCAATCAAGCAACCAGCTGTTATTTTTTAGCAAGAAGATCTTTCAGTACTTCATTACCTTTAATCGTTTTTAGTGCTTCTTCATAAGCCAGCCAGTAAATGGTTTCAGCCTTTTTCATATCAAAGGTGCTGATACTTCCCATGCCTTTTGGCTCAATCATAATATTACAAAAAGCAGCTTTTTGTTCCATGTCTTTATTGACAGACATTAAACCTGCCCTAGCCATAAGCGAGGTAATATTTGTAATGTTATCAACTGGTTTTAGATGATTACAAGACGATCCGATAATGAAGTCGCAATCACTCATTAAAGGCTCCACTGGGAAGTTGTTCAAAATACCACCATCCACATACATCTGCCCGTCGATCATAATTGGCCTGAATATTCCAGGGATACAGCAAGATGCCTGGATTGCTCTAATCAACGGCCCTTTTTTAAAATACACCAATTTTCCCTCACTAAAATTAGTTGCAGCAATAGTCAAAGGTATTTTTAGATTTTCGATTTTATCCTCAGGAAAATAAGGTTGCAATAGCCTGGAAGTCTGTTCAATGCTAACTAATCCCAGCGTCCCTAATGCAGGTCTGATAAAACGCAGCAATTTAGTCTTCATGAAAATATCCAGTCCTTCTTCAGGATCTATTCCAGCAGCGTAGAAAGCACCAGCAATAGAACCCGCACTTGTACCACTAATATGGCTAAATTTTATTCCAGCATTGATAAATGCTTTTAAAACCCCCAAATGAGCAATACCTCTGATTCCGCCACCAGACAATACAATTCCTACTTTTGCCATATCTTTGATTAAATTTTTGGTTTATACTTTGAAGCACTTAAGATTTTTTGAGCATCCTGTTCTGCCATTAGTTCCTGTAAAGTAACCTCTGGATGCTCTTTCATATATTTTTTTACCATTTGCCAGCCAATCCAGATTCCCAACTTTGGTGCAGACTCATTTTTCTCTCCGATACCTGGTGTAAAAGGAGCCTCGCTTACGTACATCTGTATCTTTTGAAAATCAGTTTCGAACAGTAAGTTATTTTCTACAAAATAGGCCCATATTGCTCCCTCATAAGTTTGACACCAAATTAATTGTTTGCTAGTATACCCAATTTTAACTGTATCAGTCAATTGAACATCCAGCACCTGATCCATAAAGTAGAGTATCTTTCCGTTTTCTACCATTTTGGCTAAAAGTGAGCGGTTTTCATCCCGTTGAGGAAATAACTCTTCCCTTGCATAAGCTTCTGTAACCCTTGGAACCACATAATCTGGCGTAAATCTTCTTGATAAATACAGCGGAACACTTTTGGCAATCGCTTTATAAAATTTACTGCCCTCCCCTAAAAACATATCCAGGCCTATGCCCATATAATCATCTCCAATTGGTGTTTGTACAGCAAATCCAGACACAAAAGAGATAAACTGCGGAACCTTAATTTTCGGATAATAATATTTAATATATTTAAAAGCCTGTGTCAGGTCCTTCTCTATTGGCTGCATATTTTTAAATACACTGTCTGCCTCTTGGTTCAAATCCGTATAAGCCTGGTCTTTATACAACGTAGAAAGAATCTCTGCACCACTGTAATTTTCGTCACCCACCATTCTATGTACATAATCATCATAAAATACCGGGTATTTCTTTTTAAGCTGTAAATCTGTTTTTGCAAGGTCTTTATCTTTCCCTGAAAATAACTCGCGGTCAAATCTTTTAATTTTTATATCCAGGTTAATATCACTTACATCTGGCCTATTGTCCCTTTTACAGGAAAAAAATGTAAGTACACACAGAAAAATTAGATAAATTTGAGGGAGTTTTACGTTATATATCATTATAACAAATATAAACAGATCAGGGAGGAAATCATCATAAGCCGATGTGAAAATAAGCAAAGCAGCTTATGGTCTCTTTCTTAATAATTTACATAAATAAAACGGATGAAAAGGATACTTACAGGATTACTATTGATATTTTTAACCAGTGCTGCTTTTGCACAATACAATTCAGCGCCCTATTACGGCTTTAGGTTAGGATTGACAGCACATCCAACGATCGGTTGGGTAAAACCTGAAACTGGTAAAAGCAATGGCGTAAACCTTGGTTTTTCCTACGGCTTGCTAGCTGATTTTAATTTTGCAGAAAACTATAGTTTTGCTACAGGCTTAACCATCACCTCTATCAATGGTAAAAGCACAGAAATAAATCCAAGCCCTTATCATAATGCTGCTGATTATCCAAATCCTACCGCTTATGATTTAAAATACATGCTTCAGTATATTGAAATCCCATTAACATTAAAGTTGAAAACAGAAAAAATCGGAGAGGTAAGATGGTATGGCCAATTTGGGCTTTCTAATGATTTTAATATTGGCGCAAGACAAGACGTTCAAGTTGCAGGAAAAACCATTGTAGATGACCTGCACATTAAAAAGAACATTAACTTTTACCGTGCCGGCCTGATCATCGGCGCCGGGCTAGAATACGACGTAGCTAAAAACACAAGTGTAACCACTGGCTTAACATTCAATAATGGATTTACAGATATTTCTGATGATAAAAGCAGAAGTGTCCGCAATCACTACGTAGGTATTAATTTTGGGGTATTCTTTTAGCAAATCATGAAAATAGCATTAGCACAGCTCAATTACCATATTGGTAATTTTGAAAGCAACACAAAAAAGATAGTTGAACATATCGCTCTCGCAAAAGCAGATGGAGCAGATCTGGTGGTATTTGCAGAGCTAGCCGTATGTGGTTATCCCCCGCGCGATTTTCTGGAATTTGAAGAGTTTATCACACTTTGTGAAGAAGCGGCAAAAGAAATTGCTGCGCATTGCATAGGGATTGCCGCTATTATCGGTTTACCAGTTAAGAATGAATCAGTTGCGGGTAAAGATCTTTATAACGCTGCTTATTTCATAGAAGAAGGCAAAGTAAAGGCTGTGACTAAAAAAGCACTGCTGCCTAACTACGATGTATTTGATGAGTACCGCTATTTTGAACCTGCTACAGAATTTGCCTGTATTGATTTTAAAGGTATCCGAATAGCGCTTACCATTTGTGAAGATTTATGGAATATTAACAACAATCCACTATACGTTTCCAATCCTATGGATGTGCTCATCACAGCACAACCAGATGTAATGATCAACATTGCTGCTTCTCCCTTTTCTTATCAGCACGACGATGAGCGCAGGGCAGTTTTATCCGGTAATGCAAAAAAATATCAGCTTCCTTTACTCTATGTAAACCAGGTAGGGGCACAAACAGAGATCATTTTTGATGGTGGCTCTATGGTATTTGATAAGGAAGGTAATCTGTTAGATGAAATGCTTTATTTTAAGGAGCATTTAAAGACATATACGCTCAATGGATCAAACATTGAAGGCTTTGTGCCAGTTGACCATACCACGGTACCAGATATCGCGCAAATACATGATGCATTAATTACCGGCATACAAGACTACTTTAATAAATCAGGCTTTTCCAAAGCAGTATTGGGCCTTTCCGGAGGGATCGATTCTGCTATTGTATGTGCATTAGCTTGCCGGGCATTAGGTCCGGAAAACGTGATGGCGGTACTTATGCCATCTAAATATTCCTCAGATCATTCCATCAAAGATGCATTAGACCTGGTAGAAAACTTTGGCTGCAAACATGAAATCATACCTATAAAAGAAGCTGCCGATGCTTTTGACAGCATGATGGCAAATGCTTTTGCGGGTCTGTCTTTTAATTTAACAGAAGAAAACATCCAGGCAAGAAGCCGTGGAATTGTAGTAATGGCCATGTCCAATAAATTCGGATATATCCTGCTCAATACTTCTAACAAAAGCGAATGTGCAGTAGGCTATGGAACATTATACGGTGATATGTGTGGTGCAATAGGTGTAATAGGGGACGTATATAAAACCCAGATCTACGAACTTGCCCATTATATCAATAAAGATGGAGAAGTTATTCCTGAAAATACAATCGTTAAACCACCATCTGCAGAATTAAGGCCAGGACAAAAAGATTCTGACTCTTTACCAGACTACGATACACTAGATGCGATCCTTTATCAATTCATAGAATTAAAGAAAAGCTCATCTGCAATTATCGCCTTAGGATATGATGAAGCCCTGGTAAAAAGAATTATGAAAATGGTCAATGCCGCCGAATTTAAGCGGTATCAAACGCCGCCAATTTTAAGGGTCTCTCCAAAAGCATTTGGAATGGGGCGCAGAATGCCAATCGTAGGCAAATACCTTGCGTAAAGCAATATACAAATAGACAGTATAAAAAAGAAAATCCTGTTTTCTGATTTCGCTCCTTTAAAAGAAAGGGAGAAGATCAGAAAATAGGATTTTTTATAAAAACAGATACCTGCTATAACAGGATATTTCTACTTCTTATTTAGACACTGCTTTCTTTCTGAAAAAAGTATGGTAAGGAATAAACAAAGCCAATACCAGCCCTGCAAAACACAATATCTGCGCTATAATATCACCATTTTTAACATACGGTGTAAACTGATCATTTAAATTCACGTCCATTTTCAACGCATCACGCGTCCACCACTTAGATTGTTTAACCACATCACCACGCTGATTAATAAATCCGGAGATTCCTGTATTAGCTGATCTCACTACCCATCTTCGGGTTTCAATTGCACGCAGTTTAGCATATAAAAAGTGCTGATCCTTTCCACTCGTATTTCCCCACCAGCCATCATTGGTAATAATAGCGATCATCTGCGCCCCATCCTTAACAGATTCACCGATCCAGCCTCCCCATAAAGACTCATAGCAAATCACCGGCGCAACACCCACACCATTTTGCGAATAAAATACACCAGGATGATCTTGCCATCCCCATCCGGAAACCGTTCCACCCAATCCGGCAAATACCGGCGCAAGAAAAGATAAGGTTTTAGGAAAAGGCATTTTCTCTACACCAGGCACCAATTTAGATTTATGGTAAAATTGAACATTCGCTGAGTTCTCTACTTGCAAAGCAGAGTTAAAATTATCATAATACGCCCTTCTGTCGGGATCAAATTTTGCCGATAGGGTTTTCTTATCATTATAATACTTCATACTCTCTATCCCGGTAATCAGGGATCCGTTTTTATATTTATTCAGAAAACTTTGTGCGGTATTAAATTCAACCGTGCTGCGAATATTATCCTCAATAGCATAATTCGGAATAGCAGTTTCCGGCCAGATAAAATACTCCGTATTCGATTGCGCAACAGAATCAGATAAATGAGTAAGTGTTTTAAGCTGGTCCATTGTAGAAATGCCTCCCATTTTCTCATAAGGATCAATATTAGGCTGCACTACCACCACATTCACAGGCATCGGTCTCTCTTCATAATTATAGTACTTAATTAATGAAATACCGGCAGGAACGAGTAAGAAAATCAGCCAGGCAATTGCCGGCCTAAATTTTAGATAACCTTTATTATTAACCTGTTTAAAGCTTTTATAAGCCTCAAAAGCCAAGATATTACTTACCAGGATCCATACAGATCCACCATATACACCAGTAGATTCATACCATTGTGCCAGCTGGTGCATGCCAGCAAGCCCGTTGCCTAAAGTCATCCAGGGAAAAGCAAGGTCCCAGGTCGCATGCAGATATTCCATGCCTACCCAAAAGCTAACCAAAGCCAGATAGCCCAATCTTTTACTTTTCACCACCACACTAAACCGGTAATAAAGCCAAAACGCAAAGGTCATCAGTAATGCTCCTAATCCATAAGGAATGAAAGAAATAAATAAAGCTACAACGGCAGAATTATAAGCACTAATTGCATTATACACCCAGTAGATACAAGCCGTATTCCAGACTAAAAACGTAAGTCCGGCTGTAAGAAACACCTTTTTACCAGTCTTCTTTTCAGCTTTCGAAGTGATCATGTCCAATGCAATAAACAGCGGTACAAAGCCAATAAGTAATAAAGGAGCTGCAACAGTATGTGGTGGCCAGGCCAGCCACATTAAAAAAGCGCTCAGCAGCGCAAGGAGCAAGGTGGGTTTAAATTTCATTACTATTTTTATAACTAAAAGCTATCCAGTATATCGGCTTTTTTAGCCTCATATTCATCTTGGGTAATCAATTGCTTATCATATAAAGTTTTGAGCTTTCTCAACTTAAGCGTGGTTTCATCTTCTGGTTCTTCTACCGCTATAGGGCTTGTATAAGGCACTGCCTGTATCTCTAGCGGTATAGTCTCTTCTACAGGAACAGGAAGCTCCATCGGGGCTACTGTGGAGAGCGGTCTTCTTTCATCCGCCTCTGCCAATCTTAGCTGCTCTTTAAATCCCTCCAATTGCTCATAAGCAGCCTGATATAATTTACGTGCCTGCACTTTAGGAATATACTCTGTAACGATATTTTCTCCCTGCTGTGGTACACATATAAATTTAGAACCAAAAAGTTCCTCTTTAAAAGAAACCTCCTTAATGCTTTTCCAGGAAATGTCCTTAAAATTCATCGTAATGCCAAAATTAGCAGGCTCACAATAAAAAATGCGCTTGTTACTTACTGCAATACAATCAGGAAGCAAGTTCATTGCAGGTTTTTTCTGTACTGCAAGATAAATCAGCTCCTCATTACTGGTTAACATGTCATTCAGCTTTCCTAAAACTTTCTCCACTGCTTTAGGATCCTGCTCGTCACTTAAAAATCTGTCTATTAAAATCATTTTCTTTTATTTTAATGCGGTGCTGCAAACTTAATCTTTGTCGTACACGCGTTTTTCCTTTTTTGTTTCCTCTTTACCAGCCACACAAATTACAAATTCACCCTTTAAGATATTGTTTTCAAAATGTGATTTTATCTCCAGTAAAGTACCTCTAACAGTCTCCTCGTATAACTTTGTAAGTTCCCTGCTCACCGAAGCCTGTCTTTCTTCTCCAAAAAACTGTGCAAACTCTTCTAAAGTTTTTAAAAGCCGGTGCGGACTTTCATAAAGTACGATCGTACGCTCTTCATCAGCCAGTTTCTTTAATCGGGTTTGTCTGCCTTTTTTAACCGGTAAAAACCCTTCAAATACAAAAGCATCAGTTGGCAAACCAGAATTAACTAACGCGGGCACGAACGCAGTTGCGCCTGGCAGGCACTCTACAGGCAGATCATGTTTAAGCACTTCCCTAACCAGGAAAAAACCGGGGTCAGAAATCGCAGGTGTTCCCGCATCAGAAATCAGCGCCACATTTTTCCCTTCTTTTAAGAATTTAATAATCTCAGAAGTTGCCTGATGTTCGTTATGCTGATGATGTGAATACGCTTTCTTATCAATTCCGAAATGCTTTAATAAAGGGGCGCTTGTACGGGTATCCTCTGCCAGGATCACATCCGCTTCTTTTAGTATCCGTACTGCCCTAAAGGTCATGTCTTCCAGGTTACCAATAGGTGTAGGAACCAGAAATAGTTTACCGCCCATATTATTCTCCAAACTCTTGTTATATTTGTTAAAAAATTAAATAATGCTGCAAGTTAACTATATCCGCGAAAATAGAGAGAAAGTTTTAGAACGCCTGAGTGTCCGTAACTTCAAACAACCTGAACTGGTTGATGAAATCATCAAATTTGATGAAGAACGCAGACAGACCCAAACTTCGCTAGATAACCTTTCAGCGATCGCCAATGCAAGTGCTAAACAAGTTGGCGAACTGATGCGAAATGGTAAAAAAGACGAAGCTGAAGTAATTAAAGCACAAACTACAGCAAATAAAGATCAAATTAAAAAGCTATCAGACCAGTTAGCTGTAGTAGAGCTGCATTTATATAATGCATTGGTACAGCTACCTAACTTACCAGGTGCACTAGTACCTGCAGGAACTACTCCGGAAGAGAACGAAGTTGTTTCTACCTATGGTGAACCTGCTGTACTGCATGAAAAAGCATTACCACACTGGGAACTGACTTCAAAACATGATATTGTAGATTTTGAGTTAGGTACAAAAATTACAGGAGCTGGTTTCCCTGTATATAAAGGTAAAGGTGCCCGCTTACAACGTGCGCTGATTAATTTCTTCTTAGACCGCGCTACTGAGCAAGGATACAGAGAAATGCAGGTGCCATTAATGGTTAACGAAGCATCAGGTTTTGGAACAGGTCAACTGCCCGATAAAGAGGGGCAAATGTACCACTCCACTGTAGATAACTTATATCTGATCCCTACGGCCGAAGTACCTGTAACAAACCTTTACCGGGATGTGATTTTAAAAGAAGAAGAATTGCCGGTTAAAAATACGGCATACACCCCTTGTTTTCGTCGTGAAGCCGGATCTTATGGCGCACATGTACGTGGATTAAACAGGCTGCACCAGTTTGATAAAGTAGAATTGGTACAGGTAGTACACCCTGATAAATCTTATGAGACATTAGAAGAGATGAGTAAATACGTACAATCTTTACTGCAAGAATTAGGACTGCATTACCGTGTACTCCGCCTTTGTGGAGGTGATATGGGCTTTGTTGCAGCTATGACTTATGACATGGAGGTATGGAGTGCTGCACAGCAGCGTTGGTTAGAGGTATCATCTGTATCTAATTTTGAAGCTTATCAGACTAACCGTTTGAAATTAAGATATAAAGGCGCTACAGGAAAAACGCAGCTGGCACATACACTAAATGGAAGTGCTTTAGCTTTACCACGTATAGTAGCAGCTATTCTGGAGAACTACCAGCAAGAAGATGGCAGCATTCGTATTCCTGAAGTATTGGTAAAATATACAGGATTTGACCGTATTGGATAATCGCAAGTCTTTAAATAAAAAAAGCTTCCCTGCAATTTGCAGGGAAGCTTTTTTTATTTTCGGTGATGCTGATTACAAAATCAGGATCAATAATAAGATAATGATAATAATTGCACCAACAGAAAGATAAACACCACCACCCGCAGCACGAGCTTGTTGTTTCATTTCTTTTAATTCTTTACGTAAAGCTTTTTTCTCAGAACGTGACATATCTGATTTATCCATTGCTTTGATTTCTTCTACACGCTTAGTGATTTTCTCAACCAATGCTTTTTGCTCAGAAGTCATTTCAACTTTATCTTTAGTTGTAGCTGCAGATACAGTATTAGCACTAAGACCTAACATGAAGATTAATGCGAAAGAGTAAATTAATTTTTTCATAATATTGATTTGATTAAGGGTTTATAATAACCCAGATAACAAAAAACCTACCAAAAGTATTGGTAGGTTTGTTAAAAGGTATTAGTGATTGATTTTGAGTCAATTGGACAAGTTATTTTTTTGATCTTTTATATATGATCCAACATATAACCATTGTAATTGTCTATTCTTTCAGTCGTTATTTGATTTCAAAAACGGTATTCATGACATAACTAAGTTTGATCTTTTTAAAATCGATCTCCTGTGATGCTCCAGCCTCATCTGCACTGGCACTTCTCATCATCATCATGCTGCTGCGGTAAACTGGCTGAGGAAAAGATTCATTATTTATTTCCTGTATGTCAATTACACTACCCAATTTATCACCCAAAGCTTCCACCAGGTAAGTTGCTTTTAATTTTGCAGCCTGCAGCGCTTTAACCTTCAAGTCTTTCTTTAAGCTTTCTATTTTGCTATAATCATAACTGTCAATATTAGTCGAAGCTACTCCTTTTGCATCCACCGACCCTATAATTGCATTCCATTTATTCAAATCAGTTACTTTTAAGCGGTACTGTTTGCTAACCAGGAAGTCTGGGTTCTTTTTTTTCTCTCCTATCGTATTATAAGAAGAAAGGTTATTGATCATTAGATTTTCCTTCGCTATACCTGCACTTTGCACGGCATTAAACAATTGTGTCTCCAAATCATTGATCTCTACTTTTTTCTTGCTATTACCATCTTTAAGATATTCCTTTAATGAAATGCTGAGATAGATAATGTCTGGCGTTACTTCTGTTTCTGCAGTTCCGCTTACAGTGATTTTTTTGCGCAGATCAACTTGCTGGGCCATGGCACTTACGCTAAATAAGGCAACAAAGGCTAAAACGAATAATTTTTTCATAATGTGTTTTTCTATTTGTGTGTAATTACCGGGTTGATGTAATAACCATACCGATTCCATAAAAAAATATTTTTTTTACAGCTAAAAATACTTTTAATTAAGTATGTGATTGATATACAGTGAGTAAAAATTAAATATATTAAAGCATACGCATAAAAAAAGAACTGCTTATAGGCAGCTCTTTCCGTGTTTTTAAGAAAAATTCGATTAATCCTCTACAATCTCATTGTTCGGGCCAATCTCTTCTTTAACATCCTCTTTAAAATAATCTTTCTGGAAGATGAGAATAGTAATCACGCCAATTGATATCGCCGCATCTGCAATATTAAATACCGGTCTGAAGAATATATAATCTTCACCTCCCCAGATAGGAACCCATTTAGGAAAGATCCCTTCCATTAAAGGGAAATAGAACATATCTACCACTTTACCATGAAACAGAGAAGCATAACCATAAATCTTTCCATAAATCACAGAATCGATGATATTGCCCAATGCACCTGCAAATATTAAGGCAACATTAAGTATCAGTCCCCTGTGGTACTTATGTTTGATCAGGTAAATCAAACCATAACCAATTCCTGCCACAGCACCAATTCTGAACAGCGAAAGTGCCAGCTTCCCAAATTCGCCGCCCAACTCCATCCCGAAAGCCATTCCATTGTTTTCCGTAAAATGTATAATGAACCAGTTGCCAATAATCTTGAACTCCTGACCAATGTACATGTTCGTTTTAATCCAGGTTTTCAATGCCTGATCAGCAAGTAATACCAGGAAAACAATCAGCAAAGGTTTAGTATAGCCTTTCATTATGCCTGCTTCAATTTAGCTTCCATACTTAAAGTAGCATGAGGCACAGCTTGTAAACGTTCCTTCTGGATCAGTTTACCCGTTTCGCGGCAAACACCATAAGTTTTATTCTCAATACGTACCAATGCAGCTTCCAGGCTATCAATAAATTTTTTCTGACGCGCAGCCAATTGATTCAATTGCTCTTTTTCAAAAGTTGCAGATCCGTCTTCCAGTGTTTTATAGGCACCTGAAGTATCTTCAGTTCCATTAGAATTAGGGCTGCTTAAAGAATTTGTGAGGTCAAGAAATTCCTCTCTCGCCATACGAAGTTTCCCTTGTATCAGCTCTTTAAATTCCTGTAATTCATTGTCTGAGTAACGCGTTTTAGTGGGTTTTTCCATAATAATTATTGTTTTGCAATCAAAATTTGTAGTTCAACATCATCGATTACTATTTTGTTTCCTTTATCTAAACTGTCTGCCAGATTAATCTGGTCAGCTAAAATTTCTGCGCAAATGTAGGCTTTATTCTGAGCCACAGCAGCGGTAATCAAATTATGATTTTGTAAAGTTACTGTGATGCGGTCAGTCACTTCAAAATTCAGTTCTTTTCTTAAATTCTGAATCCTGTTGATCAACTCTCTAGATAATCCCTCTTCCTTTAGCTCGGCAGTGATGGTTACATCAAGAGCCACCGTTAAGCTGCCAATATTAGTTACCTGCCATCCTGGGATATCTTCCGCAATAACTTCTACATCTTCCAGCAGGATCACATAATCCGTATCCGGAACAGTATAAGCACCATCTGCCTCAAACTTACTCAGTTCTTCCGGGCTCATGCCGCTAATCGTTGCTGCAACCGATTTCATATCCTTACCTACCTTAGGTCCTAAAGCCTTAAAGTTAGGTTTGATCTTCTTCTTTATAAAACCTGCAGTGTCCGTAATATACTCAATATTTTTAATGTTCGTTTCAGATAGAATAATTTCTTTTACGCGCTCAATTCTTTCTTCAAAACTTTTATCAAGTACAGGAATTAATATTTTAGCCAGTGGCTGACGAACATTAATACTACTTTTCTTCCTTAACGATAATACCATAGAAGAAATGTTTTGTGCAAGTTCCACTCTTTCATTCAAGTCATTGTCAATCAATGAAATATCTCCTGACTGCCATAGGCTTAAATGCACTGATTGCTCCGCTGTACTTTTGTTAACTGTTAAATTCTGATACAACCAGTCTGCAAAAAACGGTGCAATAGGAGACATCAGCTGCGAAATGCGCATTAAACATGTATATAAAGTCTCATAGGCCGCCTTTTTATCAGTTGTCATTTCACCTTTCCAGAAACGGCGGCGTGATAAGCGGATATACCAGTTACTTAAATGTTCATCTACAAATAATTGAATGGCCCTAGCTGCTTTAGTTGGCTCATACGTATTAAAACTTTCATCCACTTCGTTGATCAGGTTCTGTAATAATGACAAGATCCACCGGTCAAGTTCAGAACGTTCCTGAACAGGCGTTTCATTATCCTCATCAATTTCAAACCGGTCAATATTCGCATACAGTGCAAAAAAAGCATAAGTATTGTACAAGGTGCCGAAAAACTTACGTCTCACTTCATCCAGGCCATCTGTGCTAAACTTCAGGTTATCCCATGGAGAAGCATTGCTAATCATGTACCAGCGTGTAGCATCTGCACTATAAGTATCAATAGTATGGAAAGGATCAACACCATTACCTAGGCGTTTAGACATTTTATTGCCATTCTTGTCTAGTACCAGTCCATTAGACACTACATTCTTATAAGCAATACCTCCATTGCCAATCCGTTTATTGATCGCCTGGATCTCTTCACTAGTTTCGCTCAGCATCACTGCAATCGCATGCAAGGTAAAGAACCAGCCACGTGTCTGATCTACACCCTCAGCAATAAAATCTGCAGGATAAGCATTTTCAAATTCCTCTTTATTTTCAAAAGGGAAATGCCATTGTGCATAAGGCATCGCACCACTGTCAAACCATACATCGATCAGATCAAGTTCACGTACCATTCTTTCTCCTTTAGAAGAAGTCAGGATCACATCATCCACAAAAGGGCGGTGCATGTCTTTCAGTTCAAAGGCAGCCTCCATAAAACCTGCATCAACAGATTTTTTGATCTCTGCATTAAGCTCTGCTATAGAACCAATACATTTCTCTTCTGTTCCATCAGCCGTTCTCCATATCGGTAAAGGGGTACCCCAGTATCTTGAACGCGATAAGTTCCAGTCTACCAAATTCTCCAGCCAGTTTCCAAAACGTCCGGTACCTGTAGCCTCAGGTTTCCAGTTAATGGTCTTATTTAAGGCCACCATTTTTTCTTTAACAGCCGTTGTTTTAATGAACCAGCTATCCAGTGGATAGTACAAAACAGGTTTGTCAGTTCTCCAGCAATGCGGATAACTGTGTTCATATTTTTTTACATCAAAAGCCTTATTATCTTCTTTCAGTTTAATAGCAATCAGCACATCAGTAGATTTAAAATCAGCCGCAGCCCTTTCCTCATCGCTATAATATTCTTCTTTTACATATTTTCCTGCAAAATCTGTCACTTCATCTACAAACTTCCCTTGTTTATTAACCAGTGGAAGCTCATTGCCCTGCTCATCAAAAACCATTACCGAAGGAACACCAGCATCTTTAGAAACCCGGAAATCGTCTGCACCAAATACCGCTGCAATATGAACGATACCCGTTCCATCTTCTGTAGTTACATAATCTGCAGGAATCACGCGAAATGCTTTTTCCTGTAATTCATCATTCGTCACATAATCCATCAGCTGATGATAATGTAAACCAATCATTTCCTTACCGGTAAATTCTGCCGCTATTGTCCAGGGAATTAATTTATCCCCACCTGTATAGGTTTCAAAAGAAATATTTTCTGCTTCAGTTTTAAAATGCTTAGTCACAAGATCTTTTGCTAAAACTACGCTTACCGGTAAAAATGTATACTGGTTAAAAGTCTTCACTTTTACATAACTGATCTTTTCACCAACCGCTAAAGCACCATTTGAAGGTAAAGTCCATGGAGTAGTTGTCCAGGCAATGATCGTTGTATTTTCCGTATCATTTTCAAATAAGACAGGGATCAAAGCATGCTGCTGGTCTTTTTTAAGAAAGAACTGTGCGGTAATTGAAGTATCCTTCAGCATTTTATACGTGCCAGGCTGGTTTAGCTCATGAGAGCTCAGTCCGGTACCTGCTGCTGGAGAATAAGGCTGTACGGTATATCCTTTATATAAAAGTCCTTTATCATAAAATGTTTTTAAGATCCACCAAAGTGATTCTATATATTCATTTTCATACGTGATATATGGTTTTTCAAGATCTACCCAGTACCCCATTTTTTCAGTCAGGTCATTCCAGATATCTGTATAGCGCATCACCTCTTCGCGGCAAGCAGCATTATATTCTTCTACAGTGATCTTAGTACCGATATCAATTTTAGTGATACCGAGTTTCTTTTCTACCGCCAGTTCAATCGGCAATCCATGAGTATCCCAGCCACCTTTACGTTTTACCTGAAAACCTTTAAGTGTCTTATAACGGCAAAAAATATCTTTAATAGCCCTTGCCATAACATGGTGAATACCAGGCATACCATTAGCCGAAGGCGGACCTTCATAAAAAGTAAATGGGTTAGCCTTTGAACGTGTAGAAATACTTTTTTCAAAGATGTTTTCCGCTTTCCAAAACTCCAGTATCTCTTTACCTATTTTAGGCAGTTCTAATTGTTTAAATTCCCTATACATCAATCCAGTATCTTAAAAAAATAAGGATGCAAAGTTACGGATTAAGAATGAAAAATGATAGCCTTGCCTATAAATACATTGAGCGTCAAAAACTTAAATTGGTTTGATTTTTGTTGATTATATTTACAACACAAAAATTAACCATTTAAATCTCCAGATCATGATTAGAGTAATGAAACTTCAAAAAGCAGTAATCGCCATTATTTTTGGCGTAATTGCATTAGTCGCCTATATTCTGATGAGTGCGAAAGACATTGAATGGAGCAAATATGTGCTTGAAATATCAGGCTTGTTCCTAATGTTAGGAGCATTATTGTTTTTATATCCTATTTTGTTTGCCAGAAAGGATAAAGAAGGATGTGTAGAGCTTGATCCGGATGTGCCTATGACAGAAACTCAAGAAACAGCAGAGAAATAATCCTGCTTAAACATCATAAAAAACGGGGATAGTCTTTAAGCTTATCCCCGTTTCTGTTTCAGGATTTACCAAGTGTCTTGCAAAGCAAACTAAGCTAAAATAAGATCATGAACTTCCTATATGTGCTGTAGGTTAAAATGAGGTTCTCTAGTGTTTCTGCCGTGGTGACTCCGTGTGTACACCTAAGGAAAAACACGAAGTTGACACGGGAGAGACACGGGAGCAACACGCAATTCTGTCTTCTCCTGTAATAGCTATACAGGTTTGTTCATATACCCCGTTAGTTATATCTTCTATTCTTCTTTCAGATTTCAGCACTTTCTTACCCCTTGTAGCACTAAACTGTAGCTTTAATGACAAAATGTAATTGCTATTTGTTAAAATCCTGCTGATAGTAATTCTATTATCTAATAGATTTGAACTCCTGTAAGGAAAGGATTTGTAAACTAATTGCCTAACTTGCTTTTTAACAGGTAAAAGAGAGGCTAGTTTATACATCGGCAAATCATCATCCTGAGCAATACATTACCAGAGCTATTTAAACGTTGCAGCGGGATAAAAACAATCAAATATGTTTTCAAAAGAAGTTTATCAACAAAGAAGAAAAGCATTAAAAAAAGCTATAGGGGAGGGGATCATCCTTTTTCCAGGCAACGAAGATAGCGGGATGAATTACAGAGATAACATCTATCCCTTCCGTCAGGATAGCTGCTTCCTTTATTTTACAGGGATAGACAGACCAGATCTTTGTTTTATCATTGATATAGATAACGATCAGGAGATCTTATTTGGCGATGACGCTACCGTAGAAGATATTGTCTGGACAGGTCCGCAAACAGCCTTAGCCCAACAGGCAGACCAATCAGGTATTTCTTTTGTCAGAACAAAATCTGAAATAGAAAACGCTTTAAAAGGGAGTCGTGAAGTTCATTTCCTGCCTCCATATCGGGCAGAAAATACCATTAAACTATTAAGCTGGGGCATTACTGCCAACCCCTCAGTGCCCCTAATCAAAGCAGTAGTCGCACAAAGATCAATTAAAAGTATAGAAGAAATCCTGCAGATAGAAAAATCAGTAGCGACCAGTGTGCTCATGCACAAAAAAGCCATGGAAATTGCTCAAGCTGGATTAACAGAACGCTTCATCGCCGGACAGTTGCAAGCCATTGCCATTGCAGGCGGAGGAGATATTTCTTTTCCACCCATTGTTACCGTCAACGGGCAATTTTTGCACAACCATCCCACATCAGCTATCTTACAAGAGGGGCAAATGGTTTTGTGTGATTCTGGTGCAGAAAACGATATGCACTATGCTGGCGACCTTACCCGTACTTTTCCAGTAGGTAAAAGGTTTACAGCCGTGCAGCAAGAAGTATATAGCATTGTGCTGCATGCTCATCAAACAGCCGCAGCAGCCCTTAAACCAGGCATTTTATTTAAAGATGTCCACCTTTTAGCCTGTGAACAACTCGCTGCTGGCTTAATAGAAATGGGCTTAATGAAAGGCGATCCTAAAGAAGCCGTGGCCGCAGGTGCACATGCCTTATTCTTTCAATGTGGATTAGGGCACATGATGGGCCTTGATGTACATGATATGGAAAACCTGGGCGAAGAATACGTAGGTTATACGTCAGAATTAAAGAAAAGTACCCAGTTCGGATTAAAATCGCTGCGTTTAGGCAGAAGCCTGGAAGCAGGATTTGTACTTACTGTAGAACCAGGACTTTATTTTGTACCCGATCTAATCGATTCCTGGTCTGCTGACAACAAGCATGCAAACTTTATCAACTATGAAAAAGCAGCACAATTCAAAAACTTTGGGGGGATTAGGATCGAAGAAGATTTCTTGATTACCGAACAAGGGAGCCAGCTACTAGGCCCGCCCCTTGAAAAGACCATTGAAGAGGTTCACAGTCTGTTTTAGGTGCCTGCTATTTGCTAAAATAAAACTAATATGCGGTAATTTACAGTTGAAAACCGACTGTTTCAACCTCTATTTTTGAAAGAAAAAACTAAGTTTATGAATAAAGATTTCTGGGCAGGAGTATTCCCTGCAATAACTACAAAATTTACTGCTGACGAAGAATTAGATCTAGTCGCATGTAACAAAGGAATAGAAGCACAGTTAGAAGCAGGAGTCGATGGAATTGTTATTGGGGGATCATTAGGAGAAGCCAGTACCTTAAGTGAAGAAGAAAAATTTACATTATTAGCAGAAACGCTAAAAACAGTAGCAGGCAGGGTGCCTGTAATTTTCAGTATTGCAGAACAAGCTACAAGAGTAGCCGTTTATCATGCAAAAAAAGCACAAGAGCTGGGTGCATCAGGATTAATGCTGCTTCCGCCATTGCGTTACTACGCATCAGCTGATGAAACCGTAGCTTATTTTGCTGCCGTAGCTACAAGTACTAATTTGCCAGTGATGATTTACAACAATCCTGTAGATTATAAGATCCACGTGACGTTAGATATGTTCTCAGAACTAGCCCAATATGCCAATATCTCCGCAGTAAAAGAATCAACACGTGATATCAGTAATATTACCAGGATGCTAAACCGTTTTGGAGATCGTTTTAAAATTTTTACAGGCGTAGATCCTATAGCTTTAGAAAGTATTGTTGCAGGTGCACACGGCTGGGTAGCTGGATTAGTTGATGCCTTCCCCAAAGAAACGGTAGCTATTTTCCGTTTGGTAAAATCAGGCAGGTTTGAAGAAGCCATAGCAATTAACCGCTGGTTTATGCCTTTGTTAGATCTTGATATCCATGCAAAACTGGTACAATATATCAAACTAGCAGAAGTAGCCACAGGAACAGGAACTGAGCATGTACGTGCACCAAGGCTTAAACTAGTTGGACAAGAGCGTGAGCAAGTATTAAAAGTAATTAATGATGCCTTAGCAATCAGACCAGAACTACCTGAAGGTAGCTGGGGAGTTGTTGCAGAACTAAGTTAATAAATTATAAGAAGAATGAACGGACTAAACTTGATAGGAAATGAGTATGCTGAAGCAAATACTTCAGCATTTAAGGCAACAAATCCATTAACAGGAGAATTTCTGGAAGGTGATTTTTTTCCTGCTCAGCAGAAAGATGTAGAGGAAGCGTTAAAGCATGCTGCAAGTGCTTTCACCGTGTATAAGAATATTGATAAAGACCGTAAAGCCGCATTTTTGCGTGCTATTGCTAATGAAATACTTGCTTTAGGTGATGCTTTAATTGAGCGCGCTTGTGCAGAAAGTGGTTTACCACTAGGCAGGATCCAGGGCGAAAGAGGGCGGACCATAGGGCAACTCAACCTATTTGCAGACCTGGTTGCAGAAGGTTCATGGGTAGAAGCGGTAATCGATAATGAGCTTCCGGACAGACAACCAGCACCAAGACCTGATCTAAGAAAAATGTTAGTTGCAATGGGGCCGGTAGTCGTATTTGGAGCCAGTAATTTTCCCCTGGCATTCTCAGTAGCCGGTGGTGATACCGCTTCAGCATTAGCCTCAGGTTGCCCGGTAATTGTAAAAGCACATGCTGCCCACCCAGGTACAAGTGCATTGGTAGCTTCGGCTATTCAAAAAGCTGTGCTCGCCACAGGGATACCCGAAGGAGTATTCTCTATGTTATTTGATAGCGGATATGAAATTGGGGAACAATTAGTTAAACACCCCAAAACAAAAGCAGTTACTTTTACAGGATCGTTCAAAGGAGGCATGGCATTAAATAAACTTGCCGCAGAAAGAGAAGTACCTATCCCTGTATTTGCAGAAATGGGGAGCATCAATCCTGTTCTTCTACTGCCAGAAGCGCTAGAAACAAGAGCAGAAGAAATTGCAGCACAATACGCCTCATCTATCACCATGGGAGCCGGACAGTTTTGTACCAATCCGGGATTATTACTAGGGATCGCTTCTTCAGGATTGAACCGTTTTAAAACCACCCTGGCAGAAAAGATCTCAGAAATTTCATCTGCAACCATGCTAACGCCGGGGATCTGTAAAAATTACCAATCCCTATCTTCCAGCATGCTGGAAGTAGCAGAGGTTAGCTTAATCGCTAAATCAGAAAAAGCAGTTGCAGGTGCGCATAACCAAGCCCTGGCTACAGTGGCTGAAGTTTCGGCAAAAGCTTTTTTAGCTAATCCTAAATTGAAAGAGGAAATATTTGGCCCATGGTCATTACTTGTTGTGGCAGAAAACGCGGAAGAATTAGAAGCCGTGTTAGCGTATGCAGGCGGACAGTTAACCCTTTCAGTTATGGCAGAAGCCGGGGAGCTCAGTACCTATAAATCTTTACTGGATAAAGCAGAAGATATTACCGGCCGTATCCTTTTAAATGGAGTGCCTACTGGCGTAGAAGTTTGTGCAGCAATGCAGCATGGCGGACCATTTCCCGCTACCAATGACAGTCGTTTCACTTCTGTTGGTACTTCCGCGATCCGCCGTTTTGTACGCCCGTTAAGCTGGCAAAACTGGGATAAGAATTTATTGCCTGCAGCACTTCAGGATGGAAATCCCCTGGGAATCTGGAGAATGGTAGATCAGACAATGACTAAATAAATATATGGCAAGTAAAACATTTTTTTGCATTGATGCACACACCTGTGGTAATCCGGTTAGACTGGTAGCCGGTGGTGGCCCTAATTTAGATGGGGCCACCATGAGTGAAAAGAGACAGCATTTCTTAAAAGATTATGACTGGATCAGACAGGGGTTAATGTATGAACCCCGCGGCCACGATATGATGTCTGGCAGTATCCTTTACCCGCCACATGACCCGGATAATGATGTAGCTGTACTGTTTATTGAAACTAGCGGCTGCTTGCCAATGTGCGGCCATGGCACAATTGGTACCATCACTATTGCCATTGAAGAAGGCTTGATCCTTCCAAAGGTGCCTGGCATAGTTAAAATGGAAGCACCAGCTGGCTTAGTTCATATTGAGTACAAACAAGAGAACAGCAAAGTAACTTCTGTAAAACTGACTAATGTACCCGCCTACCTGGATTCAGAAAATTTAACAATTGAATGCCCTGATCTTGGAACATTAACTTTTGATGTCGCCTATGGAGGTAACTTTTACGCCATTGTTGATCCGCAAGAAAACTTTAAAGGAATAGACCATTACGCTGCAGATCAGATTATTTCCTGGAGCAGGGAAATCCGCAAACGCATTAATGAAAAGTATAGTTTTGTACATCCGGAAAATCCAACGATAAAAGACTGTACCCATATTTTATGGGCAGGTGACACTAAATCTCCAGAAGCAACCGCACGTAACGCTGTATTTTATGGAGACAAAGCGATAGACCGTTCTCCTTGTGGTACAGGTACTTCAGCACGTATGGCGCAATGGTTTGCTAAAGGCAAATTGAAAAAGGGCGACACCTTTATTCATGAAAGTATTATAGGCAGTACCTTCATTGGCAGGGTAGAAGATGTAGTAGATATGAAGGGGCGTCAGGCTATCATTCCAAGTATTGAAGGCTGGGCAAAAGTATATGGTTACAATACCATAAAAATTGATGATGATGATCCATACGCAAAAGGATTTCAGGTACTGTAACTGATTATCAGTTTAAAATAAAAGATTAAAAATAATACAGATCAAAAAAGGTCAAATAAACACATGGGAAAAGCGATTATAATAGGTGCCGGAATTATTGGTTTAAGCTCAGCTTATTATCTGCAGCAGGCTGGCTGGGAAGTAACTATATTAGAAAAAGGTGATTTATCTGATAACTGTTCTTTTGGTAATGCAGGAATGCTCGTTCCCAGTCATTTTGTTCCACTAGCTGCCCCAGGGATGTTAGAAAAAGGAATTAAATGGATGTTTAACAGCAAAAGCCCTTTCTATGTAAAACCTTCCCTAAACTTAAACCTGGTAGACTGGGGACTTAAGTTTATGAAAAGTGCCAATAAAAAGCAGGCAGAAAATGCGGCAGTTCCTTTACGTGATATTTCTTTGCTAAGTAAAGATCTGTATACTGATATGGCAGCAAAAATCGGTGATTTCGGTTTAACAAATAACGGAATCCTGATGTTATACAAAACAGATAAAGTAGGAGAAGAAGAGTTACATATTGCAGAACAAGCCAGGGCCCTGGGATTAGATGTAGTTTCTCTTTCCGCTGCCGAAGCGCAGAAATTACAGCCCGATCTGAAGCTTAATGTCCTGGGAGGGATTCATTACCGCTGTGATGCACACCTTGATCCTAACCGTTTAATGTTGCAGTTAGCAACTTATTTAAAAAAATCAGGAGTAAAAATCCTTAAGAACACAGAAGTTACAAAGATCATCCAGGATAAAGGTAAAATTAGTAAAGTGATTGCTGCAAACCAAGAATACACCGCAGATCATTATGTACTGGCTGGTGGCTCATGGTCTCCTGCAATCGCTAAACTGGCCAGTTTCAAAATTCCGCTTATGCCAGGAAAAGGATACTCTTTTAAAATAGATGATACGCATAAGAACATGCACATTGCTGCCTTGCTTTGTGAAGCTAAAGTTTCTGTTACCCCAATGGGCAACCAGATCCGGTTTGGCGGTACAATGGAAATAGATGCGATAAATGACCGTATCAATATGAACCGGGTCAGGGGGATTGTAGAATCTATCCCGCAATATTTTCCAGATCTGAATCCTGCAGTGCCCGCTACTAATGATATCTGGTTTGGTTTCAGGCCATGTTCTCCTGATGGTTTGCCCTACCTTGGAAACAGCAAAACCCTCGCAAATCTAACTGTAGCAACCGGACACGGAATGATGGGTGTAAGCCTGGGGCCGGCAACAGGAAAATTAGTAGCAGAACTCATTTCAGAAAAAAGGCTTTCGATGGATATTGCTCCATTTTCTGCCAACAGGTATCTTTAATTTGAATTTACCCCTCAATTTGACTATATTTAAGATATGAAGGTACTCCCGTTTACCATACCTGTATCTCACGATAGGACAATCATTGTTCAGGTGGAGGATATGCCGCATTTCTACACTTACCTGCATCGGCATAAAGAAATACAGTTAACCTGGGTACAAGAGGGAGAAGGTACTTTGGTTGCCGGTATGAACATGCATTTATTCCGTGCCGGGGAAATTTATCTGTTTGGGGCAAACATGCCGCACTTATTTAAAAGTGACCCAGAATACTTTGAGCCAGACAGCAATAAGAAGATACGTACCATTACTGTTTTTTTTAACCCCAATGATAAGTTATCAGCCCTGTTTGATCTGCCAGAAATGAAGACCGTTCAGAGTTTTCTGGAAGGCTATGACTGCGGGTTTAAAGTTCCGCAATACCTGTTTTCAGATATTTCCGGAAAATTAGAAGACTTACTCCATGCAGAAGGAATAGACCAGCTCATGCAGTTTCTGCAGCTGCTTAAAACACTTAGCGGTGTAAAAGGACTGGAACCGCTTACCGTAAATTCATTTCCGCGTTCTATTAATGATAATGAAGGGATGCGGGTTGCCTCCATTTATAACTACATCATTCAAAACTACAATAAGCAAATTACCCTGGACGAAGTTGCAGAGCAGGCCTATATGACCCCACATGCCTTTTGCCGTTATTTTAAAAAACATACCCGGTATACACTAGTTGGTTTTTTAAATAAAGTACGGATCAATGAAGCCTGTAAGTTACTGATGAGCGGTTCGCACAATGGTATTGCTGCAATTGCCTACAGCTGTGGTTTTAACAGCATTACTAATTTTAACCGGGTATTTAAATCAATTACGGGTAAATCCCCGCGCAGTTACAAAGAACAATATTAGGCAAGTCCGGGAGCATCACAGATAGCCAAATTTAATTTTTGTTAAAACCAATAAATCGCTACATTTAGCTAAAGATCAATCGAATAAGTTAATAGGATTTAGCAAAGCCTAATACAACTTCAGATTTTAGATCCCTTTAACCAAATGTAATGATGAACAAAATTATTAAACTACTTCTTTTTTCTCTGTTTCTTTCTACCACTGTACTTGCAAAGGACTATATCCTGCTATCTCCGGATAAAAAACTTACCATTAGAGTTGTTGTCGGAAAAGACATTTCCTGGTCCATATTAAGAAATCAGGAGCTTTTGATTAAACCGAGCCAAATGAGCCTGATCTTAGGCGACGGCCGTAAATTAGGCATCTCCCCAAAAGTATTAAGATCAGCTACCAATACCAAAAAACAGGTAATCACAGCAATTGTACCCGTAAAAAACAAGTTCATTCCAGAAGTTTATAATCAGCTTCAGTTAAAAATGGACGGAGGATACACCCTCGAATTTAGGGCATATGATGACGGCGTAGCTTACCGCTTTGTAACCGCATTAGGTGCTCAGCAAGTAGAAATCAACAAAGAAGAAGTAGCTTTTAACTTCAATGAGAACTTCCAGATCTATTTGCCAAAAGAAAACAATCCTGAATTGCAATCACATTACGAAGGTGCATTTACCGCGATGAAACTAGATGAAGTTTCTTCTGGCACCTACGGCTATCTTCCCTTATACGTCTCTACCACAGCAGGCACTAAAATGGTAGTTACAGAATCTGATCTCGATGATTATCCCAACTTATTCCTTTTTGGAACAGGCGGAAACAGTTTAAAGGGACAATTCCCTAAAGTAATTACAGCATCAAAACCTAAACCAGGTTCTGACCGCGAAGAAATCATTGTTAAAAAAGCAGATTACCATGCCAAAACCACCGGCAACAGAACTTATCCATGGCGCGCTATAGCCATTAGTGACAGTGATAAAGGGTTACTTGAAAATGAACTCGTATACAAACTGGCAAAGCCCAATGTACTCAAGCAAACAGACTGGATTAAACCAGGCAAGGTAGCATGGGACTGGTGGAATGCCAATAATATTTATGGTGTCAACTTTAAGGCGGGTATCAATACCGATACCTACAAATATTATGTAGACTTTGCCTCAGAATATGGGCTGGAATACATTATTTTAGACGAAGGCTGGTCACGCAGCACCACCGATCTTTTAGCGCCAAACCCAGATCTGGACCTGCTGGAATTGCTTAAATATGCCAAAAGCAAAAAGGTAGGGATAATCTTGTGGGCCCTATGGAAACCATTAGATCAAAACATGGATGGCATTCTCGATCAATATGTGAAATGGGGGATCAAAGGAATAAAAGTAGATTTTATGGCAAGAGCCGATCAGTATATGGTTAATTTCTATGAAAGAACTGCCGCCGCTACTGCCAGTCGAAAACTATTGCTGGATATGCACGGAGCTTATAAGCCAGTAGGATTAAACCGTAAATATCCTAATCTGGTTAACTACGAAGGCGTAAGAGGCATGGAAAACAATAAATGGGAAGAAGCAATTACCCCGATACACAATACCATTTTACCTTTTACAAGAATGGTGGCAGGGCCGATGGATTATACACCAGGGGCGATGCTAAACACCAATAAAGAAGAATTTCATATCAACTTCAACTCTCCCATGAGCAGAGGCACACGCGCACATCAAACTGCCATGTACGTACTTTATGATAGTCCGCTTCAGATGCTTTGTGATAATCCTTCTAACTACAGAAAAGAACCCATTTATACCAAATACATTTCCCGTTTTCCTACCGTATGGGATAAAACAATCGCTTTAGAAGGTAAAATTGGAGAGTACGCAGTTCTAGCGAGAAAAAATGGAAATAAATGGTACATCGGGGCGCTAACCAATTGGGATGCCAGGACATTTAACATTCCGCTTACGTTCCTGGACGGAAAGAAATACAAAATAGAAATCCTCAAAGACGGGTTAAATGTGAAAATGCATGCTGCAGATTACCAGTTATTGACTAAGCAAGTCACTGCAGCAGAAACATTAGCCATAGAGATGGCAGCGGGTGGCGGATATACCGCGATCTTAACGCCAATCAACTAACCCTTAAACATCAGGTATTAAACACCAGATCTCAAATATTAAATATCAAACATAAAAGGGCCGTTTCAAAATCAGTTTGAAACGGCCCTTTTTATTTAGAAAAGTAGATTCTACCAGAACTTCACATACAAAGCTGCGATAATCATTAACGTCAAAATGATCAGCGCCATCGTAGAAGGTTTCACCTTAAACATGCTTTTGTCCAGTTCAAACGCTTTAGGATTAACTTTTGGTCCGGCTAAACTCATCAATATCATAATCACCATGGTAAAGCCAAATGACAAGCCCATACAAATATGAAATGGAATTTCATATCCACCATTACCATTCGGATAAGCAGTATATAAAATAGTCTCATGGCCCATTAATGCAGGGGCAAACTCGTTAAAGAAAACAGAGAATAAAAACCCTGCCAGTACACCTGCAATCGCAGCACTACCCGTAGTTCTTTTCCAGAACATACCTAAGAAAAACATTGCAAATACCCCAGGACTAATAAATCCGGTATATTTTTGGATATAAGTGAAACCACCCACACCACCAATACCCAGTAAATCTGTCCAGGTAAACATAATGGCCAGTACTAAACCAATCACCACAGTGATCCGGCCAACAAGCACCAGGCTCTTTTCATCCGCATCCTTCCTAAAATACTTAGCATAAACATCTAAAGTAAAAATCGTAGAGATACTGTTTACCTTACCCGCCAAAGAAGCCACAATCGCAGCCGTCAGCGCAGCCACAGAAAGTCCTTTCAGACCCGTTGGTAAAAACGTAAGCACAGCAGAATACGCTCCATCTTTTCCCCCAATCAGCTGTGGTAAATGTCCGCCTTTATACAATACATAAGCAGCAATACCAGGAAGCATTACAATAAGCGGCATCAGCAATTTTAGTAAACCAGCAAACAGGATCCCTGTTCTTGCCGTATGAAGATCTGCACCCAAAGCCCTTTGCGTAATATATTGATTACAGCCCCAATAATTCAGGTTAATAATCCAGATTCCTGCCACATAAGACATCAGCCCAGGGAAAGTGAGGTATTTACTAATCTCATTCTGCGTAGAATTTGCAGTAGGTCTTGGGATGATCATTTTAAAATGTTCAGGAGCCTGCTCCATCAGCACATTAAAACCAGCAATCGCATTACTTCCTACGCCAAACTTCTCGCCCACTACCGTTAAGGCAATATACGTAGTCACTAATCCACCAAAAATAAGCACTGCCACCTGGATCACATCCGTATAAGCCACTACCTTCATTCCGCCCAATGAAATAAACAAGGCAAAAAGAGCAAGGCCAATCATAATCTCATGCAGGTAATCACCACCCGTTAATCCATTAATTGCAACAGCCCCCAAATACAAGATCGAAGTCAGGTTTACAAAAACATACAAGAATAACCAGAAAACAGCCATAATCAAGGCCACAGATTCGTTATACCTCGTCTTTAAAAACTGGGGCATGGTATAGATCTTATTCTTGAGGTAAACTGGAATAAACCAGACGGCCACAATAATCAGTGCAATAGCTGCGATCCATTCATAAGCAGCCACCGCTATCCCTAAGAAAAATCCTTCGCCGCTCATTCCTATAAATTGCTCGGCAGAGATATTTGAAGCAATCAAAGAAGCGCCAATGGCCCACCAGGTTAATGTTCCTTCGGCAAGGAAAAATGCTTTCGCATCGTGTTCACCCTTTTTACGTTTCCTGTAAATGGAATACCCATAGCCAGAAACGACTAAAAAATAGATGATAAAAACTACGTAATCCGTAGTTGCTAAACTATTCGTCATAATTTTATATTTGGTTTATTTGGTTTTAAGTTTAATGGCTATTGATCTGATAATAGACTTCATTCCATTTCAGTTCATTGCGTAATTGGTTAATTGTAGTGTTATTATCGATGCCAACATACTCAATACCTGCAATATCTGCAAAATCTGTCAAATGTTCTGCCGTCAGGTTTTGGCTGTAACACGTATGGTGTGCACCACCCGCATAGATCCAGGCCGCACATCCAGTTTTCATATCCGGCTGCGGTTTCCACAATACACGGGCTACAGGAAGCTGAGGTAATTCATGTTGTTCTTCTACCCCGTCAACCACATTAACAAGCATTCTGAAACGGTTTCCCATATCAACGATAGAAGCATTTAAAGCAGGTCCATTTGCCGCGTCAAAAATTAACCTCACCGGATCAGCTTTGCCACCAATACCCAATGGATGAATCTCACATTTAACCGGGCCTTTAGCCAAAGCAGCATCCACTTCCAGCATATGAGAACCCAATACAAAAGAGTTTTTAGGTTCAAAATGATAAGTATAATCTTCCATAAATGCATTCGCACCTGCTAATCCGCTTCCCATCACTTTCATTGTTCTAACCAGCACCGCAGTCTTCCAGTCACCCTCACCAGCAAAACCATAACCATCACTCATCAGTCGCTGCACTGCGATACCCGGAAGCTGGCTCATCCCATGTAAATCCTCAAACGTATCAGAAAACCCTTTAAAATTTCCATGTTCCAGGAAATTACGCAGGCCGATCTCTATTTTAGCCGCCTCCCTTAACGAAGCATGTTGTGCACCCCCTTTTAGTAAAGTCTGCGCCATCACATAACTATCCGCATAATCTTTAACCAAACTATCAATTTCACTATCCGTAGTCTGGTTAATCACCGCAACCAAGTCACCAATTCCATAAGTATTTACAGAGAAGCCAAATTTTATTTGCGCTTCCACCTTATCCCCCTCAGTTACCGCCACATTACGCATATTGTCACCAAAACGTGCATATTTAGCCCCCTGCATATCAAACCAGCCAGCTGCCGCTCTTAACCAGGTGTTTACACTTTCGCGAACTTCGGGGTCTTCCCAGTGTCCGGCAACCACCTTACGGTTAATGCGCATTCTGGAAACGATAAAACCAAACTCACGGTCACCATGAGCACTTTGGTTTAAATTCATAAAATCCATATCCATGGTACTCCATGGAATATCGCGGTTAAACTGTGTATGTAAGTGCAATAAAGGTTTTTGTAATATTTTCAATCCGCCGATCCACATCTTTGCAGGAGAAAAAGTGTGCATCCAGGCAATAATCCCAATACAATTATCCGCATTATTAGCTTCCTGGCAGATTTCATAGATCTCTTCCGATGTTTTTACTGTAGGCTTAAAAACGATCTTCACAGGAATCTGCGGAGAATCATTTAATGCACGCGCAATTTGCTGTGAATGTTCTGCAACTTGTCTTAAGGTCTCTTCTCCGTACAAGTGCTGGCTTCCGGTAATGAACCAGGCTTCTAATTGTTTAAGGTTGGTTGTCATAGTTTTATTGGTTATTGGCCATAATAAGAATCCACACCGTGTTTCCTGTCATAATGTTTTTTAATTAAAGCATCTTTCATCGGGCGGACATCCGCTCTGACCTGTTCAGTGAGAAAAGCCATTTTTGCCAGCTCTTCTACCACAGCGCTATTGTAAACTGCTTTATCTGCAGTCTTTCCCCAGGTAAATGGAGCATGGTTGCCCACCAGGATCATTTCCACTTCCGTATAACTTAATCCCTGATCTGCCAGGTGTTCCATAATCTGGAAACCAGTTTCATATTCATAATTCCCTTTAATCTTTTCATCACTCATTGGCGGGGCACAGGGAATTGCAGCAGTCGTATGATCCGCATGCGTTGTTCCATAAACCGGGATAGCCCGGAGAGATTGTGCCCAAGCAGTTCCATAAGTAGAATGCGTATGAACAATTCCAGCAATTTCTTCCCAATGCTTATACAATACAGCATGAGTTTTAGTATCAGAAGATGGCCGTAAGTCACCTTCCACCGTATTTCCTTCAAAATCTACAATCACCATGTTTTCTGGTGATAGATCTTCATAAGGCACACCGCTAGGTTTAATGGCAAATACTTTATTTTCCTGGTCTGCTGCACTTGCATTTCCAAACGTGAAAAGTACGAGGCCCAGCTGCGGGAGTTTCATATTAGCAGCATAAGCTTTTTCCCTGATTTCCTGATATTTATTCATGAGCAGTATGTTGTTCAATATATTTCCCTAATGATTGATAGCGTGGATAGCGGTTGGCATAATAAGCCACACGTGCTTCATTTGGATGATATTCTGCATCAAAACCAGTTCCCATACCCTGCATTGCTTCTTCTACAGTAGGATAAATCTCTGCCACTACCGATGCAAATATCGCTGCACCAAGCGCGCAAGTATGTTCAAAACGATGTATCCGGATTGGCATGTTCAGCACATCAGCCATCATCTGCATAATATAAGGTGATTTCTTAGCCACACCACCAATACCGATAATCCCCTTAACAGGTATTCCTTCAGCAATAAAACGATCTACAATATTCTTCGCACCAAAACAAGTCGCTTCTGCCAAAGCCCTAAACAATCTTGGTGCATCAGTACCCAAATCAAGATTGCTCAATGCACCTTTTAATTCTTGATTGGCATCAGGCGTTCTTCTGCCATTAAACCAATCAATTGCAATTTCATCGTCTTCATTTTTAGGCAGTAAATCAGCCTGTTTACTCAGCTCCGGGATCATTTTATCCAGCATTTCCTGTTCTAGCGCATTGGCTGTAGCCGTATCAATTAGCGTAGTTTGGTGTAAGATATTCCTCAATGGCCAGCTTAAAATGTTTTTAAACCAGGCATATGTATCACCAAAAGCAGATTGACCCGCTTCTAATCCAACCATCCCTGGAATCACAGAACCATTAACCTGTCCGCAAATCCCTTTAATCAATTTACCTTCTATATCAGCAGTAGGAGCAACCAGGATATCACAGGTAGAGGTACCCATCACTTTACTTAAGTAATACGGTTCAATTTGTCCGCCAACCGCACCCATATGGGCATCAAAAGCACCCACTCCAACCTTCACCTGGGTACTTAACCCCAGTTTTTCTGCCCATTCCGGACTCAAAGAACCAGCCGCTTCATCAGATGTATATGTATCTTTAAATAAGCGGTCAGTAAAACCATCTAATAAAGGATCTAAAGTCTTAAAGAAATTATTAGGAGGCAATCCGTCAAATTCTTCTGCCCAAAGTGCTTTATGGCCAGCCGCACAGCGGCTGCGTTTCATCTCTTGTACAGAAGAACCACCTGTCAGCAAAAAAGGGATCCAGTCACAATGCTCTACCCAGGAATACGCCGCAGAACGTACTTGTTCGTCTGTGCGTAAGGTGCGCAGTAATTTGGCCCAAAACCATTCAGAAGAATAAATTCCGCCACAATATTTAAGATAATTAGTGTCAAATTTTGTAGCATGTGCATTGATCTCTGCCGCTTCTTTTACCGCAGTATGATCTTTCCAAAGCACAAACATGGCATGAGGGTTGTCTTGAAATTCTGGTAAAAGGGCCAAAGGAGTTCCAGCTTCATTCACAGCCACCGGCGTAGATCCGGTTGTATCTACAGCAATCGCTTTAACTGCATCAGCAGCCACCTGGCCACCTGCTTTTTGTAAACAATCTTTAATGGTATGTTCCAGCCCTTCGGTATAATCTAAGGGATGTTGTCTGAATTGATTGATCGCCGGGTTACAAAACAAACCCTTTTGCCATCTTGGATAGTTAAAAACAGAAGACGCGATCTCTTCTCCATTCGCCGCGTTCACCAGAACGGAGCGAACGGAGTCTGATCCGTAGTCTACCCCGATTACATATATATTTGGTTTCATATAATAAATAAATGTCTAATTAACGTTTATTTCATTAGGAAATGAAATTTTTTAACTTATTTTAATAAGTAAAATTTTTCTTTTCCCCCGTTTACAGTCTTTAAAGACTAACTGATCAGGTTTTCTGGATTTGGGATAAAATTGAGAAAAGCCTGGAATTTTGCTTTATATTTTTTCTTGTCCAGTTTAAAATAAAACGCCCCCTTCTTAGAACTTGATTTGTCTTTTTCTTCCAGCTTGATCAGCAAACCAGTTGAAGTTAGTTTTCTGATAAAGTTCCTGTTATCAATTTTTGTATTGTATACCCCTTCATACAAACTCTGCAGCTGCGGGATCGTAAACTTCCTGGGTAAAAGCTCAAAAAGCAGGGGATGTAATGCCGCTTTATATCTTATTTTTTGCTTGGCAATCTCCACCATTTCATTATGGTCAAAGATTAGTGAAGGCATTTCACTCACCAAAAACCATTCTGCATGATGTCTGTCGCTCAGTTGTGTTTCATATTTATTGATATCAATCAGGGCAAAATATGCGATAGATACCACCCTGTCCTTCGGATCTCTGGATGGTGCACCAAATGCTTGCAACTGCTCCAGGTATACCCCTTCTAAACCAGTTAACTGCAGCAAGATTTTATTAGCCGCGTCATCCAGGCTTTCATTTGTGGTGATAAAACCGCCCATCAAACTCCATTTATCTTTCTCCGGTTCCAGCGCTCTTTTAACCAATAATATTTTCAGGTTTTCTCCATCAAATCCAAATACGATGCAGTCTACGGCAATCAGCATCCGGTTTTCAGTTGTGTATTCTATCATTCTTTAAGCAAGTAATTATTTAGCCTGATTTTAATCCTGTAAATAAATGTTTTTTTATCACAAAGCCAAGGATAATTATATTAATCGTTGTTTTGACGTTTTATTTAATTTTAGCTACTTTGGTACTAACTAAATATATAATCTGTAAAATCATATGAGAACGAATCAAAATTTATTTCTTGCTTTAGCACTCGTTTCCGGGATGCTGCTTAGCTGCAATTCATCATCAAACCAAACAGGAGCAGCAGATTCGCTGGCCAGCAGCACAGTGACCACTCCAGATTCCCTGGCCTTTTTAGGGACAGCAGACCAAAAGCAAGTACATTTATACACCTTAAAAAATAAAGCAGGTGCCATCGCTTCAGTCACTAATTTTGGTGGCAGAATAGTTTCTCTGCTGGTCAAAGACAACAAAGATCAGCTCGTAGATGTCGTTTTAGGACATGACAGTTTAAAATCATACCAGCGTAAAGAAGAGTCATTCTTTGGTGCAATCATTGGGCGTTATGGCAACCGGATTGCTAAAGGCAAGTTTTCTCTAGCAGGTAAACCCTACCAGTTAGAAGTAAACGATGGCGTAAATACGCTGCATGGAGGTTTCAATGGTTTCTATAAAAAAGTATGGGATGCCAAACAACTTGATGATCAAACCTTAGAACTAACCTATCTTTCTAAAGATGCAGAAGCAGGCTATCCGGGAAACTTATCGGTGAAAGTAACTTATACACTAGAAGATGACAATGCTTTAAAGATCAGCTATAGTGCTACCACCGATAAAGCGACAGTATTAAATTTGACTAACCACGCCTATTTCAATTTAAACGGAGCCGGTGACCCAACCATTACTGATCATTTGCTTACCCTAGAAGCAGATGCCTATACCCCAGTGGATACTACGCTAATCCCTACAGGAAAACTAGCCAATGTAAAAGGTACTGCCTTTGATTTTACCAAAGCAAAGCTGATTGGAAAAGATATTAACGGGGATGACCCTCAATTGAAAAATGGAAAAGGATATGACCATAACTGGGTTTTAAGAAAAGGTACAGGATTACGTAAAGCCGCAACAGTAAGTAGTGCTAAAACTGGTATTGAAATGGAAGTGCTTACTGAAGAGCCCGGCATACAGTTTTATAGCGGGAACTTTTTAACAGATAAAATGAATTATGGAAAAAAGAATGCCACTTACGGTTACCGTTCTGCCTTCTGTTTAGAAACGCAACACTTCCCTGATTCGCCCAACCAGCCTTCTTTTCCATCTACGGAGTTAAAACCCGGACAGGAATATAAATCAGTAACCGTTTATAAATTTACTGTCAAAAAGTAATTACAATCAAACAATTAAGCTCCAGCGCTATTACTTAAGTGTACCATAAAATTTTTTAAAGATGGATTCAACTAAAAATATCGAAGAATTAGCTGTAAACACTGTACGTACACTCTCTATTGATGCGGTTCAAAAAGCCAACTCTGGCCACCCCGGCATGCCTATGGGTGCAGCACCAATGGGTCATGTACTTTATTCACATTACATGAAATTTAACCCGAAGAACCCAGATTGGGCAAATAGGGACAGATTTATATTATCTGCTGGTCATGGTTGTATGTTACAGTACAGCCTATTGCACCTTACTGGTTTTGATGTAACCATAGATGATCTAAAAGATTTTCGGCAGTTGCACAGTAAAACAGCAGGACACCCAGAATACGGATTGATTGATGGGGTTGATGTAACCACCGGGCCATTGGGACAAGGGTTTGCAAACGGAATAGGTTTTGCAATTGCACAAAAGCATTTAGCCGCAAGATATAATAAACCAGGATTTGATCTTTTTGACTATAAGATATATGCAATCTGCAGTGATGGAGATATGATGGAAGGGGTGACCTCAGAGGCCGCCTCTCTGGCTGGTCATTTAGAGCTGGGTAACCTGATTTATTTGTACGATGACAATCATATTTCTATTGAAGGAGCTACCGACATCGCTTTTAATGAAGATGTAGCCAAACGTTTTGAAGCTTATAACTGGCATGTACAAGTAGTAGAAGATGGAAACGATCTGAATGCGATCAGTAATGCAGTACGGAATGCGAAAGCAGAAACACAAAAACCATCTTTAATTAAAGTACGCACGCAAATTGCGTATGGTAGCCCAAATAAAGTAAATACAGCAGGCTCACATGGTTCACCATTAGGTGCAGATGAGATTAAACTCGTCAAAGAATTTTTTGGTTTTGATCCGGAAAAATCTTTCTACGTTCCAGAAGAAGTTGCTGCCTATTACCAAACAGCGGCTGAAAAAGGAACCGTGGCCAATCAAGAATGGGATAAACTTTTCGCGAAATATAAAGAAGAATTTCCTGCAGAAGCGGTAGCCTATGAACGTGCACAAAGTGGTGAGTTACCAGAAAACTGGAAAGATTCACTTCCAGTGTTCCCCGCTTCAAAAGATAAAATGGCTACCCGTCAGGCTTCAGGAAAAGTGCTCAATGCAATTGCAGATAGCTTACCTGGATTAATTGGAGGCGCAGCAGATCTTGCCCCTTCTACAGAAACAAACTTAAAGCAATACAAATCATTTACCTCAGAAAACAGGGAAGGCCGCAATTTCCATTTTGGTATTCGGGAACACGCCATGGGTGCTGCCTTAGTAGGTATGGCATTAACTAAAGGAGTAATTCCTTTTGGGGCAACATTCCTGATGTTCTCTGAATATATGCGTCCGCCTATCCGGCTGGCAGCAATTATGAAGATCAGGCCAATCTTTGTGTATACACACGATAGTATCGGCTTAGGAGAAGATGGAACTACCCACCAGCCGGTAGAGCAATTAATCTCTCTACGGTCTATTCCTAATATCACAGTGATCCGTCCTGCAGATGCAAATGAAACCGCACATGCCTGGAGAGTAGCCTTGGAGCATACAGATGGCCCTGTTGTATTGGTATTTACCAGGCAAGGGCTACCGGTACTTGATCAGGATAAATATGGGCAGGCAAGCGGTTTAGAAAAGGGTGCTTATGTTTTATCGGATGCAGAAGGAACCCCAGATCTGATCTTAATTGCAACAGGATCTGAAGTGGCTCTCATCATGGAGGCACAAGCCAAATTAAAAGAAAATGGAATCCAGGCGCGTGTAGTGAGTATGCCTTCCTGGGAGCTGTTTGAAAAACAAGATGCTGCTTACAAAGAAGAAGTACTTCCTAAAGCAATTAAAAAACGTTTAGCGGTAGAAACCGGTTCTCCTTTAGGCTGGCATAAATATGTCACTGACGAAGGTGATATCATTGCCATGACTACTTTTGGTGAATCTGCTCCGGCAGAGGAATTATACAAGCTATTTGGATTTACGGTAGATAATGTGGTTGCTAAAGCTTCGGCATTATTAGGTAAGTAAGGATATATAATACCAAAAAAGGGGTCTTTAAATTCGTTTAAAGACCCCTTTTTCTTATTGTGATGATTTTAAAGCAAAATCTTTTTAATTCACATCAAACCAAAGTTTAGTGGTTAAAACATCAGTACCCTGATTAGCTACTGCAGCTTTATAATTAGCTGGATTTACAGATTGTTCAGTTCCCGGGTAAATGAACCGGACAGGCATTAAACCGTTTAATGATCCAGCAACCGCAGGTGTAAGTACCGGGTAATCCAGTCTTCTCCATTCTGCGAAGGCTTCTAAGCCCTGTCCAAATAAGGCAGTCCATTTCTGGTTCCCTATTGATTTTTTATAATTGGAAGCATCATACGTCACCGAAGCTTGATTTTTATAAATGTTAATGGCTTCTGCAGCTATCCCATATTGGGATAAAGAAGCCTCAATCGCCTGGCCATATAACGCGGCTGGATCTTCTGCTGTAAAACCTCTGGCGGCAGCCTCTGCGCGGTCAAATAAGATTTCTGCATAAGTAAAAATCACTGCAGGAGCTAAAGGAGCGGTAAAATAAGCTCCAGGTTTAGAAGTCCTGTTAATTCCCAAAGCAGAAGCATCTCTATCAAGTAATCCATTAGGAATCCCTGTATACAATTGTGTTGCCGGTGCTTTATCTGCAAATATCGGTAACCTTGGATCATTGTTCGCTACCAGCTGATCTACCATTGTTTTACTGATCCGGTAGTCATCTCTTGTTCCAAATTGAAAGTTAACCGGATTTTGATTGGGAGAAGTCTGGTAAAATAACTGTGCGTTCTCCAGGTTAGAACTAATGTAAGTTCCACCTTCGGCCTGGATAGCTGCAATCGCTTGTCTGGCTAATTCTGGTTCGCGGTCTGCAATCCTTAAAGCGATTCTTAAACGCAGGGAATTAGCAAATTTTTTCCATAGAGCAATGTTATTTGAATACAGAATATCTCCTTTAATAGCCTTTCCAGTTACATCCAAGGTCGCCTGCGCGGTAGTCAGATCCGCTAACAAGCCAATATAAACTTCTCTTTGTTTATTGTATTTAGGCAATAAGAATTTATCAATATCACCCGCTTGTGAATAAGGAATATCACCATACACATCGGTTAATAAAGAAAAGATCCAGGAGCGTAAAACAAGTGCCACACCTTTGTAGTTTTGGTGGTCTTGCGCTTCTGCTAGTTTAATGATTTGGTTAAGGTTGATGATACCTTTACTATAACCCACATTCCAAAGCCCTTCAAACTCGCTATTGGCATAAATATACCTATCGGGGTCTGTATATTGGATTTTTGCCCAATGCTGCACAAATAGCAAACTAGAATTCATACTATTGGTGGTACCCCAATATGAATCTGCAGTAGCTTTAATCACACCCGTTAACAGGTAATCTGGTTGGGCACTTTCTGATGAATTAGGATTTACGTTACTTTCATCAAGACTTTTCTTGCAAGAAACCGCCGTAAGCAACAGCGTTCCGGCCAGTAATAAATATATGTTGATTTTCATGATAATTAAAATTTAAGGTTAATGTTGAAGCCAATATTGCGCACTCCTGGCAGGGCCAGCGCTTCTAAGCCCTGTCCATTACCTGTGTTAAAAGCAGTTTCCGGATCAATATTTGGCACTTCTTTGTGGATAATAAGCAGGTTACGTCCAACAACAGATACGGTAGCACTTTGTAAGCCTATAGATTTTGTCCATTGCTGCGGTAAAGTATAACCGAGTTTAATTTCTCTCAGTTTCACATAAGTGGCACTGTAAACAAAAGCCTCATCTGCATTTGTAAATCCTTTATAATACTGTTGTGCAGATAAAATAGTTCCATTCGCAGAACCATCTGCTAATACGCCTTTAAATATCATTCCATCATCATACACCGTAGCACCACTTGGCGCAGCAGTTCCGGCAGAAATTTGTACCGCTTTATTAGCTGCGCTATTACCTGGGTAATAATAATTTAATCCTCCATTTTCAGCACCCCTTCCAGGTAAAGTAGTTTCCAATACTCCCGTATAGGTACCGGTACGGTTAGTATTTGAATAAATTTTACCACCTACATGTGCATCAACCAAGACACTTAAATTGACCCTTTTATAAGTAAAGCTATTGGTAATACCACCAATCCAGTCAGGTGTGAATTTACCTAATGTCTGTTTAGAAGAACTAATTGTAGGTGTTCCATCTGCCTTTACAATAATATCACCAGCATCGTTTCTTACATAAGCTGTTCCAAAAAGCTGACCATAGGGTTGCCCTACACTGGCCAATACCTGCACTGTTCTGTTGGTACCCAATACATAACTTTGAATATCTCCATAGAGCGATTTAACCTTACTTCTGTTTAGTGAAAAGTTGGTATTGATCTCCCAGGTAAAGTTTTCCGTTTTAATAGGGGTAAAGCCTAATTGGGCTTCCAGGCCTCTGTTATTAATTGTTCCTCCATTTACCAGTTTAGTACTATATCCTGTAGCCGTACTCACATCCAGATTTAAGATTTGGTCGGTACTATTGGTGTTATACACCCCAAAATCAAATCTTAATTTGTTTTTAAACAAGCCCAATTCAAAACCAGCCTCTGTAGATTTAGTGGTTTCTGGTTTCAGGTCTGCATTTAAAAACTCCTTATTTGCAAACTGCTGTGCATTACCGTTAAAAGGTGCAATAAATCCGTAAGTACTGATCAATTGATATGGAGAGGCATCTTTACCTACTTTAGACCAGCCACCGCGTAACTTGGCAAAAGTCAAAACATCACTTTTAATATCAAACGCTTCCGTTAAGATAAAACTGGCATTTACAGAAGGGTAGAAGTAAGAGCGGTTCACCTCTGGAAGGGTAGATGACCAATCATTTCTAGCCGTTAAATTCAGATAAGCATAGTTTCTAAAACCCAGTTGGGCAGAACTAAAAGCGCTATATATTTTTTGTTTTGTATAATTGTTACTTGAAATTAAAGGATCACTTGAATTATTTAAGGTGTAAAGCCCAGCTACAGCTAATCTAGGAGCCCGCTGAAAGTTATTTTCAAAAGTAGTAGTCCGGATATTTCCGCCTAATAACACATCCAGGTTAAAGTCCTTATTCAGTTTTTTGGTATAATCCAGACGGCCTTCGGTATTGTTCTCATTAAAAGTATAAGCATCTTCCTCATAAGAACCGAAAGATCCTGCAGGCAATCCTTTGGTACCATTCGCTACTCTGATCTTTCTGCGGTCAGTATAATAATCATTCCCTGTTCTAAAGTTTGCAGATAACCCATCAATGATCTTATAGTTCAGTTCTACGTTTCCAATTAAGCGGTTACGTACCTGGCCCACAGTATTCTCATTGGCTACAAAATAGGGGTTGCTATAATAGAAATTGTTCCAGTTGGTATTACTTGCATTAGGATCTTTATAATCCTTCAGCGCAGCCAGGTCAACCTGTCTGCCAAACCAGGTAAATTGAAGCATGGTACTGTTTAAACGTAGTCCTCCTGCACCCGGAAGATTATCTGCGCTGCTATTTACAAAGTTCGCATATGTATTTAAGGTAAGCTTAGGCGTAATTTTATAGCTGGAATTGAAGAGAAATGAATTTTTAGACTGCGAAGAGTTTGGGATCACGCCGGTTTGATCCAGGTTATTATAAGAAAGGCGAAAATCATGTTTATCACCCGACCCTGAAAATGCAATGCCGTTATTTAGTGTACGCCCCGTATTAAAAAAGCTGCTCACATTATCCGGATGCGCGATAAAAGGAACCGCTACCCCATTAGAATTAAATTGCGGGATCAGCCTACCGTCCAAACGCGGCCCCCAGCTTTCATCCACATTATCATTTAAACCTGCACCCGCACCATCCACATAACTAAATTGCCCGTTAGAACCCTGTCCATAAGAGTTTTGATAATCAGGAAGGATCAGTACATTAGAAAATGACGTGTTAGAATTAATACTAATCCCAATTCCCTTAGCCCCTTTACCTTTTTTAGTCGTAATCAAAACCACACCCGCTGCTGCACGTGAGCCATAAAGTGCTGCCGCATTTGGGCCCTTCAGCACACTCATTGATTCAATATCTTCTGCATTGATATCTGAAATCGTATTGGCAAAATCTCTGGAACCACCCGGTCCTAGATTTTGTCCGTTATCTACAGGAACACCATCTACAATAAATAGTGGCTGGTTATTACCAGAGATCGAAGTTTCGCCACGAATAATAATCCTGGATGAACCCATGTCACCCTGGCTATTGGTCACTTGTACCCCCGCCACCTTACCCGATAACGCATTAACCAGGTTAGTTTCTTTTGCCTCAGAAATATCTTTTGACTTCAGTTCCTGCACTGAATATCCCAGTGATTTTTTTTCCCTGGTAATATTTAATGCAGTAACCACTACTTCATTTAGCGAATTTTGCGTTTCTTCTAAAGCGATATTAAGTGTAGAAAGCTGGGGGGTAACCGTGATTTCCTGTGTATTATAGCCAATAAAACTGATTTGAAGCACATCATTTGATTTAGCTTCAATAGTAAATTTACCCGCTACGTTAGTCTGTGTTCCAGTAGCAGCACCTTTAACCAAGATACTCACCCCTGGAATAGGCAGCCCGCCAGATTTCTCGGCTACTATACCTGATATTTTTATCGATTGCGCTGTAGCAACCTGTGCAAAAGCAAAGGATAAAAGTATCCCTAGCACATATTTGTATGTTTTTAACATATGATTTTATTGAAAGACAGTAGACATATCAATCCCTGCCGGGTCATTTTGCCGGATCGTTCCCGCAGCAGGCTGCGAAATCTTAAGATTGATTAGTATGACTTATTGATGGAAAATTTAATTCTTTTTAATTGATGGTAGATTAGCTACACATATAGCGGGTACAACAACGTTTGCAGCTGCAGCTATCAGGTAAGAGGAGGCGGTTGCTAAATAAAGTAGAATTTGTTTTCATTATGTGCGTGTTCAATTTTATATAATTTTTGTTTCCTCAGAACAATTCAGCTGATGCCTTTTTTTACAAGTATTTTATTTATACAGAAATTAAGGAGGAACAAATAGGAGTATACCCGTTAAGGTAATATTCCGCTTATCTTTTCCGCTTAATGTGGATAGGAATTAGCACCTTTTACTTTAATGTAGAGGTTGCCAAGACATCATCGGGCCATTCCCTCAGTCTTTCTGGATAAGTAAAAAAATCAATGAACGTCTAACTCTGGGACAAAGATATAAATAATCTACTAATTCTATAGTATTAATTTGATTTTATGGTTTTTGATCTTCCTGTGACAATCTTGCCTTGTAACCTGATCCCAAGCAAGAGGATCAAGTTAACAAGACGATAAAATATGATCACCTATTCTTCTTCTTCACCAGCAGAGATTGACTGCAGGTAAAATGCACCTTTAGTTACATATTGTACATTTTCAGGTAATTTACCTATTGCAGTAATTTGTGTATAACCCAGTTCAGATACACCCGTTTTCACCTCGGTTTTTATAAAATGAAGCTTGTTATCTTTTGCCGGTTCCGCTGAGACTACAAAAATGTATATTTTACCTTCAGAGCGGGTTAAGGCTTCTACAGGTACTGCAGGCAGACGCTCATTACCCACACTAATTAGTGCGGTAACATACATACCAGGTATTAAATTCTGTTTAGCAGTATTCTCAATCACCGCATGCACCACTACCCCTTTACTTTCATTCTCAAATGATTTATTAATCCCGTTAATGGTTCCTTTGATCTGCTGGTTTTCCTGGTTCGTGAGTTGAAAATTGACAGCCTGTCCTATTTTTACCTTCATCAGGTCCTTTTCAAAGACGATTAAGTCACAGTGAATCTTGGAATTATCCACCACCTCCATAATCGAAGTGCCAGGCTGTACAAACGCCCCAATATTTGCAGTAATCTGTCCTACAGTACCACTGATCGGTGCCAGCAAAGGCAACTGAGAAACGATATTTCCATTAGCTATTTTTCTGACAGAGATTCCAAGCTGCAGCAGCTGGCTTTCATAAGCACGGATACGTGATTTTTCTGACTGATAAGTAGCCTCAGCCGATTGAAATGATTTTCCTGTTCCGGCACCAGCCTCTTTAAGTTGTGTCTGGCGGTTATATTCTGCTTGTACATAGCTAAAACTGTTTTTTGCCGCCAGGTAATCTTGCTGGATCCTGATGAGTTCCTGATTTTCAATCGTAGCCAGTACCTGCCCTTTTTTTACTTGCTGTCCTTCCAGCACATTAATCTTCCTGATCAGCCCGCCAGACAGCACACTTACATCCGCTTTATTCTGGGGCGGTACCGCAAGTTGTCCATTAGCTTTTACAATGGTATTTAGATTCCTTTGCTCAATCGGGCCAATTGTAATCCCTACAGATTGCATTTGTTCTTTGCTTAATGCCAGTTCAGGGACAGTTTCCTTTTCCGGAACTTCTTGTTTTTTTTCTTTGGCAGGCTCTTCAGCTGTACAAGAAGCAAAAAATAAGGCAAAAATAGTAAGTGTTAAAAAGTTATTGATAGATGATCTCATGGTCTATTCTCCTTTTAAAAATTGTAATTGAATGGCAGATTGATTTAAGCGTTTCACCGCTTCCAGATAGGATAACTTATTTTGTACTGCAGCAGATACATTTTGAATGTATTCGATATACCCGATTTCTCCAAGCTGGAAAGATATTTGGGCAATGCGCAGCTGTTCATCTGCAAGTTTTAACCCCGCATCAGTATAATAAGATACCGATTTTGCCAGCAGCTGATATTGCTGTTGTTCCTGTTCCAACCGTAAACTAAGTAAAGACTGGCTCTGCTCATAATTGGTTTTTGCGATTTGGCCAGCCAGCTGTTCACTTTTTATCCTGGAACGATTGGCTCCATTAAAAACAGGGATAGCCAGGCCAACCTGGAAACCAGCAATCCTGGTGCCTGGAAAATACCCGCGATTGGTATTGGCGGGATCAAAAGAATTAATGACCAATTGCTGGCTATAACCTAAGGTAAGATCAGGAAAACCCTTTGATTTTTCTACCTTCAGCCTTGCATCTGCAACTCTGATTAGCTGCCGGTCATATTGCAGCTGGGAATTTTCAGCTACCGTTACAGGATCTGTAGCAACCAGCAATAAAACAGGCAGGCTAGTTTCTGCCAGCAAAATGTTTTCCTTTGTATTTAACAGTTGTTTTAGCATCAGCTCATCACTGCGCAAAGCCGCCAGCACGACTAATTTTAGCATTTGTACCTCCTGATATTTATTACGGGCACTCATCAATTCCAGGTTAGATGTCTCTCCGGTCTTAAACCTGATTTCTGCTTTTTTGCTGAAATCTAAATAAATACTATCCTGGTAATTTAGCAGGCGCAAGGTTTCTCTGTTCGTTAAATAACTATAATAGGTCGTTCTCACCTCCTTGATCACCGCAGCACGGGAAGTGTTTCCTGCCTGTTGCGCTAAAACAGTTTGCTGCGTTAACAAGGTTTTTTGGTTTTTATAGAGGCCTGGCCAGGCAAAACTTTGGGTAACTGACAGCGCATTATCCATATTCCCGCCACTGGTAGGATCCTGGGTAAGCATTAACTCCGTTTTAGGAAGATCAAAAGCTGTTTTTTGCATCGATTGAGATTGCAATACCGATAAACCTGCGGACTTTAGCAGCAAATTGTTTTTCAGTGCAATGCCGATGATACTGTCCAGGCTAAGCGGGCGGTTAGCCTGCGCCTTAACTGATAAGCCCGAACCACAAAGTAAGCCCACAGTTAAAAGAACGAACAACCCTAATTTCGGGGCTTTAATTCCCTGACCAGCCTTACCCAAAAATGATTGACCATTAAACAAGAGGTACAAACAAGGCAACACAAATAACGTCAGTAAAGTCGCCGTCAGCAATCCTCCAATCACCACAGTAGCCAATGGCCGCTGCACTTCTGCACCCGCACTAGCCGACAAAGCCATCGGGAGAAAACCTAAAGATGCCACTGCTGCCGTCATTAAAACAGGTCTTAAACGAACCTTCGTCCCGATCAATACCCGCTGATAGCTATCGGTTACCCCACTCTCTTTTAAATCGTTAAAATACCCGATCAACACAATTCCATTCAATACCGCTACACCAAAAAGTGCAATAAAACCCACTCCGGCCGAAATACTAAAAGGCAGATCCCTTAACCAAAGGGCAGCAATACCACCCATCGCCGCAAGTGGCACCGCAGTAAAGATCAGTAAGCTTTGTTTTACAGAACGAAAAGTCATGTATAGCAAAAGGAGGATTAGCGCCAATGCAGCAGGTACCGCAAGCGCCAGCCGCGCTTTTGCTGCTTGTAAGTTCTGGAATTGTCCGCCATAAGTGATATAATAACCCGCTGGCAGCCTCACCTGCTGGTCCATTAACTGCTGAATCTCCTTTACCGTTCTTTCTACATCACGTCCTTTCACATTAAAACCTACAAAAATCCGTCTTTTTCCATCTTCTCTGGAAACCTGTGCCGGGGCATCTATAAACGAAATATCTGCCACCTGGCTTAAAGGAACTTTGTTGCCAGAGGGAAGCGGAATAAGCAAGTTTTGTACATCAGCTATGTTTTTACGTAATTCCTTTTGCAATCTTAAAACCAGGTCAAAACGCTTTTCTCCTTCAAATACAACACCCGCTGTACTGCCTGCAAACGCAGTACGCATGATTCGGTTAACCGTACTTATATTTAAGCCATATTGTGCCATTTTATCCCGGTTATAATTCACGGTAATTTGCGGCAGCCCGCTAACTTTTTCTACATAAGGGTCTGTCACCCCATTAACAGGAGCAATCAGTTTGGCAATCTTACTGGCTTCAGCAGCCAATACATCAAGGTCCTCTCCATATATTTTAATCGCTACATCCTGGCGGATACCGGTCATCAGTTCATTGAAACGCATTTGCATCGGTTGTGTAATTTCTACATTGATCCCAGGAATTACCGCTAATGCCTCTTCCATTTTCTCCATCATCTCTTCCCGGCTAACCGCAGAAGTCCATTCATCTTTTGGTTTCATAGAAAGCATCATATCCCCCCGCTCCATTGGCATTGGATCTGTTGGAATTTCAGAACTCCCAATCCGGGTAACCGCCTGGTTAAGTTCCGGAAACTTATCCTTCAAAATCTTTTCTGCTTTTCCAAAGGTGCTCACCACCTCAGACAAAGAAGTTCCCTGCATCATCGAGATCTCTACCGTCAGGTCACCCTCTTCCAGGGTCGGGATAAATTCTCCGCCCATCTGGTTAAATACCCATAATGAAAGGGCAAATAGCAGTAAAGTAAGTGACAATACTATTTTTTTAAAACGAAGTACCCTGATCAGTATCCGCTGGTAATGCTTTTGCAGGAAACCAATTAAACGGTCAGACCAGTTCGGTTTGTGCAGCCTGTTCTTGCTCAGGCATAATGCCGACATCATCGGTACATAAGTTAAAGAAAGGATAAAAGCACCTAGAATAGCAAAAGCTACCGTCTCTGCCATAGGGCGAAACATTTTTCCTTCAATCCCGACCAAGGCAAACAAAGGCAGGTAAACGATCAGAATAATAATCTCTCCAAAAGCGGCACTGCTGCGGATCTTTGAAGCTGCTTGATACACTTCTTCATCCATCTCCAATTGGTTTAATTCGTTTTTTTGTCCTGCTTGCCTGCTTTCTGTCAATCTGAAAACAATCGCCTCTACAATAATCACCGCACCATCCACAATCAGCCCAAAGTCTATTGCTCCCAAACTCATTAAATTTCCAGATACCCCAAATAAATGCATCATTGCAAAAGCAAATAACATCGCCAGTGGGATCACAGAAGCGACCACCAGACCCGCACGCAGGTTACCCAGCAACAGCACCAAGACCAATACTACAATCAAGGCGCCTTCCAGTAAATTAGTTTTTACTGTACCAATTGCCCGGCCTACCAATTCTGTACGGTCAATAAAAGGCTCAATAACTACCCCTTCTGGAAGCGACTTCTGGATTTGTACAATCCTTTCTTTTACATTTCTAATGACCTGGTTAAAGTTTTCACCCTTTAACATCAGCGTTACACCAGCCACCACTTCACCTTCTCCATTCCTGGTAACAGCTCCATACCTGGTGGCACTCCCAAACTGAACACTGGCCACATCACGGATCAGTACCGGAAGGCCTCCTGTATTTTTAATGACGATCTTACGGATATCTTCTAGCGAAGTTACCTGGCCCAACCCCCGGATAAAGTATACACTGTTTTGCTGCTCAATATAAGAGCCTCCTGTGTTTTCGTTATTATTCTCTAAGGCTTCAAATACATCAGGGATAGTCAAACCCAGAGAATTGAGCTTGTCATTATCCAGGGCAACTTCATATTGTTTTACATAGCCGCCCCATCCGCTTACTTCTGCTACCCCAGGGGTGCCCGCAAGTTGTGTGCGCACCAGCCAGTCTTGCAGGGTACGCAAATCTGTCGCGCTATATTTTTTTTCATACCCTTTTTTGGTATGTAACACGTATTGATAAATCTCTCCCAAACCCGTAGTAATAGGGGCTAATAAGGGGTCAGTTAGGCCGTTTGGAATATTCTTTTCCGCTTCTTTTAGCTGCTCATTTACTTGTTGCCTGGCCCAGTAAATATCCGTTTCATCTTTAAAAACAAGGGTAATTACAGAAATGCCAGAACGCGATATAGAACGCTTTTCAACAATATTTGGAATATTGGCCATGGCCAGTTCAATCGGTGCAGTAATAAATTGTTCTACTTCCTGAGCCCCTAAACTGGGTGCCTGAGAAATGATCTGCACTTGGTTATTGGTAATATCAGGTTGTGCATCTACCGGAAGGTGGTAGGCGGAATAGATCCCCCAAAGGATTAATCCAAATGTCATTAACCCGATAGTTATTTTGTTCTTTATAGAGAACGCTATAATCTTATCAAACATAAAATGTGAGTTATAGAGCAAGCTATTGCCCCATGAATAATGGTACGGATAAAAAAGATAGTTATACTATGACCACTGCGGGGGTTGCCAGATAGGAAGGCTGATATCGATATAATTCCCGTTAAAATAAGGGATTACCTGGTTCGTGTATTCTGTAAATGGTACAGAAGATAATTGAAGCAATTGCACCACAGATGAACTGGAGCAACAGGCGCAATGACAAAATGGAGAGCAATTATCGTTTAGCAGATGAGAATGATCAGGCGCTGTTTGCTGATGCAGTGCTGTGGATTGCTGATCAGGGCCTTCTTGTACATCGGCACAGGGCACAAAATTAAGTGCCAATATGATCATGATAAAAAGGAGTGAAAATATTCTCATAAGCTGCTGCTGAAGCAAATGTATTTTTTTATCAGCTGACTACCAAAAATCAGGCGTTTTTATTTTTTGTAACCCGGTAGCAGATCAACGGCTTAGATCTTTTGCTGTGCTTTAATGGCAAGGTACCTGTTCACCACATTTACTGTGAGCTGATCTGGCGGGGTAAGGATACTTAATATCCCATGCTTTGCCAGTTCTTTCACCATTAGTTTTTTCTCATACGCAAACTTATCCGCTATCGTTTTAATATAAATCCCTTCTACATCACTGGCAGGCTTTTCTGTAATTACTTTAAGTTCTGTATTTTCAAAAAACACGATCAGTAAAAGATGGAACCTGGCCATCTGCTTTAAAAAGGGCAGTTGCCTGTGGAGGGCAGACATCGTTTCAAAATTGGTAAAAAACACCAGCAGGCTGCGCTGTTTCAATACCCTACGTACACTGATATGCAACGCTTCCATATTAGTTTCCAGGTAGCGTGTCTTTTCCTGGTATAAAACCTCCATGATTTTACCCAGCTGCACAGGTTTGCGGTCTGCGGGCACTATACTGCCAATTTTCTCTGCAATTGTAATCAGACCTGCTTTATCCTGTTTAACCAATGCCACCTTACAAAGCGCTAAACTCGCATTAATGGCATAATCCAGCAGCGTCAATCCTTCAAAAGGCATTTTCATTACCCTAGACTTATCGATAATGCAATAGATCTGCTGTGCCTTTTCCTCTGTATAAGAATTGACCATCAAATCACCCTTTCTGGCTGTAGCCTTCCAGTTTACCGTCCGGTAATCATCTCCCTGTACATAGTTTTTAACCTGGTCAAACTCCATACTATGGCCAATGCGCCTTATTTTTTTGACACCAATATCTGTTAGCCGGTTAGAGATTGCCATCAGCTCATATTTACGAAGCTGTAAAAAAGATGGATAAACAGGGATACTGATCTCTTCGCCAAAGTTAAACCTGCGGGCAATCAGGCGCAATGGTGATTGTACATAAACTCTTACCTGTCCAAATAAATAAACACCTCTTTTAGTGGGTCTTAACTGGTAAGTTATTGTTTTTTTTTCTTGTGGATTTAACTTACTTTTGAACCATACATCCCGCTTTTGGAACTGAAAAGGAATCTCATCAATAATGCCGGTATGGATCTTAAAAGGATAAAAACTCTCGATGTAAATGCTAATCGCGTTATCATCCCCATTACTCAGTCTTTCTGGCAGGTTTCTGCGTAAAAATACTCCTCGTTCGGTTTTATAAAGCAATAGGAGATCTATAGCGATCAGCAAGAGCAATGCCCAAAAACAGATATAAGGCAAATCACCCAGCCAAGGCAGGAAAAATGAGAATAGAAATAAGCTTACGCAGATACCCAATCCGGCAAAAAGTCTTTTGCCCAGAAATAGGTCTGTATAATATTTTTTGAGTAAGGTTTTCAATGCCGTAATTTACCTTGGGATTTCAATTTTCTGGATAATCTGCGCCACCATATCACTTGCCGTTAAGCCTTCCATCTCTTTATCTGGCGTAAGCATGATCCGGTGCGCCAAAACAGGTACCGCTACTTTAATAATATCTTCTGGGGTTACAAAATCACGGCCCTGCATCGCTGCAATTGCTTTTGCACTATTGATCATCGCCAAAGAAGCACGTGGTGAAGCACCCAGATAGATTGATTTATTATTCCGGGTCTCCTGAACAATCTTAGCCACATATTCAATCAGCTTAGGTTCTACATGAAGCGCTTTAATCACTGCCCTGCAAGATTTAATTTGCGCAATGCTCAACACTGCTTCAACAGCGGTTAATTCTTGGTCAAGTTTCTGCTGATGCTGGTTTTGCAAGATAATGATCTCCTCTTCCAGCGAAGGATATTTAATCTCTATCTTAAATAAGAAACGGTCTAACTGCGCTTCTGGCAACCGGTAAGTTCCCTCATGCTCTACCGGATTTTGAGTAGCCAGTACCATAAAAGGTTCTTCCATCTGGTAAGTATGACCATCTACCGTAATTTGTCGTTCTTCCATCACTTCAAACAAAGCAGATTGTGTTTTTGCAGGAGCGCGGTTAATCTCGTCAATCAAGATAATATGTCCAAAGATGGGGCCTTTTCTGTATTCAAAAGAAGCAGATCTGGGGTCAAAAACTGAAGTTCCCAATACATCAGAGGGCATCAAATCTGGTGTAAATTGTATCCTGGAAAAAGAAGCATCAATACTTTTAGCCATGAGTTTGGCACTTAAAGTTTTCGCTACTCCAGGCACTCCTTCCAATAAGATATGTCCATCTGCAAGCAAGCCCGCGATCAGAAAATCGATCGTCTCTTTTTGGCCCACAATGATCTTTCCCAGTGTCTGTCTGATTTGTTCAACAGCAGTATTCAGTTCGGCCAGGTCGGTCCTTTGATTAAATATTTCCGGTTCCATAATTTATTGGACTTGTTTGTGAAATTTCTCTATGAGTTTATTGAGGTTAATCAGCTGGTTATCGCTTAATTTTCCTTTATTATTTATCGCATTAATGGCCTTAAACAGTTCTGTCACAGTTTCTTCGCTGGCGCCTGATTGAGCTATAATTGCTGCGGCAAGTTCTGCATCGGTATGCATTGTTTTTAGGCGGTAAGCTGTGCGTATATAGGCCAGGAAATAACTGATCTTTTTTTCTGCAATATCACGGTTATCGCGCTGCTGATAATATACTTTGCCCACCACCTTCACAAATTCTACAGAAGAATTGATTAAAGGATCAATTACCGGGATGATCCTTTGCCTGCGTTTCATCTCAAAAAAGACAAACAATAGCAAACCACCTACTGCAATAATATAGGCCCAGGCTAGGGGGGGATGATCAAAAATCACCCTTAAAATAGCCGTATTGCTAATATTTCCGCGGGTATTGTTTTCATCCAGGATCATAGCGCCCGAAGCGGGCAGATAGGAGAGGGCCTTCGCTGCATATTCCGCTCCCGCCGGGTCAATCAGGTTATAATTACTAAGCAGCTGTGGGTTAGGCAAAATATATAAAGAACCCTTTCCAATGTTATATTTTACAAAGTTGATCTCTCCCTTTTTATTTTTCCCTAAAGCTACCGCACGTACGGTGTCCAGTAAGCTAAAATACTGTTGGCCTAAACCCTTATTCAAAAAATAGTAATGGTTAGCATCTAATGCAGGATTCACAAAGCTGACCGGAACTTTAATCTTTTCATCAAAACTCATGTGCGTCTGAATCTTAATTTTTAATCCCTTTTGAAGTATTTTTCCTAAATCATAAGTAGCAATAAACACTTGGTTACCTTCCCTAAGAAAGCGGATCAGCTCTTTATAATCTAACTCATCCAGTTTCAGTTTTCCGGCAATAAATACATAACTGGTGTTTTTAAAATGTTTATCCTTCAGCGTATTGAAAACTGGTAACCTGGAGGTTTTTAATGCTGTACCAGGAAAAAGATCTTCCAGCTGATGATCCAGAATATAAAGACCAAAAGGAATTTTGTCCTCTTTCAGATAAGTAGGGTTCCAATCGGTAGGCTGCGGCTTATAATACTGGGCAACCAGGTATAAGACCAGTACAATTGCACTGCCAATAAGATATGACCTTAATCCCTTCATGATTTCTTGGGGTTAAAAAGGTCAAAATCATTCTTCAAACCAGTAAAGCTCTCTTTATCAATAAAAAACTCCCCATACCAAATGTATTCAAACTGCGTAGTCAGCAAACTGAACTGCTTTTTTACTGCGGGGTCTTGAATTTCCTGTATATATGTATGATTGGTTTTTTCGGGCTGCCAGTTAATCAGCGATTGATCATTTAATTTCTTTAGGGTATACAAATAACAAAGGCGTACTGCGAGGCGGTAATTGGTATTTGCTATCGCCTGCTGGATTTCTTCATTAAAATTAATCTCATGAATATTCTCTGCGGCCTCACTAAAGCGGAGAGGGACTGCCTTAGGTTTACGCAAAATTATCTTCATGTCCAGACCGGTAAGCTTAATCACGATATAAATCACCGCAACAGCTAATACACCAATAACCAGGTATTTTAAAATGCTGCCGGAGCGCTCGTTTTTCAGTACAAAATTAATTTGTTCCCAAAACCATTTCCAAAACCTGTCCCATAAATTATCAGGCGTAGTTTCATCATATTTAAAAGCATTACTTTCCCGGTACTGTTTTAATTGCTGTGCATCAAAATTCCTGACAGATAGTTTGCTGGTATCATTTTTAATCAAACTATTTTTTACCGTTACCACAGGTGGTACCGCAGCAGCAGGATAAGCTTGCAGGGTAAACCCGGTAAACAGTAAGATCATAAGGAATTTCCACATGTTAATACTCTTCTGTATCGTTAGCGGTTTCTTTGGTTTCTCCCATTTGGTTAATGCGGCCTAACAGTCCGGTATTTTCATGACGCTCTACCAGGTTGTAATAACAAAGAGATGCCCCTACAATAGGTAAGATCAAAAATACCTGGCATAAAGACTGAATCACAGTGGTGATGATAATTACCGTATTACTTAATCCTTTCGCTCCACTGGTAAAGGCACCAACCACTGATAATATAATTGCAGGAAGCGAGGCAAAAGAAATCGATGCATAAGTGATAACCCAGATTATAAATATACAACCCGCAGTTAATCCCCAATTATTGCTTACCAGTTTAAAAGCGCGGCTAAATGAATAAGATATCGTTGCATTTTCAAAGATCATGATTGGAAAAAACAGCGACATTGCAGGAAATACATATACAAAAGGGATTCCGCATGGAATTAAACATAGGATCATAAACACAGAAAGCAATAAAGTGCCTGCCAACACTCGGAAATAATAATATTTAAAATACGCCCATACTTCTTCTACAACCGGGGCTACATTTCCTTTTTGGATATAAATGGAGATAAAGCTGAGCACAGTTACCGTAACTGCGGTGTAGTTTGCCAGGCTAAATAAAATGGTCACCAGGTATTGCCAGCTGAAAAAAGACCGGTACATTTTCCATGGAGAGTTACCTGAAGGACTTGTCAATATTTTTTGCATGCTGATCTGCTGCATGATCGTACTGATCATTGTTGCTAGCAGGAAGAATCCGCACAAGTAAAAAAATACCTTTAACAGGGGTTTAAAATTCTGTTTTATAAACTGAAAAGTATCATTTACAGTCTCCCCAAAGTCTCTTACCTTTTTAAATTCTAATTTATTAAGCATTATGTATTGTTTTTTGATTGCGTTTTGAAAGTTTGGCCGGATACCAGATCACGTACCAGATCATAAAGTAAAGAGAGCTGCCTAAAATGCTTAGGCTTAGCCAAAGCGGCATGCCCGTGTGCCGGGTAATAAAGCCCTCCAGAAAAGCAGCTATTAGTAGGATAGGAACTATGCCAAGGGCGATTTTAGTGCCATCTTTTGCACTGTTCTTAAAAGCCTGTAAACGGGTATAGGTTTTAGGGAAAAGTAGTCCATGCCCAAGTACCAACCCTGCTCCACCAGCAATAATAATGGCTGCGATCTCTAATGTGCCATGAATCCAGATAACCAGTACCGATTCTATTCCTAATCCTTTACTAAAGAAAAAGTATTCAAAGGAGCCAAGCATGATCCCGTTTTTTAGCATGAAAAATACCGGGCCTATTGATAAAATGATCCCGCTGACAAAAGTAAGCAAGGCTACATAAATGTTATTTGCGGCGATCATGAAGAACATCTGCACTTCGCCTGTTTTTTTATACACGCCAAAAGGATCACCAGCTGCAATGTTCTGTGTAGTCATATTTACATAACTATCCCCCATGATCAGGCGCAGAAAACCTTCATCATATTTAGCAGAAAGCGCTCCGATAGCCGCAGAAATCAGGAAAAACACAAATGAATACAATAATTGCCTGCGGTAAATGTAAAACAACATCGGAAGTTCGTATTTCCAGAACCGGGTAAAGCGGCCTGCTTCTTCTTTTTTATTCTTATAAATACTTTGGTGCAAGGTAGCGGCTAAGCCATTTAAATATGCGGTAGTTTTAGATTCAGGATAAAAAGTCTTTGCATAAGCAAGGTCATTGGTAATGTCAATAAAGCGGTCTGCAAGCTCATCAGGCTGTGCGGCATGCAATTGTTCATATGCCCTCCACTTTCCTGAATTTTGTTTAACAAACAATGCTTCTCTCATATAAACGTTAAATGATCTGATTTTTCTGTAAAATAGCAACAATAATTAATTTTACAACAATTATTTAAACATCAGTATTATATTTGAGGTATATGGAAACCATAAAAGTAAATACCAGTCAGCATGTTGCTATTGATTACCCCGTTGCCGGATTAGGGGAGCGGATCGCTGCCAGGTTAATTGATCTGGGTATTTTCTTGCTGCTGTATATCCTTTTTCTGATCCTTGGGTTTACCCTGAGTCATGGGCTGAATGGATTTATTATCGTCCCTATGGGGATCTTGTTTGGCGTATCTTATGTTTTCTATAACCTGGTTTGTGAAATCTTTATGAGCGGCCAATGTATTGGTAAAAGGATGATGAAAATAAGGGTAATCAGTTTAGATGGCGGCCAGCCTACCTTGGGGCAATATTTTATCCGCTGGATCTTCAGACTGGCCGATTTTATTCTCACAGCCCAGGTTGGCGGTTTGATTAGTATTGCAGTGACAGAAAATAAGCAAAGGATAGGGGATCTGGTTGCAGGAACTACCTTGATTAAAACCGTTCCCCGGACAACATTTGAACACATTGCCTTTCGCCCGGTGGAAGATGAAAACTATATACCTGTTTTTTCGCAGGTACATCAGCTAAGTGATCGTGATATAGAGCTGGTACACGAAGTGCTCGCTGCATTTCAAAAGACTGCCCATTTTGACCTTGTCCATCAAATGACAGGCAAAATTGCCGGTAAACTCCATGTTGCTTTACCAAGATATGAAGATGAGCTCGATTTTCTAAATACGGTGATTAAAGATTATAACCATGTTACTTCCGCGTCTTTGTAAATGATAAACAGTTAAACACCAAATAATTAAATTATGCTAAAAATTGTACAGACTATACTGTTGGTATTTGCCTTTCATCTGGCAGCTGCACAATTGGTGATTAAAGGCCGGGTAACAGATGAAAATAAATTACCCGTAAATTTTGCCAGCGTTGTTTTACAAATGGGGGCCAGCCGTATTGAAAGTACAATGACAGACAGTACTGGTTTTTACGTTTTCCAGCCTGTGAAAAAAGGGAATTATCACCTTTCCTTTAAATTTGTGGCTTATAAAGACACTACGTTAAGCATTTCTATACAGACTGACACTTCAGTTAATGTGGTATGGAAAGGTTCACAAATGCTAGCTGAAGTGAGTATAAAAGCAAGAAAACCAGTTTTTCAAAGGGAGATTGACCGGTTTAGGTTTAACGTTGCCGAAACAGATCTTGCCATAGGAAATAATGTCTGGGATGTGCTGGAGAAAACACCACTGGTTGCTGCTTCAGAAGATGGTACGATTCAAATTAGCGGTACAACTGGTGCCGTCGTGTATATGAATAATAAAAAAAAGGTACTTAGCGGATCAGCACTTAAAGCGTATTTAAGCGGCCTTCCTTCAGATAACCTGGAGGCGATTGAAGTGATTACTACCCCATCTAGCAGATATGATGCAGAAGGTGGTGCAGGTATCATCAATATTATAACTAAAAAAAATAAAGAAGAGGGATTGATTGGTAATTTGGGTTTAAGCGGCAGGCAAACGGCTGTAAATTCTCAGGCAGGAAGTATTTATCTGAATGACCATCATGGAAAATGGAATGTTTATTCTACTGTTTATGTGGGGGATAAAAATAGGAAGCCTGTTGCACAAAGAGATATTTTTTATCCGGCAGGCAATACCAGTTTGTTAGATCAGCGTACCATCAGCTCTGCTAACCGATACAGGGAACTTTATCCGGGCGCAAACCTGGGTACAGATTACCAGATCAATAAGAATCATGTAGTTGGACTCTTGTTTGATTATGCGGGTAATTGGCGTAAAGAAACAAGAAATGCATGGAGCCGGGATGATTATCAAAATACGGACTCGCTTAGGCTTACAAATAATAAAGATAAGATCAATTCCCAGACCTATGCAATGAATTTGAACTACCAGGGGAAGCTGGATTCTTCCCAAAAGAGCTTAAGTATTGACTTTGATGTGCTGGAGTACCGTTCTGATAACCGCTCTGTCAGTCAGACTAATGCTTTAAATACGATTACCGGTGATTCACTGTTTACTGTCAATATGTTTAGAACAGCATCCCCTCAAAAAATTAGCAACCACTCGCTTAAAGCAGATTTTGACTGGCCGGTAAGTAAAGCTGCGAACCTGAGCTTAGGTCTAAAATCATCTTTTTCAAAGATTAGCAATACCTTTTTGTTTGAGAACGCAACTTTATCTGACAATGCAACGGTAGCAAATAACTGGATAGCTGATCTAAACCAGAGTAATGCTTTCCAGTACAAGGAAAATATTAATTCGCTTTATGCCAACTGGAGCCATAAATTAGGGGCAAAATGGTCTTACCAATTGGGTGCCCGCTTAGAAAACACTTTGGCTCAAGTATGGCTGGATAAGGAAAAGTTAACAAATAGAAATTATACCAATGTGTTTCCAACTGCTTTTCTAAAATATACGACCAAAGAAAATGGAGCGTATGTACTTGCGGTAACGAGCAGAATTACCCGGCCCGGTTACTGGGATTTAAATCCGTTTAGAACTTATACCACAGATCAGGCGTATTTTGAGGGTAATCCTTTATTGCTGCCTGTTAAATATTACCGAGAGGAACTTACGCATAGCTTAAATGGAAAAAAGGGAAACCTGACTATTCAATTTGCAGCCGCTCAAACAATTGCTGAAATCTATTCCCTTCCCTACAGTTCTGGTGATACTGTGATTAATCAAAAAACTAATTATGGCAATAAGTACAGCTATTCCAACACGATCAGTTATTATAACCAGGTAAAGCCCTGGTGGAGATTTTCTGGAACTGTATTAACGGGATATGTGATTTCTAAAGGTGAATATGGCCGTGACATTAAGATAGATAACCAGTCTGTGTTGTTGATGCTGTCTACCAATCAAGCTTTCACCTTTTCAAAGAAGCATGGTCTTTATGGTACTTTAATCGCTAATAATACTTTTCCTGCGACTATTGTAAATACGAGGATTGGTAACCGGCTGGATACCGAAATCAGGTTAAGAAAATCAACAGGTGCTTTTAATATTACTTTGTCCGCGCAAGATTTGTTTAAAAGCAATAAAGACCGGTATCATATTGAGCTGGGAGACTTGCGTATCCGCGATAATTATTACCAGGATACCCGGAGTATTGCTTTGGCACTTACTTATAATTTAGGAAAGCAAACGGTAAAGGATAAAAGGGACCGGGATACTGGTGCGCAGGAGGCGAAGGGGAGGTTGATGTAGTGGCTGTAAGCTATAGCATTTAGATAATGTGGTCCCTCCTTTGAATACTTGACATATATATTTATACCAATATTCTGATTTGTATCTACTAAAATTTATATTAAGGTGAGTGCCATGGTAGCAGGATAAAATAGCGATTGCCGATATTATCCTTTTTAAAATTGCATTTATCGGGGTATGTTAAGGATGGATCAAGTTTTTGTATTGATCCCAAAATTTTGCCGTATCGATTTCCGCAAGAATAGCTTTAAACGAAAAAATCCTCTCAGTGAATACTGAAAGGATTTTTAATAGTGGGAGATACTGGGTTCGAACCAGTGACCCCCTGCTTGTAAGGCAGGTGCTCTGAACCAGCTGAGCTAATCTCCCCTTGGTTCTGCCATTTTGTAAAACACCAGCATGGCTTTGCTGTTAATTTAAATAAAAAACCTTCAAAATTATCTGAAGGTTTTTTATGAGTGGGAGATACTGGGTTCGAACCAGTGACCCCCTGCTTGTAAGGCAGGTGCTCTGAACCAGCTGAGCTAATCTCCCTTTAGGTTCTACTCTATCTGCCGTTAGGCTAGCTGAGCAAGCTATTCCCCGTTGTTGGGAGTGCAAATATACACCTCTAAATTAAATCTCCAAAACTTTTTTGATATTTTTACGATAACACCTCTTCAAGTATCTGATGTGACTTTATTTCTCCAAAAGAAGCAGTATGTAAGGTGTAGTAAACCAGTATTTTATCTAAAATAATCCTGCGGGTAACATTATCAATTTTTATTTCTGCTAATTTCTCAAAAGGCGTTGTAAACAGCTCCATAAACAAGACAGCCGCAGTTTTTTCAATAAAATACGGATGCAAAGGCGGTAACGATTTAAATTCACCCTCCTGCAAATCAAAATAACTTTGGTCGCTCTTTGTCTGCGTACTCGGTGCAAAACCTAAAAAGCGCGATAATTTTAAAAGAAAGGCAAGGTGAAAGTTAGCACTAGGCACCTCCGTTTCATCAAACCACAGCACCGCATTAAAAATATAATCAAAGATATTCTCATCCGCATTCTGCTGGCGTATACTTTTATAAAGCACCTCATTTAGAAAAAGCACCATTGTACTTTTTAAAATATCATAAGGAATGGTACGGAACACAGGAGAAGGCCGGAGTTCTGAAATCCGCTGGATGCTAGAATTTGTTTTATGATAAACCACCATATCCACCAAATGAAGTGGTTGCAGCATATTCATTCTAATCTTAGCCTTAGGTCTTTTCACCCCATTCACCAGGTAAGACTGAATCCCAAACTTAGACGTAAAAATCTGTACTACCACACTGCTTTCGCTATACAATGTTGTTTTTAAAACAATACCACGTGTTTTATGCAGCATAATTAAATCAATTTAGGGATAAACACCACCCCGGCCAGGCAAACCGAAATCAATGCAGCCACCAACACCGCACCAGCAGCTATATCCTTCACCCTGCCCGCCTGCTCATTAAATTCCGGACAAACCAAATCAACTAGCAACTCAATAGCCGTATTTAACAATTCAGCCACCAATACCAATCCAATCGCTAAGATGATCACCAGCCATTCATTTAACGCTAGCTCAAAGTACCAGCCCGCCAGCAAAACAGCCACAACAGCCCCCAGGTGAATTTTAAAATTTGCCTGCGTTTTTATCGTATAGCCAATTCCGGCCAGCGCATATCCAAAACTTTTTAATAATCTCCGCATATCATTCCTATCCCAAACCTATAAATTAATTCTAATATTTAGTTTTAAAACATCAGATCCTCATTTTTTTACCTAATCAACACAATTATTCTTCTAGTAAACAGTTTATTTGCGTACTAGATACAGGTAAACAATAGCCGCATCAGAAATTAATCAAACCAGATACTATAATTATACACATGGAAACCAGTACGCCAGTAAAAAAAACCAGTTCCGTTATTCCGCTTATCACCATGACCCTTCTTTTCTTCATGTGGGGATTTATTACCTGCATGAATGATATTCTGATCCCCCATTTAAAAGACCTGTTTAAATTAACCTTTCTACAATCCATGCTCGTTCAGTTTGCGTTTTTTGGCGCCTACTTTATCGGGTCACTCATTTACTTTTTAGTTTCCTATTACCAGGGAGACCCGATTAATAAAGTAGGCTATAAAAAAGGAATCATCGCCGGCGTACTCTTATCCGCAGTTGGCTGCTGCCTTTTCTATCCAGCAGCAAGTTTATCCATCTACGGTGTTTTTCTAGGCGCCCTATTCGTACTAGGACTAGGTTTTACCATCCTTCAGATCACGGCCAACGCCTACGTCACCTTACTCGGTTCAGAAGAAAGCGCATCCAGCCGGTTAAATTTAACACAAGCATTTAATTCATTTGGAACCACCATAGCCCCAGTGTTAGGTGGCCATCTTATTTTTACACTTTTCTTAGTTGACGGTAAAGTAACCGCAGATTCTACACGGATTCCCTACCTGATTTTTGCCGGAATCCTAGTTGTATTAGCCCTCATTATCAGCCGGGTTAAACTACCCTCCTTCAGTTCAGAAGAATCCGGTGAAAGAGGTTTAGGCGCTCTAAAATTTCCACAGTTAAAAATGGGCATCTTTGGCATCTTCTGTTATGTAGGCGCAGAAGTAGGTATTGGAAGTTTGCTGATTGGTTTTATGGCTCAGCAAGATATTGTCAACCTGCCAGAGGTAATCAGTAAAAACTACCTGGCCCTATACTGGGGTGGGGCGATGATCGGAAGATTTTTAGGTGCGATATCTTTAAGTAGTCTGGCCGCTTCCAAAAAGTTAATCTATATGGTATTAACCGCAGCAGCAGTATACCTGTTAGTATTCAGTATTGTTGACCTAACCTTTTCTCAAACCAGCTTTTTCATCATTTTTATCGTCTTAAATATCATTGCTTTTGTTGTCGGTAAATCTGCCCCAGCACGTACCTTAGTCTTATTTGCAGGCGTAAATATTGCCTTATTACTCGTATCCATTTTCAGTAAAGGCAGTATGGCATTATACCCGATCCTGGGAATAGGCTTATTTAACTCTATCATGTTTTCTAACATTTATACACTCGCCATCTCTGGTTTAGGTAAATATGTCAGTCAAGGCTCATCCCTGCTCGTTATGGCCATATTAGGAGGCGCATTAGTACCCTTAGTTCAAGGCGGATTAGCAGACATAGTAGGGATTCAGCATTCATTTTTCCTTCCAGCAGCTTGTTATTTATACATCCTGTTTTTTGGTCTATATTGTATGAAACGCATCCAGTTAACAGAACATGACAAACCCGTGAGGAGCAATCATTAATAAAATTAAACTTTACTTGCCCAATAAAACTCTTTATCATCATAATATTGAATTAACGCTTACCTTTGGGGTAAGCGTTAACTTATGTCTGTTGAAAAACAAATCCTCCATCCAAGAAATTTACACCGTTCAAGGTATGATTTCCCACAATTAACTGAAAGCTGCCCGGAACTTAAACCTTTTGTGTTTATCAATCCTTACGGCGATGAGTCCATAGACTTTTCCAATCCCCAGGCAGTTAAAATCCTGAATAAAGCCTTGCTCAAACATTTTTATGGAATTTCCAGCTGGGACATTCCTGAAAATTATCTTTGTCCGCCCATACCAGGAAGGGCAGACTACATTCATTACCTGGCAGATTTACTAGCTGATATTAACGGTGGTGATGTTCCAGCAGGTGATCATATCCAGGTGCTTGATATTGGCGTTGGGGCTAATTGCATTTATCCGATCATTGGTCATCAAGCCTACGGCTGGAAATTTGTAGGCGCAGATACCGATAAAAAGGCAATCAGCTCAGCAACTCATATTGCTGCGGTTAATGCTTCGCTCGCACCCCACTTAACCTTTAGGCATCAGCTAAACAAAGGTTTTATCTTTAGGGGAATTGTAAAGCCAGGCGAACTGTTTGACTTAACCCTATGCAACCCACCATTCCATGCCTCAGCAGAAGAAGCCAGGATGGGTTCACAGCGAAAAGTGAGAAATTTAGGCAAGCAAAAAGGCCGCGTACCAATTCTCAATTTTGGTGGTCAGCAAGCAGAATTATGGTGCGAAGGCGGGGAAGTTGGTTTTATTCGCAAAATGATAAAAGAAAGTGTTGAAATTAGTGCGCAATGCTGCTGGTTCAGTACATTAGTTTCTAAAAGTGCTCATCTTTCTATGGTATATGATGCATTAGATAGTGCGGGTGCAGAACAAGTTAAAACCATAGATATGGCACAAGGGCAGAAACAAAGCCGTTTTGTAGCCTGGACATTTTTATCAAAATCTATGCAGGCAGACTGGAGCAAGAAACGTTGGGCAACGCAGGAATCATCACCTCAAAAATGACCTTTTATAGATCTTCAGATCATTAATTATTTTGCCGGGCACAAGTAATTATATTAACTTTAAGCCATGATCTATCAATCCACTTACCAGGCTGCGCACATCATTGCGCCGCAGGTTGAAGCTATCTTTGCAAAACATCTTGCATCTGCCAAAGAAAGTGGAGAAGAAGACCTTGCCCCATTACCTTCTGCAGCAATTGTAGAAGCAATTATTGATGCTACCTTTTGGGCTAGCCTTCGTAAAGAAGAAGGACACTCCCCAAAAATATCACTGGCATTTTTGCCGCCTGAGCAAGCCGGGAACCCGCTGCTTTTCAGGCAGCGCATGCCACTCAATCCTTCCACCTTGGTAAAGATCGCCCCAGGTATAGAACGCGCAGGTATTCATTTGGGCATCTGGCAGGAAGAAGGTGAATTATATATCTGGGGAACAACCACCAGTATCCCAAATTTTTGTTTCGTACTTGATGTTTCTGAACCTGCATTACTGGTTATCAAACACCGCCGGATTTATGGATTTGGTAAATTTACTAATATCGCTGTGCTCAAAGGCGATCAGATCAAGATAGTAGATTCTAGTACGGCCAAACTACCGGATTGCCCGCCCATGCTACTTTCCTTATTAGACCTTACTGCACCCTCTTACTGGAACGATACCGTAAATGTATTGATTCAGTTAGCGGTTTCTATGCGTTCACATCAGCGGGGCGGCACCTTGCTTGTGGTGCCAAACGGAAAAGCAAATTGGCTGCAATCTATCATCAAGCCAATTCAATACGCTATACAACCCGCCTTTGTTGGATTATCTAATTTATTGAGGCAAGACAGGAAAGAAGCTAGCCAGATCTTTTGGCAAACCGCTTTAAAAAGAGAAGTAGAGCATTTAGCCGGGCTCACTGCCGTAGATGGGGCAACAGTAATCAGTGATGAATATGAATTATTAGCATTTGGTGCCAAAATTGGCCGTGCAAAAGGCAAGGACATGGTAGAAGAGCTTTCCTTTGTAGAGCCCATTGCCGGTGGAGGTGCAATATTGATCCATCCTGCAAAAGTAGGGGGCACACGTCATCTGTCTGCCGCACAGTTTATCCATGACCAGAATGATGCGATTGCTTTAGTGGCTTCACAAGATGGACATTTTACCATTTATTCCTGGGCAGAAACGCAAGGCAGGGTACAGGCACACCGGATTGATACTTTGTTATTGTAACCACAAAAAGGTATCCTAAAAAAGAAGTTTATATTTTAGGCATAAAAAAAGCGTTCTGCTTAACAGGACGCTCCAAAAATTAATGTATTTATTTAAATTCTTAAAATTGATCAGGATAAAAATATAGCACCTGCTATAGAAACTGCAAAAAGCAATGCCATTACCACTCTGTCTATATTAACCCAGTGTTTTTTGGTTAATATGATCTCTCTTCTCACACGCTCCTGCCTGGCATAAGCTGGGAATATTGCATTCAGTTTGATTAACATAGGTAGATTCTTTTTAAGTGTATAGGTATGCTGATATATACAAACCCTGCGCCAAAAAATCTAATCTTCAAAAGATAATCCTATTTATTTCCCTTTGCTGACAAAATTTTATGGTAAATTCATCAAATCACTTCATTATAAGTCATTTGTCTCAATTTACCTTTTCCAGATGTACTATTTAAGCAACGATTTGCCCAATACACTGTTCTTTTTTCCGTAACAGAAGTAAATAACCAATCCTATTGCTAACCAGACGATTAACCTAAGCCAGGTTTCCCAAGGCATAAATACCATCATACCCAGGCAAGTCAGTATCCCCAATATGGGAATTAAAGGGACAAGAGGAACTTTAAACGGGCGTTCTGCATCAGGATCTGTCTTTCTAAGGATTAAAATGCCAGCGCATACCATCAAAAAGGCCAGCAAGGTACCAATGCTGGTCATCTCACCCACTACAGTTATCGGCACAAATGCAGCGAATAAAGCAATAAAAGCACAAAGTAAAATATTAGACTTATATGGGGTTTTATATTTTGGGTGAATGTCTGAAAATATTTTTGGTATCAAACCATCGCGGCTAATGGAATAGAACATCCGCGATTGTGCCATCAGATCAATCAGGATCACTGAGGTATAACCAATTAAAATCGCCAGGATAATCGCCTGACTTAACCACGCAAAAGGTGTTTTTTCTATCGCGATGGCTACAGGTGCGCCACTATTGGCAAACTCTTTGTAATTTGCCAGTCCGGTCATCACATGGCCAAAAAGCCCAAATAATATTGTGCAAACCAATAACGATCCTAAAATACCGATAGGCAAATCCCGCGCAGGTTTTTTCGTTTCCTGTGCTGAAGCCGCCACTGCATCAAATCCTATAAAGACAAAGAAAACCAATGCCGCACCGCGCAAAACACCACTCCAGCCAAAATGTCCAAATTCTCCGGTATTCTGAGGAATATAAGGTTTATAATTTGCCGGATCAATATACTGCCAGCCAAGGGCGATAAAAACCAATACCACACCCACTTTAAGAAATACAATAATCCCATTTACAATCGCCGATCCTTTTGTGCCGCGGATCACTACCAGGGTCATCAGTACCACAATCAGGGCACCCGGAATATTGATCCAGCCATGAACAATCGTGCCATCACTAAGCTTGGCTGTTTCAAAAGGGGATAAAGTAAGCTGTGCAGGCAGGTAAATATGGAAAGAAGATAAAAACCGGGTCAGGTATTGTGACCAGCTAATGGCAACAGTAGCACAGCCTACAGAATATTCCAATACCAGGTCCCAGCCAATTATCCAGGCAAAAAACTCACCCATGGTAGCATAAGAATAGGTATAGGCACTCCCTGCAACAGGAATCATAGAGGCAAATTCTGCATAACAAAGGGCAGCAAAGCCACAGCCTAATGCGGCAATAATGAATGATAAAGTGACCGCGGGGCCAGCATAATTTGCAGCAGCTAAGCCGGTGATAGAAAATAGTCCGGCACCTAAAGTTAATCCTACTCCAATCAGGATCAGATTTAATGGGCCTAAAGTTCTTTTTAAAGAGTCGTTTGAGTTCTCTGCTGCTTCCAGCTTGATGAGCGCAATAGATTTTTTCAACATAAAATCTTATTTTTTATTAGGCTGCAAAATTAGAATATTGTTTTGAAAATATACTGCGGTTTTCCTCGGATAAAAATAATATTTGGCAGATATTTTTTCTATGAAGGGTAACCAGTTCATCAATTATTGACCTTATAAGGCAGGTAATAAAAATTAATTATACTGACAATCAGTTAGTTGTGATTTTATATAGTACTATGTATTGCATATTACTATATAAAACACATAACTTTGTTTTATGATCGCAGAAAATACACAAACACAAATGCGGAAGGGCATACTAGAATATTGTGTGCTCCTTATAATTTCCAGGGGAGAAATTTATGCCTCTGATATTATTGCCGAATTAAAATCCGCTAAATTATTGGTAGTAGAAGGAACATTGTATCCTTTGCTTACCAGGCTAAAGAATAACGGGCTGCTCAGTTATAACTGGGTAGAATCTACTTCTGGCCCGCCCCGAAAATATTATACGCTTACCCCAGATGGAACACAAATACTTTCGCAGCTTGATGTGACCTGGCAAGAACTCTCCTTTGCCATTACACAATCTAAAAACCAAACTAAACGCTAACCAAAATGAAACAGACATTAAACATAAATATTGGCAATTCAATTATCCACATTGAAGAAGATGCCTACGCGGTACTGACAAATTATCTCCTGGAGGTGAAGCAACATTTTGGGAAAAGTGCAGACGATTTCGAAATTGTAAGCGATATTGAAAACAGGATTGCAGAAATGTTCCTGGAGATCCTGGAGGGACAGCAAAAGCAAGTGATCGAGCTAGAAGACGTACAAGTGGTGATTGGGTTAATGGGTTCAGTGAAAGATTTTGAGACAGAAACAGAAGAAGAACCTGCTGCGGCCTATATCCAATCCGGGCCTGCTGTTACTGCCGAGAGAAAACTTTACCGTGATACGGAAGAGGCGATGCTTGCCGGGGTTTGCTCTGGATTAAGCCATTACCTTAAAATGGATGTAAGCATATTAAGAATTATTGCTGTGTTAAGCGTTTTTTTGGCCGGATCAGGATTTATTGCCTATTTAATTTTATGGATAGCCATTCCACCTGCTGTTACCCGGTCAGAGAAAATGGCCATGAAAGGGGAAGCCGTAAACCTGCAAGGTTTTAAAAGAAGTTTTGAAGAAGAATTATCCAATCTCAAAGAGAACCTGCATCGTGCAGGAGAAGATTTGCAACCATTGGTTAAACGATCAGGAACTTTTATCTCTGAATTTGTAGAGGTATTGGGCACCTTTATACAAGGTGCAGGAAAAAATATTTTTAAATTTATTGCAGTCATTGTTCTGACTTTCGGGTCTTTAGCTTTCCTTATAGCTTTAATTTCGCTGGCTGCAACACTGGGCTTCTGGGATTCAACTGCCAACCAGGTTTTCCCTTTTAACATCATTGATGAATCTTATTTTACGCCTTTTATGATCGCATCTTTTGTTACGATCGCTATTCCAACACTAGCCTTGATCCTGTTTTCTATCCGGATCATTTTTAACAGCAGGGCAATTAGTAAAACACTTTCTTATGGATTGCTGCTCATCTGGCTGGCTGGATTGTCAGTAAGTATTTACCTGGTTGCAAAAACTGTTTATGAATTTAAACAAGAAGCTGAATTTAGCCAGGTCCTGCCTTTAAAATCTTTCCCGGTATATCAGTTAGTTATGGATGAATCCATGGTTTTTAACAAAGAAGATAGCCTGCGCTACCAGCTTAATTCGGCAGATTATGCAGGTAAGATTATTCATAACGACCATGATGATTTATTTAATTTGCCAAGAAATGTATCACTCAGAATTGAAAAGAGTGAAAGTGCAGCCTCCTCTTTAACGGAAAGTTACCGTTCTCAGGGCTTAAATTTTGAAACCGCCTTATACCATGCGAAAAATATTAATTACGATTTTACACAAGTAGATTCTGTGATCAAATTTAGCTCGGCTATTTACCTAAAAGAAAATGCCAAATGGCGCGATCAGCGGATAGAACTGGTGCTTAGACTTCCTATCGGTGCAAAATTAAAAATAGACGAGAATATGAATCATTATTTGCAAAATTTCTCTTGGTGGGCCTGCAATGAGCAGAACCGAAGCAATGGATTTTATTATGCAGTAATGACTGCTGATGGATTAGAATGCCAGTTCAAAGAAGAAGAAACTGATCTGAAATAGTAACATTAAAAAACCTGTGTGTTTTGCCTTTTTGCAAATCACACAGGTTTCTTTATAGTCCTGGTCTTATTAAAATATATTACTTTACAATATAGCGGACTACAGTACGGCCAACATTTCCATTCACATCTACCCCTTCAATTACGGCTCTGTAAGTACCTCTGCCATCCGCATTATAAAATTCAATGGTCGTATCACCAGCAGCATTCGTGACCACCTTTGGATTCCAGTAAATTGTAGTACGCAAATCATTCCCGGTATAAGAACTGGTTTGTGTAACATACTTAGGCGCATAAAAATCTTTCACTTTAGTAAATCCTTTAGGGGATAATTTAAGCATGTTATTTTGAGGCATCATTTTCTTTAAATCGGCAAGGCTGATATTTGATTTTTCAACTTTCTTTGTATTAATAACCATCACCCCATTACACTGGTAATTTTTAAAGACCAATCCAAGCTGATCCTGCAGGAAAATCTCTACAGATTCTACATCCGCAGGCAGGACACTTCCAATAGCAAAAACATCTACCGCAGTTCCGTTAAGAAATACCTGGACCGGTGTTCTGTCACCCTGGTTATAACTCCTGGTTATGTAAAACTTATCAATATCAAAAGTTAAACCCGTGGCCGATGTTTTTAAACAAGTCAATAAATCATTACATCCCTGTAACCGGTCTCCGGGAACAGTATGATCTGCCATCATGCTTAAACCACTTAATGCGCTATGATCTGCATGACTTGGTTTTTTTATAGTGGCACCAGTAATTTTTACTTCTTTCAAAGTGCGTAAATTGCTATATTGTTTTTTACTGTTATCCAGGTAATTCGATAAAGTACTGTCAATATTTACCACCTCAGTAGCCAGGTTAGGATTCTGGGTAATCTCTGGAAATGGTGCGCTATCCACCATAATCATCATATTATTTCCTGCCGCATTATATTTTGCATTAATCAGCAACTCTGCACCATCTTCAAATACCAGGTTTTGGAAATTGAAAAGCCCCATGTTAGAAGTCAGTGTTTCTGAAGAAAGAGTTCTGCCGGGGCTGGTTAACCGCAATGCACCTTTTTTTACAGGCATCCCTGTTTTATCCCTCAGCGTTCCAGAAACTGTGATCCCTTGTTCAGGAAGGAAACTAGTAGCCGGGAATTTATTACCCAGGATATCTTTGTAAGAAAAGCGGCTATAACCCTGGGTCAGCATCAGCATGTCCAGCTCTGCACGTTTTTTCTCGTCAGTTTTGATAAAATAATAATTAGGCTGCTCTACAAACCCTTTTAGGTCTGAAGTAAGCAATAAAGAACTCACAATTGTGGTCTCTGTATTCTCATCTACCGGCACTTTAGACTGATCCGTCACACTTAAGGAAAAATCTCCTGCAAGCCGCTGGGTAGAATCTTTGGCCGAAAACACCATTTTCACCTTTTGTCTTTGTTTATACGCCGGCAGATCAGGTTTCAAAGTCAGGTTCATTCCATTTTTATGCAGTATAAAAACCAATCGTTCACTGATCGGCTCTCCTGCTGCAGAGAACATCGTCAATTGTATGATCCCGGAAGGAAACTTATCTGTTGGGATTTTTGCTGCAGTTACCTGCGTTTGCAATTTACTCTGCGCGGCATAATATACGCGTCCGCCATTTTGGGCAACAATATAAATATCTTTACCCTGGTTTTGCTGAAAATAACTTTCATTAGCCACCATTTTAAAGCTAATCACTTCAGGGTTGCTGGTAATCGCTTGTATAGAGATGCCCGATTCGATAGCCTTTGGAAGATCGATGCTTTTTTTAGTGCCATCTTTAAAAGTAATATTCGCCTTATAAGTCTTGCCGCTTTCTGAGTTTAGGTAAAAAGAACCCATACCCAAATGAGAAGAAGTAATCTTAGTAATCTCGTTACCCGTATTGTCTACAATGGTACCAATCAGGTCAATCCCCAGCCCATTTTGTTTGATCGCTTTAAAAGCAACCTGCGTGGGAATACCTGTAATTAATTCTCCACCCTCAGGAAAAAACTGGATATCTGTAGTTCCTGTCTTCGGTTTCAGCACAAATGCAGAACTCAATACTTCATCTTTACCCGAAATCAATTCTGTAACCAGATCTCCCTTAGTGATAAACTGATTTTTTTTAGGGGTAATATTTATTTTTAAGACCCCGTTCTGGTCAGTCGTCCCCTTACCTTTACTGACTACTTCATAATTTGAAGTGACGCTCCAGTTTACTGTTTTATTTGCCTGTACCACTTTATCCATGTTCTTAAACTGAATTTGTGCATCAATGGTCTGGCTTTTATCGGTCTGTGTATTGTGATAAGTTAAATGGGTAATTAGTTTTTTATCGATAGCTTCCCCAACTGCAATAGTTTTTGTGAAAAAATATTCAGGACTGGAATTAAGCATCCACAGGGTATAAGCCCTGATATAATAATTGCCTTGTTTAAAATTAGTCATATCCAGTTCCAGGCTACCATAAGCAGCACTATTGGTAACCGGCAGTTTGAGTGATTTGACCAGAGAATCCTGGCTGTTGATCACATCTACATAAACCACCTTACTTAAAGGAGAAGGTACATTCTGTTCAAAAGTAAGGTAAGCCTTAAAAAACAGCGTATCTGCTACGCTATAATAAGGTTTGTCAAAATGAATATAGACCTTTTCTGAAGGATATTGATCGGCAATAATCTTTGACTTATTGAGAATATTGCTTAAAATAGCGGTATCCTGCTGGGCAGATGCACTGGTATTTATAGAAAAGCAAAGTATAAATACGGCAAATGATAATTTTAAGTAGTTCATGAACATCTTATAATACTAATACACGATTAATCTCGCTAATATATTCATTTAACAGTGGAGCTCCTCTATTTTAACAAAAGCTTTAACATATTTTGACATTTTAGGAGAATTAAAAAGTAGAATAAAAAAAAGGAGACGTAAAAATGCCCCGAAATTTAGTTGCTATTCCGGGGCATTTTTACGTCTCCTTTAATCAGGTTAAAAAAGAGGTATTAGTTATATTCTATCAGGAAATCAGCTAATGGGGTGCGTACTTTTTTCAGGTTTACTAACCAGTCACCATTTACTTCTCTATAACCCAAAGGCAATAACAATACACTGCGTAAACCTTTTTCTTTTAATCCCAGCAAAACATCCAGCTCTGCTGCATTAAAACCTTCCATTGGCGTAGCATCAACTTCTAGCAAAGCCGCCTCAGCGATGGCCATACCAAATCCAATATAAGCTTGTTTGGCTGCATGGGTAAAATGCTCTTCGCTGGTTTTAGCAGCATACACACCAGTAATCATAACTTCATAATCAGAAGGACCTTCATCTGGCAGACCGCGTTCTTTATTTGCGTTAGAAAAAACGCCTCTAATCCGTTCTTCTGTATATTCATCCCATGCGGCAAAAACTAACAGATGAGAAGATGCTGCGATTTGTGTCTGACCAAAAGCAATGGGTGTAATTTTCTCTTTCAGCTCTTCGTTGGTAATTACAATCACTCTAAAAGGCTGTAAGCCGGATGAAGTAGGAGCAAGGTGTGCAGCCGCAATAATTTGATCTACCTTTTCTTGAGGGACCTTTTCACCATTCATTTTTTTTGTTGCATACCGCCAGTTGAGCGCATCAATTAAACTCATATTTTTTACTTTAAAATAATTTTAAATCTTTAAATGCTGTTATAACATTTAATTAATAACAGTGTTAGCAAATATAAACATGTTAAATATCAGTAGCTAATGATATTTATGATTTTACTTTAAAATGATAAGTGCCGGTAACGGATAAATTGAAAAAAAATTACAATAAGATTTGGATTAAGCATTTTTATTCTGTAAAATCGTATTGTTATGCTTGCATAGAATTAAATTTACTGAATTACAATCTTTTAAAGGTTTGTTATGATAAACGAGCGCAGTAAAATTTAAAACATTCTAAAGTATAGCAGTTGTACAATTAATTCTAACCAAATATGAAAAAGATTCTACTAAGTTTATTACTGGCTGTGCCTGTTTTGGGTTATTCCCAGTCATTTCAGGTAAACCTCCAGGGGCAAAAACAAATTGCCATGGGAGGGGCTGGTACAGGAGTAGCGCTGGATGAAGCCGCTGTGTTTTTTAATCCCGGTGCAGTTTCCTTTCTAAAAAACAATGGGGTGCAGGCAGGTATCAGCCCGCTTTATCTCAAAACTGCTTTTAGGGAAAATGGCTCCAACGTTACAGAATACAATAAGGACAAACTGGCAACTCCGGTTATGGGATATGCTGTATTTGGATCGCCGGCCAGCCGCCTTCGTTTTGGTGTTGGTATTTATACTCCATTTGGTGGCGCTATGCATTGGGAAGAGAACTGGACAGGTAAGTACACGGTTACTTCTTTAGATTTGCAAGCCATTTATATTCAGCCTACATTGAGTTACAAAATTACCGATCAAATTGGTATTGGTGCCGGACTGGTTTATTCTATGGGAAAAGTAGACCTGCAACGTGCAGTACCCCTTACTTTAAACAATGGCCAATCAGCTACTGCGCAACTAAAAGGCGATACGCATGATTTTGGCTGGAATGCCGGTATTTATATCAAAACAATTTCTGGTGTCTCGATAGGGATCACGCACCGCTCACAAGTCACTGCAAATGTGAAAGAAGGAGATGCGATATTTAACGTACCTGATGCATTAAGAAGCTCTTTTCCTACTAAATTTACTGCTGCATTACCGTTACCTGCTACCTCTTCTATTGGTTTTGGTTTTTATCCATCTGATAAAACCATCATCGCTGTGGATGCAAACTGGGTACACTGGAACAAATACAAAGAACTGGCGTTTGATTATGATAATAATGCCCGGATCCCGGATACGGAATCTCCAAGAAATTACCATGATGCGGCTGCTTTACGCGTAGGTATCCAAAATCAAACTACAGCAAGATTAGTCTTGCGTGCGGGTGTTGGCTATGCTTTTACACCAGTGGGCAAAGGATATGTTACGCCTGAAGTACCAGATGCTAACCGGGTCTTGTTAAGTGCCGGTGTGGGTTATAAAGCGTCTGAAAGATTTAATATTGACTTTTCGTTCTTGTATGAAAATGTAAAAAGCAGAAACGAGACCAATATTGAAACCGGCCTAAGCGGGGAGTTTAAAACGCTTGCTTATATCCCTGGTATTTCTTTATCTTATAAATGGTAGTCCACCTTTTCAGAAAAAACATCATGAAGTTGAAATTTATATTTAGAAGTATTCTGGCAGTTGCAGTGGTTGCCATGGCATCTTGCAAACCAGAATTTAAAGACATTACCCCTTCTGCGGGGACAGCTAACTTTTCCCGCTATATCGCTGTTGGAAATTCCCTGACATCAGGCTATGCCGATGGCGGATTGTACCTGGAAGGGCAGCAAAATTCTTATCCGGAAATGATTTCCGCACAAATGAAAACTGTTGGGGGTGGTGCGTTTTCCACGCCTTTCTTTAATGCAAACCAAGCCGATGGATCTGGTTATTTAGTCTTAAAATCATTCACTGCTGCGGGTGCGCCAGTTACCGCAATACAATCTACCAATTCTGCTATCCGGGCACAAACGGCTGTTCCGGGTGTAGGAACGGTTAATTTTCTAACAAAATACACGGGTGAGCTAAATAATTATGGAGTACCAGGGATCAAATTGGCTTTAGTGAACTTTGGTTCTTACGGAAATTTAAACCCATTTTTTGAACGTTTGCTGCCAGGTTCATTTCCTGCAAATACAAATACTACGTACATGGATTTTGTAACGGCAAAACCCTGGACATTTTTTAGCATGTGGTTAGGAAATAATGATGTATTGGGCTTTGCAACTACTGGTGGTGCTTCTGCTGCTGATGCACCAACGCCTAAAGCAACTTTTACTGCATTATATACGGATGCAGCTACGCGCTTAACGGCTAATGGAGCTGCAAAAGGTGTAGTGGCCACCATACCTGATGTATTGGCTACTCCATTCTTTAGAACAGTGACACTTGCTACTTTATTAACTGCGGTACGTGCATCTGCACCTACAATAAATAATATATATATTCAGCCTGGTGCTGGCCCGGTTAGAGCTGCCACAGCAGAGGATTATTTCTTACTTACGCTGAGTTCTGCAGGTTTGGTAGGTACCCAAACAATTCCTTACGGACTAGATCCGCGTAATCCTGTAGAGAACAAATATGTATTGGATAAAGCAGAGGCGGCAACAGTAACTGATTTTACGAATGCTTACAATACGACCATTAAATCTGTAGCTGCGGCTAAAGGATTAGCTGTGGTAGATGCTTATGCCTTATTAAGAGAATATGGTGCTGGTAAAATGGTTAATGGTGCCGGTGTAAGCGCAGCCTTCATTACAGGAAACTTATTTTCTTTAGATGGGATTCACCTTACTCCGCTGGGTTACTCTATTGTAGCCAATGAATTTATCAGATCGATCAATTCAAAATATGGATCTAATATTCCAATTGTGGATGTGACAAAATATAGAGGGGTTAAATTTCCTTAACCTTTCCCGCTCTGGTTATGCTTACAATAGCCTTTAAAATGAACAAGGGAGCAGCGAATTAACGTTGCTCCCTTGTTCATTTTAAAGGCTTTCAATTTAAACTGAAAGACAGTTTATTTTAGTGTTTCAATTTTGCTTTGAATACTTTTTCCAGCTTTTCCATTTTTGGCAGGATAACTAACCTGCAATAAGGTGCATTGCCATTTTTGTTAAAATAATCCTGGTGATAACTTTCTGCTACATAAAAAGGGGAAGCCTTAGTTACTTCTGTTACTACAGGTTTACCAAATGCATTGGTTTTATTCAATTCTGCTTTATAATGTTCTGCGGCTGTTTTCTGCGCAGCAGAATTATAAAATACCACAGAACGGTATTGTGTGCCTACATCTGCACCCTGACGGTTTAAGGTAGTGGCATCATGGCTTTTCCAAAACACCTCTAATAATTCATCATAAGATATTTTAGCCGGGTTATAAGTCACTTCAATCACTTCTGCATGTCCGGTAGTGCCCGTACATACATCTTCATAAGAAGGATTTGCAACCTCGCCGCCTTCATATCCTGATCTTACTGCGGTTACGCCATCCAGACGATCAAATAAAGCTTCTGAACACCAAAAACATCCCATTCCAAAGGTTGCTTTTTGCAATTTGTTTTGCTGCGCCTCTGCGCTATTAACTGATAAAAGGATTAAAACCATTATTGATAGATATTTCATTTGATAGTTATTTAATGATACAATAATAAAAACGATTGAAGCAAATCAACTGTTATAAAGGAGTATAACAAATTTACCTGATTTATTAGTAATAATACGGCAGCAGAGGAGCTTCAGATTTACAAAAGCGATATTATCCCCTAAATTGACAGTATGCTGATAATGGCTTTTTTAATTGTATTAATGTTAATAACTTAATTTGTTGTAAATTAGATTAATACTACTGTATCTGTGGATTTAACTTAGTTTATTAACAATTGTTTTATAATTTCGTTTCTATACAAACTTTAAGAAAAACACGATGTCTACACCCTATATTCCTACCTTAGATCTTGGTTCTTATATTAATGGAACAGATCAGGAGCGTAAAAAATTCTCTGATGAACTTGGACGTGCTTTTAATGATTCCGGTTTTGTGACGATCACTAACCATGGATTAAGCCAGGAGTTAATAGATCAGCTGTATCAAAATATCCAGGCGGTGTTTGGTTTGCCAGCAGATCAAAAGGCTAAATATGAAAAACCAGAACTTGCGGGCCAGCGTGGGTATACAAGCCCAGGTAAAGAAACGGCTAAAGGAGCAAAAACGGCAGATCTTAAAGAGTTTTGGCAAATTGGCCAAACGGTAACTGACGGTGATCCAATTAAATTCCAATATCCGGATAATGAGTTTCTGGAAGAGCTGCCTCAGTTTAACGAGGTAACTAATGAGGTTTACCAAAAACTGGAAAGTAATGGTAAACATTTATTAAGGGCTATTGCTACTTACCTGGAGCTGCCAGTTGATTACTTTGATGCCCATGTGCACAATGGAAATTCAATATTAAGAGGGATTCATTATTTTCCAATTGAAGATCCTGATGCTTTACCTGATGATGCGGTTAGGGCGGGTGCTCATGAAGATATTAATTTGATTACTTTACTCATTGGGGCAAGTGCCGATGGACTAGAAGTGTTAACGCGCACAAATGAATGGTTGCCAATTAAAGCACATCATTCTGATATTGTAGTCAACGTGGGAGATATGCTGCAGCGCCTGACCAATAACAAATTGCGTTCTACTACCCACCGGGTGGTTAACCCGCCAAGAGAATTAATGAAAACCTCGCGTTTCTCTGTTCCTTTCTTTTTGCACCCGCGTTCTGATATGGATTTAACCAGTCTGGATTCTTGTGTTGATGAAGAACATCCTAAGTTATATACTGATATGACTGCCGGAGAATATCTTGACGAACGCTTAAGAGAAATCGGGCTGAAAAAATAATACTGTTCTTTAGGGGCTTAGAAACAGAAAAAGGGTTCATGAAAATGAACCCTTTTTCTGTTGGAGCCTTCTATCGGGATCGAACCAATGACCTACTGATTACAAGTCAGTTGCTCTACCAGCTGAGCTAAGAAGGCTTTAAAGACGGTTATTTGTCTAACCGGGTGCAATGATAAAAGAATTGATCCTGAATACAAAATATTTTATCAGAAATATTCAGCTTTTACACTTATCCCGCTGTTTTACAGGGTTAAAAATAATCTTTTAATTTGCTTGCCAGGCTATCTGTTTTGCTAATCCTTTATCAATCGCCTTATTAATCACTTCCTGGATGCGGGAGCGGATTCCCATTTTTACCAGTTTATCAGTTACTGCTGGGTTTACCCGGTTAGATAAAAACACATAAACCAATCCGCGTGACGGATCTACCCAAACCGCCGTTCCTGTATAGCCAGTATGGCCAAAAGTTTGCGAAGAAGCACTAGCCGATGGATATTTTTTAGACAAATCTGGGTCCCAGCGGTCAAATCCAAAACCTCTCCTGCTTACATTAGACTGGCGGGAGCTAAAAATGTTTACTGTTTCTGGTTTGAAATATTGCTTTCCGCCATACGTACCCTTGTTTAATAACATCTGGTACATGATCGCCATATCATTGGTATTGGCAAAAAGACCTGCATGACCCGAAACTCCGCCAACCAGCGCTGCTCCCTGATCATGAACATAACCAATAAGCAGGGTTTTTCTAAAATAAGTATCATTCTCTGTCGGGATGATTTGCGCTTTGCTAAACCTTTCCCTTGGCAGGAAACCCGCATTTTGCATACCCAGCGGGGCGTAAAAGTTCTCTGCCACATAATTGTTTAACGGTTCGCCACTGATATGCTCTACAATATCTTTCATCACATACATGCTGATATCGCTATACACATATTTGCCCCTGGTCCTAATCGGAGCGTTTAGCATTTTAGGCCACATTACTTCTTTAAAATAGTCCTTTCTGATAAAATACCCGTCCGCCACTTTAGTCGGATAAGCCGCAGAAGAATCCACACTGTGGTCTGTCGGTTTTACGGCATCATGAAAAGGGATATAAGGAATAAACCCGGCCTGGTGCAGCATCACTTCTTTTACCGGGATCGTGTTCATTGCCGTACTTCTGGCCATAGCAATGTAAGCACCAATATTGGTATCCAGGTTTAATTTCTTTTCTTCTACCAAACGCATGACCATAGGGGTGGTTGCAGTAATCTTAGTCACTGAAGCCAGGTCAAATATATCGCTGATCTTATCTGGTGCCCCACCATAGGTTTGTGTGCCATAGGCTTTGTTAAAAATCACTTTGCCATCTTTAGCAACCAGGACTACCATGCCTGGTGCTGCTCTTGCGTTAATCGCTTCGGCCGTAATCTGGTCAATCTCCCGCAAGTCATCGGCGTTTACGCCAGCATCTTCCGGAATGGTATACCTTAAACGTGTAACCACAGTGGTAAAGCCAGATCCTGCTGTGTATTTTGCTGAGGTGTTGCCTGTCAGTTTATTGCCCGCTGCGATACCTCCAAAAATCATTTGAGGCACTAACATGGCAGCATTTACATTTTTCTGTTCAGACCAGATTACCGGAACATTAACTGCGTTTAAAGCGTTAAGGCTATTCTGTGCGCCGTACAGGGCAATGATAACGGTTTTATTTTTTGATATTGAATTGATAAAACTCAGATACTTTACATTGGTTGTTTCCAGGTCCGTCAGAGAAACAATTACTGTATTGAAATATTTTAAGTCATCTTCTAACTTATATAGATCATTGCTGCCGCTATAAGCGATGGCATTAAAAGAGGTGATTTTAGCATATTTATTAAGTAAGCTATCTGATGCAGTTTGGTAGCTAAAACCCAAACTAACAGAGGCAATGTTCTTTTTCTCCAGCCCGGTTAACGGTATGATCTGCTGCTGATTGTTGAGTAAAACAGTGTGCTGCAGGATCTGGGTGTTAATCTGAAGCAGGTCTTCGTTTTTCTGATGTTCTTGTGCGCAGGCACTTAAACTGAAAATTACGGTTGCACAAATAGCGAAGGTTTGAATAAGGTGACTTTTAATCATAAAATGGTTTAGAACATTCAAAACGTTAAAGATATAAAAAGCTTGTGCTGGCTAAGTCATTAAAAGGTATTTATAATCAAAAGATTTAAGTATAAGGCTTATTTTCGTTAAATTAGCGACCTTTACTAAGGAAATAAATGTCAGATATAATACAACTTTTACCTGAGCGTGTTGCCAATCAAATTGCTGCCGGAGAGGTAGTTCAGCGACCTGCATCGGCAGTAAAGGAGTTGATGGAAAATGCCATAGATGCAGGTGCAAATAAGATACAACTGATCCTGAAAGATGCTGGAAAAGCACTAATTCAGGTGATTGATAATGGTTGTGGTATGAGCATTACAGATGCACGTATGTGTTTTGAGCGCCATGCTACTTCAAAAGTCCGTAAAGCTGAAGATTTATTCGCGATCCGTACAATGGGTTTTCGCGGAGAAGCTATGGCTTCTATTGCAGCAATTGCGCAAGTAGAGATGAAAACCCGCCGTCATGAAGATGAATTGGGTACGCTCATTGAAATTGAAGGGGCAACGGTGACTAAGCAAGAACCTGTAGGTACGCCAGAAGGTACCAGCATCTGTATCAAGAATTTGTTTTATAACACCCCTGCCAGACGTAATTTTCTGAAGAGCAACCCGGCAGAGATGCGTCATATTATTGATGAATTTCAGCGTATTTCCCTGGCTAATCCTGCCATTGCTTTTAGTTTGCACCATGATGGTATGGAGATCTTCAGGTTACCTTCTTCTGCATTAAAACAACGGATCATCCATTTATTTGGAAATAATTATAACGAGCGTTTGATCCCGGTAGAGGAAAATACGACAATCATTAATCTGAAAGGATTTATCGGGAAACCGCAGTTTGCAAAAAAAACAAGAGGGGAGCAGTTCTTTTTTGTCAATAATCGTTTTATCAAAGATGCTTATCTGAACCATGCGGTTAATAAGGCTTATGAGGAATTGCTTGCAGAAGAAAATTCTCCATTATATGTGCTTTTTATTGATATCGACCCTGCTAAGATTGACGTAAATGTGCATCCAACCAAGACAGAGATCAAATACCTGGACGAGAAATCGATCTATGCCATTATACATTCTGCAGTTAAACGTTCTTTAGGCAGGTTTAACATTAGCCCTACCATTGATTTTGATCAGGAATCTGCTTTCAGCGGCATGATCAGCCCTAAATCACTGGATGAAATTGTACCACCCAGCATTAGCTTTAATCCTGATTTTAACCCTTTTAGTGACGATAAAACGCCAGAACGTGGTTTTACGGGTTTCAGAACTTCAGAAGGCAGGGAAACGCAGCAGCAAAACACAAAAAACTGGGGTTCTTTGTATGAAATTGCACAAGATAAACCTACAGAACAGGTGGTTATGGAGCTGCCTGGAAATGGCCCTGAAGATAAATATGCACCGGTACAAAAACAGCTGATGCAGCTGCATAATAAATATATCCTGTCACAAATCAAGTCCGGACTGATGCTGATTGACCAGCAGGCGGCCCATGAAAGGATTCTATACGAGCGTTTTAGCTTACACCTGGAAGACCGCAAAGGTGCTTCTCAGCAAAGTTTATTCCCGCAAACGGTAACTTTAAGCCCGAATGATTATGAACTTGCCAAAAGCTTGCTGGATGATATCAAGAGTTTGGGTTTTGAGGTGCGTGAATTTGGAAAGAATACTTTAGTTATCGAAGGGATTCCAGTTGATCTGGGCAGTAACCAAATTAACGAAACGCAACTTTTTGAACATTTGATTGAAGGGTTTAAAAACTCTCAGCAAGAACTAAAACTGGATAAAAGAGATGCACTGGCCAGAAGTATGGCCAGGAATAGTGCAATTAAAAGTGGTGTGGTACTTGGACAGGAAGAAATGAACATGCTGATCGAACAGTTGTTTGCCTGTAAAGCACCCAATTTTAGTATTAGTGGTAAACCTGTTATCCAGACCATGTCATTAATGGAACTGGATAAGAAATTTGATAAATAAATATGAATAATATACATATCCCACCGGTTGTTAAAAACCTGCTCATTATTAATGCATTGTTTTTTGCGGCAAAATATATTTTTGAATCTAAGGGCATCCACCTGGAGTATTATCTGGGGGCTGTTTATTTTGATTCACCGTTATTCCGTATCTGGCAGCCGGTTACTTATATGTTTATGCATGGTAATTTTACCCATATCCTGTTTAACATGTTTGCCTTGTTCTCATTTGGTTCTGTATTAGAGACCAGGTGGGGCGTAAAAAGGTTCATTAACTTTTACCTGATTACGGGTTTAGGTGCACTTGCTTTGCAGTGGGGGGTACAGGCGCTGGAGGTTTACCAAATTACCGGGTCTGTTTTTAACCCGGGTGCGGTAACCATTGATATTGTAAAAGAGATGTCTTCTTTAAATTTAGGCGGGCTTACTGCAGATCAGGGAAATACCCTGATGGGGATCTATTCTGGTCCTATGGTAGGTGCTTCTGGTGCAATATTTGGATTACTTGTTGCTTTTGGGATGCTTTATCCGAATGCAGAAATGTACATTATGTTTATCCCTATACCAGTTAAAGCAAAGTATATTATACCGGTTTATATTATTATAGAACTAAGCTTGGGCGTAGCGAGTTTCCAGGGAGATTCTATAGCCCATTATGCCCATTTGGGAGGGGCTTTGCTTGGTTTTATCCTGGTAAAACTATGGAAAGATAAAAATACATTTTACGACTATTATGACTAAAAGTAATTTACTGGCCGACCTTAAGTTTAAAGTTTTCCGTTCGGGGAACCCTGTTTTTTTATATATCGGGTTAAATACGATCGTATTTGTAGCGGTTGCTTTATTTGGGGTCACTTATTTTCTTGCCGGAAATAACAACATCCGCTTTATTGACTATATCAGGGAGTATATTGCTTTCCCTGCGGCACTGCCTAAATTGCCTTTGCGTATTTATACTTTGCTGACGTACCAGTTTTTTCATGAAGATATTTTTCATGTGCTTTTTAACATGCTGGGGCTGTTTTGGATGGGCAGGATCTTTCTTGATTTCCTTAAACCACGTCAGTTTCATTTTGTGTACCTGGCGGGTGGTGTAATGGGAGCGGTGTTTTTTGCCCTGGCTTATAACTTTATCCCGGTTTTTGCGCCTAACGTATTTGGGGCTACTATTATTGGTTCTTCTGCTTGTGTGATGGCTATTGTGGTCGCCACTACTACTTTAGTGCCTGATTATACGATAACCCTGATGTTGATTGGTCATGTCAAACTAAGGTACCTTGTTCTGGCTTATATTGTGATTGATGTGATCTCTCTGGCATCAAGTAATGCCGGTGGAAGTTTTGCCCATTTGGGCGGTGCCTTTTTAGGCTTCGGTTATATTAAGCTCTTGCAAAATGGAAAAGACTGGAGTACCTGGTTTAAGAAAAAGCCCAATTTAAAGGTGGTTAAAGATGAGCGGGCTAAAGCGGGTTCGGGTAAAGGAAATAAAGGGATAAATCAGAAAGAAGTGGATGCGATACTGGATAAAATTTCCAAATCGGGTTATGATAAATTGAGTAAAGAAGAAAAAGAGACGCTGTTTAAGGCGAGTAAAAATTAATGAAGAGCAAAGAAACTACTTTTTTAGGAAAAATCTATTTGCTAACCGGCATTTTGCTGGTTATTGCTTTGATACTGGGTATTGTGGCGGGTAATTATGATCCGCGGAAGAATGTTTTGATTGCTTTTTTTGGACTGGCTTATCCTTTTATCCTGCTGCTGAATGTATTGATGATTATCTTTTGGCTTTTACGCGGAAGGGTGATTTTTGCATTGGCAACGGTGTTAATTATCTGCTGGGGCTGGCATGCGCTTATCGCTACAGTAGGGGTTATTGGAGAGCCGGGCAGGGGCGCTAAAACGAGTGCTGATCTGTTGCGGATGATGACTTATAATGTGCATAGTTTTAAACCTTATGGGGAAGGCACTAATGAGCTGGTGAAACAGCAAATGCTAGACGTAGTGCGTCAGGAAAACCCCGACGTGATTTGTTTCCAGGAGTATTATTCCAGGCGTAAAGGTTCTTTTAACATTACAGATAGCCTGAAGCAGATTTTAAAAACTAAAAATAATTATTTTGTACCTACTGCCCAGAATAGCTATGAAGCTACCGGGCAGGCAATTTTTACCAGATATCCAATTGTAGATAAAGGCACGATTCCTTTTGGAGATGAGAATATCGGGAACTCGGCAATTTTTATTGATATCCTCGTTAATAATCAGAAGATAAGAATTTATAACGTCCATTTACAGTCTATCTCTTTTGATAAGCAGGATTATAATTACCTGGATAAGGTAACTAAGAAAATGGATGCTGAACTTACCCCGGCTAAAAGAATCCTGAGAATGCTGAAATCGGCATTTTTAAAACGAAGTGCACAAGTGGATGTGATGAAAGCACATATGGCCACTTGCAAAACGCCGTTCCTGATTGCCGGTGATTTTAATGATACGCCTGCTTCCTATGCGGTTACCCAGCTTACGAAATCATTAAATAATAGCTTTGTAGAAGAGGGGACGGGATTAGGCCGCACGTATAACGGAAAGTTCCCTAATTTCCAGATCGATTATATATCCGCTACTAAAACTATTAAAGTGGTTAACCACCATATCATTGAAGCTAAATTATCGGATCATTTTCCAATAAGAAGTGACTTAAGGATCAATTAGATTACAGACAAAGTTTTACCTTTGCTGATTATAAAGGAAATAGAATATATACCAATGGAAGACGGCTTACAGCTATATAATACCCTTACCCGAAAAAAGGAGAACTTTGAACCGCTTAACGGCCCTCATGTAGGGATGTATGTTTGCGGGCCTACTGTTTACAGTGATGTGCATTTGGGTAACTGCCGTACTTTTATTTCTTTTGACCTGATCTTTAGATACCTGAAATATTTAGGCTATAAAGTACGCTATGTACGTAATATTACAGATGCGGGCCATTTAGAAGGTGATCGTGATGAGGGCGATGATAAATTTGCGAAGCGTGCAAAATTAGAGCAGCTGGAGCCCATGGAGATTGTGCAAAAGTATACGCTTGGTTTTCATGAAGTGTTGCGTATGTTTAATACGCTGCCGCCCAGTATCGAACCTACCGCAACAGGACATATCATTGAACAGATAGAAATGATCAAAGATATCATTGCCAATGGTTACGCTTATGAAAAAAGCGGAACTGTTTATTTTGATGTAGAAAAATATAGTAAAACGTATAATTATACCATACTGACTAACCGTAACCTGGATGATATGCTAGCCAATACCAGGGAATTGGGCGGACAGGATGAAAAGAACGGCCGTCTGGATTTTGCCTTATGGATTAAAGCTAAACCAGAAACGATTATGCGCTGGCCTTCTCCCTGGGGAGTTGGTTTTCCGGGCTGGCATATCGAATGTTCTGCCATGAGCGCAAAGTACCTTGGTGAAGAGTTTGATATTCATGGTGGAGGTATGGACCTTGCGGCTACGCACCATACCAATGAAATTGCACAATCTGAAGCTTGTTACCATAAACATCCGGCTAAGTATTGGATGCATACCAATATGTTAACAGTAAATGGTTCCAGGATGTCTAAAACTGCTGGTAACGGGTTTATGCCTTTACAGCTTTTTAAAGGTGATCATCCTTTGCTTAAAAAGGGATATAGCCCGATGACGGTGAAGTTTTTTATGCTTCAGGCACATTACCGCAGTACCCTTGATTTTTCAAATGATGCCTTGGATGCCTCAGAGAAAGGTTTCAGAAGATTGATGAATGCATTAAGTTTGCTGGAAAAACTAGTCCCATCTGAAAGCGGAGACTTTGAAATTGAGCCTTTACGGTTAAATTGTGTGCAGGCGATGAATGATGATTTTAACAGTCCGGTGGTGATTGCAGAATTATTTGAAGCGGCGCGGATTATCAATACGGTTTATGACGGGAAAGGGCAAATTACCCCAGTGGAACTAGAGAAACTGAAACAGCTGATGCTTGATTTTGTGTATGAGATCTTTGGCCTTAAGGATGAGGATTCTTCTAACGCTGAATTAAATGACGTGCTTGATATGGTGATTGATATCAGGAAGAGTGCAAAAGAGAATAAAGACTATGCAACTTCTGATAAGATCCGGATTGGCTTGCAGGATATTGGGATCCAGCTGAAGGATAGTAAAGATGGTACGACCTGGAATAAGGTATAATTAAAACAAAAAACGAATAATATATTTACTATAAACATGATCAATAAATTTATTTGCACCCTGGTGGCTGCAACGCTGACTTTAGGTGCATATGCACAGCGTACGGATGGAAGTACAAAATCTTTGGTAAAAGCTGAAGAGGAATTTGCGGAAAGTGCTGAAAAAGATGGTATAAAATCTGCCTATCATTCTTACAGTGCAAATAATGCGCTTGTTTTTAGACCAAATCCTGTCAATGCAAAAACATTCTATGCCAATCAGCCAAATGATAAAAACATAAGCTGGACACCTTCTTATGCAAGGGTATCAAGAAGCGGGGATTGGGGCTTTACTTCTGGTGGATATACCATCGATGGTACCGAGAAAACATATGGACAGTATCTTTCTGTGTGGAGAGCGGTTAATGGTAAATGGGAATTGGTGATGGACTTGGGTACTACCCATAATAAGCCACTTAAACCAGTAACTACGCAACATGTAGAACCTAAGGATTACTATAAGCCAAAACTTAACGGGCCTAAGCAAATTGCTGCTGGAAGGGATATTATCCTGACAACAGAAAAAACGCTGAATGCAACGCTGAAATCTTATGGTATGGGTGCTTATGGCGGATTCTTAAACACAGATTCCAGGGTTGTTTTTCCAGGATATGAGCCAATTATCGGAAAGGATAAGATCATCGCTTTTTATAATGGCTTAGTGAGTAAAATGACTATTAAAACTACTGGAGTTGATAAAGCATCTGGTGGTGACCTGGCTTATACTTACGGTGTAGCTACCATAGATTATAGAACTGACCTAAGGGAAAGTTTTAATTATGTGTTTATTTATGAGCGCCAGGCTGACTTTAGCTGGAATTTATTACAGCAAATTTATACGCCTGCTGAACGTTAACAGAAAGGCATAGCTGATCAGGGGATTCTCCATTTAAAATTATCAGGGCAGCTAGAAGAAAAAAATAACAAAGATTACTGATAAAAATGATATTTATCATAGAAAAGGGTTTCTTAAACATCGGGTTTAAGGAACCCTTTTTTGTGGGTTATAAGTTATTTATTGTATGTTACCTAAAATCTGAGTGATTGAAAGCAATTAAGATAAATCAAATGAGAAGAATTATATTATTACTGCCCGCATTATTAATTAGTACCTGCCTTTTGGCGCAGACCTTTGATAAGCAAGGGCACAGAGGGGCAAGGGGATTAATGCCGGAGAATACGGTTGCCGGAATTTTAAGATCACTAGACTTAGGGGTAACCACGGTAGGGATGAATGTGGTGATCTCAAAAGATAACCAGGTGTTGCTCTCTCATGAGCCTTATTTTAACAATGAAATTAGCCTGACCCCAGCTGGTAAGCCTATTTCTTTAAAGCAGGAGCGGACTTTTAATATTTATCAGATGGATTATGAAGCGGTTAAGAAATTTGATGTAGGAAGTAAGGTGCATAAGCGTTTTCCAGGCCAGCAGAAGTTTGTGGCTTATAAACCACTTTTAAGAGAAGTGATTGATTCAGTAGAAGCGTATGTTAAGTTACATAAATTGCCGAAACCTAATTATGCGATAGAGGTAAAAACGGTAAGAAAGGGAGATTTAGAGTTTCATCCGGAACCGGCTGAGTTTTCACAATTGGTGATGGATGTGGTAAATGAAAAAAAGATAGGAAAGAGAACAATTATCCAGGCATTTGATATTAGAAGCCTTCAATATGTGCATGAAAAGTATCCTAAGATAAAAACGGCACTGATGATTGATGAAAAAGCAGATTTTGAAAATAACATCAAAGACCTTGGCTTTATTCCAACTGTTTATAGTCCGTATGCGGTATTGGTAGGTAAAGGCCTGGTAGACCGCTGTCATGCAATGGGAATTAAGATTATCCCCTGGGTAGTAAATAGCTTAACGGAAATGGACTATATGGTTGGTTTGGGGGTAGATGGGATCATTACTGATTACCCGAATTTATTTAACAGGCTGGAACTGCCAAAAAAGAAAAAATAAAAAGCTGAACTTATCCTGTTAACCTGAACTTATAATAAGTTCTGAATGATCTTTTCAGTAGAAAGCCCCTCTGCTTCTGCACGGTAATTTCTAACGATCCGGTGGCGCAAAATTGCTTCAGCAACTGCTTGTACATCTTCAATATCTGGTGAATATTTGCCAGATATGGCAGCATGGCATTTGGCGCCCAAAATTAGAAATTGTGAGGCTCTGGGCCCTGCACCCCAATTTACATATTGATTGATCTCTGGGGTGGATAAAGAGGAGCCCGGACGCGTTTTGCCGGTTAATTTAACCGCATATTCCAATACGTTATCAGTGACAGGAATACTTTTAATCAGCTGCTGAAAATACTGGATCTGCGCTGCGTTGATTAACTTTTTTAATTCAACACTATTATTGCTGGTTGAATTTTTTACAATGATCAGCTCTTCTTCAAAACTTGGATAGGTTAGCTGTACCGTAAACATAAAACGGTCTAACTGTGCCTCTGGAAGGGGATAAGTACCTTCTTGTTCAATCGGGTTTTGTGTGGCAAGAACAAAGAATGGTTTGGGTAGAATGTGTTTGTGACCTGCTGCGGTAACCGACTTTTCCTGCATGGCCTCTAGCAAGGCTGCCTGTGTTTTTGGCGGGGTGCGGTTAATTTCATCCGCCAGTACAATATTAGAAAAGACAGGGCCTTTAATAAATTTAAAGTTCCTGTCTTCTCCTAAAATTTCTGCGCCAATAATATCGCCTGGCATCAAATCTGGCGTAAACTGTATCCTGTTAAAATCCAGGTCCATCACATCAGCTACGGTTTGGACTAAAAGTGTTTTAGCCAATCCTGGTACACCCACTAACAGGCAGTGTCCATTGCTGAAAATAGAGATGAGCACTGATTTTACAGCTTCATCCTGACCAATAACGACTTTACCTATCTCTTTTTTTATATCTAAATAAGATTGGTGAAGGGCATCAACTGCCGCGATGTCGTTAGGATACTGCATATTTAGTTTGCTGCTGATGCTGCAACAGCTGGTTTAGTCCATATTTTTAGTTCCGGGCAAGATTGGAATTCTTCATCGATACGGATATAGGTGTTTTCTCTTCTTTTCTCAAACCATTCACTAATGGTACGGTCGCTTTTCTGCTGTTGTGCTTTTTCTTTGAACTTTGTATAATCCTGATCCAGGTTACCTTTGTGTGGGGGTATTTTAGATTTTAACAAGATGATCTTAAATCCTTCTTTACCATCTGCACCGGTAACTGCTACTGGTCTGGAGATTTCGCCAACTTTCATGGTATCTACTACAAGGAATGTTTTTGGATCTAATTTATCAGCAGGGATAAACGTTGTTCTTGCGGTAACATTATCTGCAAATAACATCATTCCACCGTTGTATTTTGATTCTTTATCCGCAGAATATAAGGATGCAGCTGAAGAGAAGCTGATCTTTTTATCTGAAATGTTATTGAAAACACTATCTGCATGTAATTTTGCGCGGTTTAAACTCTGCGGGGTAGTTTGCGGACGGATCAGGATATGACGTGCATGTACTTGCTCGCCCCTGCGTTCAATGACTTGTAAGACGTGAAAACCAAAGTCAGTTTCAAATACTGGTGAAATGTCACCAGCTTTTAATTTAAAAGCATAAGCGGTAAATTCTTTTGCCATCATGGTACGGTCAAAGAAACCAAGGTCACCGCCTTCTGGTGCAGAACCTGGATCTTCTGAATAGGTTTTAGCTAAAAAGCCAAAATCTTCTCCACTTTTTACACGTAACCGGATCGCATCAAGCTTATCATAAAAACGCTGTTTTTCTGCTTTTGTCAATTCTGGCTGGAGCAGGATCTCACCTACTTCATATTCTGCCGGGATATCGGGTAAACTATCTTTTTCATAAGAATTGAAATATTTTTGAACTTCTGAAGGCGTGATGCTTACTTTTTCTGTAATGGTGCCCTGCATTTTATTTGCCTGAAGCTGATCTTTTACATCTGGCCTTAATTCATCCTTATACTGCAATACAGAACGTCCCAGAAATTCTTCCAGTCTGTCTTGTCCGCCTGCACGCTGAATCTGGGTACGCATTCTTCTGTCCAGCTCATCATCTACTTGTTTGTCATCTACCATAACAGAGTCAATGTCTGCTTGTTGTTTTAGCAGGCGCTGTACAAGCATTTGCTGTAAGATCATACATTTTGCACTTTCATTAACCTGGTAACCAGAATTAATGTACATGACATACTGCTGGTTGAGTTCAGATAATAAAATGACATCACTTCCCAACACTGCAACTACTTTATCTACGCTTTTCTTTTCCTGCGCCTGTACATTTAAAAACAAGAAGAGCAACCCGCCTGCCATTAATAAAACTTTCTTCATTATACTTTCTTCAATTATATTTTATTTGCAAATTTACTATTATTCAACGATTTGTCCAGTAGTATTTCTGGCTAACCTGCTAAGTAAAGACTGGTCTATATTAATCTTTGATTTCTTTCTCAACCCTGTTACCCAATCGCACTCCATGTTTTTCTGATAATCTGAAGCTACTTCACTCTTTATCTCTTCAAATGACCTGGCGGCATAAACTTCCGGGTGGGCATCATAATATTTCTTTATCGTTTCTTCATCATCTCCTATCCGGTCCCAAATCTTTGTTTGAGAAATGTTAAAGAGCAGTAATGCTTCTTTGTATTCATTGATCACTAATGAATAATCTCCTTTTCTTGCCTCTGGCGGAAGGGATTCCAGCAATGCTTTTTCATATTGCTGTACTTCTGCTTTATAGGTGCTATCCTGATCCAGGGCAGACTCTTTTGCATCCAAAACTTTGAGCTTAAAATCAATATATATGTTTAGAAATGAAATTAATTCTGTTAGTGTTGGCTTGGTGCTTACAGGACGGTGTTTTTTATAGATCCACACAAATTCCTTCTGCGTTATAGGCTTGCCATTTATGATGGCAACACTTTGTGCAACAGTACCAAAATAGAAAAAACAGAGAATGATGATACAGTAGGTTTTTCTCACAAAAGTTTTACTATGGTATTTTTAAGGTATAAAAGTAACAAATTAAGACGCTATAAAAGGATATTTAACTAATTTTAACACAAAAATTATTTCCCAAATAACTCCTGATCCATGGGCGACCAATTGAGTAATAGTGCAGATGCGCTTCGTATGTTTTTTACTGATGATATTTATCTGGTACCTGAAGATAAAAACAGGGTAGCAGTGACAACAGTTTTAGCAGAAAAAGAAGTGGTTCCTGTGATGGCACCAGCTGTGGTAGATTTTAAATACCTGGGTAAAAATCAAAAGAACGTATTGATCCTGGTAAAGGATAGCCAAAATGATGTAAGCTCAGAACGCGGGCGTGAATTACTGCGCAACATTGTAAAGGCATTGCAGCTTACTGCGAATGATTTTGCCTTGTTAAATTATGCTGCTTATGCGAATACGCCGTTTGATAGTTTACATCAGTTTTTCTCTAGCAAACTGGTATTGGCCTTTGGTGTACAAGCTACAGAATTAGGTTTAGGAGATAAACTGCCGAATACATTAGTGCTGGAACAGCAGATACAAATGGTTTTCTCTCAGAACCTGGATTTACTTGCTGAAGATCAGCAGGGGAAAAAATCATTATGGGGAAGCTTAAAACAAATTCAATTATGAATAAACAATTAGTTTTTGCAACAAATAACGAACATAAAACAGAAGAGGTAAGAAGCCTGTTGTCTGGAAAATATGAGGTGCTAAACCTAAAAGATATTGGCTGTACGACTGATATTCCTGAAACGGCTGATAGCTTTGCAGGAAATGCAGCTTTAAAAAGCCGTTTTGTGGCTGATAATTTTAACCTGGATTGTTTTGCGGATGATAGTGGCCTGGAAGTGGAGTTTTTAGATAACCAGCCTGGTATTTATTCTGCCCGGTATTCTGGTGGAAAGGGTGATTTGGCAAATCTTCAATTGGTTTTGCAGAAGATGGAGGGAGAGCAAAACAGAAAAGCAAGGTTTAGAACGGTGGTTTCTTTATTGCAGGAAGGGAAAGAGTTTCTTTTTGAGGGGATCGTTAATGGAACGATCAGAGAGATCCCTGCTGGTGAAAATGGCTTTGGTTATGATGCTATTTTTGAGCCAGAGGGTTACCAGCAAACTTTTGCTGAAATGGACATGAAGCAAAAAAACGAGATCAGCCACCGGGCCATCGCCATGCGTAAACTTATTGCTTTTCTAAAAGAACAGGCTGTTTAATCAGCGAATCTGCCTTTTTTAAAATTGCGGGTAAAGCTTTAACTGCTGTATCTGTTACCTGGACTGGCACTTTCTTTGGTAACTGAAGTGAATCTGCTGCTTTTATTAATTGGCTGACGGTACCTGGTGTAACCTGTATTTTATTGCCTTTCAGTAATTTTAAAGCGGCATCTTTTACAGTTTTTTTAGGATCTTTTACTACGGCTTTAGGGACTGGTTTTTTAGGCCTTACTGCTGCTTTGGGATTCGTAATGTCTCTTTTAGAGCGTGGCCTTAATTCTGGTTTCCAGATAAATCCGGTTAATAGCACATCTTGTTTGAGATCAGCTACGGGTGTGGTGGCACCTTCTACATCTTTTATAGGCACAACATCAGAAATTTTACTGTCTTTGAAAGTAATTTTGATCCTGCTGCTGATAGTCTGGTTCATTTTGTCATACTTTTTGCCATCCTGGGTTTTCGTAAAGTAAACACTTTCTGCATTTCCATCTACATATAAACGGCTTAGGTTTCCATCTTTAAAAAATCCGGTCAGTATTTTCCCTTTGATCTGGTTAAATTTTGCAGAATCCGCTTCTACATTCACTGAAAAAGCATTTCGGATCACTTGAACAGAACTTATCTTTTTATTTCTGAGCTGCAGGTAAATGGTATCCCCGGTTTGCTGTGAACCCTGTGCCCAAATGATTGGGTTTTTGTACCAGCGCAGGGTAGAATCTGCTGCAGTATAAAACAGCGAATCTGCTACCGCTTGCATGTCTGATTTAAATACATTTACATGGTGATAAGCTTTAATCGTTCTGGAAAGAACGGTGTCCATTGGGTTAACAGGCAGGCTGTCTTTTAGAACTGTTTTCTTAGTACCAGGTTTCGCTGCTGTTTTAACCACAGAGGTCTTTACCGTTTTTTGCAAATTAAGACTGTCGCTTTTTAAGTTTGATTTAATTGTCGTATCCTTTACTGCTGCACCTTTTAGGGTATCTATGTTTAATTTGCCGGCGGTCTTTTTTAGAACGGAATCTGCTTTTTTAATGGCAATACTATCTTTTGGTACTGTTTTATTTTTTTGGAGACTATCTTTTGCCCCAGGTGATGATACTTCTGCACTATCTTTTGCAATAGGGGGTTTAGCAAGATCGTCTGTGTCCAGGTTTTTATTCCCTTTGGGTTGCTTTCCTTTTGAAGGATTGGTTGCGGCAGGTAATGGACTGGCTGGCTTTTTAGCTGCTGGTTTAGCAGGTTCTGTTTTTCCTTTTCCACTAAGCGAACTGACGCGTTCTTCTACTCCTAATTCATTGTCTTTTTGAATGATCGGCCCGTTGATAAGTTTGAGTGATTTTTGAAGCACCATTTGGGTCTCCAGTGTATCTGCACCGATCCAGATACTGTCTTGTACTTTTACCTCGTTGACGGTAATGGAATCATTTGTTCCCATTCCGGCATACGCGTTTTTGGTTACCACGGTGCGCTGGTCTTTTTTATAGTAATAGCCGAGCTGCCCGCGCATCAGCATTTTGTCCAGCGTATCTTTAAATACGATATTCCTTACCGCTTTGCCATATCCGGCGATGCCGTCATAATATAAACTATCTCCTTTTAATGACTTGGTGCCAGAGGTATACAGGTTTTTCTTTCCAAAATAAGCATACATGGTTTTGGTGTTGTATGCCCCATTTTCTGTATACAAATTACCTCCATCTTTTTCTTTGATATTGGTAGGGCCATAAAAATAGGCCCAGTTGCTAAAGGTATTGTATCGCAGGGTATCTGATTTGATTACACTTTGTTCTGTCACAACCAATACGTTATAACGGAAATAAGCGTCGCGGCTATTGGCAAAATAAAAGCCGTTTTTACTCGTGATTACTGCATCTTTATTGGTGATTTTGCCACCTTCTATATAAGTCCCTATTTTAGGGACCATTTGATAATCAAGGATATTTGTTGTTAAAATTGAGGTTCTGTCTTCCAGTCTTACTTTTTCTGTTAAATGGGCTACTTTTTTGTTTCCATCATAGTTTAACCGCTCAGAATAGATGTTAATTGTATCTGCCTGGTTAATATGTACATTTTTATAAGCCTCAAAATAATTTCTATCTGTAAAAAAAACAGCACTGTCACAAGTAAGGATGGCATTGTCTTGCCTGAAAGTTGGGTTTCTTAAATAAGTGATATTTGTTTTAACATCTGTATGCTGAGTTTTTGCCGCTTGTAAAATAATTTTAGTCCGCTGCTGTGCAGCTAAACCGGTAAAAAAAAAAGAAAAAAGGGCAAGTAGCAGAGTTTTTCTACTCAAAGCGAGATATAATGGGTTCATGAAAGCTCCACGAATGTTAAAAGACAAATATTGTTTACAGGAAACGCGTATTTTTTGCACATTACAAAGTTAGTTTTTTGCTACCCAATTTAAATTAAATATTTTTGAAAGATGTTACCCTTGCAAAACTTTAGAGACTACGTTAGCCAACATGCCTTATTTGATCAGAAACACAGGGTTTTACTCGCGGTAAGTGGGGGTAAAGATTCAGTATTGATGGTTCATCTCTTCAAACGGTCTGGTTTTGATTTTGGTATTGCGCATTGCAATTTTGGATTAAGAGGCGGTGAGTCTCAGCGTGATGAACTTTTTGTGCGTACGCTGGCTGCTTTAATGGAAGTTCCTGTATATGTGAAACAGTTTGAAACTAAAGCTTTTGCTGCTGAACAGAAGATTTCTACGCAGATGGCAGCGCGCGATTTACGTTACCAGTGGTTTGAAGAATTAAAAACCGGGCAAGGGTATGACCGGATTGCGGTGGCCCATCATCAGGATGATTCGGTAGAAACTGTTTTGTTAAATTTGGTCAGAGGAACTGGTATCGCAGGTTTACACGGGATTTTGCCCAAACGCGGGGATTTAATCCGGCCTTTGTTGTTTTTATCCCGCAAAGGAATCGAAGAACTGATTGCAGAATTTGAGATTGATTTTGTAGAGGATAGTTCTAATTTAAGTGCTGCTTATGCAAGGAATAAATTAAGACTTGACGTGATCCCGCTATTAAAGGAGCTTAACCCTAAGCTGGAACAAACTTTTGAACAAAATATAAGACGTTTTGCCGAAACTGAGCTTGTTTTACAACAGGCAGTGGAGCGGGCAAGGCTGGATTTATGTGTAGAGAAAAATAATGAGGTATATCTTTCTCTGGATCAAATCGCTACACTGAAACCGCAGCAGCTTTTATTGTTTGAAATCTTAAAGACCTATCATTTTACTGAAAGGGTAGTGGGGGAGCTTTTGAATGCATTAGATAAGCAGAGCGGCACTTCTTTTTATAGTTCCAGCCACCGTTTAACGATAGATAGAGATGCTGTAATTATTACAAGGATTATTGATGGCCAAGAGGCTGAAAATAAAATGATCCACCGTACAGACCATCAGGTATTGCTGCAAGGCCAGTTTTTGCAGATTGATTATACAGATATCGTATCTTTTGAGCCTGATCCTTGCCGGGCTTTTGTGGATGAAGATAAACTCATTTTTCCCCTGGTGCTGAGGGCCTGGCAAGATGGAGATCGCTTTAAGCCAATGGGAATGGATAATTATAAGAAATTAAGTGATTTCTTTATTGATCAAAAGATCCCGTTACCGCAAAAACAGACTATTCCAATTCTTATTAACGGAAACGGGGATATCATCTGGATAGCTGGTTTGCGGCAGGACAACAGATACAAAGTAACAGGAACAACAAAAAAAGTCGCTATATTCGAACAGAAATTCAATTAAATGAGCAATAAATACGCTTTTCTGGAAAAACAATATATCGGCCGTGATTATATCAGGATTTGTATCAGGCTGTTAATGGCTGCATTCTGCTTTGGTGCTTATGTATATGAGCGTGACCGGGACAATACACAGGATCTTTTCCTGGTGGTAGGTTTTGGGATTATTGGTATTTCTATCATTCTTTTATTTATGATCCAGTATAAAATTATCATTCATAATAAAAGCATGATCATTGATGGTTTATGGACTGCAAAAAAGGTAAAGATTGACTTAAATAGCATAGTGAGCGTTAGGAAAGATACCTATAGCAGTTATTTATTTAATAATCCTGTTTATAATTTACACCGTAAGGGTAGTATCCGTTTTTACTCTTCAGGAAAGGATGCCGTGGTGCTTACAGACCGTGACGGATTGGAATATTACATCGGTACGCAACGTCCAAATGAGCTTTACCTGGTTATACAGGCTGAAATGAAGCAATAATTCTAAGACAATACCAAATAATTGCATTTGTTTAACACAAAGCTCATATTTAGTACTGTAATTTGCATTCGTAAAACAGTTTAGCCGAAGATTGTGTTTGCATCTGTAACTGATGAAAATATAAGCTTATGCAAACTTTATTACCTATACAAATATATACTCGAATGAAACCTGCATAAGATTACCTGTTATATATTGAGATCAATATTATGCAAGCTTCATAACAATTAAAAATAAATAGATACTAATGAAAATAGGTATTGTTTGTTACCCCACGTTTGGTGGTAGCGGTGTTGTGGCTACAGAATTAGGTAAAGCTTTGGCTGATGAAGGCCACCAGGTGCACTTTATCACTTATAGTCAGCCGGCCAGGTTAGACTTTTTCTCTGCAAATCTTTTCTATCATGAAGTTTCGGTAAGAGATTACCCGCTATTTGATTATGCACCTTATGAATCGGCATTAGCCAGCAAACTGGTGGATGTAGTCAGATTTGAGAAATTAGATCTATTGCATGTACATTATGCGATACCACATGCCTCTGCGGCTTATATGGCTAAGCAGATCCTGGAAACTTATGGGATTCATATTCCTTTTGTTACTACCCTGCATGGAACTGATATTACGCTGGTCGGAAAAGACCCAACGTATAAACCTGTGGTTACTTTCTCTATCAATAAATCTGACGGGGTAACTACTGTGTCGCAGAACCTGAAAGAAGATACAAATAACCATTTTGATATTACCAATGAAATCCGGGTGATCCCTAATTTTATTGATTTTACAAGATTTAGCCTGCAGCCGAAAGATCATTTTAAAAAGGCAATTGCGCCTAATAATGAACGGATCCTAATTCATACTTCAAACTTTCGTAAAGTAAAACGTACCTCAGATGTGATTGAGATGTTTAAGCTGATCCTGGATAAAATACCTTCTAAATTACTGATGGTAGGGGATGGGCCAGACCGTGCCAATAACGAACAGCTTTGCAGGGATCTTGGTATCTGTGACCATGTGCGCTTTTTAGGGAAACAAGATGCGATAGAAGAAATACTTTCGGTATCTGATTTGTTCCTGATGCCTTCTGAGACAGAAAGTTTTGGACTGGCTGCGCTGGAAGCAATGGCTTGTAAAGTACCCGTAATTACTTCTAATGCTGGTGGTTTACCAGAACTCAATGTAGATGGTTTTTGCGGTTACATGAGCAATGTTGGTGATGTGGATGATATGGCTGCTAAAGCAATCTCTATATTGGAAGATGATGAAGTACTGAACAGGTTTAAAGAAAATGCTTTTACCAGAGCGAAGGATTTTGACCTGAAGAAAATATTACCACTTTATATTGATTTTTATAATGACATTATCAACAGGCACCCTGCACATGATAAGGGCCTGATTGAAACGGATAAGGTTGCGGTTTAATTAGATTAAAGCGTATATCAAAAATGCCCCGCTATTTATTACAATTTCCCTAATGGTCTGAAATTTAAGGAAATCGTAATAACTAATGGGGCATTTTTATGCGTAATCAATTGGTGTATTTGTGAATAATCAATTGATATTTCCAGTTATTTCATGGGTACAAATAAGAAGGATACTGGTGCGCCTATTTCAATTTTCTTACCTGTAGGCGTAAGTATTCCGGTGGTTTTGTTTCTTTTGAAAATTACAATATCGTTTGTGTTTTGATGGCCAACCAATACCCAGTTTCCACTAGGGTCAATGGTAAATGCCCTTGGACCGCTGCCATTGGTACTAATCTGGCCTTTGCTAATCAGCTTGCCGTCTTTGCCTATAGCAAATGTAGTAATGGTATTCGCAGTACCCCTGTTACTTGCATACAGAAATTTTCCATCTGCAGATAACTGGATATCCGAGCCACCGTTCTCTCCTTTAAAATCTTTAGCTACCATGGTGGTTTCCTGGATTTTTTTTAAGGTGCCATCGGCGTAGTTAAATGCAGTGATTCCTCCGTTTAACTCTTGTACCAGGTAGGCAAATTTGCCGTTCGGGCTAAATACAATATGTCTTGGCCCGCTGCCTGGCTCTACGTCTATACTATTCTTTAAAACCAGGATACTATCTTTTGCTTCTTTATCATAAGTATAAAAGTATACTTTGTCTTCCCCCAGATCATTTACTACAACATATTTATGATCTGGTGTAAAACGTACCATATGTACATGGGCGCTGCTTTGGCGGGATTTGTTTATACTAGATCCGGTATGCTGGATGACCTGTTTTACCGGGGTTAGTGCACCACTAGGGTCTCTTCCAAATACGGCAATACTACCGCCCGTATAATTTGCGGCCAGTACATGTTGGTCATCTGCAATCAGGTAACAAGGGTCCGCGCCTTCTGCAGGACGGCTATTTAAAAATCCGATATCACCCGAAGCAGCATCAAAACTAAAAGCGCTTACTTTACTTTTATCGCCGTCTTCATTCACTGCATATAGAAATTTACGGTCTGCTGTTAAAGCTAAAAAGCTGGGGTTAATCACATTCTTTGCTATACTAACTGCTTTAAAGTCTGCGGTAGAAGTATTAAAGTTATAGACGTAGATACCTTCGCTTTTTCCTGGAGCAGTATAGGTTCCGATAATCAATTTATAATCTGTTTGCTGTGCAGCAACTGTTAAGCTAGAAAGTGTGGTCATTAGCAGGCAAAATATTTTGTTCATGAGCAATTGGTTTAGTATTCAAACGCTTATTTAGGTTATTCCGTGTAAATACGGATAGGTTATTTATCAATAAAGCCCGCATAAATTATGCAGGCTTTATTGATACTTTATACTAAGATAGAATTATTTGATCAAATGTTTGATCTGGATCAATTCATGTTCTTCTAAATATCTCCATCTACCGCGTGGAAGGTCTTTTTTAGTCAGGTTACCATATACTACACGGTCTAATTTGACAACTTCATAACCTAAGTGTTCAAATATCCTGCGCACGATCCTGTTTTTACCACTGTGGATCTGTATACCTACTTCACGTTTAGAACCACCTGCTACGTAAGAAACTGAATCTGGTTTAATCAAACCATCTTCTAATTCTAATCCGAACTGGATCTTATTCAAATCGCCCTGGCTTAAGCTTTTGCTTAACTCTACATGGTATATTTTAGTTATGCCATTTTTAGGGTGGGATAATTTATCCGCAAGGTCACCATCATTAGTCATTAATAAAAGACCAGTGGTGTTGCGGTCTAATCTTCCAACTGGATAGATCCGCTCTCTGCTGGCTTTCTCTACAAGAGACATTACCGTACGGCGCTCCTGAGGATCATCAGTAGTGGTGATGTAATCTTTAGGTTTATTTAAAACGACATAAACTCTTTTCTCGCGTTTAAGCAATTCACCGTTGTAACGCACTTCATCTTTAAACGGATCAACTTTATGCCCAAGTTCTGAAACTGGTACACCATTCACTGAAACTACACCTGCTGCGATCAGCTCATCAGCCTTACGGCGGGAACAAATACCAGAATTGGCGATATAACGGTTTAAACGGATTTTCCCATCATCAATAACGCTGCTTTCTTTTCTTGCGCGCATAGTAGGTACCGGAGCAGGACGGTCTTTAGAAAATGTCTTTGGGCCTGATAATAATGGATTACCTGTACCTTCTTCTCTTTTTCTGAATGGTCTGCTGTCTGTACTTCTTGAAGTGCTGCGTTTTTTATCATCGAAGGTTCTGAATGGTCTTTCGCCATCTGAACCATAATTGTCTTTCTTTATATAACTGCGGCTTTCATTTCTTGGCTCTTCTCTTGAACTGCCTTCTTTGAATGCACGCGGTTTGAAGCTAGATGGGCCTCCGGCGCTTCTCGGACTTTTTGGTCTGAAACTATCGCCTTCTGCTCTTGGTTTGAAATTGCTTCTTTCACCGTCTCTAGGTTTGAAATTACTTCTTTCACCATCTCTTGGTGGTCTTGAATTGAAGCTTGCTCCTTCTCCTCTAGGTTTGAAATTACTTCTTTCACCGTCTCTTGGCGGTCTAGATTTGAAATCTTTAGCATCACCATCTCTAGCACCAGTTCTTGGTCTGAAGCTATCGCCTTCTGCTCTTGGTTTGAAACTGCTTCTTTCACCGTCTCTTGGCGGTCTTGATTTAAAATCTTTAGCATCGCCGTCTCTGGCACCTGCTCTTGGTCTGTAATTGTCTTTTGCACTTCCAGATTTACTCCTATCACTCCCCTCTTTTCCCTCAAACTTGCTATTCCCTTTATAAGAGCTATCTGCTCCTCTAGGGCCTTTACCTGTTGTGCTTCGGTTTCCCGGTTTGGACTTGTCATCCCGACTGTTCCTGTTGTTGTTATTTGTCATGATACGCTGTTAACCACATAATTAATGCGGGGTGCAAATTTAATAAAAATCGCTGAATTTACATGGTTAATTTTGAGGCCATTTGGGGAATTTAAAATCATGCTTAACGGGTGTTTAAACGTGGATTTATGACCCTAATTTTGTAAAAGGTTGATAATTAGCATAATATATTGTATGTTTGCAGGCGTTTTATAATTGTTCACCAAAAAAAGGAGGAAGATGATAAAGAAACACATAATATCATGTTCAGTAATTTTAGGATTATTGGTTATGGCAAAAGTGTTTGCTTACAACATGCCCCAAGCAGCAAAAAGTCAAAAAAAAGAAGTTAATACCACTAGTACAAGCATTGCTACAAGCAAAAAAAATAGTACAAAAACTACCATCACCATAAAGAAGGTGCCGGCATCCCTGATGGCACGTTTAAATTTTGCAAAGGAATCTTTACCCCTGGGCGACAGGAAGGTAGAGCGCAAAATGAAGAAAATTCTGGCCGCTCACAGTTTTACCAGCATTCAAACCAACCGTCTGCACAGAATGGCAGAAGAATGGTTCCCGATTATTGAACCAATCCTGGCCGCTTATGGTATTCCCGATGATTTCAAATACGTTCCCCTTGTGGAGTCTGGTTTGCAGGGCGGGATGTCTCCGAAAGGCGCAAACGGGTTCTGGCAATTTATGCCAGGCACGGCAAGAAGTTACGGGTTAAAAGTAAACGCCAAAGTTGATGAGCGTAAAAACCTGAAAAAATCTACTGTTGCAGCCTGTAAATATATCAAAGAACTTTACAGGGTTTTTGATAACTGGACATTGGTTGCTGCCGCTTATAATGTGGGCGACAACCATATGAAAAAGCAGATCCACAGACAAAACCAGGATAATTACTTTAAGATGAAACTGAATCGTGAAACCGGTGGTTACGTTTACAAGCTGATCTCGATGAAAGAAATTTTAAAAAATCCTGTGCGTTATGGCTACCATGCACCAAAAAGTGTACTGGCAGAGAATACGGCTACAGAATAAGAAATATTGACATGCAATTGGGGAAGCCGGCAAATTATGCCGGCTTTTTTTGTTAGCCGTCAGTTTAAAAAAACCATCCGCTTTTATCAAGTTCAATGCAGCAGTTGTTCGGAATTCCCGGATAACTGCTGCATTGAACTTCTTAATGAATAATTAACCAGCTCAAACATATCCACGGCCTGTCCTGTTAGTACAATTCACGATAGGC
>Ga0247807_10000065_pt1 | contig 110389 bp, 87 predicted proteins | sample UWRJL074202C1_FD_179931 | JGI IMG/M metagenome (GOLD analysis project Ga0247807, IMG submission 179931) | Plant litter microbial communities from Arlington Agricultural Research Station in Wisconsin, United States - UWRJ-L074-202C-1 | ecosystem: Environmental > Terrestrial > Plant litter >...
GGATTCTGTAACCAGTGATCGGATGTCCAACCACGGTAGTGATGCCAACGATCGAGCCGATAGAAGCCAGAGTAGTTCCGCAAGACGTATTGATTAACGTTGTCGTTACAGTTCCGGTCTCGTCGATGGTTTCGTCGCAATCGTCGTCGACGCCATTGTAAGGGATTTCAGTCGCATTCGGGTGAATTGAAGCCGCATCATCATTGCAGTCACCGTTCAAAACGGCATACCCGGCAGGCGGCGTATTGGCATCGATGGCACAAATCGAAACAGGGTTTCCGGTCCCGTAATTGTCGCCGTCGCCGTCGGCATAGAAATCGTAGAGCTGGCTCACCGTAATCGTAGCCGAACCACTATTGTTGGTGCCGACAAGCGAATTGTTGTCGGTAACCGAAACCAAAGTAAAAGTAGAAGTCGCAGTAGGCATCACCGAAATGGTGTTTCCCGAGATGTATTCGTCGATCATGAACTCATCCGTACCATCGGTATAAACGATGACATAAGGGGATGTTCCGCCCGTGACGGCTACACTGATTCCGGCCACATCGCCTGCGCAAATCGTAGCCGCTCCTGAAATGACTGAAGCGGTCGGAGCCGTCGCCAATTCAAATGGGGTCGTATCAAGTGTCACAACGCCCGTACTTGCGCCGGTGCTCCAATAGAAAGAATTGGTCACATAAGCCTTGTATCCGGCCAATGAAAGCAAATTGTTTCTCGGTCCGGTGTATTGGCCTCTTGTCGCCGAACTGGCCAAAGCGATGTTCCCGCCCGTAATGTTAAGCTGTGAAGGCAGATAAGAATTGTTTGAAGTTGCTCCGCCCGATGTCAACCAGGTAGTCGAACCTCCCGAGCCCTGCATCTGCAAACCGAATAGGATCGTGCCGTTGAAAGTTGTCGGATTTGCATTCGAAGTCCAATCCGGATTAGCACCGGAAGTCGCCGACCCTTGGTAAGCGAAGATGTTGTCGCCGCCGCCTGCAAGCGCGTTCAGGTTACCCGAAACAATCGTTCCGTGGTTCGTGGCAGGCGTATCGGTAATCGTGATCACCGTTCCGGCCGGAATTGTAGCGCCATTGTTTCTCCAAATCACAAAGTTTTCGCCACCGCGACCATTGCTGGCGGTATTGGCCGAACCCGATGACAAGAATCCATTGTCCGTAAATTTAATATAGGTTCCGTTGTCGATATCAACCCAGGCTACAAATGCAAAACTGTCTGGCGCATTGACATTGAAGCCGATGATGGCCAAATCGCCGGGAGCCAGTATGCTCGGGCCAGGCGTAATATTCGCGGTCAAACCTGCCGGTTGCGGATTGATGGTGTAGTTGGCAGAAGCCGCGCCGCTCAGCGTAGCTGTTGAAGTGACCGCAATTCCGGTTCCGACGGCCGAAGACGCGAACGTCCCGGTTCCGACAAGGTTGACGACATCGGGTGAAATTACACCAGATAAAGTTCCGGTGATCACGGCGGCAGTTGTTCCGTCAAACGGTTTGTTTTGTGCGACCGCTCCGGAAATGGTTACAGAAGCCTGGGTGATGTTGCCCGTAATTCCAGTCGGTTGCGATACCGAGTAATTCCCGGCATCGAGACCAGATAATGTGTAACCCGAAACAGTGATCGGTTTGTTTGTACCAACCGTAGCATTGTTGAAGTTGGCCGTCGGCGTACCCGAAACAGCAACATCATCAGAACCGATGACGCCATTGAGCGCAGGTGTCCCGCCCAAAGTGGCCGGAATGGTGCGGTTGTATACTTTGTTGTTTCCGGTCACGCCAGAAATGGTCAATCCGAGCTTGGTGATGTTGGCCGACAATCCAGTCGGTTGGGTCAGCGTATAGTTGAAAGCGTCTGGTCCGACAAGGCTTAACGCAGCAGTCACCGCAATGCCGTTGGCGACATCTTCGGAAGCAAAAGTTCCGCCTCCCGAAGCCGTCACGTTGTCGAGGCCTACGATTCCGGTCAGCGTCAAGTTGCTGATCTCAGCCGATGTATTGCCATCGTATATTTTGTTGTTGGCCGTGGCGCTGTTCGCCGTGAGCGACTTCACCGTAATATCGGCAGACAATCCGATGGGTTGTGTTAAGGTGTAATTTCCGGCATCGGTTCCGCCCAAAGTAGCGGTAGACGTTACTGAAATTCCAGGAGCGACAGTCACCGAGGCAAAAGTTCCGGTTCCGTTCAAAGTGACGTCATCCGAATTGATCACGCCATTCAAGGTGCCTGAAAAAGTAGCCGAATTGTTGCCGTTGTAGATTTTATTGTTGGCCAAAGCCGAATCCACGGTAAGTGCTTTCGGGTCTACCGTAAGCGTTTGCGCGACCGGAGCGGCTTCTTCATAAGTGCCGTTTCCGTCCTGAGTGGCTGTAATGGTTGTGCTTCCTGCGCCTGTAATGGTGATCACATTCCCTGAAACCGTGGCCACATTCGGGTTTGAACTCGAATATTGAACTGTCAACGCAGAAGATGCGGTAGCGGTCAGGTTGAAATTGGCGTCGCCATAAGTCGCATTGGCCAACGGACCGAAATCGATCGTTTGCGGCAACAAAGCTTCCTCGTAAATATTGGCCGTAAGCCCGGTTGGCTGTACCAGATTATAGTTGGACGCGTCACCCGTGATCGATGAGGTAGAAGTCACATTGATGTTTTCGCCTGCCGCTGAAGTGTCGAAAGTTCCCGTTCCGATAAAAGTAACCGAATCGGGCGAAACCACGCCAGATAATGTTCCCGTAATTATTGCATCTGCATTGCCGTCGAACAATTTGTCCTGCGCCTCGGCATCGGGAACGGTCAGGTCTTTTTTGGCGATATCCGCCGTCAAGCCGGTGGGTTGGGTGAGCGTGTAGCTGCCCGAATGGGTTCCGCTCAAAGTGAGCGCTGCCGTTACAGGCTTTGCCGTTCCGAAGTTGAAATCGTCAAAAGTACCGCCGCCGCCGATTGCAATTGCGTCGCCATTTACAGTTCCTTGGGCTGTTCCGCCGGTAATCGTTGCTGTGGTAGTTCGGTCGTACGTTTTGTTTTGTGCTGTTGCGCCCGACACGGTCAGGTTTTTAGGGTTGACCGTCAAAGGCTGAATTACATTTGGAGCCGCATTGTAACCGCTGTTTCCGGCTTGCGAGGCCGTAATGTTGGTTGTGCCTGCGCCAACGATCGTCAGCGTGCTTCCCGAAATGGTCGCCACGTTGGTGTCTGAACTCGCATAGGCAACAGTCAGTCCCGATGTGGCTGTAGCGCCCAGTGTAATTGCAGTGTCGCCGTAAGTGGCATCTGCCAATGGATTGAAACTGATCGTTTGGTCCTGGGCAATTATTCCCGAAGCCTGGATGTTGAAGTCGTCGATGGAAACGGCATTGTCTGCACCCGATCCATCGGTAGTCGCCCACGTGATCCCAAAAGATTGCCCGTTCGCAATCGAAAGACCGGTCAGTGTAAATGGCGCTACGGCCGTAGTGGCAACGGTTCCGTTGGTGCCTGTAGCTGTCCCGGCAAAATCCTTTCCATTCAGCGTGGCATTGGCTGCAAGCGCGCCCGTACCCGTAGCATTCCAGCCGCTGGTGTTGGCAAAACGCCATTGTTCGTAGTTCCATGAAAAAGTCAGGTCGGTGATTGTTCCGCCGGTGTTGTTGGTGAAACTCACGGTGTAGACAATGACCAATGATCCGGAACGCAAAGCACCGGCACTGTAATCTGCAGAAACCGTCGTCCCGAATGCATAAAATGCGCCGGCCGTATTTGTCCCTGTGCCGCGCCCGTTGTAGACGGCTACACCCGATCCGGTCCAGCCGGAAGGCAATGTCGAAGCCAAAGTGGAGGCATTGGTAGGGTTGTAATCGCTAAAGGTGTCGGTTTTTGCGAAAGGCAGCGTAAGGATGCTGACTTGTGCCTGTAAGGTTTCTGCCGAAACCAAGAGTATCAGTGCCATTAAAGTCCTGATACCCCAATTGGGTAAAATTGCTCTCATCTTATAAAATTGTTTTGTTTTTGAATTGTAAAAATATTGGGTTTGACAGCCAATCTTCCAAACGGTGTGTTATGAATTCGTTAACAAAAATTGACCCTGCAATTTATCGCAAATTTTAGAAATACATTTGATTATTTATCAACAAATTACAGTGTTCGGATTGAGGATTCGGGAATCGTTCCAGGCATTTTCTGGGACTTGAACAGAAATGAAAGCGCTTGCGGCGAAAACAATTACAATCTGTAAGAGAATACTGTGAGCCGAATCTGGTAAAACAATGAATTTTCCTATATCGAAAGATTGCTTTTGTACACCTAAACTGTAATAATTAGTATGTTTCAACGGAAAAATGTCCAGTTTCAACGAATAAAAGGGTTTGTCAATCAGCCTTTTATAAAATTAATTACATTTGCTGCATATAAAGCATCAAAATTCCAATAAAAATAAAAAACTGACTAAGTACCAAACGAAACGGTTTTTTTGGCCCCTTTTTATTATTTGATTTATGAAGAGAATATTGTTAACCCTACTAACAATTTCCTTCCAAACTGCTTTCGCGCAGGTTGGAATCGGGAACACATCGCCGAAAGCGCAACTCGACATTTCGGCTTCAAGCGCAGCGACACCCTCCAACTCGGACGGTATCCTTATTCCGCGACTCAATACTTTTCCCGCCGCAAGCCCGACATCCGCCCATAACGGGATGCTCATTTTCCTGACCACAGCCGTCGGCACCAACCTTCCCGGATTCTATTATTGGAGCCATCCGGCACTGGCATGGGTTGGCCTCAACAGCAGCAACAAGAGTTGGGATGTGTCGGGGAATTCCGCTGCCGTGAGCGGAACGAATTTCATCGGGACGACCAACGCCCAGGATGTCGATTTCAGGACCAACAACCAGATCAAAATGCGCCTCACGCAAAAAGGGCAGTTGGAAGTACTCAATACCGGAAAATCGGTTTTTGTTGGCGAACAGGCCGGCTTCAATGACGATTTGACGAGCAACTACAATGCTTTCGTGGGTTACCAGAGCGGTTATTCCAACACGAACGGTTTCAGCAATGCCGCGGTGGGCTATCAGTCGCTTCGGAACAATACGTCGGGATCTTACAATACGGCATTCGGGCCCGGTGCGATGCAAGGCAATACGATCGGAAGCCACAATGCCGCCGTTGGCCAAAACGCCTTATTTTCGAATACGGGCGGAACACAAAACACGGCTGTTGGAAGCAATGCCTTGTATGCAAATACTTTGGCGGTAGGCAATACGGCTGTTGGCGCGCACGCGATGGAGTCCAATATTTTGGGTTATGGCAACACCGCCGTGGGAGGCAATTCGATGCTCGGCAATGACAACGGTTTTTTCAATACGGCCATCGGTTACACTGCGATGCAATCGAATGTTTCGGGCCAGGGCAACACGGCTACGGGAACTTCTTCGCTTTACACCAATACGACCGGATCCCACAATACGGCAACGGGCGTCTCTTCGCTTTTGGACAACATTTCGGGAAGCAACAATACCGCAACGGGCGCGTACGCTTTGCGCGACAACAAGACCGGCAGCAACAATACCGCCCTCGGACGCAGCGTTTTGTTCTTCAACCAAACGGGCAGCAACAACACTTCGGTGGGCTTGAACTCGCTTTCGGCCAACATCAGCGGCAATTACAACACCACGATGGGCGTGGCGACGATGCTCACGAACAGCATCGGAAACAACAACTCGGCTTATGGATTTTCGTCGCTTTATTTCAATACCGACGGGAACAACAACACCGCAACCGGAACCGCGGCCATGCTCAACAATACTGTCGGAAACAACAATACGGCTTTTGGAAATTCGGCGCTCTCGGCCAACATCACCGGAAGCAACAACACCGCAATCGGAAACCAGAGCAATGTAGCATCGGCAATTCTTACAAACGCAACTGCGATAGGCAATCAGGCGACCGTGAATGTGTCGTCTAAGGTACGCCTTGGAAATGCAGCCGTAACGATTGTTGAAGGACAGGTGGCTTATTTCAATCCGTCCGATGCGCGTTTCAAGAACGATGTCAAAACAGATGTTCCGGGATTGGATTTCATCCTCAGGCTCAAGCCGGTCACGTACCGTTTCGATACCAGGAAATTCGACGAACACCTGATGCAGAACCTGCCCGACAGCCTCAAAAACCGCAACCAGGATTACACCAGATCTTCGGCAATCCTGCACACCGGATTCCTCGCGCAGGATATCGAGAAAGCGGCGCAATCGATCGGCTATGATTTCGACGGACTCCATGTTCCGGATGCGTCCAATCCGACCGACAATTACAGCGTGGCCTACAGCCAGTTTGTGGTTCCGATGGTCAAGGCGATCCAGGAGCAACAGAACGAAATCGACACGGTCAAGAAGGAAAACGCCCAACTCAAATCGGCAGTGGCCAAACAAACCCAAATGCTCGAAACACTCGAGAAACGCCTTTCCGCACTCGAAAAAAACAAGCCCTAATCCTACGCGCAATTACGTATTTCCCGATTGAATTCGTATTTTTAACTTGCGAATCAATAGGTTAACCATGAAAAAACGCATTGGCATTGTCGAGGACAACAGGGATTTGCGCGAAGCACTCGCGATGATGATCCAGTTTACCGAACATTTCGAGTTGGCCGGAAGCTACGAAAATGCCGAAATCGCAATCGAATCGATTCCGAAAGCCAAGGCCGATGCGGTGTTGATGGACATCAATCTGCCCGGTTTCAATGGCATCGAATGTGTTTCGATCCTCAAACGCCAAAATCCCGGAATCTTATTCCTGATGTGCACGTCTTTCGAAGACGACGACAAAATCTTCAAAAGCCTCGAAGCCGGCGCGAGCGGCTACATCCTGAAAACCGAAGGCCCGAACAAAATCATCGATGCGCTCAACGATTTGTTTGATGGCGGCAGCCCGATGAGCGGCAGCATCGCGCGAAAAGTGGTCGCGAGCTTTTCCAAATTCGAATCGCGCCATGCCGAAATCCAATCGCTGACGGCCAGGGAAAAGGAAATCCTCGAACTGCTGGCCAAAGGCCGGATGAACAAGGAAGCGGCCGCCGATCTGGAAATCTCGACCGGAACCGTACGCAAGCACATCCAGAACATCTACGAAAAATTGCATGTGAACACGCGTGTGGAAGCCGTCAATATCTTTCTCAAGCGATGATTTTGATGAAGAACTTTTTCCTTTTTCTGCTGTTGTTTCCGTGCCTTGTTTTTTCGCAGAATGCGGCAAACAAAAAAATTGCGGCGTTCAATTCGTGTCAAACCGTCGCGTGCCAACTTTCTGAAGCCATTAGGATTGCCGAGTTCTATGTCGAGACCGACCACATGGACAAGGCGCAGGAATGGCTCAACTATTCCAAGAAACTCAATCAGTTCAAGCCCAAGGACAGCATTTCTTTTTTCATCAACAGCCTGCAATCGGAAACGTTCTATTACATGGAATTGTACCAGTTTGGGTTGCACGAGGCGGAAAAAAGCATTGAAAAGGCGAGAGTCCTTAAAGACAGCGCATTCCTGTCGGATGGGTATTTTTTCAAGGGCATCAACCTGATCGAGATGAATCAGATTCCGCAAGCGCAGCAGTCGTTGTCGCTTTCGGAAAAGTACCATCCGAAAAGGTTCAAGAAACACCCGCGCACGATCATCGGCAAGGCTTACATCTACAACAACCTCGCACAGGTCAAACTCAAGGTCAAGGCCATCGATTCGGCGCTTTTCTACAACCGCAAGGCGTATGCATTGGCGCAACAAAATCAAAATCTGCGCGGAATCGTCAACGGCGAACAAACATTCGGGCTCATTTATGCGGCACAGAAAAGAACAGACAGCGCGCGTTTTTACCTGTCCAAAAGTTTCGCGTCGGCCCAAAAATATGAATTGCGCGACGTGGCGATGCTCAATTGTGCGTACCTGATGGAAAGCCATCTCGACAATCCGGCAAAGGTCGACGAGTGGTACCGGCAAGGATTGGACATTATCGCCAAATATGAAATCAACAATTCGTACGAACGGTATTTTTATGCGACGGCACTCGAAGTGTTCCGGAAATTGGACGATGAGAATCACATCTTGTCGCTGCAGCAAAAAATCATCAAGGTCAATGAAGACACGAATGGCCGCGCCAATTATTATGTGCAGAACATCATCGAGGAATACATGAAAAACGAAAACCAACTGCTCGTTTCCCGGATCAATGACCTCGACCAGCAGAAAGACATTACCATTTTGCAGTTGATTGCGGCGATTTTGTGTGTGGTGATTTTGCTTTTCATCACGCTCATTTTTCTGAGGAAGAACAAACTGCAGCAATCGCTGCTCGAACAGAAAAACGAGATCAGCAAGGATTTGCACGACGACATCGGCAGCGAACTGAGCAGCATCCTGATCAACGCGAATCTGCTCGTGAAAAATTACGATACCAATGAAAAACAGCAGTTCCTGATTTCCAAAATCAGCGATACGAGCACCGAAATCTCGCAGCGGCTCAACGCGTTCATCTGGTCGCTGAATACCGAAAACAACAGCGTCGGGAATTTCTGCGAATACGTGAAACGCTATGCGGGCAACTTGCTCGAAGGCACCGAAATCGCGCTGCATTATTCGGAAAACGTCACCACCGTGGAACACAAGATCCTCAATGGCTATTTCCGTAAGAATTTGTTTTTCTGCCTCAAGGAAGCGCTCAACAATGCGATCAAGCACGCGTCGGCCACAGCAATCCATTTATCGGTCACCGCCGAGGAAAAAGCACTCTGCATTGTGGTTCGCGACAATGGCGTCGGTGTCGTTCCGGATGCGCATTCCGGAAACGGGTTCCGGAACATGCAAAAACGGGCGGAAGCGTTGAAAGGTTCGGTACAATTCGACAATTCGGGCGGACTACAGGTGACCATCAAAGTGCCGATCGGCCCTAATTAACGCCATTGTTTCATTTGTAGGAAAATCATGTACGCCGTTTGACGTATGCTTATTTTGGATTAAACGCAGCATTTATCCGATGATTTTAATGCAACCGAATCGATAAGTCGTAATAAATTGAAAATCAAGACTTTATAATTTAAAGTACGGCGCAATTCCATACTCCTAAATGCGTATTGCATGCCTTTGGAAAATAATTCATTTTTGACAAACCAATGGATTCAAAATCAGATTATTAAAACCAAAGAGATGAAAAAAATTATACCACTGATTTTCTTCCTTTTTACAGGAATGCTCAGCGCCCAGGTCGGCATCAATACGGCTGTTCCAGACGCGCAGCTCGACATCCGTTCGTCCAATCAAACCGCGCCGAACAATAAGGATGGATTGTTGGTTCCGAAAATGGATACTTTTCCGGCCACCAATCCGACTGCCGCCCAAAATGGCATGCTCGTTTTTTTGACGACAGCCGTCGGCGCCAACCCACCCGGATTTTACTATTGGGACTATGCGACGACAAGTTGGAAAGGCGTCGGGACAGACAATACCAAATGGGGTTTGGGAGGAAATGCCGGTACGAATCCGTCGACGCATTTCATCGGAACGACCGACAACCAGGATTTGGTTTTCAAGCGCAACAACAGCCGCGTCGGATTTTTGGGGTCAAATAATACTGCATTTGGGACGAATTCGATGAGCAACATTTCCGGCACCGGCAATGCTGTTTTTGGCAGAAGTGCCATGGGGGGAATTGCCAGCGGTTCAAATAACATTGCCATTGGGGACTTCACTATTTCAGGAAATGGCGGCGGATCCAACAACACGGCGGTGGGTTTCGAGGCACTTTCCTTTATTGCTGCTGGGAATGAAAATGTTGGAGTGGGACGATCTGCGTTGCGACTGAATATCAACGGCATCGGAAATACCGCATTGGGAACAAGGGCATTGGCCGCGGCAACGTCTACCTCTTCGAACAATGTAGCCATCGGAAAAAATGCAGGCAGTATGCTGGTATTCGGCCATGACAATATCGTGATTGGAACCGATGCCAATCTGCCGAGTTCGAATTCAAATGCCAAGCTCAACATCGGCAATACCATTTTTGGCGATGTAGGAGTGGCCAAGAATATCGGTATCAATACGGCGGCACCGAAAGGCATGCTCGATGTAGAATCGGCAACCAATGGGATTGTGATTCCACGCATCGCGCTCACGGCTAGCAATGTAGACGCACCGGTCGTCAATCCGCAAGGTGGCGCAATCGCAGAATCAACTTTGATTTACAACACGGCGACCGAAGGTGTTTCTCCCAACGAGGTGACGCCTGGATTTTATTTTTGGAATGCATCCAAATTGAAATGGGTGCGATTTGACGTAGGCGGCGAGCAGATGCCCAAATATTATTTTGCAAAAGGAACCACCGTTGCGCCGCCAACCACGGAAATGTCGCCAATGCCCGAAATGCAAATTACGTTTACGCCAAAAGGCAATACCGCAATTGTTCATTTTTCGGCGGGCGGGTATGCCACAACGGGATGTACAGAACGAACGATACTTTTCCAAATCTTGCTCAACAATGTCATTGCAAGCCAATGGCAATCATCGACCGAAGCGGGTTCTGCGACGTTACCCATTTGGGATACTTCTAACTCCATAACCGTAGCAGTTACCCCAAATGTAGCGCAAACCATTTCCGTGTCTTGGTTCGTGCACAATTGTAATTCCGGGGCCAATCAGATAGGAATCGGGTTTGGTACGCCCAAGCTTCAGGCGCATCGGGAGTTGATGGTGATTGATCCTGACGGTGGCGCGGCAAACATTCCGTCGGTTACGCCGGTGACTACCGCCAACTGGAATATGCAAGGGAACACAGGCATCAATGCCTCCCAGCATTTTGTGGGGACATTGAATAATGCAGATTTGATTTTAAAGCGCAATAACCTCCTTGCGGGACGGCTAGGCGTCAACAACACCTCATTCGGAACCTCGGCGATGATTGCGGGAACAGGTCAGGCGAACACTGCGATCGGGAATATGGCCATCCAGAACCTGTCCAGTGGGACAAACAATACGGCGTTGGGTTCTGAAGCTTTGGCCGACAATACTTCTGGCAGCGACAATACTGCTGTAGGGCGTTTGGCCTTGGCGGGCAATACTGCCGGAACCTTGAATACGGCGATAGGCCTCAATGCGCTTCTGGCTGGCGGCGGATCTAAAAATACAGCGCTTGGTGCCAATGCGACGACGTCGGGAGTGCGCACCAATGCGACCGCTTTAGGAGCCAATGCGTTTGTAGCGGTAGACAATGGATTGGTTCTCGGCGCTGTAACCGGAGAGAACAATGCCACCACTAATACCAATGTCGGAATTGGGACCACTTCGCCGTTGCGCGCTTTGCATGTTTCCCGAGGACCCAGCGGTGCCACGGCGACAACGGACGCCCAAATGCTCATAGAAGATGACGCGAACGTCTTCCAGCAATTCCTGACGCCGGCCGCAAATGAGAGTGGATTGCTTTTCGGGACGGCCGCTGGTTCAATCCGCAGCGCAATTGTTTTTAACAACGTCACCAATTTGGACGGTTTGCAGTTGCGCACCGGAGGCAATACGACGCGTTTGGCAATCAATGCCATTGGCGACGTAGGTGTCGGAACAACCGCGCCAGAAGCCGATCTCGAAGTTTCCGGTACCGGCGAAGAAGTAATCCGCGTAAGTTCGACAAGTGCTACAGGCTCGATTGCGTCCCTCGATCTATTTCGCAATGGCGCAGGGTCGTTTGATTGGCGGTTGCGAAATAACGGCGGGGAATTGTATTTTATGCGTTCCGATGATGATTTTGCGACGGCTCCCGACGAACACTATCGGATGACAACCACTTATTTCCGGCCGATTGACGCCACCAAAAGTTTGGGACAACTGACTTTTAGATGGACTTCGGTCTTTGCTACGAATGGCGTCATTCAAACCAGCGATGCGAACGACAAGCAATCCATTGAGCCAATCACATCAGGTATCGGAAAAATCATGGATCTTAAACCCGTTTCGTTTGCATGGAAAGACAAAAGCATCGACAACCATTCGACACATCTTGGCTTTATTGCGCAGGAAGTCCAAAAAGTCTTACCCGAAATCGTCGTCGATTCTGATTGGCACGAACAAAAGGAAGGCGAAGCGCCCGTATGGAAAAAATCAGACCGGCTCGGCATGAAGTACGTCGAAATCATTCCGGTCATGGTCAAAGCCATGCAGGAACAACAACAAACGATCGAATCACAAAACAAACGGCTTTCAGCACTCGAGGAGGCCAACCGCAAACTGCAGCAACAGCTCGAAACTCATGATCGGCAGCTGCAGGAAATCTTGAATAGATTGTCGTCCGATAAGTGAGAGTGGTATTTTACATCGGGCCAAAACCGCTTCGTCCAGGGAGCGGTTTTTTTTATATTTTTTTGATGACGTAAGTCACGATGCCCCAAATTTGGAATTGGTTGTTTTCGTCGACTTTGATCGGTTGGTAGTTCTTGTTTTCGGGCATCAGCCAAAGCGCGTCCTTTTCGAGTTTGATGCGTTTCACCGTAAACTCGCCATCGATGAAACACACCGCGATGCAATTGTCTTTCGCCGATAAGCTGCGGTCTACGACCAAAACATCTTTGTCGCTGATACCGGCGTCCATCATCGAATTCCCGTCGACTTTGACAATGAACGTAGCCAGCGGATTTTCGCTCAGCGCCGTGTTGAGGTCGATCCGATCCTGCATAAAATCGAGTGCAGGCGAAGGAAATCCGGCAGAAACACCCTGATTCACATTCAAAATACTGTTACCGCTTTCGAGGTCGGGCTGGAAGAAAGTCAGATTTGATTTTTTGTTTACAGGCATTTTACAGTAAGGATTTGGTCGAATCGGGTCGTATAATTGGGCGAAAGTTTGTCCTGTTTCATGTTCCACGTTTTTTCATCCTGCGCGCCAAGCCTGATTTTGCGGCCGCCGGTTTTCTGGTTGATGCGGTCCATCGCTTTCATCAGCGCCAAATGTTTCGGATTCTCGTCCTCAAACAGATGGAACTGCTTTTGGTTCTCGGGAATCAATTGCGCGACAATCACGCCGGCCTTGTAGAACCTGAGCCCTTGGTGTTTTTGATACAATTGCGCCAACACTTTGATGGCCGCTTCTGCAATCGTCAACGTCGAATTGGTGGCAAACGGCAACGTAATGAAGTCCTGAAAATGCGAACGGCTGTGCTTCTCGGCGGTTTCCATCACGCCCAGATAAACTGAAACGGTATGGCAACACGATTTTTGTGCGCGCAATTTTTCGGCACACACCGACGCAAACGTCGACACGCGTTCGCGCAACGCATCAAAATCGGTCACGCGTTTGGGGAAACTCCGCGTCGTCGCAATGCATTTTTTGTCGGCCGAATCGTCTTCAAGCAACAACACCGATTCGCCTTCGAGCTCTTTTTTGAGCCGCAAACCCACCACGCCCATCTGGCTTTTGATCCACATTTCGTGTTGCGGCTGGATGAAATCGTAAGCGGTCAAAATTTGTTTGGCCTGCAATTTCTTTTTCATGCGGTGGCCGATGCCCCAAATGTCCCCGATTTTGGTCCACTTGAGTGCCTTGATCCTTTTTTCATCCGAATCGATCACGTGGACGCCTTGGGTTTTATCGGGAAATTTACGGGCGATTTTATTGGCGACTTTCGACAGCGCCTTAGTTGGCGCGATGCCCACACAAACGGGGATGCTGACCCATTTCCGGATGCGGTTCTTCATCTGCAATCCATACGCATGGAAGTCGGCATCGGGAACCAATACGTCGTCAAAATTAAGGAACGCCTCGTCGATGCTGTAGACTTCGACATGCGGGGTAAACTGGCGCAAAATGTCCATCACGCGCTCGCTCAAATCGCCATACAAAGGATAATTCGACGAGAAAACCGTCACGCCCTTTTCGCGAAGTTCGTCGCGCACCTTGAATTCGGGTGCCGCCATGTCAATGCCGAGCGCGCGTGCTTCATCGCTTCTCGAAATGATGCAGCCGTCGTTGTTCGACAAAACGGCAATGGGTTTCCCTACGAGATCGGGCCTGAAAAGCCGCTCGCACGAAGCATAGAAATTATTGCAGTCGACCAGTGCATACATGTGGCAAATTTACGGATTCTGTAGTTTGGGAAAAGTTAATGTTGGGCGTTGTTGGTAAGTTTTTTAGGAGCTCGGTCCCGCTTTTCGCTTTATCTTTTGTTCCGTAAACTCCACAAAAGGATGCCGCTGCAATCGGGGCTAGGGTTGGTTGCTTCGGGCCAAATCTGATCCATTCAATGAAATTTGTTTTGAAACTGTAACAAAAAAATATTTTTACGACTTAGAATTATCAATCAAAATCTGCATCAATCATGAACACAATCCAAGACTTCGCTGCGCACACAAGCGTAGCCATCCAACGCGCCGGAGAAGGCAAACGCCTCAACGTCCTGGGTGACAACCAAACCATCAAGATTTCGGGCAAGGAAACCGGCGGCCAGTTTACCATCATCGAAAACTACAACGATCCCGGCATCGGAATCCCGATGCACGTGCACGACAATGAAGACGAGGTTTTCCTGATCCTCGAAGGCGAAATGGAATTCGAGACGCAAGGTGAAACGACGATCCTCAAACCAGGCGACATGATTTTTCTTCCGAGGAGAGTTCCGCATGCGTTCCGGGTCGTCGGCACGCAAAAAGCCAAGGCATCGGTTACGATCATGCCGGCGGGCATCGAGGAAATGTTCGAAGTCCTGAGCCAGTTGCCGGCGGGCCAACCCGATCTGGAGCAAGTGGCCGATATTTGCCGCAGCTTCGGGATCAGTTTTGTATAAAGTGACAAATGGTTAAAGTCCATCGGGCTTTTTTTATCGATTGGGAACCTTAAGAAAACTTTGCGTAAGCTTGGCGAACTTTGTGGTGAAATTTAACGCAAAGTGCGCAAAGAACCCGCAAAGTAATTAAGTTGGCACAAATTTTTTATATTTGAAAAAAATCCAAACGATGAAAAACCTCAAAATAATATTGGTATTGTTACTCGCATTTTCGGCGTCGATAGGCTCTGCGCAAAAGAAGACCGAAAAAGCGGTGATCCAAACCGCCTTGTATTGCGACCATTGCAAAGCGTGCGAGACATGCGGGCAATTGTTCCAAAAGAACATGCTCAAGATCAAAGGCGTCAAGATGTATGAGCTCGATGAAACGGCCATGACGATAACCGTCTTTTACGATCCGAAGAAAACCAATCTCGAAGCGATTCGAACCGGCATTTCCAAACTCGGTTTCGACGCCGACAACCTCAAAGCCGATGCGGTCGCTTATGAAAAACTCGACGGTTGTTGCAAGAAAGCGTAAATAAAAAACCACCAATAACGGTGGTTTTTTTATTGATATCGTTTTATCATCCGAGTAAATCCATCACGAGCGACGGGAACAATCCGAGCAGAATGGTCAATGTAATTGCAGCAATCGCAACACTGTAATAAACAAACGGCGTTCCGGTGCGTTCCTGGTTCGGTTCTTTGGTGTACATCGCCAAGATCAGTTTGAAGTAATAGCCGACGCTGATGATCGAGTTGATGACCGCTACGATTACCAAGAACAAATAACCCGCTTTGATCGTCAGGCTGAACAACGCCAACTTCGCGAAGAATCCGGAAAAAATCGGAATCCCGGCCATGGATAACACCGCGCCGGTCAGGATTGCGGCCAACAACGGATTGGTTTTCCCGAGTCCGTGGAAATTCGTCACATCTTCATTGTCGCGGTCTTTGCAAACGTATAGAATCACAGCAAACGCGGCGATTCCGGCCAATGCATACGCCGAAGCGTAATACAGCAACGCGCCGCCAGAATTGTTGAGACTGAGCAAAGCCATCAGCATGAATCCGGCGTGCGAAACCCCGGAAAAGGCAAGCATTCTTTTGACATTGGTTTGACGCAACGCCATGATATTTCCGACGGTCATCGACGCAATCGAAACCGTTACGATCACGATCTGGAACGCCTCATCGACGTCGGCATTCATGGCGCAAAGCAGTTTGTATAAGGTGGCCATTGCCGTGACTTTGGCGAGCGTACTCATCGTTGCAGTGGTCAACGCCGGTGAACCTTCATACACATCGGGCGCCCAAAAATGGAACGGGACGGCGGCGATTTTGAATAACATGCCAATGGTTACCAATATGATTCCAATCGGGAACCAGATCGGCAATTCGGCTGAACGCGACAATTCTGAAATCTCGATGACGTCGAATGTTCCCATTCCGCCGTAAATCAAACAGATGCCGAACAGCAAAATCCCGGATGCGAACGAACCCATCAGGAAATATTTCATTCCGGCTTCGTTGCTTCGGATGTTGAGCCTGTTGCTTGCCGCGAGTATGTATAAGGATATCGACAAGATTTCAATCCCGAGGAAAAACATCGCGAGATTTCCAAAAGAAACCATGGCTACGGCACCGGCCAAAAGGAAAATCTTGATCGCGACATAATCGGATATTTTCGTCTGGTGGTGCTGGTAGAAGTTGTGGCTCATCGCAATCAGGAAAATCGTCAGGATGATGAACAGGCTTGAAAATGCCATCGAAAAATGGTCGACGGTAATCATGTTGCCGTAATAATGGCCCATCTTGTTGTATTCCGATTCACAAACCGTCAAGCCCAGAACGCCGAGCAAGCCCACAATCGTAAACGGGATGATGGCTTTTCTCCAGTCGAAGATTTCAAAAATCAGGCAGATGATGCCCAATGCCGTAATCGCTATTAATGTGTTCATCGTTTAATTGGTTCGGTATACAAAAGTTAATATGTTTTCGAGGCTTGGCGTGATCAGGTCGGAAATCGGTTTCGGATAGATCCCGAAGAACAACAATACCGCTATGATGATGACCAGAACGGCGCCTTCGCTGAAAGTGACGTCTTTAAAAATGCGTGCGTTTTGCTGGCCGAGCATCACGTGCTGGAACATCCTGAGCATGTAATAGGCACCCAAAATAATTGTCGTCCCGCCCAAAACCGCAAACCACAGGCTGATGTGCGACAGGCTGTACAGCACCGTAAATTCCCCGATGAAGTTGAACGTCGATGGCAACGCGACCGAGGCCAAGACCAAAATCATAAACATCGACGTGAATTTCGGCGATTGGCTGCGGATGCCGCCCATATCGGCGATGGTGCGGGTTTCGTATCTTCTGTAGATGATTTCGGCGACGAAGAACAATCCGACGACGACAAAACCGTGCGCGATCATTTGAAGGACGGCGCCTTTGAGCCCGTCAATCGTCAACGTATACGCTCCGGCGGCAATCAATCCGACGTGTGCCAGGGACGAATAGGCCAATAATTTCTTTAAATCTTTCTGTCTCAAGGCGACGATCGATCCGTAGATGACACCGGCAATACTGAGTCCGATAAACACATACATGAAGTTGATTGCGGCGAATCTTCCGATCGGCAATTGCCAACGGATGACCGAATACAATCCCATCTTGAGCATGATTCCCGAAAGCAGCATCGTACCGACAGTCGGCGCTTTTTGGTACACTTTCGCCTGCCACGTATGGAACGGGATAATCGGAATCTTGATCGCATACGCCAGGAAGAACGCGAGGAAAATCCAGAATTGCTCTTTGATCGTGAGGCGCATGTTGTACAGATCCTCAATCAGGAAACTGCCCGCGCGTTGGTACATGTAAATGAACGCGGTCAACATGAAAAGCGAACCGGCAAACGTATAAATGAAGAATTTCACGACGGCTTTTCTTCGTTCTTCGGCGTCGCCATTGCCCCAAATGAGCGCGATGAAATAAATCGGAATCAGGGCAAGTTCCCAGAAAATATAGTACAGCAATCCGTCGGCGGCGAGGAACGTCCCGACCATTGCGAATGCCATGAATAGAATCAGTGCGTAGAAAGCCTTGGCATTCTTATGGTCGTTGCCGAAAGCGGAAAAGATGATCAGCGGCGTGAGTGACGTCGTGAGCAACAACATCGCCAGCGACAATCCATCTGCCTTGAGCGCAAAAGCGATTTTGGGTTGGGTGATCCAGGCACACATCACGTCGATGTTTTGTCCGGACTGAAAGGCATTCAACAGCACAATGGAAACTGCGAACGCGGCCAATGAGAACAGCAGCGCTACTTTTCCGGCCAATTGATCTCCGCAGAAATACGTCGCCAGTGAACCAATCAAGAGAATAATCAATAAGTAAGATACGTCCATTTGTAATTATTTTGCTAGAAAAACGTAAGAGATGATCGCGCAAACGCCCAGTACGAATGCGAAAAGATAGAACCCAACGTTTCCGTTTTGTAATTTTTTGCCCTGATAGCTGATTTCGTTGGCTGCTTTGGAGAATCCGAAAACGAATCCCGAAACGGCCGTTTCGGTGTAATCGCGGAAAAAGCGCGACAATGCGTTGATGGGTTTCACCAGCAACCATTCGTAGGCTTCATCGACATAATATTTGTTGTACAGCACTTTCGAAAATCCGGTGATGTTTTCATCTGATTCTGGCAATTGTTTTTGCTTGATGTATTTGGCGTAGGCAATGCCGATTCCGACCAATGCGCCGACGGTTGCAATTCCCATCAATATATATTCGGTCGAGCCGAGATGGTGCGCTTCGTGTGCTTTTTCAGAAAACAGCGGAGCCAAATAATGGTTGAGCCAACTGTTGCCGGGCAATGAAATCAATCCTCCGACAGCGGCCAAAGTGCCCAGTACGATCAACGGAAACGTAATCAATCCCGGGCTTTCGTGCAAATGGTGTTTCTGCTGGTCGGTTCCGCGGAAATCGTTGAAGAACGTCAGGTACATCAAACGGAACATGTAAAACGCCGTCATGATCGAAGCCACCGAACCGATGACCCAAAGCGCTTTGTTGCCGTGGAACGACACCATCAGGATTTCATCTTTCGACCAAAAACCGGCCAATGGAAAAATCCCTGAAATCGCGAGCGACGAAATGAGCATCGTGATAAATGTAATGGGCATCGCTTTGCGCAATCCGCCCATTTTCCGCATGTCCTGTTCGCCGTGCAGCGCGTGAATGACCGAACCCGAGCCCAAGAACAAACAAGCCTTGAAGAATGCGTGTGTGATCACATGGAAAACAGCGACTTCATAAGCGCCCATGCCGAGTGCGAGGAACATCAGTCCGAGTTGTGAAACGGTCGAATAGGCGAGTACTTTTTTGATGTCGTTCTGAACGAGGCCGATGGTGGCGGCGAGTAAAGCCGTAAATGCGCCGACTACCGCAATAATATCCTGAACCGACGGTGCCAAATCAAACAAGAAGTGCAAACGCGTCACCATAAAGATACCGGCCGTGACCATCGTTGCCGCGTGGATCAATGCCGAAACCGGTGTAGGTCCGGCCATCGCATCGGGCAACCAGGTATACAATGGGATCTGTGCCGATTTTCCGCACGCGCCAATGAACAACGCGAGTGCCGCTGCGGCGAGCCAAACGGTATTGCCGCTTTGGGTTCCGCCTGCGATCAATTCGTGCAATTCGGTGAAATTGAGTGTCGAGAACAAACTCGAAATGATGAAAACCCCGATCAGCAAACCCAAGTCGCCAATGCGGTTCATGATGAATGCTTTCTTGGCCGCGTCGTTGTAATCCTGGTTTTTGTACCAGAATCCGATGAGCAGGTACGAACACAATCCGACGCCTTCCCAGCCGATGAACATCACCAAAAGGTTGCTGCCCATGACGAGTGAAATCATGAAGAATACGAACAGATTGAGATAAGCGAAAAATTTGTGCATATTCTCATCGTCATGCATGTACGAAATCGAGTAGAGGTGGATCAGCGAACCGATTCCTGTAACGAACATGAGCCACAAAAGCGACAGCTGGTCGAGCAGGAAACCGAATTCAATCTTGAAATTATTGATCGAAAGCCAGTCGAACAATTTGATCTCGACGGCTTTTCCAGTCTGGTTGATGTTGAGGAAAAAGACCAAAGTCACCACAAATGAAACGACCACGGCCGCCGTCCCGAGGTAACCCGAAACAGTATGGCCCAATTTTTTCCCAAAGAAAACATTGATTAAAAAACCTGCAAAAGGCGCCAGTAATAAAAGTAAAGCTAAATTGGTGTCCATTTTATCCTTTTAAGTTCTTTAAGTTATCGATATCGATCGAGCCTAGGTTGCGGAAAATCGAAACCACAATCGCGAGTCCGACTGCGACTTCCGCCGCGGCAACTGCCATCGAGAAGAAGACGAAAATCTGTCCTTGTGCGTCTTGGTGATAGGTCGAAAAAGCGACGAACAACAAGTTGACCGCGTTGAGCATGATCTCAATCGACATGAATACGATGATTGCGTTTCTTCTGTACAACACTCCGAAAACACCGATGCAAAACAGGATCACCGACAGGAAAATATAATTTTCAATCCCAATCTGGTTCAGTACATTTCCCATATTATGATTTTTCTTTTTTAGACAATAATACCGCGCCAATCATCGCTACCAAAAGCAGCACCGACGCAAATTCGAACGGCAACATAAACCCGTCGTTCTGATCGAGCAACACCTGACCCAAAACCTTGATCGATTGGTAGTCGTTGCCGAGATCGTCATACGGACCAACAATCGGTTTGGATTGGATGAAAATCAAGATCATTACCGCACACAACAAAAAGAAGAACAACACGGCGGCCCAGCGTTGCAGCCGCGGCTTGTGCACTTCGTCTTCCTTGTTGAGGTTCATGAGCATGACCGTGAACAGGAATAGGATCATGATGGCGCCCGCATACACGATGATGTGCACGATCGCCAAGAATTGTGAATTCAATAAAAGGTAATGGCCGCCAATCGAAAAGAAGCAGATCACGAGGTAAATCGCACTGTGGATCGGGTTCTTCGAAAAAATCGTCATAAACGCCGTAGCGACAGAAACGGCAGCGAGCAAAATGAATATAAGGGTAACTGTATGCATTAGTTCGCGTTTTTAAGTTGGGCGTTTTTCATCGCTTCGGTCAAAGGCATCACGAGTTTGTCCTTGCCGAAAATGAAATCCTCGCGGTCGTATTGCGACGGAACGAGCACTTTCGATTCAGTCAAATACACCGCGTCTTTCGGGCAGGCTTCCTCACACAATCCGCAGAAAATGCAACGCAACATGTTGATCTCATACACCGACGCGTATTTCTCCTCACGGTACAAATGTTTTTCCTCGGGCTTTCTTTCCGAAGCCACCATCGTAATGGCTTCAGCCGGACACGACAACGCACACAATCCGCACGCCGTACAATTCTCACGGCCCTGTTCGTCGCGTTTGAGCGAGTGCTGTCCGCGGTACACTTTCGAGCGCTCGCGCACCTGTTCGGGGTATTTGATCGTCACTTTCCTTGTAAAAAGGTGGCTGATCGTAATCATCATCCCTTTCAAAATCGTCCACAGGTAAAGCCGTTCCACAAAAGTCATCTTTTTGTTGGAAACCTCTTTTTTCCTGCCCGATAAAGACATCGTTTCTAATGCCATGATTTTACTTTTTATATTTTTTAGGAGCAGATATTTGCTCTACTTTTCAAGTTGTGTCCCGCTTTCCGCTCTATCTTTTTCAGCTGAAGCCTCAAAAGGATGCCGCTACAATCGGGGCTATTATTCAAGTTTGTTCTTTTATTTGCGAAACAAAATCCGCGCAAATCCGCGACAATCCCTTTAAATCCGCGTTCAATTTTTCTAAAACAACTTCCCGTCGCTCCACAAAATGCAAATCGCCGTAATGAAAATATTCGCAATCGCGAGCGGAATCAACATCTGCCAACCCAATCGCATCAACTGGTCGTATCTGAATCTCGGAATCGTCCACCTGACCCACATGTAGAAAAAGATGAAGAAACACAATTTGGCAAACAGTGCCAGGAAACCGATGATGTTCGCAATGTTCACACCCCAGTTTTCAACGGCCCAGGACATGCCCGGATAATTGTAGGCCCCGAAATACAACACCGCCAAAATCGTCGACGAGATGAACATGCTCGCGTATTCGGCAAACAAATAGAATCCCATGCGCATCGAGGAATATTCAGTATGGTAGCCGCCAATCAATTCGGCTTCACATTCGGCCAAATCAAAAGGCGTGCGGTTGGTTTCGGCAAACGAACAAACCAGGAAAATGATAAAACCCAACGGTTGGTAAAAAATGTTCCAGTTCATGCCGCTTTGCTGTGCGGCGATTTCTTTCAAGCTCAACGTTCCCGTCATCATGATCAATGCAATGATCGACAATCCCATCGCGACTTCATACGAAATCATCTGCGACGAAGCGCGCATCGCACTCATCAGCGAAAACTTGTTGTTCGATGCCCATGCTCCGATCATAATTCCATACACCCCGACAGACAATACACCAAATACATAAAGCAACGCAACGTCAACGTCAGTCGCCTGCAAAATGATCGTTCGCCCGCCAATGACGAGTTTGTCGCCCCACGGAATCACCGCCGAGGTCATCAAAGCCACGCTCATCGAAATCGCCGGCCCGACTACAAACAAAAATTTATTTGGCGTATCGGGTAAAAATTCTTCTTTGGAAAACAGTTTCAATCCATCGGCAAGCGGTTGTAAAATCCCGCCTTTTCCGGCGCGGTTCGGCCCGATTCGGTCTTGCAGCCACGCGGCAACCTTGCGTTCGGCCAACGTCGCATACATCGCCATGAGCATCGTAAGCGCGAAAACCGCGAAGATGAGGATGCTTTTTTCTATGATAATCGCTGTATCCATTATACGTTTCCTTCTTTAAATTCCCGCATTTCTTCTTTTTTCAAAGGCACTGATGGCATACTGATCTTTTTTCTGTCCTGGTCGCGGCCTTTGAGGATTCCGTCTTCGGTTTCGATGACAACGGTGTCGAGTTTTCTCGTGTAGTTGTTTTGGTTGATGACCGAATCTTTCTCGAATTTTCTCGGCCCTTCGATTGTCCAATGTGTAGGGTCTTTGTGGTCGAAACGGCATTCGTTGCAGATGAATTCCTCGACCTCGTGGTATTCGTCTTTCCTTCCCGTGACGCGTTGAATTTCATTTCCGAACATCCAAACGGTCGTTTTTCCGCAACATCCAGGAGTTTTGCATTCGCGGTGCGCGTTGTAGGGTTTGTTGAACCAGACACGCGATTTGAACCGGAACGTCTTATCGGTCAAAGCGCCAACGGGACAAACATCAATCATGTTGCCCGAAAACTCGTTGTCGATCGCTTTCGAAATGCAAGTGGAAATGTTCGAATGATCGCCGCGATCCATCACGCCGTGTACGCGGTTGTCGGTCAATTGATCGGCCACCATCACGCAACGGTAGCACAAGATGCAGCGGTTCATATGGAGTTGGATGTTCGGGCCGATGTCTTCGGGTTCGAACGTCCTTTTTTCTTCGATGAAACGGGTTTGCGATTTTCCGTGCTTGAAACTCAGGTTCTGCAGATCGCATTCCCCGGCCTGGTCGCACACCGGGCAATCGAGCGGGTGGTTGATCAGCAGGAATTCGGTCACCGATTTTCTGGCTTCCTGCACGCGGTCGGAACCTTTGCTGTTCACTTCCATGCCGTCCATGCAGCCCGTGACGCATGACGCCATCAATTTGGGCATCGGTCTCGGATCGGCTTCGCTTCCTTTGGAAACTTCGACCAGGCAGCAACGGCATTTTCCACCGCTTCCTTTTAATTTGGAATAATAGCACATGGCCGGCGGAACGCTTTCGCCACCAATCATACGCGCAGCCTGCAGGATGGTTGTTCCTGGTTCTACGTCTATGCTTTGTCCGTCTATGGTTACTTTCATAACTTATTTTGTTTAAAAGTTACCGTTTAAAGTGGCAACATTTTTATTTGAAACATTAAGGAATCAAGCGGCATTAAGCTTAATGAACCTTAATTTCTTAATGGTTTTATTTTTAACTTCTAGGTCAATTGTCCCGAAACCAAATGTTTCACCTTTTCAAAAGGCTCCTGTACAAAATGGTCTCTGTTTTTGATTTTTTCTGGGAAACGAACATGGTATTCGAATTCCTCACGGAAATGACGAATTGCCGCCGCAACCGGCCATGCCGCAGCATCTCCAAGCGGGCAAATCGTATTGCCTTCAATTTTACGTTGGATGTCCCAAAGCAAATCGATGTCTTCTTCACGGCCGTGGCCGTTTTCAATCCGGTGCAAGATTTTCTCGAGCCAGCCCGTTCCTTCCCGGCACGGCGAACACTGTCCGCAGCTTTCGTGGTGGTAGAAACGCGCGAAATTCCACGTGTTACGAACGATACAGGTCGTGTCGTTGTACACGATGAATCCGCCCGATCCGATCATCGACCCCGATGCAAATCCGCCATCCGACATCGATTCATACGACATCAAACGGTCTTCGCCATTGGCTGTTTTATAAATTAAATGCGCGGGAAGAATTGGCACGGATGAACCTCCCGGAACCAACGCTTTCAAAGGCCGGTCGTCGATCATGCCGCCGCAATATTCGTCTGAATTGATGAAATCGTAAACGGTGATGCCGAGTTCGATTTCGTAAACGCCCGGTTTTTTAATGTGTCCTGAAGCTGAAATCAATTTCGTTCCGGTTGATTTCTCGGTTCCGATCTTCGCGTATTCCGCACCAGAATTGTTGACGATCCACGGCACGGCCGAAATCGATTCTACGTTGTTGACCACGGTTGGGTTTTGCCACAATCCGCTGATCGCAGGAAATGGCGGTTTGATGCGTGGATTGCCGCGTTTGCCTTCGAGCGATTCGATGAGTGCGGTTTCTTCACCGCAGATGTAAGCGCCCGCGCCCACGTGCACGTACAAGTCCAAATCGTAACCCGATCCGAGGATGTTTTTTCCAAGCCAGCCCGCAGCATACGCTTCCTTGATGGCATTTTCGAGTATCTTAAAAACCCACATGTATTCGCCACGAATGTAGATGTACGACAGGTTCGCTTCGAGCGCGTAACTCGCCGTAATCATTCCTTCGATGAGTAGGTGCGGAATGTATTCCATTAAAAAACGGTCCTTGAATGTGCCCGGTTCCGACTCGTCGGCGTTGCAAACGAGGTGTCTCGGCTTGCCCGATTTCTTGTCGATGAAACTCCATTTCATTCCCATCGGGAAACCTGCGCCACCGCGGCCTTTGAGTTGCGAATCCTTGACTTGGTTCACGACTTCGTCGGGCGTCATCGTCTTGAGGGCTTTCTCGACCGAGGCATAGCCGCCTTCGCGACGGTACACTTCATAGGTCTTGATGCCCGGAACGTTGATCTTGTCTAATAATATTTGCTTACCCATTGACTTTGTAGTGTAAGTTTATTTTTCCGTCTTTGCAATCTGCAATGAGCTGGTCGATTTTTTCTTTGGTCAGGTGTTCCTTGAATTCGTCTCCGAGTTGCATCATCGGAGCGTAACCGCAAGCGCCGAGGCACTCTACGCCGCGCACTTCAAACATTCCGTCGGGCGTTGGTTCGCCGATTTTTACGCCAAGTTTGTTGCAAGTGTAATCCATCAAATCTTCTACGCCGCGTGTTGCACAGCAGGAAGTCTGGCAGAATTCGAACATGTATTTGCCGATCGGGCGTTGGTTGTACATCGTGTAAAACGAAACCACTTCATACACCTCAATCGGTTTGATGCCAATGATTTCGGCCACTTTGTCCATCAATTCGACCGAAAGCCAGTTGTCGTGCGCATCCTGAACGTCGTGCAAAATGGGCAACAATGCCGATTTGCGTTTGTCGGCCGGATAATGGCCGAGCAGTTCGTTGATGCGGTCCATCAAGGCTTGCGTGATATTGATAACCTGAGTACTGTTATTTGTTTCTCTCATATCTTAAGCGTCTAATTCTCCGGCAATCACGTTGAGGCTCGACAAAGTTGCAATCGCATCGGAAAGCATCTGGCCGCGCACCATTTCGTTGAATGCCTGGTAATAAATAAAACACGGACGGCGGAAATGCAGTCTGTATGCAGTTCGGCTTCCGTCTGTGACCAAATAAAATCCGAGTTCGCCATTGCCGCCTTCTACCGGATGATAGACTTCGGTCACGGGAACCGGCACTTCGCCCATCACGATCTTAAAGTGGTAAATGAGCGCTTCCATATTGTGGTAGACCTCGTCTTTCGGAGGCAGATAATAATCGGGAACATCGGCGTGGTAAGGGCCTTCGGGCAGTTTGGCCAATGCTTGTTTGATGATGCTTAAACTCTGCCAGACTTCTTCATTCCTGACGCAGAAACGGTCGTAGGTGTCACCTGATTTTCCGACGGGAATTTCAAATTCGAAATCCTCATACGAGGAATACGGCTGCATGACACGAACGTCGTAATCGACTCCGGCGGCGCGCAAATTTGGGCCTGTGAATCCGTAGCTGATCGCTTTTTCGGCAGAAATGGGGCCGACGTTGATCGTACGGTCCATGAAAATCCGGTTTCTCGTGAGCAGGTTTTCGAATTCCCTCCAAATCGGTGGAAACTCTTCGAGTAGCGTATTGAGTTTTTCAAAAGCAAGCGGACTCCAGTCTCTTTCGAAACCGCCCAACCTTCCCATGTTGGTCGTCAATCTTGCGCCGCAAATCTCTTCGTAGATTTCGTAGATTTTTTCGCGGTATTGGAATACGTAAAGGAAACCGGTCAGTGCGCCGGTATCGACTCCAAGTACAGAATTGCAGATGATGTGGTCGGCGATTCTTGCCAATTCCATCACGATCACGCGTAAATATTGCGCCCTTTTTGGGACTTCAATTCCTAAAGCTTTCTCCATCGTCATCCACCAGCCCATGTTGTTGATGGGCGCCGAGCAGTAATTCATCCGGTCGGTGAGGGGCGTGATCTGGTAGAAAGGCCTGTTTTCTGCAATCTTTTCGAACGCGCGGTGAATGTAACCCACTGTTCCTTCGCCGTCAATGATGCGCTCGCCATCCATGAGCAGGATGTTTTGGAAAATACCGTGCGTCGCGGGGTGCGTCGGGCCGAGATTGAGGATCGAAAGTTCGCTTCCGTCTTCATTTTTCCTGGCTTCGATGATACCCGCGTATCGTAATTCCGGTGGTAATAATAAGTCTGACATAATCTATTGTGGTGACTTAATTAGCAATTATCAGTTGTTCTTCCGAAGAAACGGTCGTCCTTGTCGGTGCGTCCGCCGTCTTCCATCGGGAATTCCTTGCGCATCGGGAACGACACCATTTCGTCCATGTTCAAGATCCGTTTCAATTGCGGATGTCCCTTGAAGATGATCCCGTAGAAATCATACGTTTCGCGTTCCTGCCAATTGGCGCTCAGGAACAAATTCGAAACCGTCTCGATTTCGGGATACGGCGCCGACAGATAGCATTTGATTCGGATGCGCACATTGTCGATCCAATTGTGCATGTGGTACACGACCGAAAATTGGCGTTCCTTGGCCGCGTCGGGGAAATGCATCCCGCAAAGCGTTGTCAGGAAATTGAAGCGCATCGTTTGGTTGTCGCGTAAAAACGACATTACTTCTGAGATTGAATTCGATTCAACTTCAAAAGTAAGGATGTCGTGGATTTGCTGGAAATCGCTGACCGCAGAACCGAATTGGTCTGTAAGCGTTCGTAGTATAACCGAATTTTCTAAAGCCATTATTTGATGTTGTATGATGCGAGCAATTCTGTGTATTCGGGGGAACTTCTTCTGCGGACCGATTCAGAGCGGACCAAATCCTGCAAACGCATGATGCCGTCGAGAATCTGCTCGGGTCTTGGCGGGCAACCCGGTACGTAAACGTCTACGGGAATGATCTTGTCGATGCCTTGCAAAACCGAATACGTATCGAAAATTCCACCAGAACAGGCACACGCGCCGACGGAAATTACCCATCTCGGCTCGGCCATCTGTTCGTAAACCTGGCGTAAGATCGGGGCCATTTTTTTGGCGATGGTTCCCATGACAAGCAGCATATCGGCCTGGCGCGGCGAGAAACTCATGCGCTCCGATCCGAAACGCGCCACATCATAATGCGAAGCCATCGTCGCCATGAATTCGATTCCGCAGCAAGAGGTCGCAAACGGGAGCGGCCAAAGCGAATTGGCGCGCGCCATCCCAACGACGTCGCTTAGTTTTGTCGCAAAAAAACCTTCCCCGGAAAAACCTTCCGGAGCTGGTGCGTTGGTTATTATTTTTGATTCGCTCATTTTTGAAATTTTAAATGATAAATTTTGAATTTTAAATGAATTGAATGCCGGAACATCTGAAACTTAATAATTCAAAATTTAAAATAATTTTTTATTCCCATTCCAACCCTTTTTTCTTCAAAACGTAGAAGAAACCGACGAGTAGCAAAAGGATGAAAATGCCCATTTTCAGAAGGCCTTCGACACCCATTTCCCTGAAATTGACCGCCCACGGATACATGAAAATCACCTCAACGTCGAACAGGACGAACAAGATGGCCACGAGGAAATATTTGACAGAGAATGGAATACGTGCATTACCGACAGATTCGATCCCGCATTCGAAGTTTTTATCCTTGTTTTTTGAGCTTCTTTTCGGCCCCAGAAAGGACGAAACGATGATGGTCATCACCACAAATCCGACGGCAAGTCCCATTTGCATGACAATCGGTAGGTAATCGATTTGATTCGTTTGCATGGTGGTTAAAAATCTGGATTAAATTTGAACCACAAAGATAAGTCTCCGTAATTAATTAGCAACCAAATTTTGAATTTTCATCGGCACTATAACGTTGTAAATTCCTAATTTTTATTGATTATAAATAAGAATCGTTTTCGATTTTAATTTTAACAAATCGCAATTTCCGTTGTCGTTTTTTCAACCGAATGAAACAAACGCATAATTTAACGCAAAAAAAAGCGCCTTGATTGCTCAAAGCGCCTTACGTTTTCCAGGCAACAAAAATAGATGTATTTTAGTCTTGCAGGAGCGCTACCTGAGCGGCAACTTTTCCTTTTCTTCCTTCTTCTTCTTCATAGCTTACTCGGTCACCTTCACGGAGTTCTTCCGCTTTGATTCCGGTGGCATGAACGAAGATGTCTTTCCCTGTTTCTTCGTCTGTAATGAATCCGTAACCTTTGGATTCATTGAAAAATTTTACTGTACCTGTGCGCATTGTAATAGTGTAATAAAGTTATAATTATTACAAATGTAAACTTTCTCTCGATATAACAATACGACGGTGTTAAAAAAAACCAAAAATTATGGATTATCAGAATTTTTTAAGATTTCCCTAAAAGATTTCTACTTCAAATCGAGTTTAATGTGCAATTCCTGCAATTGTTTGGCATCAATAACCGATGGCGCATCGATCATCACATCGCGTCCCGAATTGTTTTTCGGGAACGCGATAAAATCACGGATCGTTTCCTGTCCGCCCAAAATCGCCACGAGTCGGTCGAGCCCGAAAGCCAAACCGCCATGCGGTGGTGCACCGTATTGGAACGCGTCCATCAGAAAGCCGAATTGGTTCTTCGCTTCTTCCTCGGTAAAGCCCAAATATTTGAACATCAATTGTTGCGTCGCCTTGTCGTGGATACGAATCGATCCGCCGCCGATTTCATTGCCGTTGAGCACCATGTCATACGCATTGGCTCGTACTTTCCCGGGATCGGTTTCGAGCAGTTTCATGTCTTCGGGTTTCGGAGACGTAAAGGGATGGTGCATCGCATGCCATCTGCCACTTTGCTGCGCCAGTTCGCCCGCTGGGCTCGGGTCCTCATCGAGTTCCAATAACGGAAAATCGACCACCCACAAAGGCGCGAATTCCGCGGGATTCCTGAGGCCCAAGCGCGTCGCGAGTTCCATTCTCAACGCCGATAATTGCGTACGGGTTTTGTGTGCCGGACCCGACAAGACAAAAATCATATCGCCTGCTTTCGCGCCCGTTGCTTCGGCCCATTTCTTGAGATCGTCCTCGTCGTAGAATTTATCGACAGATGACTTGTAGGTCCCGTCTTCATTGCATTTCACATACACCATTCCGCTGGCGCCGATCTGCGGGCGCTTGACCCATTCGATCAGTGCGTCGATTTCCTTGCGCGTGTATTCGCCGCATTTAGGCGCGGCAATCGCCACAACGAGTTCGGCCGAATTGAACACTGAAAATTCTTTGTGCTGCGCAACCGAATTGAGTTCACCGAATTCCATCCCGAAACGAATGTCCGGTTTGTCATTTCCATAGGTTTTCATCGCATGGTCATACGTCATCCTCGGGAATTTATCGACCTCGATGCCCTTGATTTCCTTGAGCAAATGACGTGTCAAGCCTTCAAACATGTCGAGAATATCTTCCTGCTCGACAAACGCCATTTCGCAGTCGATCTGAGTAAATTCAGGCTGACGGTCGGCACGCAAATCCTCATCGCGGAAACATTTCACAATCTGGAAATATTTGTCCATTCCGCCCACCATCAGCAATTGCTTGAAGGTTTGCGGCGATTGCGGCAATGCGTAGAACTGTCCTTCATTCATGCGGCTCGGCACGATAAAATCGCGTGCGCCTTCGGGTGTCGACTTGATCAGGTAGGGTGTTTCGATTTCGCAGAAATCCTGCGCCGATAGATATTTGCGCACTTCCATCGCTACTTTATGACGGAACAATAAACTGTTCTTTACGGGATTTCTCCTGATGTCGAGGTAGCGGAATTTCATACGGGTTTCCTCGCCGCCGTCGGTTTCATCCTCGATCGTAAACGGAGGCGTGATCGCCGGGTTCAGGATCGTCAGTTCGGTCACGAGAATCTCGATGTCGCCGGTGGCCATGTTCGCGTTTTTTGACTCGCGCTCAATCACGGTGCCTTTGGCCTGGATCACAAATTCGCGCCCGAGCGTTTTGGCCAGTTCAAAAACGGCCTTGTCCGTCCGGCTTTCGTCAAAGACCAATTGCGTCACGCCGTAACGGTCGCGCAAATCGACCCAGTTCATAAAACCTTTGTCGCGTGATTTCTGCACCCAGCCTGCGAGGGTAACTTCTTGGTTGATATGCGCAGCGTTGAGTTGGCCGCAATGGTGACTTCTGTACATCGTGTAAAATTTTGCGCAAATTTAGTGGATATTCGCCAATTATTGCCGTTGATTTTTATTTTAATTGTGGCGTTGCCTATCGGGTGCACATGGTGCTTTACACGAGCAAAGCGGCTGCCGAAGGAATCGCTAATGCGGACAACGGCCTTCGGATGTGAAATTACAGGAGCGGCCCGGCGAACTTCTCTCGCGTTAGCGGTAGCAGCGGCAGCCTTTTGCTGATCCCGACACCTCGGGAGAAGCAAAAGCTATAGCGGATGACGCGGCCGCGTTGCAAAAACTTGATTTTGACGTTTTTCATCCAAAACGCGGCAACGCCCAAATGACAAGACTTCCGAACGGTTTTTGAAATTTCCAATGTTAAGTTTTTATGCTATGTTACCAAATTGTTAAGCGAAAGTTTTTTAAATGTAAAGACTTTGCTACATTTGTTATGGAATTATAAACAATTAAAACCTACGACATTATGAAAAAGTACTTGATCATTGGAGCGATGCTGTTGTCAGGAATGATTTCGGCACAAACTATAGAACCAAAACTCGAAGCATACGGCAATCTTGTCAAAGCGACTTATTATTATGAAAACGGCCAGGTGCAACAGACCGGATTTTTCAAAAATGGCAAGCTCGAAGGACAATGGGTGGCTTATGATGCAAACGGCGTGAAGAAATCGGTTGGCGAATATGCCGACGGACAGAAAACCGGCAAATGGGTGTTCTTCAGCGCCGATAATTTGGCTGAAGTGAATTACAGCAACAACAAAATCGAATCGGTTAAGAATTGGAAGCAAGAGGCCTTGGCCAACCGCAACTAATACCAACCACCATAAATGAAAAAGCTTCCGTTTAAGGAAGCTTTTTTTATGGCATAATTATAAATTTACACCAAGTAATTGTTAACCGCAAAGCCGGAAAAGAGTTACGCAAAGGTCACAAAGAGATCGCAAGGACTTTGTGACCTTTGCGTTTTTTTACTTGGCGTCTTTGCGGTTGAAATTTTTAAAGGGAGACCTTTTTCTTTATTTTCTGCGAAGGTTTCTTTTTGTTTCTGCGGCCGTACCAGATGACGAAGCCCGTGACGGGTAAAGCCGCGGCAATCAGGCTTGCGACGAACGCTATGATTTTGCCCGGAAGGTTGAGGATTTGCCCGGTGTGGATGCCATAGCTCATTTCATTGACCTGCAATCCGAGCGATTTGTGCTGGTAAGGCTCGGCCGTTAAAAGCTGGGCCGTTTCAGGGTGGAAATGGTAATTGCTTTGGTGGTCGTAGCGCAGCGCATGCGGATAGGCGCCCGTTTCTACGGGATCGCTTTTCTTTTCGGGGAACGTGACGTAAAACATTTCGTGTTCCGGATTTTTTTGCATCGTTACCAGTACCGCCTTGTCGGATGCGGAAATCTGGACACTTTTAAAAGCCGTCGTATCGATCGTCGGATGCTGGGTTTCTTTTTTCTTGTCGCCTTTGCCCAGATTGAATGTGTAATAAATCCCGTCGCCCACCCATTCATACGTAAAAGTCAATCCCGTAATGGCGATGACCGTTGCGACGAGCGCGATGTAGAATCCCGAAATGTTGTGCCAGTCGTAATTGACGCGGCGCCATTTGGCCGACCATTTCACTGCCAGTCTTTTCTTCAGATCCGAACGTTTCTTGGGCCACCATTGGATGATCCCCGAAATCATCATGAAGATGAAAATGAGCGTCGCAACGCCAATGATGTGTTTGCCGATGTAATCCGGAAGCAGCAAATACAAATGGATGTATTCGACGATAATGAAAAAATCGGTCGTCGGGTCTTCTGTAAACAAATGCTGACCGGTGTACGGATTCATGAAAAGGTAGAAATTGCCTTTGGCATTGTACGTGTAAACGACGGCAGCGCGGTCTCTCTTGACATAGAATACCAATTCTGATTTTCCATTCGGCACATATTTCAAAGCTTTTTCGCGCAACACCGATGGCGGCAAATAGGGTTTGCCCGTGTCTTCCACAAACCGGATTTCCTTGCGTGTGATGTCCTTGATTTCGTCGTGGAAACAAAACAAGCAACCCGTGATGCTCACGATAAACACAATAAGCCCGGAGGTGAGTCCGAGCCATTTGTGTAAATTTCGTATTGCTTTTTTAAACGGCATTAGAATTTATAAGTGACACTTCCGAAGAACGTACGTGGATTCTGCACATTGATCGTCGTGTAACCGTTGAAATATTCCTCATTCGAAATGTTGTTGGCTTTGAATGCGATGCGGTATTTCGGCTGATCGTAATTGATTGAAGCATTCACGATGGCATAAGAAGGTAAAGTGAACGTTTCGACAGGTGCATCCACAGAGGCTCTTTGGTTGTAAATGAGGGATTCGTCTGCATAGTTGCCGCCAAATCCGAAGCCAAGTCCTTTCAATTTTGTCGATTGGAGGTTGTAGCTGATCCAATAGTTAATGAGGTTTTCAGGACCGGCTGTAGTAGGGCGTAATCCGTTGACACCTACGTCCGCTTTTTCAAGTTTGCTGTCATTTTTAGCGTAACCAATAGTGAAGTTCAATCCGGGAATTGGATTTCCGGTTACTTCAAGTTCGAATCCTTTGCTGATTTGGTTTCCATCTTGAACGCTTCCATTCAAAGGAGTGCCGTCACTTCTGACAATATCTTCGACTTTGATATTGTAGTAGCTTAAATTAGCACTCAGTTTATTTTGGAATACATTCAATTTAACTCCGCCTTCATATTGGTTCGCTTGTTCAGGGTCAAATTTTTGTTGTTCTAATGCACCATCCACATTTACATTTTGAAAGCCAACATTTTTAAAACTGTTTTGGTAGTTTCCAAAAACCGATACATGGTCTTTAACGATTTGGTACACCAAGCCGAACTTGGGCGAAAGGAAATTCTGTGTATAGTCGAGCGTGTATTTGCCGGTTACAGAATTATAAGTACCACGATCGATATAGTGGTCGAAACGCACCGCCGCCGAAACGATTAAGTTATCGGTTACATTGATCACATCGGCTGCATAGGCGCTCAATGTAGTCACATCGGAGCGTGAACGATAACCGTCGCCAGCATTTACGAAAAGTTCAGCCACATTTGTCGGGTTAAAATCGAAATAGTTTGTGGCAGTCTCATCTGTATAACTGATCGTATCTACTTTTGTAAACAGGCCGTTATTGAGGTAGCCGTAGGTCAAATTGGTTTCGGTGTGCAAAACATCACCTCCGATAAGCACACGGTTGCGGATGGAGCCGATATTGAAATCACCGTTAAAGTTCTGTTGGAACTCCATTGCGTTGTCGCGTCCGTTGGCATTCCACGCATCGCGTTCGATTTCAGTGTTTGGCAGCAAATAAAACCAAGTCTGGATTCCGCTCGCACGGTTTGACCCGCTGCTGAAAACCGATTGTGAACTCCATTTGTCGTTGAACTGATACAGCGCTTGTGCAAAAACATTAAAGCTTTTGGTTGTCGTGATAAAGTCGCCGCCATGAAATGAACGTTTGAAATCCATCGGAATGTCTTTTGCGTTAAAGATGCCGATGTCTGAAGGCTTGAGATTCCAAGGAATGTAAATCAAGGGCATGCCTGCGGCTTCTACATTAGAGATTTCTGCCTCAATCGAAACATTCAATTTTTCATTCACTTGGTACGAGAATGACGGCGCAACGAAAAAACTGCGGTTGAACCCGAAATCTTGGAACGTATTGGCATTATTGTAAGCAGCATTCACACGGAACAATGCGGTATGGTCTTCGTTGACGGGTGTGTTGATGTCGGCTGTGATGCGGTTGAAACTGTAGCTTCCGCCCTGGTATGAAATTTCTCCGCCGAAACCGTCATATGGTTTTTTGGTCACGCGGTTGATCAATCCGCCGTAAGAAGTCAGGATGCTGCCGAACAGAGTCGCAGACGGGCCTTTGATGCTTTCGATGCGTTCCAGGTTGGCTGCATCCGAATTGCTCGTCACACGCCCTACGATGCCGTTGCGCAACAACGATTGGGTTACAAATCCGCGTGAAGCGAAATACGAACCGCCATCTCCGGCGCGGTTGGTCGAACCCCAGATTTGGTACAATCCGGGAATGTTCTTGAGCGCTTCGTCCTGATTGGTCACGAGCTGGTCTTTCATCAATTCCTTGGTCACGACGCTGTAAACCTGTGAGTTTTCAAGGTTTTTGATGGGCATGCGCGACACATAATCGGATTCGCGCTTGGTGTATTTGTTGGAATTTCCGCTTACGTTGATTTCGTTCAGCGTTTCGTTGCGCGTGCTCAGTTGCACCGATGGCAATGCGGTATTTTGGCTGGCCGTGATCTTGAACGGCGTTTCTTTGGTGCTGAAATTGACGTGGGTCACTTTGAGCGTGTAATTTCCGGCCTTGAGGTTTTTGAATTCAAATTCGCCCTGGGCATTGGTCTTGCCGCCAAATTTGGTTCCGTTTACGGTTACCGTTGCGTTGTCGATCGGGCTGCTGTCTGAAGCCACGATTTTCCCGGTTACCGATCCCGTTTCCTGCGCAAAGGAGAACGCATTGAAAACGACTGCAACCAGAATACTCAATAAATATTTCATGGATATGGATTTAGGTTAAAAACGTTGCAAAAATAGTCGCTGGTAAATTGTTATCCAACCTTATTTTTAATTATTCTAAATAAATAAAACGAATCGAGCAATGTGTGTCAAATCGGCAATTTTTTAACGGATAAAAAAAGAAGTTGTAATTTTTTTGGAAGACTGTGTTGGTTTTAAGCATAAAAAAACCACCATAAATGGTGGTTCTTTGTACCTGTTTCGAATGGTTTATTCTGAAATTTCAGATTCCTTGTTTCGTTGTCTTCTGTCGCGCAGCCAATACTTGGTGCGTTTCACAAGGTAGAACATCACCGGAACCATGATCAGCGTGAGTACGGTCGCATACGTCAACCCGAAGATGATCGTCCAAGCCAATGGCCCCCAGAAAATCACGTTGTCACCGCCGATGAATACGTGCGGATTCAAATCGGTGATCAGGGAGAAAAAGTCGAAGTTGAGCCCGATGGCCAATGGAATCAGTCCAAGAACTGCCGTCAATGCCGTCAACAATACCGGACGCAAACGCGATTTACCCGATTCGATGATGACGCCTTTGATGTCTTCGAGCGACAAGTCGTCGTGGCTTTTCAAGTCGTGTTCGCGCACTTTCTCATCGAGCAGCAGCACGAAGAAGTCCATCAATACGATGCCGTTCTTGACCACGATCCCCGCCAGTGAGATGATTCCCATCATGGTCATGAGCACGACGAAATCCATACCGGCAATCACGTAACCGTAGAAAACCCCTGAGAAACTGAGCAATACCGTAAACAAGATCACGACTGTTTTCGAAACCGAGTTGAACTGCAGCACGATGATGATCATGATGCCCGCCATCGCGAGGAACAGCGCATACAAAAGGAAACTTTGGTTTTTGCCCTGCTCTTCTTGCACACCCGAGAACGAATAGGTGATCCCTTTCGGCATTTGGTAGCCATTCAGATCGGTCTGGATCTGTTTGGTGATCTCGTCGCCATTGTAGCCGGTGATGACGTTCGAATAAACCGTCATGACGCGTTTTTGGTTCTTTCTTTTGATCTGGCTGTACGTATCGGTTTTCTCGGTAGACGAAACACCCGAAATCGGGACCTGTACGATCTGGCCGTTGTTCTGGTTGCGGAACGTGATCGACTGGTTGAACAATATACTTTCGTTCTTACGCTGGTCTTCCTGCATGCGCATGACGATGTTGTAATCGTCGTCGTCCTCTTTATACGTCGAGATTTCCTGTCCGTAGAGCGAGCGGCGCAAATTGAATCCGAGTTGGCCCGTTGAAACGCCGAGGCTTCCTGCATTCACGCGGTCCACTTTAACCTGCAATTCGGGACTGTCTTTGTTCACATCCACATTGAGGCGTTCGATCCCCGGAATTTTCTTTTCGTTGATGAAGGTGATGAGCTTGTCGGCTTCCTTGAGCATGTCGTCATAATCGGTACCGGTCAATTCGATACTGATCGGATAACCCGCCGGCGGACCTGCGGCATCTTTCTCCACCGTGACCGATGCGCCCGGAATGCCCTTGATTTTAGAGCGTACTTCTTCCAAAATATCAGCCGTATTAACACCGCGCCTGAATTTGAATTCCGAGAAATTCACGAGCACTTTCCCTTTGTAAGGCGTTTCGGCTTGCGATCCACCGTCCACATTCGGGTTTCCGGCACCTACGCCCACTTGCGATACGATCGATTCGGCGAGGTAATTTTCCTTGGTTTTCGGATCGACGTATTTGCTCAGGATGCTGATGAATTGTTTTTCGACGAACAATGTGGCCTTGTTGGTCTTCTCGATATCGGTTCCTTGCGGATATTCGATGTAGGCGATCACCTGGTTCGGGATGTTGTCCGGGAAGAACCACACTTTTCTTGGGAATACGCCAAGCAACACCACTGAAAGCACCAACATTCCGATGATGCCCACCAATGCCAGCCAAGCCGTCCTTCCAACCAATACTTTACCGAGGAAACGTTTGTATTTTTCCTCCATTCTCGGGAAGAAACCGTGCTGGAAATCCTGCGTCCATTGGTAAATTTTGAGTCGGTACAGCCACATGAACACAAAGGCGATGATTGATAAGTGACCGATTCCGCGCATCAATTTCGAATCGTAAACGTTTCCGAGTACCACGAAAATAATCGCGACGACCGTAAAGATGATCGAATAGCGTTTGGCCGATTTCTTGGTGACATTCTTGTCCTCGATATCCATCGAACCGCCCGTCATTGCTGCGTTGATGACCATCGCGACGAATAAGGATGCCGTCAAGGTTACCGTAAGCGTAATCGGGAAATATTTCATGAATTTACCCATAGTACCCGGCCAGAGCAGGAACGGAAGGAAGGCCATCAAAGTCGTTGCCGTCGATGAGATTACCGGCCACGCGATTTCGCCGATACCGATCTTGGACGCATGGTAGCGGTCCATTCCCTTCTTCATATTCGCAAAAACGTTGTCGACGACCACGATTCCGTCGTCCACGAGCATCCCGAGTCCCATGACCAATCCGAACAATACCATGGTGTTGAGCGTGAGTCCAGACGCCGACAATATACTGAACGCAATGAGCATCGACAACGGAATCGCCGCGCCCACGAACAGTGAATTGCGCAATCCCATCGTAAACATCAGCACGATCATCACGAGGATGATCCCGAAGATGATGTGGTTCGACAATTCGTCCACCTGGTGTTCCACGCGTGACGACTGGTCGTTGGTCAATTTGATCTTGAGATCGGCCGGAAGATAGTTTTCCTTGGCTTTTTCGAGGCGTTCCTTGACTTGTTCGATCGCCGAGATCATGTTGGTGTTCGAACGCTTCTTGACATTGAGCATGACGACTTCCTTGCCGGTTTCGCGCGCATAGGTCGTTTTCTCCTTTTCCTTGAAGCTGATCGTGGCGATGTCTTTCAAATAAACGGTTCCGCCGTACGATTTGACGATCACATTCTCGAGTTCTTTCGGATCCTTGATTTCACCGACGATTCGGATGTTGTTGCGCGAACCCTGCGAAATCAGATTTCCGCCCGAAAGCGTCATGTTTTCGTATTTGACGGCGTTCTGGATTTCATCAAACGAAACCTGCGCGGCCTGCATCTTGAAGATGTCGACGGCGATTTCGACTTCTTTGTCGTCTACGCCCAAGATGACGACATCTTTGACTTCCGAAATTTCCTCGAGGTCGTCCTCGATCAACTTCCCGTAGCTCTTGAGTTGCTGCGTGGTGTAATTTCCCTGCAGGTTGATGTTCAGGATCGGCACTTCTTCCGAAATGTTGAGTTCGAAGACGCTCGGCTCTACTTTTCCGCCGTTGTCGAGGTTCGGCCAATCGGTGTCGGCCTTGACGATGTCGACTTTGTCCTTGGTTTTTTCCTTGGCCTGTTCGATCGTGACGTCGTCATCAAACTCGACGATGATCATCCCGTAATCCTGGAACGAGCTCGACGTGATCTTGTAAACGCCGCTGATGTTCTTGATTTCCTTTTCGAGCGGCTTGATGATCAGTTTCTCGACATCCTCGGCCGAGTTCCCCGGGAAAACAGACGAAACATAGATCTTGTTCTCGATGACCTCGGGAAAATCCTCACGCGGCATCGTGATGTAAGCGATGATGCCCGTAATGACAATCAAAAGCGTAAATATGTAAACGGTGACGCGATTGTCTACCGCCCAGCTCGATATGCTGAATTCGTGTTTATTGTGACTCATAATGTTGGTTTGTTCGTGGTTTAGAAAGTGACCTTCATGCCTTCAGAGATCGTACTCGCGCCTTCGGTGATGATGGCTTCGTTACCGCTCAGTCCGCTCAGGATTTCAGTGACATTGTTGCCCGATTGTCCGGTTTTTACAATTACTTTTTTGGCCACGCCGCTTTTGCCGTTGACCTGGTCGGCGATGTAAACAAATTGTTGGTTCTTCGCATCTTGCTGGATCACATTCGTTGGAACGACAATCGCATCCTTGCTCGTGTAATCGATGATTTTGAGTTTGGCCACCTGGTTCGGGCGCAACAAATTGTCGGTGTTCGGAACCGATACCTCGATGCCGAATGTTCGGTTGTTCGGGTTGATGTTGTTGGCCACCTGGCGTACTTTTCCGGTGTAGGTTTTACCCAGCGAAGCCAGATCGACCTGAACCGTCGTGCCTACTTTGAGTTTGCCGATGTAGGATTCCGGAACCGAAGTCGAAATGTACATGTTCGACAGATTCACCACGCGAACGATGCCTCGTCCGGGCGAAACCACTTCGCCGCGGTCGGTCAAAATCTCATCGACCGTACCCGAAATAGGGGCGACCACCATCGTTTTGGCCAATTGCGCCTTCATTTGCGCGACTGCTTTCTGTTGGCTCACCATATTGGTCTGTGCCTGTAAATATTGGATTTCAGACCCGATTTTCTGGTCCCACAAACGTTTCTGTCTTTCGAAAGTCGTCTTGGCCAAAGCCAGTTGCGTTTCGAGTTGCGCGACCTGCTGGCCCATTCCGCCATCGTCGATCCTGCCCAGCACCTGGCCTTTGGATACTTTTTGCCCGGCAACCACGTTCAGGCTCACGAGTGTCCCTGAAAATTGCGGATAGATCACGAGGTTTTCTTTGGTGTCTACATTTCCCTGCACTTCAAGGAAGTGATTGAAAACGGTGTCCTTGGCGGTGTAAACAGACACAAGCGCTTCTTCGGCTTTGGTCTTGTCTAGAGCAGCCAGCGCTTCGTCGAGTTTGGTGATATCCGCTTGCAATTCGGCCCTTTTGGCTTTGATGTCTTCGAGTTTTTGCGACTTGATGATCGAATCGACATTGGCTTCCTTGTTTCCGCAAGAGGCCAATACTAGGGATAAGGCGGTAAATAAAATTAGTTTTCTCATTGTTATGTATGGTTGATGATGGATTATTTGCTGTTGGTTACTCTTTCTAAAGTGGCTTTCGCATTGATGATGTCTACCATCGTTTGCAGGTAGTTTTGCTGCGCGGTGTACAATTGGCGTTGCGCGTCGGCGAAATCAAAACTCGTAGAAAGTCCTTCGGTGAATTTGGTCTGCTGTTTCTTTTCGATGCGTTCGGCCAAACGAAGATTTTCCTTGGCAGTGTTGTATTCCTCTATGTTGAAATCGTAGGTGCTTTTGGCGCTTTCGTATTGCAAGGTCAGCTTCTGCTCGGCTTCTGTGAGTTGTGTCTTGGCCTGATCGAGCGCAATCTTGGCCTGCTGTGTACGGGCACTTCTGGCAAAACTGCTGAAAATGGGTACGTTCAGGCTCACGCCGAAAGTCGAGAAATTGTAATATTTCTGGTCGCCGGCAATGAAAGTAAAATCATCATCGAACGAATTGACGCCATAGTTGAGGCTGGCCGAAAGAGTCGGCAACGCTTTGCTGCGCTCCAATTTCCACTCCAGCATACGCTGTTTCTCGAAATTCTGCGCCATTTTGTAATCGATGTTATTACTCACGTCGAATGTGGTGTTCGACAACGCCATGTCGAGGTTTTTGGTCGTCAGGTCGTCGAGTTTGTCGGTCAGCGTCAAATCATCCTGAATCGGAATGCCGAGCGCGATCTTGAGATTTTTATAAGCGATGTCACGCAAACGCGTCATGTTGTTGAGGTTGCTGTTGACAGATGCCGCCGTAATCTGCAATTGCTCGACGTTTTCCTCCTCGATGAGTCCGTTTTTGAACGTCTCGCGCGTATCCGATAACGTCTTGTCGAGCGTCGTTTTGTTGCGGTTCAAAATCGTTATGCTTTCCTCTGTCAGCAAAACGTTGCCATAAGCGCTGATCACCATTTCGCGGACTTCGGCATTCGATTTTTGCTTGGCATTCTCATAATATTCCAGATAGGTTTTGGACGCCTGCAGCGCTACGATATACGAACCGTCGAACAGCAACTGGCGCAAGGTCGCCGCTGCACTGAAAGTTTGTTCAGGGCTAAAAGCGACCGCGGTAAAGGTACCTTCGGCGGCATTCGGATTGACAAATTGTGCCGGCACCACGCTGAGCGGAATCTTGAGGTTGTTGGCATAATCGGCTGAACCGCTAATCTGCGGCAATCCCGTTGCGGTGGTTTCGCGTTTCTTTTGCTTGGCGATTTCGATGTCTCGCGTGGCATTGATCGCAGCGTAATTGTGCTCGATCGCATGGCCGATCGCTTGCTCGAGGCTGAACGAGTAGCTTTGCTTCTGCGCAGGCGTTACCTGTGATTTTGCCGTGAGCGCAAACAATAACAGTAAGGTTAAGATGATTTGTTTCATTGATGGATTGGATTGAAGTGTGTTAAAGTATGGATAGGTTGTGTTCTAATTCTTTGACGCCTTTTTCGGTGGCGATGGCACGCGTGTGGTATTCGAGTACGGAAAGTTCCAGTTCCTGCGTTTCCTTTTCGGAAACTGTATTTTCATTGATGTGAAAAATGAGCGTGTAATAAAAATTGATGACTTTATCGATGTCGATTTCCTTGCGGTACAGCCCGAGATAGATGCCACGGTCGATGTTCTGGCGCAGGAAAAGATGGCAATCCTCAAGCTCGCGGCACATCATTTTTTCGTGGATTTCAGGATAATGTTTCTTGAGTTGGTACAGCGGCGACGTGTCGGCGATCTGGAACATGCCCTTGAACATTTTCCGGATTTCGAAATTCTCGCGTATCGGATTGAAATTCTGCGACATGATGCCTTCGATTTTCTCATGCAATTTCTTGTGCATGGTTCCGGTTGCCTGTTCGATGAGCACTTCTTTGTTAATGAAATACTTATAAATCGTCTTTTTTGAAATACCCATTTCGCCGGCAATGTCATCCATTGTCACACTCTTGAAACCGAGTTTCAGGAACATTTCAGTTGCTTTTGCTATGATTTTATCTTCCATTTGGTATTTTGGAAATCTTTTAAATTTCAGTGCAAATGTAAAATGGAAACTTTGAATACCAAAATAGTTTCCAAAGTATTTACATTTTTTTAACATTTGCATCAAACTCGTTGTTTGCCATGCCAACCGAATACTGTAAATTAGCCGAAATTTATGCCCATGCTCGCGATCGAACAGTACCAGAAACATTTTCTCGAGTACCTCCAACAACAGGAAATCCGCAGACAGCCGCAAAACCTTTACGAACCCATCGACTATATTTTAGGTTTGGGCGGAAAAAGGATGCGCCCGGTCTTGACGCTGATGGCGGCTGAAATTTTCGATTGTGATTTCAGGCAGGCGCTTCCGGCGGCGATGGCGGTCGAAGTGTTCCACAATTTTTCGCTGGTGCACGATGACATTATGGACGATGCCCCGCTCCGGCGCGGCAAGGAAACCGTCCATGAGAGATGGAACCTCAATGCCGGGATTTTGTCGGGCGATGCGATGCTCATTCTGGCGTACCAATACTTCGAGCAATACCGTCCCGAAATTTTCCGCGACCTCGCCAAATTGTTCAGCAAGACGGCCCTCGAGGTCTGCGAAGGCCAGCAATGGGATGTCGATTTTGAAACGCGCGAAGACGTCACGATTCCCGAATACCTGAAGATGATCGAATACAAAACGGCCGTACTCGTGGGCGCGGCGATGAAAATGGGCGCCATCATTGCCGAGACTTCGGAAGATCAGGCGCAGCTCATTTACGATTTCGGAAGCAATCTTGGGATTGCGTTCCAGTTGCAGGACGATTACCTTGATGTTTTTGGCAACCCCGAAACGTTCGGAAAGCAGATCGGCGGCGACATCATCGAGAACAAAAAGACGTATCTGTATTTGAAGGCGATGGCGTTTTCCGATAAGGCACAAACCGAACAATTGCGGCACCTGTATTCGATACAGCCCAGCGACAACGGCGACAAGATCGAATCGGTTGCGGCCATCTTCAATGCGACCGGAGCGTCCGATGCGACACAGCAGGCCATCCGAGAATACACGATGAAGGCGTTTGATATGTTGGGCCGACTGCAGATTTCAGAAGATAAAAAAGCTACTTTGAAGGCGTTCGGTGAAAAACTGATGGAACGAAAAGTATAATAGAAAGCCAAATGCCAAAAGAATCCATGTTTACAGCTCCAGAAAATACCGACGTTTTATTGGCCGTGGCCGAAAGCGAAAACCTCTACCTCAAATTGATTGAGCAGATCAACAAGGATTTCAACCTCGCGAACGAGGCCATCGATTTTCCGATGAGCACAAAACCCGATGAACTCAAAGTCCAGCTCCACGAAAAGATCTACCGGCTCATCCAGTACAAATTCGCCGAGTACCTCAATTTGCTGTACATCATCGATGTCAACGAAACCGAAATCAAGAAACTCGACGGATCTGATTTGATCGCACTTTCAGAGCAAGTGGCATTTTTGGTGCTCAAGCGCGAATGGATGAAGGTTTGGTTCAGGAACCGGTTTTAAAGGTTATTTTGGTGATGGATTTTGAACCGCGTCATGCGCTATCGACAGATGCTTAGATTTCTGGATTTTAATGGTCGATGGAAAACCAATAGGGTTCGATTTTTTTTAACTTCCATAAAAAAACAGCCAGGAAAATTAGCTCGACTCTTAAAACCAATCTACCATTATAGGCATCGATAATCATTGATGCCACACACAAGAATATTCCTAAATACGCACTGAATTTTGCCAATATGATGGCCTCATTTTTTCCAAACCAAAGGCAATAGGCCGCTAATCCGTTTGATAAGAACACGGTAAAAATAATTAAGGCATTGACGGGATAATTGTCTTTTGCGTCAAAGCCAAATATTGAAAGTTCGGGTTGAAAATCTAAAAAGAACGCCACTGTGGCCGCAAAGCTTAATAGGGCGGCAAGCATAAAAATCCAGCAAAAAAACTTTATCCACCAAGGCAATAGTTTTCGTCTTGCCTTTATTAATTCCGGTTGGTTTACATCCATAGCAAAAAAATTAAATATTTAAGTTCAAAGCAGAAGCCAAGTAGCAAACCAAGGATACGAACTGTTTTTCTTCGTCTACATCGTCTACAAATATAACTTCTAAAGAAACACCATCCGGGTCTAAAATCTTGCACAGGGATACGTTTGCGATAAGAATTGAATTCCAGTATATTTTTGAAAAATATTTTTTGTAGAAAATATAGAAAATATTGTCCTTGATTTTTAAGAGGTCGGCATTGTTTATTGAAAAGACGGAGTTATAAAACCCCCTGCCCAAAACCTTTACGTTCGCCCCAATAGATTGATGTTTGATTTTAAGACCAAGCAAGAAATCAGAGACTTCAAATATCAATTCATCATTAGAATAGATTTTCCCAGTCTTTTTTGAGCCAATGTGAAATTTCCGTTTCATGGTAAGAAACAGTTGGTCTTGTTTGTAGACGAATACCGTACTATCCTCATTGTTCGGAAAATGGACTCTTACCTTCATAGCCTACTTTAAGATTTCAGGTTGAGGCCTGAGAAATTGTTTGAATGCGATGTATTAGGTTTAATTTTAAGAATGACCTTATCGGATTTATACCAGACGGATAAACAGCAAAAAAATCCCTTGCAATTTAGCGAGGGATTTTTTAAACATTTATTCTTTTTTAAAGGTTTCTCGGATACTTTTAAAAAAGAATAAAACTAAAAAAATAACACTTAAAGCGCCGTTATAAATTCCGTTCCAATAATTTGATGGTGAGGCTAAATAAGTATATAGAATATATTCAAATATTAAAATACATCCCATTGACAAAACAAATCCGTAAGTATTTCTGATTTTTAATGTGTAGCTAATCGGAAACAGTAAGAGTATTGAAAATAAGACAGGTAATGTCAAAAATATAATAAGATAATAAAAGACGTCTTGAAAAGTTTTCAAATCACCGATTGAGATTAATGCGTCATTGTCGTTTTTGAACATTAAAAAAATGTAAAATGCTAAATATTTAATAAAAATAAATACAAGAATATTTCGAAGTTTCGGTTTTAACATGATTATCTGGGATAAAATTGCGTAGGATAGTAAGAAAAATCTCGGCTTTGGTATTGACCTGGCAAATAGCTTGAATTAAATGCAGGTGCAGTGTGCGTTTTAACAAACGAAGGCTGATTGTATTGCATCATCTGATGATTGATAAAACCTTTATTTGCCATCAATGTCAAAGTTGCAGAAGGAAATATGCCTGTATAAACGCTTATGTCAAGACTTCCATTGGAATTATTATAATCTATATTGAGTTTTTGTGCAACATCTACAATTTTATATCCCATCCTATTCATTCCAAATTCTTCTATTGGAGAAACACTCGCATGTTGCTCGAAATTTATATTTACACCAGAAGCGGTTGGGTTAGCCACCAGAATATTGTTACTTCCGCCTTCTCCTGGATAAAAACCTCTGGCATCACCGATTGGGGTGTTTCCAATTTTTATAGATTTAGAAGCCGAAATACTTATTAATTCTCCTTTTTTGTTTTCCTTTCCTGTAATTGTAACAGTTGAGGTCAATTTGTCGCCTGCCGGTTGATCGGCCATCGGGCCATCCCATAGTTTGCTATCAATATAGCTATTAAACTCAAAATTCAATGTCTTGCCTAAATAAGTATCTCCTTGTTTAGTAGTGGATTGTGAGTTAGCATTGTTGTCCCATCGAATTTTATTATCAAGTCCTAAAACCCAATCGGGCGGCATTGCTAGCATTCCATCAGGATCAATGAAAAAAATAGGGTTGTTGAGCGCATAGGTGTAAGGAGAAAAACGTCTGGATAATTCCGCCAGCGGATCAATATTCATCCATCTTCCAATCGCAGGATCATAATTCCTTGCGCCAAAATCGTAAGTCGAAAGACCCATGCTTTCGTCGAATTCCTTACCAGAGTATTTGTATTGCTTGGCCGTTTCATTGCCGATCGGATTGTAGATGTTGTTATAGCCGAGTTGCTTCATCCCAAATGGGTAGTAATTGTTTTCTTCGATCACTTCATCCGAAGAGATCAAGCCGTCGTTGTTGGCGTCCTTGTAGCTAATCCTTACGCTGCCCAAGTGATCCTTATGCTGATAAACATACGAAAAATCGCCAGAAGTATTGTCGTAGGCGATATAACCTTCGGGTTGGTTTGCAAACTCAAGCACATCGTCTTTGTATACAAAACGGCCGTCATAGGTAAACTTGGCCGTTGGGTTCGGATATTCAAGAACCTTGCGTTCTAATTTCTGTCCCAGGGCATCATACACATAAAGAATGGCCTTTGGTTGGTTGCTGAAGTCGGGATCCTGGTTTTTGAATACGATTTTCTCGGGAAGATTCAGGTGGTTGTATGTAATGGCGGTAATTGATTTATTGTTGTCCATTGTAAGGTTGCCATTAAGATCATAGAGATAGTCTTCTTTTTGATGGGTATCTATAAAGCCGATATCATCACGACCTGCATCAACAACTTGCTTCAGTTTGTCGCTTTTTGGCAAGTAAATATAACTCAGGTCGTCGATAATGTCAATCTCACCGGTCTCTGTGAGCCCGTATCGATTAAGGCTTAAGATGTTGCCGTTTTTATCGTAGGTTAGATTCCCTTCGGTGTAGTTTTCGGTATGGCCGGAAGGGAGCGAATAATTGCCCACATAATCCGCCTGAAGGATTTGGCTCAAATCGTCGTATTCGAACTTATAACTTCTCGGCTGGTTATCGGTCAGCGATCGCCAGGTCATTTCCGAAATATTGCTGTTGAACAAAGCTGTTGCGCCAAGAGAAGGACTGTTGTATTTGAGGCCGTAACCGAATAACTGGCTGCTGAACGCACTCGCCGGATCGTTCATGCTTTTGAGCCAACCTCTGACATTATACCTGTATTGCTGTGTCTGCAACGCATTGACGCCCCAAAAGGGCGAGATGACTGAAGGAAATATGCCGCCAATTTTTTTGGATTCTAATTTCCCAAGGTCATCATAATGATTGAGCATTATAAGTTCTGCCGGGTGCGATCCAATCGTTTGCTTGTGGGCCAATAATCTGTCGCTGGTGTCGTAGAGGTATTCGTCAAGGATAACTATAGGGGCATTGAGGGATTTCGTAAAACTCGTCATCGATTGCATGATATTTCCGCCGAAACTGTATTGTGTTTCAAGCACTGTATCTGAATCCAAGTAAGGATTGGTCGTCTTTAACCATATTTGCCTGCCTTTGTCATCATAAGCCGATACCTTAGTGATCCAGCTGTCATCGCCAAGCACCCGTGCCAGCGATGCGGTGGGCAACGATTTCAAGACCGGTGCTACAACTGCATTGAAAACCATTTGAGGGATGGTCGGCGCGTGATAGAAATCGTAATCGTCATAATAATTCACCGTATAAACGTTAATTTCGGCTATTGTACCCGAATTTGGAAACAGGTCGTTTGTATAATTTACCATAATATCTCCGGCAGGAAATCCGGGCAAATCCTTTCTCTCACTGAGCGACGGATTGTTATCGACATATGTCTGTATTTCTTTTCGTTGCGCACTATTTATGCTGCCTGTCGGGCTCTTAAAACCTACTTTACCGGTATAGGCAACACGGTTGAAATCGTCATATTTGGTGAAAAGCCATTGGCTGGTCAACCTGAGATTTCCGTCCTGGCTCATTACGACGCGATCCAGCTTGTCATAGACAAAGTATTCCCAATCTTTTCCGGGTATTTTCTTTTCCACGGTGCGTTGCCTCTTGTCTTGGTAGTATATGTAGCAAAAAGAGTCGACAGTGGAGTAAAATTCAGTGGTCGAGCCGGGGCCGCCGCCGGGTTGTGTGCGGTTAATACTGGTAAAAGACCCGGCGCCTTGCACAATAAACATATTGTCTCTGATTATCAGGGAATATTGGTAGTCACCATTTCCAATGATGCCAAAATCGATGTCGGCGACTTTTCTCTCGGGCGGGATAATAAATAGCGTCCCGGTCTTCAAAACCAATGGCTGCGAGGCGTTGATATTTATAGAAAGGGTTACCAAGTTGGCATCGTTTATCGAAAAATTAATTCCTCCGACAGCATCGTATGGATTGGGAACATCAAGCGTCAGTGCCTGTTCGTTTTCGTACTTGTTGAATTCCACCATATAATCATTGGCATCCCTTGGGTCGATGTCTACAAGCATTGGCCAAGGATAGTTTCTCGAATAGGTAAGCAACGAATCCCCGGTTAAAGTGGCTTGCAGGGATTGCACTTCGCCACGGCCCTCTATGATCAACCTGTTGCTTCGGATGTAAAAAATGTATTCGTAACCGTCGTTTTTTAAGACTCCAAGTTCAGCATCCTTAAAAGTGCCGAATTCGTCCAGCAAAAGAACTTGCCCATTCACAAGCTCCATCCCGTGGGCCAGGTTCATGTTTACAGAAAACACAATATTATTTTGCGAATCCGAAGTCAAGGAAAAGCTACCCTGTCCGCCGTATTTTAAAAACAAATCGCTGTCCAGCAGGCTTTTATTGCCATAATCCGAAAAAAGGCGTTGGTATTCTGCGGCCAGTTCTGCATCTACATTGGCCAGCATTGTCCAAGGATAAGTACGATTGATTTGCGCTTGATTTCCCAATAAATTATCAAATGCATCATTGCCTTTTGGGGGAAGAACATAACACAGGTTACCGATATCGTCATAAACGTAATAGGTGTCAAGCACCTGCTGCATATTGAATCGTCTTTTGAGGACGGTGCGGCCGTTTTTGTCTTTGAATTCCTGTGTCGTTTTGTTGTGGTCATCTGTCGGCTGCCAATTCTCGTCTTTCGTAATGGTTTTCTGGAGCAGGCCCGGCAAATAAAATCCGTTCGATGCCAAGTTGTGCCTTTCCGGATAGTCGTCGCTAGGAAAGTCGATCCCATAATTTCTAACCTCATTGAGCTCGTTTACCTCGTAATTGGTTTTTACGGTATGATCGTTGTCGCTGTTGGCAATAACTTCCCAGTCTGTGCCGGCAAAGCCCTTTTCCTGGGGACGATTTAGGTTAGACTCTTCAAGGCGTATTTCTTCGTAAGGATTAGGGGTGAATTCATACTTGGCAGAATTGTAGAAAGCCTGCAGGCTTCCGGGGAGCGCCGTAAAAAAATTGCTGTTCTGCGTAGTGCCGGCATAAGGAAGATAGCTCTTTGTTTTTCTTCCGAGATTATCGTATTCGAAATGGGTGACAATATCCTCCTGGGTGCCACCGCTTTTAACGCTAATGGCTTGTTTCTCTCTGCCCATGGCATCAAAATAAGTAATGGATTCGTTCTTATGTTGCGGATTCAATGCCAGTGAAACAGTAGTGTTGATGTTGCCGTTTGCGGGATAAGGCGGAAATGTCTCTGCTTTGTAAAACACCAAATTGTTGTTATCGATCTTGGCGCTGTAACCGGTATCCATGTTGAGGTTATTCTTCAGGATCCCAAGCTCGGTATCTGGAACCGTTACGCCTGATGGCAATGACAAAATAGTGCCGGTTTTAAGCTCACACATTTCAGACCATCCGGCACTGACGGTAAGCCTAACCAAGCCATTGTCAATGAGCAATGTGGAGCTACCGCCGCCGCTGCCGCCTGAAGAACACGAAAATGGATAACCGCCAGACAAATTTTGATACAATCCAACGGTTGCAGGCACGTTTTTTTCGAGCACGCAGAGCGATCCATTCAGGAAATAACGCGAATAAAAAATCAGGCTGTTGTTTTGGATCCTGGCATAAATACCCGAATTCACGTTGTTGCCCGATATAGTAGTCATAATTGCTCCCAATTCCATATCGGGCAATAGGTGCGAGGTGGAAAAAGAACTAATTGTTCCTAGTTTCAGTCTGTTGGATGTCGTAGACCACGACCCGTTGAAATTTAAATTAACTACATTTTGCAAAATGGAAAAAGACCCGCTCACCCCGCCATTGCCGTTAAGCAAAAGATCATTGCTTCCCAGGCTTTTATTTAAATCGGTATACAAGCCGCCATAAGCAACATCATAAGTATTGGTTTTGATGAAATTTTCGGTCATCGTTTGGCTTTTCAAGACTCCGGTCAATAGAAGTAAGCCTAATGGAATATACTTGCTCATCGTCATGGCTGGTCGTTTTTATAGTTGTACTGGTGTTCTTTAATGATATTGCCATTTCGGTCCAGGACAGATTTCAAACGTTGAAAATCATCGTAATTGTAAAAAATCGTTTCTCCTTTCGGATCGGTAGAACTTGTAAGGCCGGCCAGGCTGTCATAGGTGTATGTCGTGACCATTGCATTTGGGAAAAGGCTCCTCAAGCTCATGAGATACTCCCGCAACGCTTGCTCGTCGCAATACGAGAATCTGCAATTGTCAGAGTCTTCGTGACTCAACATATCTATGTTCGCAGATGCTGTTTCAAAAGCGCCCGGGGATTCGGCAAAGGAAGCGTTTTCGATTTTGGCTACCAACCGTGTTTTGTCGTAGCCGTAAAGAAACACGCTGTGAATACCATCTTTCTTAACGATTTCGCACACATTTCCTTTGTTATCATACCTGAGGTTAATGGTGTTTTCGCGGTATCGACTGTCAAATGTGATCGGGATGTTTTCGAAGTCGCCCAAATAATTAGGCAGCGCAGGTTGAAAATTGGCCAAAGGCTTGCCCATATCAAGCGTCATGTTTTTTTCTACGGCATAGAACCCGTCGAAATTTGCGTAGGGTTTGAGTTCAGAGGAGACTACTTTTCCGTCTACCCTCGTAGTGACTTCTACAGGAAAGTTAAATAAGTTTTTATCCACCATCTTTTTGTAAAGGTTCCTCTCTCCAAAAGGATCTAAAACGGAAGTGTTCGAGTATTTCAAGTTGTGCGGATATTTAATTTGCTTCCAGGTCACCGTTCCTTTTGAATTGGTGTTTTTAACAGACGTGACAAGCCCTATTTGATATTCATAGTCCGTAATGTCTTCGAAAGCCTCGCCACTATTGAATACGGTATGTTTGTGTTGCAGCAGTTTTTTTTCGGCTTCGATAATGATCGGATATTTCGAATAACAGATCAGGTAATTAACGAGAGGTTGGGCAACCGCCACCGACGGGGTAAAGGCATAATTCGTGATCTGAAGAAAATCATACTTGAGTCCGAAAACCTTATTGGCCAAAGCGGGATCTTGATTTCGCGTAAGCACCTCATAGATGAATTCATCCTTGCTGACCAAGGTCGCTCCGGCATCGGTATAATGCAGTATGCTTTGAGGAGTCACTTTTTTCCAGCTTCGGATGTATTCGGGAACGAAAGGATAGTCCTTGTCTACATGATAATCGATGGCATAGCCGTTAATGTATTGTGGAAGCCTTGCCTTGTGGGTCGCATTGTTGTGCAATTCGGTATTCAGGGGCAAATCGCTTTCGATGGTATTGCGCGAAAAATTATAGGTAGTGAGCATGTTGCCGAAACTTTCATTGATGTGAAGGTAGCTCACCTGGTAATCCCGGGACGGCCCCAACGGGATTGAAAACCGGGACGTTTGGTAATAGGCTCTCAATGCATTGTCCCACGGGGTGAAATTATCCCAATCTTCTACATACTGAGGCACTGGGAAAGTTGATGGAGGTATCGCAACAAAGTAAAGCCGGTATTGTGTCCAGGGCAATTGGATTTTCAAGTGATCAGAAGTATCCAGAAAAGTAACGGATCGCTTCTCATTGTAAAACGAAAAACAAGGCATCATCGAAACAAAGCCATTGATTTCGGAATTTTGTTCGTATTGGTATTCTTTGCGGTACGTATATTCACCCACGCTTTTAAATTCGATGGCTTTCACACGAACACCATTACCGGTAAATTCAACGTTGTCGTAGACAAACTTATTCAGTTCATATTCAAAACTGGTAACCTGTCCCGCTTTGTTCGTGAATTCAGTAAGCAGGCCCGCTTGTGAATGGGTAAGGCTGGAGGAGCGATCTGCCCCGGAAAGTGTAACAGGTGTCTGTGTCGTATTCTGCAGATAAAAGGAACTGCGATTTGGCCGATTGGTATACCAATAAATTGTAGGTGTCAACTTGTTTGAACCGTTCCCGTTGTAATATCCCCAAAAATCCTGCTGTGCAGAAGTGCGTTTTGTGAATGAGGTCTGATTGTAGGTGAAAGTGAAGAGCTTTGTTCGGTTGTAATAAATACCGTTAAGCTGCGGCGTATAAGAAACATAGGATTGGACAGTGCCTGGCGACACACGGTAGGAGATGTCAAGCTCATAGACCTCCTCAAATGTTGAATTGACCGATCTTTTTGTAATGGAGCTCAATAAATGGCTGCCTTCTAAATCGTTTCTGGGCGTACTCAAAGCCCTAAAGGTAATTTTCTCACATGGGCTGGTAATGTTTTCGATCACCTTGATGTCTGTTTCGATTACCGCATCCTGATCGGCATCGAAACTTGCGGTGGGAAAAGCGCTGCAATTGAACGGGATGATGCAAATAGGATTGTACTCGGCTTTTCTCAAGGCATATTTGACGGTTTCATTTCGATATTCGAACAGGATGACCTGGTCGCCCGGCACGGTAATTTTGGTAAGATGCCATGCAGAATAATAATCGATATAACGCATCCCGATTCGCATATTGATGTCGGCATTGGGCGTTCTAAAAGCAGTATATTCCGTAGTCACGTCCTTGTCCTCAAATTCATATTTTACACCACGCTGGTCGAATACCACAAATTTTTCAATCAATCCCGAAGAGCTTAGCGTCGCAGATATTTTATAGTTTTGGTTTTCGAGCGTCTGGATGAAATTGTTTTCATCAAATACAAAACTTACGATCTCGCCATTGAGAATGATGTGAAAAATATCAGGCTGTGAGTCGTAGTGGTTGTTGTAAATGTTGCTGATTTTCGAACTTGGTTCAGTTTCCGGATCGGTATATTCCAAAGATTTAATATCCTGTAAAGCGGTAGTATGCATGATGCCCATGCCTTCACGGAATACTCCGTAACCCGTATTGAGAGGCACAGAAACATCGTCGGGAAAATCTGCAACAGTCCGTGTTATTACACCGCCCGCTACCAAATCCCAACCGTTTCCGACCCAACTGGAAATTTCTTCTATTTTTCTTCCCGAGCTTGAATACAAAAGCGAAATAGGCACAGTAAGTTCACCCGCTGTAACCTCGGTAATAGGAATTGGAATATTAACTCGTCCTGTTGTCAGGTCTACGTAGTTGGCTTCACTCAATGAAGTTTGCTGGAGGTTGCCTGGGGACGGCGGCGTTCCGGGCGAATGTTGTGCCCACGCAAAAGCAGTGCTTAGAAAAGCAAGAACAGCTAGCGGATTTTTCATAATGTTGTTTTGGTCGTCCTAAATTAGGAGTTTTTTTAATAGAAAAATTAGGATTAAAATTTTGTTAATAAGTTTTGAATGACGCCAAACCATAGCTGCCCAACAGTATGCGGAACTATTGGGCTGTTCTCTTGTGAGACTGTTATTTAGTATCCAAACGATGGATGAAGTTGTGGTTCAGGAACCAGTTTTAGGTTATTTTTTCGAAATTTCTTCCAAAACTTTTTTCCCGTTTGTGTTTCCAGGATCGAGCGCGACCGATTTTTTGTAATTCACGATCGCCAATTCCTTGTTGCCGTTTTTGAGGTAAGCCTCGCCCAGACTGTCGTAAGCGTTGCCCGATTTTGGAAATGCTTCGACGTTGATCTTGAACATTTCGATCGCTTCGGCGACTTTGCCCGATTGCAGCAATCGATAGCCTGCGCCGTTTATTTCGCTTTCGTCGAGTTTGTAGCTGTCGGATTTTTTCAATTCCTTGAATTGGGCCATTCCGGCAGAAAGTCCTTGTTTATTTATGGTAGCCAATACCGTTTTCGCAAGCGATTTTTTGGGCATTTCATATGGTTTGCCGTACAATATATTTTGGATTGCACGGTTCATTTCCCCGAGTGGTGCGCCGCCGGTATTGTTGAGCAGGACGACCAGGTTTTTATCGGTGGTGATCCTCGAAATGATGGTGTTGAATCCGTTGATGCCGCCGCCGTGCTCGGTAATGTCGATTTTGGCGCCGGGCTTGACATTCGCAAATTCGCCTACAAACCAGCCATAGCCATAGTATTCTTTGTCGACAGGGAAATGGTGGGCAAACATCAATTCGCGTGATTTAGCCGAAAGCACTTTGTCGGTATACAACGCCTGGTCCCAAAGATACAAGTCTTCCACAGTCGAATACATCGAGCCCGCAGCATACGGCAAATTCATGTCGAGGTACGGCGCGTTGACGTAACCCTCGCCTTCTTTCTCATAAGCGCCAGCGCGGTTCTTGAGGATTTCTTCGAAACGGTCAAATCCGGTGTCGTTCATGTGAAGCGGCGTGAAAATGTTTTCCTGAAGGCACGTTTCATAGGTTTTCCCAGTCACTTTTTCGATGAGGTAACCCAATAAAAAGTAGCCCGAATTGCTGTAATTCCATTTTTCGCCGGGTTTGAATTCAAGCGGCAGATCTGAAAACAACTTGACGAAATCGGTCGGGTTGTAATATTTTTTGCTCGTTTCCTTAAAGAAATTCGGGAATCCGGTATAGCTCGGAACGCCGGAGGTGTGCGTCAGCAAATGGTGGATCGTAATCTGGTCGCCGTTGGCCTTCGGATAATCGGGAAGGTACGTCGTGATCGGGACGTCGAGTTTCAGTTTGCCCTGTTCGGCCAATTGCAGGATCAATGCGGCGGTGAATTGTTTGGTGATCGAACCCAGGCGGTGCTTGGTGTTGGGCGCATTCGGGATGTCCCATTCCATGTTGGCCATACCGAAACCTTGTCGGTAAATGGGTTTTCCGTTTTCGGCAACCAATGCGGATCCGTTGAACAGCCCGTATTCGGCATACTTCTTTAAAAGTTGGTCGATTTGCTGAGACTTGGTTTGAGAAAATGCGTCTGAAGTAGACGCCAATAGGAAAAAGATTCCAACGACAAGCGATTGGAAAACAGATTTAGTTTTCATAATGATTGATTTTTTTGATTAATGATGCGTAAATGTAATTATTTCTGAGGAGGATTTACAATGCCCGATAAAATTAAAGTCCGTTGTCGATTTCCATGCTTTTGATCAACCCGTCCTCGAATTCGTAAACGTGCTTGATCTTGCCTTCAAACAGGAATTGGCCGTGCAGGTCTTTGGCAGATTGGAGCACTTCCACTTCGATGCGGCCGTCGGATAATTGGCGGAACCCGATCGGTTTGACCACCGGATTGATTTCGCGCCACTGCCGCGTCCAGTAATCGCGCACCTCGTCATGGCCTACGACATAGCCGCCTTCCCAGCCATTGGGCCATTCCACATCGGCCAGCATGACATTAAGGACGCCGTCGATGTTGCGGTTGTTGAAATCGTCGTAGGCCTGTTCGATTAATTTTTGAATTGCTTCCATAAGTTGGTTTGGTTTAAAAATACGCCCGGATGAACGGCATAAACGGTTCGCTGTAAACACTTTTGTTTTCGTCGTAAAGCACGTTGTAGCGCACACCGATCGTCACATTCTGCACGCGATAACCGGCTCCGATGTATAATGCGGTATTCCAGAAGTTCTCTTTCGAACTGGTCCGCGTTCCGTCAATATAAGGTTGGTAATAAAACCCTGAATAAGTCGTATTGACGCGCAATTGCTCGAGTTCTGCCGAAAGCTGCGCCTGCGGAATCGGGCTGAACAATCCAACGATACTGCCGCCGTAAATGTAAGATTCGTAGCGGTTTTTGGCACGCACATAACTGCCCTGCAAACCTGCGCCAGCGGCAAAATAGGGGTTGAAATTGTAGATGGCACCCGGCGCGAGCAGCACATCGGTGTAGCCCGAGCCCACGCTGAGCCCGATGCCGCCGCCGAATTGCCATCCGGATTCATCCGACTGCTGCGAAAAAACCGGATGGGCGAAAAGAAGCCAAAAAAGTACGGCAATCATTTTCAAACCCATAAAACGAATACCGTTTTTCATCATTTGGAGCGTTAAATCTGTAAAGTATAAATCTATGCTAAAAATACTTAAAAATTTATAGAGATTGTCGTACTTTTGCGGTACTATTTTCAACACATCCCGACATTTAACTATATCATGGACAGGTTTTCCTTTTTAAACGCAGCGCATACCGAATTTTTTGCCGACTTATACGACCAATATCTTGAAAATCCCGACAGCATAGAACCCAGCTGGAGAAGTTTCCTTCAGGGCTTCGATTTCGGAATCACCACTTACAATGACGAATACCCCGTAGGCGTTCCGCAGCAGATTGCGGCTACGGCTTCGACTGCCGATGTAAGCCAGATTTCCGAGAAATTGCAGAAGGAATTCAACGTGCTCAAACTGATCGATGCGTACCGCACGCGCGGGCATTTGTTCACCAAAACGAATCCCGTACGCGAAAGAAGGATCTGGTCACCAACGTTGGATCTGACCAATTACGGTTTGTCTGACGCCGACCTGAATACGGTTTTCGACGCCGCCAAAGCGATGAAACTCGAACCGTGCACACTCAGGGAAATCCTCGAACACCTCGACAAGATTTATTGCCAGTCGATTGGGGTCGAATACATGTACATCCGCAAGCCCGAAGTGATCCAATGGATCCAGGACAAAATCGGATACAACGACAACCAGCCCAAGTTCGACGCCGACCAAAAGAAAAATATCCTGGAGAAATTGAATGAAGCCGTTTCATTCGAAAATTTCCTCCACACCAAATACGTCGGCCAGAAGCGTTTCTCGCTCGAAGGCGGCGAATCACTGATTCCCGGAATCGACGCGATCATCGAAGCCGCAGCCGAAAAAGGCGTAGAGCAATTCGTCATGGGAATGGCACACCGCGGCCGACTCAACGTTTTGGCGAACATCTTCGGAAAGAATACCCAAGACATTTTCTCTGAATTCGACGGGAAAGATTACGACGACGACGCGTTGTTCGACGGTGACGTGAAGTACCATTTGGGCCTGACGTCCGACAGGAAAACAAAATCCGGAAAATCGATCAACCTCAATCTCGCGCCCAATCCGTCGCACCTTGAAACCGTTGGCGCCGTCATCGAAGGCATCACACGTGCCAAGCAAGACCGTTATTTCCCGGACGACTTCTCGAAGGTATTGCCGATTGCGCTCCACGGAGATGCAGCCGTCGCCGGACAGGGAATCGTTTACGAAATCGTGCAGATGGCACAGCTCGACGGTTACAAAACGGGCGGAACCATCCACATCGTGATCAACAACCAGGTTGGTTTTACGACCAATTACCTCGATGCGCGCTCGTCGACGTATTGCACCGATATCGCCAAAGTGACTTTGTCCCCGGTCTTGCACGTCAACGCCGACGATACCGAAGCGGTCGTGCATGCGATGTTGTTTGCACTCGATTACAGGATGCAGTTCGGAAGCGACGTGTTCATCGATTTGCTCGGCTACCGGAAATACGGCCACAACGAAGGCGACGAACCGCGTTTCACGCAGCCGAAATTGTACAAGCTCATTTCGAAACACAAGAATCCGCGCGACCTCTACGCAGAAAAACTGATCGCCGACGGCATCATTGACGACACTTACGTCAAAGGCCTCGAAGACAAATACAAGGCGGTGCTCGAAGAAAACCTCGAAGCCTCGCGCAAGAAAGACCTGACGATCATCACGCCGTTCATGCAAAACGAATGGCAAGGTTTCCACCAGGCCGACCAGGCCGAAATGCTGTCGCACACCGACACGACATTCGACAAGAAAACGCTCACGGAAATCGCCAAAGTCATCACCGAATTGCCATCGGATAAAAAATTCATCAGCAAGATCACCAAACTCATCGGCGACCGCAAGACAATGTATTTCGAAACCGACAAGCTCGATTGGGCGATGGCCGAATTATTGGCTTACGGAAGCTTAATCACCGAAGGCTACGACGTCCGCATCTCCGGACAAGACGTAGAACGCGGCACGTTTTCACACCGCCACGCCGTCGTCAAGGTCGAAGATTCGGAAGAAGAAGTCATTTTATTGCAGCAACTGCCCAACGCCAAGGGTAAATTCAACATATTCAATTCGCTGTTGTCCGAATACGGAGTCGTCGGATTCGATTACGGTTATGCCTTGGCCAGCCCGAAAACATTGACGATCTGGGAAGCGCAATTCGGCGATTTCTCAAACGGCGCGCAAATCATGCTCGACCAGTACATTTCGGCAGCCGAGGACAAATGGAACAACCAAAACGGACTCGTCATGTTATTGCCGCACGGTTACGAAGGCCAGGGCGCCGAGCACTCGTCGGCCAGAATGGAACGTTACTTGCAGCAATGTGCGAACGAAAACATGTACGTCGCCGATTGTACGACGCCGGCCAACTTCTTCCATTTATTGAGAAGACAAATGAAAACGACGTTCCGCAAACCGCTGATCGTATTCACGCCGAAAAGCCTGTTGCGCCATCCGCTCGTGGTTTCCACGGCAGAGGAATTCGCCACGGGAAGTTTCCGCGAAACCCTCGACGACACGACCGTCGACAAGAAAAAAGTCAAGACCCTCGTGTTCTGCACCGGTAAATTCTATTACGATTTATTGGCCGAACGCGAAGCAAATGGCCGAAATGACGTAGCTTTGGTACGCATCGAACAATTGTTCCCGTTGCCAGCCGAACAGCTGAAAGAAATCATCGCCTCGTATCCGAACGCCGACGATTACGTCTGGGCGCAGGAAGAACCGAGAAACATGGGCGCCTACAGTTACATGCTCATGAATTTCACCGAAGTCAAGTTGCGCGTGGCCTCATTGAAAGCCTACAGCGCACCGGCCGCCGGAAGTTACGCGCGTTCGAAAAAACGCCACGCCGCCGCCATTGCGATGGTTTTTGATAAGAATTTATTTAATTAATTTGGGAGCTGTTTCCCGCTTTCCGTTGCAATCTTTTTTTTAAAGATATCCCGAACTTGACGAGGGAAATCTAAAAATAAAAAAAGGATTTCCACTGCAATCGGGGCTAGGGCATCTGAATAAACAAGAACGATAAAACCAAAAAATATGATTCTCGAAATGAAAGTGCCTTCACCAGGCATTTGAAATTAAAAGGAGGACAGCCAGTGGCTGTCAGGTAAACGCTAAAGGATTCCGTTAAAGAATTATCATATATTTGAGATTAGATCATACAACAACATAAAATTATATTATGATTTTAGAAATGAAAGTCCCGTCTCCGGGGGAGTCGATCACAGAAGTAGAAATCGCAACATGGCTCGTCAAAGACGGCGATTACGTAGAAAAAGACCAGGCGATCGCTGAGGTCGATTCAGACAAAGCCACGCTCGAATTGCCCGCGGAAGCCAGCGGAATCATCACGCTCAAAGCCGAAGAAGGCGATGCGGTTGCCGTAGGCGCCGTCGTTTGCCTGATCGATACCGATGGGGCCAAACCATCGGGAAGCGCACCGGCCGCCGAACCTAAAAAGGAAGAAGCAAAAACGGAAGCAAAAGCCGATGCGCCAACCCGAGGCGAAGCCGAACTGAGGGGAGCTAAAGTGGAAACTCCAAAGGCGGAACCTAAAAAAGAAGAAGCTAAAGCGGTAGAAGCGCCCGTTGCTTCTTACGCAACCGGAACGCCATCGCCCGCGGCGCGCAAAATATTAGACGAAAAGAACATCGATGCAACATCCGTTTCCGGAACCGGAAAAGACGGCCGCATCACCAAAGACGACGCCGTAAACGCAGTACCGTCGATGGGAACGCCAACAGGTGGCAACCGTGGTTCAGAACGAACCAAGTTGTCGATGTTGCGCCGCAAGGTGGCCGAAAGATTGGTCGCGGCCAAAAACGAAACGGCGATGCTCACGACATTCAACGAAGTCAACATGACGCCGATCAACAAGATCAGGAACGAATACAAAGACGCGTTCAAGGCCAAGCACGGCGGACTCGGATTGGGTTACATGTCGTTCTTCACCAAGGCCGTAACAAGAGCGTTGCAATTGTTCCCGGATGTGAACTCGATGATCGACGGCCAGGAGAAAATCACGTACGATTTTGCAGATATCTCAATCGCCGTTTCAGGTCCGAAAGGCTTGATGGTTCCGGTGGTCAGGAATGCAGAATCGCTTTCTTTCCGGGGCATTGAATCGGAGATCAAGCGTTTGGCGTTGCGCGCACGCGACGGACAAATCACGGTCGACGACATGACCGGCGGAACATTCACCATTACCAACGGCGGTGTTTTCGGAAGCATGTTGTCTACGCCCATCATCAACCCGCCGCAGTCGGGAATCCTTGGGATGCACAACATCATCGAGCGTCCGATTGCCGTCAATGGCCAGGTTGAGATCCACCCGATGATGTATGTCGCGCTGTCTTACGACCACAGGATCATCGACGGACGCGAATCGGTCGGTTTCCTCGTTGCCGTCAAAGAAGGCCTTGAAAATCCGGCAGAATTGCTGATGGACAACAATCCGAAGAAAGCATTGGAATTGTAAAATTTCAATTGATATCAATAAAAAATCCCGTTCGTTTGAGCGGGATTTTTTGTTTCAAAGTTTGTCGTTATTCTTTGATAATCTTGATGGTTTTGGTAATCGTTCCGGTCATTACTTTAACCATGTAAACGCCGCTCGCAATACCGCTCAAGTCGATGGCCATCGCGGTGGTCTGCTGTGATTTTTCTATAATTGGATGGCCCAGTATATCAAAAATTGTGACACTGTCGAATGGTTGGGTGCCCTCGATTTTAAGCACATCTTTCGCGGGATTTGGATACATTTTGATGCCTTCGGAGACAAAAGCTTCTGTGTGCAATACATCTACAAATTCGGTTTGCCATACATTGGTAGCAACGGCAGGCTTTAGATCAAAATGGATTTGCGCGCTGCTTGAGATGACATCGCCGATGGCATAACCTGGCTTTGGCTTTACTTCAAACTGGATGAACCCATATCCGTTGTTATCTGAAAGAGAATATGTACTGCTGTAAATGGACGGAAATTTCCAGGTAAGCAAACGTCCAACCCGCTCAAAGATATAGGCGGCGTTACCAGAGAGATAGAGTCTCGCTGAATTTTCGTCCAATTGCTCATCGAGCAAAGTGGTTATTGTAATGTTATAAGCGACGGCTTCGTTCAGGTTGTCGTAACGGATGGTGAAGCGCAAATAATCATCGGAATTGAAACTGCCAATCGGAATTTCGGGACCATTTCCTTCGTACATGTCGTTGGTTTGATAGGTAGCGGTAACAGCAACGGGAAAGGTCGCCGCATTGTTGGTCGCGAAAAGGTCTGGTGACGCCGTTACATTTGCCGAATAAGAAATGACATCGCCCGCGTTTACGACAGGCACGTCAGGAATTGCCATTCGCGTAAAATAATTTCTGGAACTAAACGGTGCCAGCGACATATCGGATGTGTAACCGTTAGGCGTTATCGTAAGCGGATACGGGAAGGTAGGATTAACAAGTGCCTGTCCCACAGTATGGTTGAAGGTAAGCGTTGTCAAAGGCGAATCCACATGCGAGCGGTTCTGTACAAAAGCATGTACTACCGAATTGATTCCGGGCAGGGTTTGCGTCGCATAAAGTTTCACCGATACATCCTGAAAAGATGCCAATGGCGTTATCGGAAAATACAAGGTTTGGATCCCGGGTAAACCCGCAGTCGCGTTATCAATTGTACTGTTGGAGACTGAATAATAGGATTGGTAATCGTCGACGAGTTGGAACTCGAAATCATAAATTGCGGCTGGATCTGCTTCATAAACATAACCGCCCTCATACCTGAAGTGCGGCTCGGCATCATTAACGGTGTAGCGGAAAACACCATTTTTATAAAAGGGCTCGCCCGAGTCTAAAATGCCATTGGTATTGGTATCTACAAATGCCAACAATCGAAAACCACGGGGTGTCGGTAGTGGAATATTGTACGGGATGTTTTGCAAAACCGATGAGGACTGACCGACATAAGTGGCTAATGCCAATAGCGTTCCGTTCACGACACCGCTGTTGATATCCGTTTGATACAAGGCACGGATTTGCTTTTGGGTCGAATAGGTGTTACCGCCCATTTGATATTCGGAAGATCCAATTTGAGCAAACCCGGTAAGAGATAAGTGATCTATCACAGTAACCAGGGGATTGTAAACGGTAACCTTAAGACTGATGAGATCGCCTGGATCAGTAATGCCATTGCCATTCGAATCCGTAATGCCTTTATTTTGTGTCACTGCCGTCACGGTACACGCGGGTTCTGAAATGGTGACAAATTTTTCAGCAGATTGACACAACTCATCGGTACTCAAAACCGTGAACCCATACAATCCCGATTGCGTCACTGCAACCTGTGTTGTACTACCCAAGCCAGTCAAATCTGATATAAAAACCCCGTTTCGCGTTTGTCTCAAAATCCAATTACCGGTCGGAAGATTGGCAATAGGTAGGTTTCCGGTAGTGCTGCAAGGCAAGAACAATACATCGGTAAACTGCGGTGCCGGAATTGCGCAATGATTGATAAAAATGGTGCACCGTCCGATTTCGCAAGACTGGGCGTCGTCCCTCAGGCAAATCTGGTATTCCAGCCAATACACACCATCTGACAAACCGGGAGAAAGTATGGCCACCGAACCGTCGGTTTGCAAGGCCAGTAAGTTCGAACTCGATGCGTTTTGCGTGAGTATGACCTGGTCATTCAGTAGCGGATTGGTATTGTGCGTATCGTTTTGGACGACGTTGGTCACCGCGATCTGCGGGCTGCCACTCGCAATTTCGGCAAAATCGGCATTGGCGACGATTTGTGCATGCGTTTGCGATGGGCAAATTAGGCTTACAATACAGATAAAAAGTAGACAGTAGTTTTTTTTCATGTTGGATGGTTTGGTCGGGTCCCTAACGATTTAACCGCTAAAAACGTGTCGCAAGATAGAAATCCATTTTTTCAAAAGCTAATTAAATTTAGGTTGCGGCGGGATAATTGTCTGAGCCACAACTGATGTTTATTGGCAGAACAATGCCGGGCAATTATTTTTTTGCGATTTTGAAAACCTGCGTCTGATTGCCCGTATCAACTTTTACAAGATACAATCCGTTGGAAAGTGTTGATAAATCGACCTGCGCCTGCACAGCATTTGCGATTTGTGAAAATACGGTTTTGCCCAACAGGTCAACCACCATGATCGATTTGATCTGTTTTCCATTGGCATCGATGTTCAACAGGTCTGTTACGGGATTCGGATAAGCGGTCACTTTGGTAGCTCCAAATTCATTGATTGAAAGCGTCTCCACAAATTCCGTCTCAAACGTATTGGTCACGATCGCCGGATTGAAGTCGAAATAAATGTCGGCCGTATTCGGGATGATGTCGCCCACGGCAAAACCCGTTTTGGGCCTGACCGCAAACGCCACATAACCATGTCCCGTTTCGGTTCCTTCAACAGATGGCGGAAGGTTGATGCCATCAAAGCGCCAGGTCAGGGTTTGGTTGAATCGCTCCATCACACACGGCGCGCTCGAGCCGATGATTCGCGCCGAAGTTTCATCGAGACTGCCATCGAGCACATCTGTGATTTTTATATTGAGTGCGTTGGCGGTTCCGGTATTTTCAAATCGGATAACATAGGTCAGGAAATCATCTGGCGTAAAATCCTGGTGCACGATCTTGCCGTTGTGGCTTTCGGTCTTGTCATTCGGATCATAGGAGCCGACGATTGTTGCGTCATACGACGCACTGTTGTTGGTCGGGGCCATGTCGCCTGCCGGAACTGAAAGCGAAACCGAATGGGTAATCTGGTCGCCCAAAGTTACGGCCGGAATAGCCGGAATCGTCATGTTTACTTGTATCCAACGGGTCTCAAACGGTCCCAAATTGGTGAAATTAAAGGTGAATCCATTGGCATTCGGGACAGTTCCAGGCTCCGAAACGGAATTGATGGGAATCGCGCCAGGCTTTGCAAAAGTAAGCGTGCCGTTCGGGATCGTCTGTGAAGAAGCGTTGCTGTAACGAATGTAATTGTTGTAGGCAAATCCGGCCACCGCCGACTGCGAAGCCACTAACGAAACGCAGGTGTCGGTAAACGGCGTTTCCGTCAACGCGAAGTAATAGGTGGTAAGACCTGCGCCTGCCGTAGCATTCTGTACCGGCGGGGTGTTCAGGGTGTAATATCCGGTGTAAGAGCCAGAAAGGAGGCAGTCAAAATCATAGGAATTGGCGGCATTGTTTTCATAAAGGACCGCATTGCCATTGAACAAAAAGTGCGGATTGCCATCGTTGTTTTTTTCATATCGGAACTGCGCATACGGCAAGATGGGCTCATTGGCCTGTTTGATTCCGTCGCCGTCGCCGTCTACAAACGCAATTAGCCTGAATCCGCGCGTGTTATTGAGTTGAAAGGTATTATAGGCATAGTCGGTTGTGGCCGGATTGACCGAAGTGGCGGTAACGCCGGTGTATGCCTGTCCGGCATCGATGTCCTGTTGGGTAATCACGTGCACACCGGTAAAGGTGTTGCTGTTCGATGAATTGTTCGGCAGCAGCGCCAATGGCCCTCCCGAAATATTGACGTTCGCCGATGCCATCGCAATCGTGTTGAAAGCAACGCCCGAATTATTGGTCAGCCTAAAGACATAATTCACGGTATCACCCGCGTCCACGAGGCCATTGGCATTGAAGTCCTGGTAGGCACTACTGGCGTAAATAACATTGAAAGAACAAGGCGCACTCGTCACTTCACTATAGGATTTAAGCGACATGCAGCCGTTTCCGTCGTCGATGACCTGAAATCCGTAGTTGCCAGGGGAATCGATTACAATAGAAGCGAGTGGGCCTTGCCCGGTGATGTCGGCGAGGAAGACATTGTCTTTGGTCTTGCGCAATATCCAATTGCCTGATGGAAGGTTGCCAATCAACATTGTGGCAGTTCCGTTGCAGTAAATCGGATTGACGTATCCGGCATAAGGCGTGGGCGCCTGACACGTGCTGATGAATACGGAAACGGTCGCCGTACCGCAAAAATCGGGAACAGCGCAAACTTCATACGTAAGACTGTAGACGCCCGCAGGAAGTGTTGATGCAATGGCTACCGAACCGTCGGGTTGCAGTTGCAGTGCAGGATTCTCTGTTGAAAGTTGCGTCAGGGTCGCATTGGGCAACGTTACCGGAGTGGGAGTGTAGGTATTGGAGCCTTGGTCGTATTCAAACAACAGGTCATTGGCCAACACATTGGCAATGACAATCTGTGGATTGCCCACGGCAATATAAATGCTGTCATTGGCGGCTTGCATCGAAATTTGCGCTCCTGCAGGCAATCCGGCGCACATCAGCAACAACAGGTAAAAGGAATGTAGTGTTTTTTTCATAGCGTTTTGACTTTACTCAAACCCAAACAGCCAAGTCCATAAAAACCCTACGTTGCAATTACTGTTTCAGATACAGGCAATGGTTGTAGTAATCGATGATCGCCTGCCCGTTCATGAGCACGTCGGCGCCGATGATGCCCGCGACGGGTTTGGCCTTGTGCTCCAGAAGCGCCTGGTTGACGTGCGACAAATCGAAAATAACGACATTGAAATCGGGATTTCTCCAACTGCCGATCTTGAGTTTGTTCGACCGCGCCAGTTGCGTAAACATGCCCGACGCACCTGCGCCCGCCGCCTTGGTTTTGGAATGCGCTGCCTTGAGCCCGAAAAGCGCCACGCCCGAAAAATCCACACAGCTGTTCGAGGCGCCCGTGTCGAGGATGAAGTCGCCCTTGACGTCGTTGATTTCGGCCCGGATCAGCAGATGTTGCGTGCGCGTGATGCGAAACTTGATTTTGCGGTATTTTTCGGCTTTGAGGACTTCGTGCAGGTTTTTCATTATTCGCAAATTGTGAACATCAAAAATACGGAATTATTCGCGCAAATGTTACTAATTTCGGGCGTAAAACCTAACTTTGCGTGCTAAAAAAATTGGACATGATTACCGATACCCATACGCATCTCTACAGCGAGGAATTTGCCGAAGACCGCGACGCCATGATCCAGCGCGCGATCGATAAGGGCGTGCAGCGTTTCTTTATTCCGGCGATCGATTCGGGTTACACCAAGGCGATGTATGCGCTCGAGCAGCAATATCCCGACCACATTTTCCTGATGATGGGCCTGCATCCAACCTATGTCAAGCCCGAAACGTTCGAAGCCGAACTGCAGCACGTCGAAAATGAACTGTCCAAACGGAAATTCCATGCCGTGGGCGAAATCGGGATCGATCTGTTCTGGGACAAGACGACGCTCGGCATCCAGCAAATCGCCTTTCGCCGCCAGATCCAGCTCGCCAAGAAATACCAATTGCCGATCAACATCCATTGCCGCGACGCCTTCGATGAAATATTTGAAGTGCTCGAATCGGAAAGATCACCCGAACTTTTCGGTATTTTCCACTGTTTCACGGGAACCTACGAGCAGGCGTTGCAGGCCATTTCGCTCAACATGAAACTCGGCATCGGCGGCGTGGTCACGTTCAAGAACGGCAAGATCGACCAGTTCCTGAACCAGATTGGCATCCAAAATATTGTACTCGAGACCGATTCGCCGTATCTCGCGCCCGTCCCGTTCCGCGGCAAGCGCAACGAAAGCAGTTACATCGTCAATGTGGTCGAAAAATTGTCCGGGATTTATGGTTTGCCAACATCCGAAATTGCCCGCATCACGACACAAAATTCGAAAGCCGTTTTCGGGATTTAATGCAAATTTGACACGCATTTTGAATAAATTTTTGTTCATTTGTAATACCTATTAAAAAACCAGAAATGCAAAAATTCGACGCGATTCGTCCTTACTATGATGCAGAGGTAAACGAAGCGATCCAGAAAATCGTCCATCATCCGATGATGAAAGCACTCATGGATTTTTCTTTTCCCGAACTCGCCGAAGAAGAATGGAAAGAGCAGCTCAAACGCACGCATTCCATCCGCGATTTCCAATGTAATTTCATTTACAGATCGGTCCAGCAGGTGCTCGAACGCAGCTCTGACGGGCTTACGACTTCGGGCTTTGAGAAACTCGAACCCAACACGTCCTATCTTTTCATATCCAACCACCGCGACATCATCCTCGATACGTCGCTGCTCAATTGCGCGCTGTTCGACCACGGTTTGGTCATGACGGCTTCGGCGATCGGCGACAACCTGGTCAAGAAGACCTTTTTGCTGATGTTGTCAAAACTGAACCGCAATTTCCTGGTGCAACGCGGACTTTCGCCACGCGAATTGCTCATGAGTTCGAAATTGATGAGCGAATACATCGGGCAATTGCTGTTGCGCGAAAACCGTTCGGTGTGGATTGCGCAGCGCGAAGGCCGTACGAAAGACGGCAACGACATGACGCAGCAAGGCGTGCTCAAGATGATCGGGATGGGTTCGGATGAAAAGGACCTGATGGATTATTTCCGCAAGCTCAAGATCGTGCCGGTTTCGATTGCTTACGAATACGATCCGACCGACGCGCTCAAGATGCCGCGTTTGCTCGCCGAATCGAACAACGAGAAATACATCAAGGAAAAAAACGAAGATTTCATCACATTGCTGAGCGGGATCATGGGGCAGAAGAAACGCATCCACATCCACGTAGGTGACATTCTCGATACGGAGATCGACGCGATCAAGGCCGAATTCGACAACAACAACAAACAGATCCAGGCGCTGGCACAGGTCATCGACGATTCGATCTTGTCGAGTTACAAATTGTGGCCGACGAATTTCATCGCTTACGACCTGCTGAACAAAACCGACCAATTTTCCGACCGTTACACTGAAGAGGAAAAAGCACTTTTCGAACGCCGCCTCGAAATCAGGATCGATGAGGAAAATCCGGTCGCGTTGCAGGGATTCCTGGCGATGTATGCCAATCCGGTCGTCAATAAAATGAAATACGAGAATGCAGTCTAAACCCAATATTCTGCTGATTTATACGGGCGGTACGATCGGGATGATGAAGGATTTCGAAACCGGTGCGCTCAAGGCTTTCAACTTTTCCAAGCTGCTCAACAAGATTCCCGAACTCAAGCAGCTCGATTGCAATATCGAGACGATTTCGTTCGAGCATCCGATCGATTCGTCGAACATGAATCCGCACCAATGGGTCCAGATCGCCGAAATCATCGAGAACAATTACGAGATTTTTGACGGATTTGTCGTTTTGCACGGCTCCGATACGATGTCGTATTCGGCTTCGGCGATGAGTTTCATGCTCGAGAACCTCACAAAACCTGTCGTGTTTACGGGTTCGCAACTGCCCATCGGGGATTTGCGTACCGATGCCAAGGAAAACCTGATTACGGCCATCCAGATTGCATCGCTGCACCACAAAGGCAAGCCCGTCATCAATGAGGTGTGCCTGTATTTCGAATACAAATTGTACCGCGGCAACCGCACGACCAAAATCAACGCCGAGCATTTCAACGCGTTTGCGTCGCCCAATTATCCGCCGTTGGCTGAGTCGGGCGTGCACCTGAAAGTGAACCGCGACATGTTCCTGTCCAAGACCAACGGCAAGAAGTTCGTCGTACACAAGGAACTCGACGACAATGTGGTCGTGGTCAAGATGTTCCCGGGCATCAACGAATCGGTTTTGTCGGCGATACTGAGCATCCCGAACCTCAAGGGAATGGTGCTCGAGACGTATGGGTCGGGCAATGCGCCAACGGACGAGTGGCTCATTTCTGCCTTAAAAAAAGCCATCAAGAACGGCCTGCACGTGATCAACGTGACGCAATGTTCGGGCGGAAGCGTGAGCATGGGGCAATATGAAACGAGTACGTCGCTCAAGAAAATCGGCGTCATTTCGGGCAAGGACTCTACTACGGAAGCCGCAATTACGAAGCTCATGTACCTTTTGGGGCAGCAGGTTTCGCCCAATGTCTTCAAGACGATTTTTGAGACATCAATTCGCGGGGAATTGTCGTAGGTTCGCTTTTTTTGGGCGTGTTCCTGTGGGTCGGGCGGGCCGTACGCTGTCTCTTTTACAATTCCAGTGCGTTTCATTGCAGGGGAATGACATTTCTTTTTTCGTTTCGTGATCGACAAGTTTTAGGGTGTCATTTAGGGCGCTCCATTTCCCATTGGTTGACGTACAGACCGAAAACAACCGCAAAGCTGGTTTCCTTGAACCCAAGGCCAATCGTTTTACAGCATTACACAGCAATTAAACGAGCTCGGTTTCTAACACGCAGGAACAAAAAGTTCCAACAAAATCAAGTCATAATACTTTCCATAGAACAAATACCGGATAACATGATTTATATCATATTTTAAGAAACGCCGGCGGTATAGCTTTGTCAAAAATAATTGACATGACCCGTTGTAATTCTGCCGAAGAAGCCGTAAAAATCATCCAATCCAACAGCCGCATTTACATTCAAGCCGCTGCCGCAGCGCCATCCTTATTGATCAAGGCGTTAAGCCGTCGAGGCTCAGAACTGCGAAATGTAGAAATCTGCCATCTGCATACCGAAGGGGAGGCGCCATACGCGCATCCTTCGTTGTCGTATGCATTCCATGTCAATTCGTTTTTCATTGGTAAAAACGTACGGCATACGCTCGCCGCCGGAAACGGTTCCTATACGCCCGTATTCCTGAGCGAGCTTCCCAATCTTTTCAAGAAAGGCGTGATCAAACTGGACACCGTATTGATTCACGTGTCGCCACCGGACACACACGGTTATTGCTCGCTTGGCGTATCCATCGAAGCGACACTGGCTGCCATCCGTCATTGCAAGACGGTCATTGCACAGGTCAATCCGCAAATGCCGCGCACATTTGGCGACGGCATCATCCATGTTTCCGAAATCGATTATCTGGTCGATGTAAACGAACCCATTTTCGGGCACGAAACCCAAAAAAGTTCCGAAGCCGAAAACAAGATCGGCCAACACATCGCCTCGCTCATCGATGACAAAAGCACCTTGCAAATGGGCATCGGCTCGATTCCAAATGCAGCGCTTGCCAACCTGACCACACATCAAGATTTGGGATTGCATACCGAAATGTTTTCCGACGGTGTCATCGACCTGATCGAAAGCGGCGTGATCAACTGCCGGCACAAAGGCACCAACAAGGGACGTGCGCTGGCAACTTTCCTGATCGGGTCGCAACGGCTGTATGATTTTGTCAACGACAACCCGTTTGTCGAGATGCGCGAATCGTCGTATGTGAACGATACGGCGGTCATCAGGAGAAACCCAAAAATGGTGGCGATCAATTCAGCCATCGAAGTCGATTTGACGGGACAGGTTTGTGCCGATTCGATTGGTGCCAAAATGTATTCGGGTGTGGGAGGCCAGATGGATTTCATCCGCGGCGCGGCGCTCAGCGAGGGCGGGAAAGCCATTATTGCATTGCCATCGACAACCAAGAATGGCGAAAGCCGGATCGTTCCGTTCCTCAAGCAAGGCGCGGGCGTAGTGACGACGCGATCGCATGCGCAATACATCATCACCGAAAACGGTATCGCCGATTTGTACGGCAAGACGCTCAAGCAACGCGCCAAGGCTTTGGTCAATATTGCGCATCCCAAACATCAGGAATCGATTGAACGCAGCTATTACGAACTACTACTGAAAGAACCCGCCAACCAAATGGCGGCGTTCGTGTAACCTAAATTATATGGTATGAAAATCTATTCTTTTTTAGCGATTCCGATGATAGCACTTGCGGTGCAATGCGCCAACGAATCGGAAGAAAACCAGTTCTATAAAAACGAACAGCTCGATGAATACCGATATGACCAAAATCCCGTCACAAAAGAAATGGCAATCGAAAACTGGGAAACCTTTTTAACGGAATCGCAGGATATGATCTTCTATTCGCGCAACAATCTAGAGGCATTCCAATACCAGATGGAAGAAGCAGATGATTCGCAAAAGTTTGAATTGCTCAAAGATTATGCACGCTACAAAAAAGCGATCGATAATCTGGAACGCAAAAGGCAGCAGCGCATCGAAACGTTCAATGCCGAATTGGATTATTACGAACCGGAAAGTCACAAACGCAATGAAGATTTCAGTAAAAGATTCAAGCGCGAAATCATCCGCATCAATGTTGGCCTGGGTTGCAGCGTCGACGACCAGCCATGAAAAGCCAACAAATAAATCCACTATGAGCAAATTATTTTCCATTCAGCAAGTATTGGATTGTTGGCCTGCATCGATTCGGGATCATCCACTTACAACCAGCAACGTATCAAGTTGATTGCCGATGAAAATGATTTTGACATGATCTTCAGTTGCCTATTTTAACAGAGCAGTTTGTTGGTCGAGCGTGCGGCCGACGCCATTGAAAAAAATCCACACTAATTATAAAACCTTGATAATTATCATATTTAATCTAATGCGGACGGTATAGTTTTACTTCATCAAACCAGTAACCCTACAGTCATGAATCATCAGAAGAAAAAAGAACAAACCCAACTATTTAGCCTGCGCAGGGCGACAATTCTATTGATTGTCTTTTTGTTGGCCGCGACATTGCTTTTTCTGGATGCCAACACGCATTTGTACATCAACAATATAGTGGTTCATTTTGTCATTTTCTTTTTGGCCTTCGCGCTGTTCCCGATTATGATCTCGGCTTATTTTCTAAACCTGAAAAGTACCAATACTGTCCTGATGATTTTGTTCTCGGCGTTGTGCATTTGCTTCCTTATTGCATTCTTGACTTGGAACGGCGGCTGGAAGACCCAAACCATACTGTATAAGAATCGAAACAATCCATCCCAAACGATAGAATACCAGATGCGCGGCGACCGGCTGTCGTTTGGTTATAAAAAACAGATCATACAACGTGGAAAGATACTGCCTTACCTTGATTTTGTAACCGAAGTAGATACTGCAAAACTCAATCCTTTGGAATGGCGCCGCGTTGATCTCGTGGTAAACGAAATGAAAATCCCGGGCGAATATGTTAATTCGCTGTGTCCCTAAACTAAAATCCATAAAATGATGAAAATCACAAAACAATTCCTCTCGTTTACATTTTTGCCGTTGTTGCTCTTGGCGCGCGGTTGCGCCAAAGATTCAGAAGAAGTATATGACGAAGAGCAGAATTATATCGAAGTGCATTATGGCAAAAACGACAACGTGACCAAAGACATGGCCATCGAAAGCTGGGAAACGTTTATCAAGCAATCGCAGGATTTGATCGACATCACCGAGACCAACATCTCGAGCCTCGAAATCAAGACCGAGGAAGCCGACGGCCAGGAAAAGATAGAGATGCAAGACATTTGCAATGCCAGCAATTTGACGCTGTTGAAACTCAAGGCCAGACGCCTTAAACGCAACAAGGAATTTTCTGCCGAACTCAAAAGCTACGATCCTTCCGACCACTCGGTGCAGCAAAAAAACGAAGCGTTCATGAAGCAGTTCAAACGCGACATGTTCGACCTCAACATCGCACTCGAAAACCAGCTTGAAAAATCCAAAACCGGTTATATAAATAGAAATCATGCGAAAAAATATAGGAAACTCTGACCAATTCATCCGCTTTATCATTGCTTTCGTAGCACTTTCGCTTTATCTGGCGGATGTCATCAACGGCTGGACCACCATCGCATTGTTTGCTGTGATGATGGTCACGGCATTGCTCAATTTTTGCCCGTTGTATCGCGTGTTGAACATGAGCACGCGCAACCGCAGACGCTACGACCAATTATTGGTCATCGGCAATTTTGCATTAATAAAAAAGTAAATATGGAAACCAAAGCAACCCAATTAAGAAAAACAATTGTAGCGCAATACAATTCTCATGAAGAAGCAGAAAATTCGGTAATCCGTTTACAGCAGGAAGGCTGCGATATGAATGCGTTTTCCATCATCGCGGTCGATCTGTACACCGCCGAAAAAGTAATCGGCTATTACAGCGCGTATGATCGAATGAAGCATTGGGCAGCCATCGGCGGATTTTACTCTGGATTTTGGGGATTGCTGTTCGGCTTTTCGACCTATTCGATTCCCGTCATCGGCCCTTCGCTGATTCAAGGCTGGGTTGGCGCCATTATCGCCGGACTGGCATTGGCGGTAATCGGATCCATTTTCAGTGCAATCGCGGCCGCATTATACGACCTGTTTTCCAAACACAAAAAAATCAAATACCAAACCGATGTCAAGGCTGGCAAGTACCTGTTGGTGGCTGACGGGACTGACTTTCATCTGGACAATGAGTTTGAAATCCTGAACCTCCATATTCCGAAAGAGCCATACGATGCCAAAAATTGGCGCGAAAGTTACCCGTAAAAGGAATCCAAATAAAAGATGTGAAAATGAAAACAATACTATTGCTTGGCTGCGGCATCTTTGCTTTGGTGCTGATCAGCTGCGAAAATCCCGATAAAGAACCACAAACGAATTTGTCCGAAACCGAATTGCAAAAACCGATTTCCGATGCTGCACGGCTCAAAGTGATCGAAGACTGGCAAATATTCCGGAAAGAAAGCAGTGAATCTATGCTTTTAGCGCAGGAGAAATTGGACCGGCTTGAAATGAAACTCACCGACAAAGAAACCACGCAGAACATAGGCGTGCGCCGTACCTTAAATTCTTGCGGATACAAACTCGGCAAGCTCAAAAGCAAGTTCCTTCGACAGGGCATCAAGTTTCGGAACAACATTGGCCATTACACCCTGGAAAACGTTTTAAAGAATGAATCGTGGCGCACCGGATTCAATACGAAACTGAAGGCTTTGCACACCGAGTTAGATGAAGGTTTGGTCGTAACCCCTAAATAAAATCAGATGTTCTGCGTAATGCTGTCCATCTTGCCGCTGACGATGATTGTCATTTTCGCGGCACTGCTTCAAAAAGCCGACCGTCGGCTCGAGAAACAAGTAAACCACTTATTTAAACAGTCACCCAAAATCTTGGGAAAAACGTTTACGCCCGGCGCCATCGCCGATTTGCCCGAGCCGGTACAGCATTACTTCAAAAAAGTGCTGCGTGAAGGCCAGCCGTATTGCAGTTACACGGTTAGAAAATTCAATGTCCATTACATTGTGACATTCAATGAAGTTGGCGAAATCATCCAATTGGAAACCCAGCGTTACATGGGCGATAAAAACCTCGAAACCTGGATCGGGAAACTATCCGAATACAAAGAATTCCATGGCGTTTTCGTTCCGACAGTCATTGAAGCGGGTTGGAAACTGAATGGACAGGATTTTCCGTATGCCCGATTCCACCTCACAGAACTCGAATACAACATTCCGCAAATGTTCTGATATGGAAAAAAACATACTCACGATCCATCGAAACAGGAATTATTCGATCCTGATTTCAATTCAAGGCATTTTGCTCGTCGGCTGGTTGATTCTCCAGATTTAGTTTTTGCATGAAATCAACGCGCTGACACTGAATATGATGCTCGTAGGCATACTGCTGTTTGATTGGGATGTTGATCAATTCCGAACAATCACTCACAGTCTGATTTTTCGTGAACATGATATTTGTCATGGGAATCGCAAATTGGCGTAACTATTTTTGTTTAAAATAAGACTTATGAAAAAGACATTGATCCAAAAATACAATGTTCCCGGCCCGCGCTACACGAGTTATCCGACCGTCCCGTACTGGAATCCTGATTTCGACTACGCGACGTGGCAAAACACGCTGACCACCGCTTACACCGAAAGCAAAGACGAAGGGCTTAGCCTCTACATCCATTTGCCATTTTGCGAAAGCATGTGCACGTTTTGCGGCTGCCACAAACGCATCACAAAGAACCACGCGGTTGAACATCCGTATGTGCAATCAGTCCTCAAGGAATGGCGGTTGTATTGCCAGATTTTCGGCGAAAAACCGATTGTCAAGGAAATCCACCTCGGCGGTGGCACGCCCACGTTTTTTTCACCCAAGAATCTAGAAGACCTTATCAATGGGATTTTGGCGTCTGCGCGCAAAGGGCATGCGTGCGAGATGAGTTTTGAAGGCCATCCGAACAATACCACGCGTGAACACCTCGAGAAATTGTATGCGACCGGATTTCGCAGGGTAAGCTTTGGCGTCCAGGATTATTCCGATAAGGTGCAGCAGGCCATCAACCGCATCCAGCCTTACAGCAATGTGGCCAAAGTGACGATGTGGGCCAAGGATATCGGGTACACTTCGGTAAGCCACGACATCATTTTCGGTTTGCCGTTCCAGAGGGTAGAAGATGTGGTCGATACGATTGAGAAGACCAAAGCATTGCTTCCCGACCGCATCGCCTTTTACAGTTATGCGCACGTGCCCTGGATCAAGGGCAATGGCCAGCGCGGCTTCAAGGAAGAAGACATCCCGAAAGACGACGAGAAAAAAGTGCTTTATGAAATCGGCAAGAAACTGCTGCAGCTGCACGGCTATGAAGAAATCGGCATGGACCATTTTGCGTTGCCATCTGACGCGCTATACAATGCCGCAACTGTCGGAGCCTTGCACCGGAATTTCATGGGCTACAGCGCGTCCCAAACCAAGATGATGATCGGGCTCGGCGTATCGGCGATCGGCGACAGCTGGTATGGATTTGCCCAAAATGTAAAAGACCTCGAAGATTACCAGCAGATGCTCGAATGGGACCAATTGCCGCTCGTTAAAGGACACATCCTGACGCGTGAGGACTTGATCATCCGCCAGCACATACTGAACCTTATGTGCCGTTTTGAAACCTCTTGGGAAAGCGACGACCTGTATTTTGACGAAATCCCCGAAGTGCTTTCGGCGTTGCAGGAAATGAGCAATGACGGATTGCTCGTCATCAAAGATTCATTGATCAAGGTGACCGCTGCGGGCAGAGGATTTGTGCGCAACATCTGCATGGCATTCGATTTACGGATGCAGCGCAACGCGCCCGGAACGCAATTATTTTCGATGACCATCTAATGTTGAATCAACACCATAAGCGATGAATTTTTTCAAAAAGCAAACCTGCTGGTTGAACGCCGAAATGGTATGGCTCAAGCTGTGCATCGGATCCGCGTATCTCTACATCGGAAGTTATTTCCATGATTTTGTCAGTAATTATTACCTGATCGTCGTTTCGGTTTTTGCCGTCGCGCTCATCCGTTCGCTGTTGCTGTGGTTCAAAAAAATGGAGCAGGTGCAGAAGAAATAATCAATGGCAATTGGGTTTTGCCTGCACGAACAAACTCATGTCCGACGGCGAGACATACGGAATGTCCAAAGCCAATCCACGCAACACAAATAAAATCCCGATGCACCCGATCGCATACGGGATTATTTTTTGGATTTTGTTTTTTACGGGTTCGGAAATGAATCCTTGGAAGTAAACGATGCTGCTCATTAACGGAACCGTGCCCAGCCCGAACAAAGCCATGTATCCGATTCCAAGTGCCATATTGGACATCGCCAACGCACCGAAAACAGCCGCGTAGACCATTCCGCAAGGAAGCAATCCATTAAGTAATCCTATGGTATAAAGCGAAGAAAAAGAAGGATTCCTGAACCGTTTTCCCAATGATGTTTTGATTCGGGAAATGAATTTAAAAATGGGTTTTGAAAAATTGTACCGTGCCAAAATCCGCTCCGGAACAATCGCTATGGCAATCATCGCACAGCCAGCAAAAAGTGATAAATGTTGTTGGAATCCCGCCAGATAGAACGCGCGACCAAGTAATCCAAAAACAAGTCCAATACTTGTGTAGGCCGAAATTCTACCTAGATGATAAGTCAAAACCTGTAATGCCTTTTTCTCAGGATTGTTCCTGTCAACGGGCAGCATCAGCGCAATCGGGCCGCACATGCCGATGCAATGCAGGCTGCTGATCAGTCCCAACAAAAAAGCCGAATACAACATTACAGATAAAGTTTCTGTTTGATCAGGTAAGATTTTCCGCCGTACGTCCACGACAAAGTCATGTCCCAATTGCCGCCTGCAAAATCACGTTTAGGTATGAGCAGTGTGGAACCGGACAATTTGAACGGGCGTTCAAAATCCAGTTGCTTCGCAGACGGCCGGTAAAGGGACACTTTGCCTTCGATTTGTTGCGGAAAAAGGTCTTTCGGAAAAACAATCTTTACGCCATCGGTGGTATTCGATATCAAAGGCTTAACGGTTAAATCCTGCGCATTTTGATATTTGGCGAGTTCGTCGCTGTAATGCGCATCGTGTTTGTAATATTCTTCGACGACGAGTTCGTTGTCGTATTTGGAATTGCTTTGCACCTTGACAATGAAATACATGATGAAGGCAATGAACAACGCAAATGCAATCACAATAGAAGTTCCCCAGTTTATTTTCATAACATTTCAATTAAAACTTCTCGGGCCCAGGAAGTTGGTTGTGGCGGTTTCGATGAGTTTATCGCCATCGTATACGCCTATTTTGAGTTTTGTTTTTTCGCTTTCCAGCAAGTATTGATTGATTTCGACAAACAAAGTGCCCTGCGACAGGCCTTGCCCGGCTACTTTAAAATGCGGTGCGCCTACCGTTGTGATGGTTCCTTTTTGCGCAATCAATCCAAAGTGGACGTCCTTGAAATCGTGGACGGTCTTATTCACAATTTTAAAGGTGTACACATTACTGATGTTCTCGCCTTTGTGCTGGTACAATTGACCGGGCAAACGCAATACATTGGCTTCGACGTCATTGCGCAGAAAAAGCAATCCGGTTAAAATTCCAATCAGGATCGTGAGCACGGCGGTGTATCCTTTCATGCGCAGCGTAAATCGGAATTTTTCTTTCTTTTCAATTTCGTCTTCGGATGCATAGCGGATCAACCCATTGGGCAAGCCGACACTTTTCATGATCGTATCGCATTCATCGATGCATGCCGTACAATTGGTGCATTCGAGCTGCGTGCCGTTGCGGATGTCGATGCCCATCGGACAAACGTGGACACATTGCAGGCAATCGATGCAATCGCCTTTTCCCGTCGCGGTACGGTCTTCTTTTTTGTTGAACTTGGCACGGCCGGCTTCTTTTTCGCCGCGTACAAAATCATACGCAACATTAATTGATTTGTCGTCGAGCAGTACGCCCTGCAAACGCCCATACGGACAGGCGATGATGCACACCTGTTCCCTGAACCAAACAAATACAAAATAAAATACGCAGGTAAAAATCAGCAGCGCGGTGAAGTTTCCCGATTGTTTGACAGGCCCTTCTTCCATCATCAAAAACAACGCATCGCTCCCCATCACATAAGCCAAAAATATATTGGCGATGAAAAACGAAAGCACAAAGAACACAATCCATTTGAAAAGCCTTTTGCCGATTTTCTCAGCATTCCATTCTTGTTTGGCCAATCGCATCTGCGCGCCGCGGTCGCCGTCTATCCAATATTCGATGCGCCGGAACACCATTTCAAGAAAAATCGTCTGTGGGCAAATCCAACCGCAGAAAATCCGCCCGAAAACCACCGTAAACAGAATTACGAACACCACCATCGCAATCATGACAAGCACAAAAATGTAAAAATCCTGCGGCCAGAAAGGAAACCCGAAAATGTTGAACCGGCGCTCGATGACATTGAACATCATGAACTGGTTGCCGTTGATCTTGACAAACGGATTGGCGATTAAAATCGCGAGCAAAAAATAACTCACATATTTGCGGTAGTCGTAAAATTTTCCGCCCGGTTTTTTGGGGAAAATGAATTTGCGTTTTCCTTCTTCATCCAAAGTTCCTATGCGGTCCCTGAACGCTTCATTGTTTTCCATGGTTATTTTTTGGTTTCGGCCATCGCTACTTTATCGGCGGTAGGCTCAATCCAAACGTCGCCATCTGGCGCTTTCGGGTCTTTTGGGTTACTGCCTTGCAATGATAAAATGTAGCTGGCCACTTGCTGGATTTCGGTAGGCTTTAAGGTAGCATCCCACGCGACCATTCCTTTGCCATCGCGACCGCCGTGTGAAATGGTGTGAAAGAGATTTTTGATGTCGCCTCCAAAAATCCAATGATTGTCGGTCAGGTTTGGCCCGATTTGTCCACCCGCATCGGCGCGATGGCACGCCGCGCAATTGGTTTGGAAAATCGTTTTCCCTTTGGCCAGATCGGCGGCTTCAGTCAATCTGGTCACTTTGCTTTCATTCATTTGATCGGGCGCGGTGAGCATGTATTTGGCTACATCGGCTTTGGCCTGCGCCATTTCTTTCTTGAATTCGGTTTCCTGGTCATCGCCGCCCATCACCTCATATCGGACGAGATAAATCACCCCGAATACAATACCGCCATAGAACAAATACAGCCACCACGGCGGCAAGCGGTTGTCGAGCTCGCGGATGCCGTCATAATTATGGTCGAGCATCACCAGGTCGTTGTTTTCGACAGGCTCGGAGCGCGTCAGGCTTTTCATCAGGTTTTTGTACCAATCCTGTTGTGACAGGCTGAACGGGATATTGTCTTTTTCGTCGTATTGCCTTTTTTCTTCTTCGGTCATCAATTGGTAAACAATGTTATTGGTCGCTTTGGCCAATATCTCAAAAGCCACAAGCACAAACAAAAGGACAAACAGCACTAAAATAATGATTGGATACTTTACAAATGCCGGCCGGTCGCCCGAGTCGACAAAATATTCGATCGCGCCAAAAACCGTAAAGAATAGGACCGGTACGCGGAGCCATGCTGGAAAAAAGTGTTTCATGATTTGCTGTTTAGAATTGATGGTTCTTCATTGAGTGGGATTTGGCTCAGTTCTGCGATTTTCTCTTTCTTGTACGAAAACACCCAAATGCCGAGCGCAATAAAAAAGAAGAAGAATATCAGCAACGATGCGACGGGATAGATTGCCACACCCGAAATCGTTTCCATATTGTGTTTTATCTGTTCAAACATGGTTTTATTTTTTAGCGGTTTCTTTGACTTTGATATCGGTGCCGAGCCTTTGGATGTAGGCAATCAGCGCAACAATTTCGCGTTGGTTCATCGGGACGAATGGTTCGCCTTTGGCCTCGGATCTTTTTTTGCTGTCGTCGTAACTTTTGACGAAATCGGGATCGGAATGCAGGTTTTTTTCGATACGCAACGCTTGTTCGAACAAGGCATTTTTGGCATTGGCGATTTCCTTGTCGGAATACGGCACGCCAAGCTGCTGCATCACCTTCATTTTCTTTTCGAGATCCGAAATGTCCATCGGCTTGTTGTCGAACAGCCATTTGTAACCCGGCATGATCGAACCCGATGAGGTGGATTGCGGATCCCACATGTGGTTGAAATGCCAGTTGTCGTTGTACTTTTGCCCGACGCGCAACAAATCGGGTCCGGTGCGCTTCGATCCCCAAAGGAACGGATGGTCGTAGACGAATTCACCCGCCTTGGATTGTGGGCCATAGCGTTCCACTTCGCTCCTGAATGGCCTTACCATCTGGGAGTGGCAACCCACGCAACCTTCGCGGATGTACAGGTCACGGCCTTCGAGTTCTAGCGGCGTATAAGGCTTGACGCTCGAAATCGTCGGGATGTTAGACTTGACCATAATCGTCGGTACGATTTGAATAACACCGCCGATCAATATCGCAACCGTTGCAAGAATGGTCAGTTGTATCGGCTTTCTTTCGAGCCAAGGATGGAATTTCTCGCCCTTTACACGGCTGCTGGCAATTGTTTCGAGTTCGGCGGCTTCGGCCAATTCATCAGTGATCGCGTTATTGGCGCACACCGTGCGGACAATGTTGTAGACCAGGATAAACATCCCGATGATGTACATGGTTCCGCCGATGGCGCGCATCCAATACATCGGCATAATCTGTTGCACCGTTTCGAGGAAGTTTCCGTATGTGAGCGTACCGTCGGGGTTGAATTGTTTCCACATCGAAGCCTGGACAAATCCGGCAACATACATCGGCAACGTATACATGATGATGCCCAACGTGCCGATCCAGAAATGGAAATTCGCCAGTTTGGTGGAAAACAATGGCCCTTTGGTCATTCTTGGGATCAGCCAATAAATCATCCCGAAAGCCAGAAATCCGTTCCAGGCCATTGCACCAACATGCACATGCGCAATGATCCAATCGGTAAAATGCGCAATGGCGTTGACATTCTTGAGCGAAAGCATCGGCCCCTCGAACGTCGCCATGCCGTATCCGGTGATCGCGACGACGAAAAACTTGAGCACGGGTTCGACGCGCACCTTATCCCATACGCCGCGAAGCGTAAGCAATCCGTTGATCATCCCGCCCCAAGACGGTGCGATGAGCATGATCGAGAATACCACGCCCAGGTTTTGTGCCCATGTAGGCAACGCCGAATACAACAAATGATGCGGCCCGGCCCAGATGTAGATGAAAATCAGCGACCAGAAATGCACAATCGACAACCGGTACGAATACACTGGACGATTGGCCGCTTTCGGCACGAAATAATACATGAGCCCGAGGAATGGCGTGGTCAGGAAAAAAGCCACTGCGTTGTGACCGTACCACCATTGCACGAGTGCATCCTGTACGCCTGCATAGACTGAATAGCTTTTCATTGCCGAAACGGGAAGCTCGATACTGTTAAAGATGTGCAACACGGCGACGGTAACAAATGTGGCGAGGTAAAACCAGATGGCGACATACAGATGGCGTTCGCGCCGGCGCAAAATGGTGCCGATCATATTGATGCCAAATACCACCCAAATCAGCGCGATGGCAATGTCTATGGGCCATTCGAGTTCGGCGTATTCTTTAGAGGAAGTATAACCCAACGGCAAGGAAACCGCTGCGGCGACAATAATCAACTGCCAGCCCCAGAAATGTACATTGCTCAGGAAATCGCTGAACATCCTTGCCTTGAGCAACCGTTGCAGCGAATAGTAAATCCCGGCAAACATCGCGTTGCCGACAAACGCAAAAATCACCGCGTTGGTGTGCAACGGACGCAGCCTGCCGAAACTCAGGAATGAAATCCCGTCGGTCAGGTTTGGAAATAGGAACAGCAAGGCCAGTATTAACCCGACGGCCATCCCGACCACGCCAAAAACAATAGTGGCGTAAATGAATTTCTTTACAATTTTGTTGTCGTAATAAAACTGTTGCAACTCCATAATTAAATCTGTTTTTTGGTTTTCTTGTGTGTGGTGTTTTTAGGTTCTTGTTTGAGTTCGTCGTCAAAAAGCATGCGCACTGACGGCGTATAATCGTCGTCATACTGGCCGCTCTTGACCGCTTTGACAAAAGCCGCAAAGAACCCAATGGCCACGATGATGCTGATCGAGATTAAAAGATAAATGACACTCATACCTTAATTTGTGTATCCAAAATTACTTTGCGGTTTTGCGGCAAACCATGATATTTATCATACTTTGGCATTTCATCGGCGATTTTCAATTTTCGTGCATACCAATTGCTCATCAGCGTAACAAAACTCACAATGGTAACCGTACTGAGCGGCATGATGATCGCCGCCACAAGCGGTAAAAGATTGCCGCTGAGCGCAAAAGATAACCCGATTGCATTGTACAGAAGCGACAATGCAAAACTCATCTTAATAGTCCACATGGCTTTTTTGGAAAGTTGCAGGAATTGATCAAGTCTGCCGAATTGCGTCGCGTCGAGAATGCCGTCGCACGCCGGAGAGAATACATTGACGTTCTCCGAAATGGCAATCCCCACATTGCTTTGAGCAAGCGCGCCCGCATCGTTGAGCCCATCGCCTATCATCATCACGCAATGGCCTTGCGATTGCAGGTTCTTGATAAATTCGAGTTTCTGATCGGGTTTTTGGTTAAAGACAAGCTCAGTTCCTTTGGGCAGCATATTTCGCAAAAGGGTTTGTTCGCCCTCATTATCGCCCGATAATACCTTGATGCCGTATTTTTTGCCCAACGTTGCAAACAAATCCGAAAGTCCTTCGCGATATTCGTTGTGGAACCTGTATTTGCCGAAGACAATCCCATTGATGGCAACATAAACGACCGTTTGGAATGCCAGTTTTTCTGAAGCTTTACCAATGAATTCGGCCGAGCCAATGCGAACATTATTGCCCTCTATTCGGGCCTCAATTCCCAAACCCGTGATTTCGTTAAACTGCTCGACGGCGGTGGTCGGGCCTGAGGGCAAGTGTTCATAAAGCAGACGGCTCAGCGGATGATTGGATGCACGAACAATATTCTTGACCCATACCTGTTTGCGTTCGGAAAGGTAAGCGCCCTCATAGGCGATGTTGGATTTTGTTCCAGAAGTAATCGTGCCGGTTTTGTCGAAAATAATCGTGTCTATTTTGGAAATCTGCTCGATTACTGCGGCATTCTTGAGGTACAGTTTTGATTTCCCATATAATCGCAACACATTTCCCAATGTAAACGGGGCAGTCAAGGCCAGGGCACAGGGGCAGGCTACAATTAGTACGGCTGTGAAAACATTGAACGCGGTATTGGGATCTACAAAAATCCAAAAACCAAAACCCGAAACCGCAATCAACAATAGTATTGGCGTAAAGTAATGGCTTACCGCATCGGTAATCGATTGGATTTTTCGTTCGGCGCGTTTCTCGAAAATCGCGTTGCTCCACAATTGCGTCAGGTAACTTTGCGACACGGTTTGCAACGCTTCGATTTCGATTAAGCTTCCATTAAGTCTTCCGCCTGCAAAAATCTTGTCTCCCGATTTTTTATTCACAGGGACTGATTCGCCGGTGACAAAACTATAGTCGATCGCAGCGGTTGGCGAAAAAAGGATGCCGTCTGCGGGAATGATTTCTTGGTTGCGGATCAGCAAACGGTCTCCCGTGACGACTTCATGGATCGGAATACTTTCTTCGGAACTATTGCTTACTCGCGTAACGGCTACCGGAAAATACGACTTGTAGTCGCGCTCGAAACTTAGGAAACGGTAGGTCTTGGTCTGGAACATTTTGCCGAGCAGCATAAAAAACACCAATCCGGTCATGCTGTCGAAAAAACCCGGGCCGTGATCCAATAGCATGTCAAAAACACTGCGCACAAACATGATGATGATGCCGAGCGCAATCGGGATTTCGATGTTGAGCATTCTCGATTGCAAGCTTTTCCAAGCCGCCACATAATATCCGCTGGCCGAATACAGGAAACTTGGCAAGGAAAGCGCAAAAATCAGCATCCTGAAAAAACCGCGGTATTGGTCGAGCCAATATTCCTTCATCTCGAAATATTCGGGGAACGACAAAAGCATGATGTTGCCGAAACAGAAGAATGCGACGCCCAATTTATAAGTCAATGTCCGGTCTTGTTGCGTTTTGCCTTTGTCGTAGTTTTCAAGTGAAATATAAGGTTCGTAACCGATGGCGCACAACAGGCCTACAATTTCTTTCAATCCGACAACTTCGGGATTGTAGGTAATGCGCACCGTCTTTTCATGGAAATTGACTTGCGATGCCGAAATCCCGCCATGCAGTTTGCGCAGATTCTCCAAAATCCAAATGCACGAACTGCAATGGATGTGCGGAATGCTCAAGTTGACAATCTGGATACTGCCTTCGTTGAACTGCAACAGCCGCGCGACAATCTGTTCGTTGCCCAAAAAATCATATTTGTTTTGGTTTTCTAAGGGTCGCGCACCCGGCGACCCTAAATCGTAGTAAGAATCCAATCCGTTGCTGCTGAAGATTTCAAACACGGTCTTGCAGCCGTTGCAACAGAAGTGTTTGTCGCCAAACAAAATCTCATCCGCCCGTTTGATTTCCAATCCACAATGGAAACAAGTGTTAGTACCCATAATCTGCTCCTTTTACCTGCAGCAAATTTCCAACAACGTTTGTCTGCAGAATATGACATTTGTCATATTAAACAGTACATTTGTTATGACATTGAGTCGATAAGGTATGGGCAAATGTGAACAATGCATCGTAAGGGAATTCAGTTCGCTTAAGGCGCTCAATAAGGAGGAACTGGTCAAAATGGCCAACTGCAAGACCTCGAAAATTGTGCACAAAGGCGAAATTCTGTTTACAGAAGGCGAAAACATCAATGGTGTTTTTTGCGTCAAGGATGGCGTATGCAAAATGACCAAGCTCAGCTCGAACGGACGCGACCAGATCGTACACTTGGTCAAAAAAGGCGAATTGCTCGGCCAACGTTCGATGATCAGTGACGAACCGGCCAATCTTTCTGCCGTTGCGCTCGAAGACATGGAGGTTTGTTTCATCCCAAAAAGCGAAATCCTCGGATTTTTCAATGACAACAACCGGTTTTCGATGAACGTGATGAAAACCATCTGCGGCGATCTCAAGGAAGCCGACGACATCATGGTTAACATGGCGCAAAAAACGGTCAAGGAACGCTTGGCGCAGACATTGATTTATCTGGAAGATAATTTCGGGTTAAACCCTGACAAATCCTTAAAGCTGCAGCTGTCTCGTGACGAAATTGCGAGCATGATCGGTACCGCTACTGAAAGCTGCATCCGTTTGCTGTCTGAATTCAACAAACTGGGATTGATCGAGCTTACGGGCAAAAAAATCACCATCACCGACAAGCACAAGCTGGCACGCATGTGCGAATAAAATTTCCCGTTACCGAATTGTAAACCTGACAATTGTCATAGTTTAGGCGATTACACCACTCTAATTTCGTGTTTCAAATGATAAACTTTTGAACCATGAAAAAAATACTTTTTCCAACCGATTTTTCCAAAACGTCACTCAATGCGTTTGCGTATGCCTTGCATCTGGCCAAAAAAATGCAGGCCGAAATCATTACGCTGCACGTCTATCCGTTGATTGCCGGAACCTACGGCGATTATTATGACTTCCTGTACGAGAATTATGACATTGCCGAATTGGGCCAATTCGAAAACTTCAAGAGCGAAGTGCCCAAGCTGCGCATGCTTGCCGAAAAAGAACACTGTTCAGGCGTCAAGGTAAGCCACATTTTACAGAGCGGCGAAGTCGTTGCTGACATTCTTGCAACCGCCGAAAAAGAACGGGTCGATTTTATCGTCATGGGCACCACCGGCGCAACTGGCTTAAAGGAGGTTTTTCTTGGAAGCGTTGCCGAGAAAGTCATCAACCACGCCAAAGTCGTTGTATTGGCTGTTCCAGAAGGCGCAATTTATAAAAACATCAAAAACGTCTTATTCTTGGCAGAGCTCAACAAGCTGCAAATTGACGAACTAAAAAAGGTGGCCCGGATTGCCGCTGCTTTCGGCGCCCATACCGATGTGCTTCAGATCAAAAGCCATCACCATTCATGCGATGTCGAAATTCTTGAAACCTGGAAAAAACAATTCCTGCAATCCGATGTCTATTTCTATATCCTCACCAGCAATGCGATTGAAGATACGGTTGTCGATTTTATGGAACTCAACAAGAGTGATGTCGTCGCGATGCCCGTTCATGAAAAGAATATCATCGAAAAAATATTCCTTTTCAGCTTGTCCAGACAAATGGCCTTTCATTCCCGCGTGCCTCTTCTTGCCGTACACGTAAAATAGAACACAAATGACCGAACATCTGATTGTTTTCGTTTTGTTGGCTCTGGCTTCTGAAATCCTTGGGACGGTCGGTGGTTTCGGTTCGTCGCTTTTTTTTGTGCCGATTGCGGGTTACTTTATGGATTTTCACTCGGTATTGGCATTGACTGCTTTATTCCATCTGACCAGCAACGTCGTCAAGATTGTGATGTTTCGGAAAGGATTTGATAAAAAATTGGTGGTTCAGGTAGGTATTCCAGCCCTAATATTTGTGATTTTGGGTGCCTATCTTACCAAATTTATGGATACTGCTGTACTTGAAGTCGCGCTGGCCGTGTTCCTGATTGCGCTTAGCCTATTGTTTCTCATTTTTAAAAACCTTCAGGTAAAGCCAAGTACTTCGAACGCGTTAGGAGGCGGTGCTGTTTCTGGTTTCCTCGCGGGACTGCTTGGTACGGGAGGTGCGATTCGCGGCATGACGCTCGCGGCTTACAATCTTGACAAGACCACATTTATCGCCACATCTGCGGTCATCGATCTGGGCATCGATTCGGGAAGAAGCGTTTCGTATTTTTTTAATGGTTATGTCGACCACGAAGTTTTGTCGATGATCCCGATTTTGATGGTGGTGAGCCTTGTCGGGACATTTATTGGAAAAAAGATTTTGGATTGTGTTTCTGAGCGGCAGTTCAAGAGCCTTGTGCTGGGATTGGTTTTCATTACCGGCGTGGTTACTTTATGGAACGTTTTGGCAGATTTATATCCTATTGAAAGGACTGCTTAATTTATCGCATTGCATCCAATTTTACGAAAAACTTGAAATAAATGCAAGTTGCTGCCGTCCAAAATTTAGAATCGTTCTTGCTTCATTTCTAGTGTGCTATACCTATTTTAAACTTAAATTTATCTCTAAAATTAATAGCGCATAATTATGGAACTTGATATTAATAAGGCCGACTTGAACAGAAAGCTCGACAATATTGATGCGGAAATAAATGGGTTGAACAACCAAAAGATAAATCTTCTTTTTGAATCCTTAGGACTTACAAAGCGACAAGACGTTCCAAAAGATTATTTGAACTGGGAAACCATTTTAATTGTTGTTCCTAGCAGGCAGATATCACATGAATTGAAACAGTACAAGTTTTCGATAGACCGGATTGCATTTGCGACCAATACCAATGCAAAGCAAATACACCTCTATGATCTGAAAGACTGGAAAAACGCTTTCAGGAACAAGACACAATTACAGATCAGGAATTTATTAAAGACCTCTTTTGGCGGCGTAAGGAAACAGCCAGAAAAAGACAACATCGCAGATAATGATTAAAACGGAAGACCATTACATCAACAGAAGCGGCTGGCTCCGTGCAGCGGTTCTCGGTGCCAATGACGGAATCTTGTCCACCACCAGTCTCGCCATCGGGATTGCGGCAGCCAGCGCAACAAGAGAGCCTATCGTATTGGCTGCGGTCGCCGGATTGGTGGCGGGAGCGTTGTCTATGGCAACGGGCGAATATGTTTCGGTAAGTTCACAATCAGATGTCGAGATCTCCGATCTAAAACGCGAAAAAGTAGAATTGGCGACAATGCCCGATGCGGAACTCGAAGAGCTAACGGGGATTTATATATCGCGGGGCCTGACACGAGAACTTGCCCGAGAAGTGGCGCTGCAGTTGACCGCACATAATGCTTTGGAAGCGCACGCGCGGGACGAATTGGGCATATCCGAAATTACACAGGCAAAACCTTTACAGGCGGCATTTGCTTCGGCCGCTGCGTTTATTGTCGGAGGACTTTTGCCGTTACTGGTTTCGATATTTGCGCCAATTGAACAAATGGTATTCTATCAATATGGCTTTTCAATAGTTTTTCTCGCCTTTTCCGGGGCGATGGCAGCATCAGCGGGCGGTTCCAATACTATGAAAGCAGTGATGCGCATCTGCGTTTGGGGTTCTTTTGCAATGGGAATGTCGGCGTTGGTGGGCCATCTCTTTGGCGTAAAGGGCATTTAGCTTAAGCAAATCTTAAGAAATTGCACTAATAAATTTTAACAACATCCGTTAAGTCTGGTATACGAACATTAAAACCATCTGATGAAACTATTTGCCTTACTGTTTGTTTTTATCCTCCCGATACAATGGGAGCCCAAAATCGAGAATGCCAAGAAAACTGCCAAGGAAAAACACGAACTGATCCTGCTCAATTTTTCTGGATCCGATTGGTGTGGCCCGTGCATCCTGATGCGCAGGGAATATCTGGAAAGTGACATCTTCACCACCATGGCAAAAGATAACTTGGTTTTGGTCAATGCCGATTTCCCCAGAAAAAAGAAGAACATTCCAAGTGCCGAAACCGTCACGCAAAACGAGGCGCTTGCCGAAAAATACAACAAGGAAGGCAATTTCCCGCTGACGCTGTTGCTCGATGCCGATGGCAAGATCATCAAGTCCTGGCGCGGCAAACCCGAATCAAGCGTACAGGATTGGGCTGCCGAAATCAAAAGTATCTGTTTAGCCCATAAATAATGTACCGATGGAGTCATTTTCGCAATCGTTGAAGCTGATGGGAAACAATTTCACCATCACCGTTGTAGCCGATGACGCAACCTGCGCGACAGGAAATATCGAATGCGCCATTGCCGAAATCAGGCGCATCGAACAATTGTTCACCACGTTCAAGCCCGACAGCCAAACCAACCTGATCAACGAGAACGCGGGAGTTGAACCGGTAATGGTAGATACAGAAGTATTTGACCTGATCGAAAGAAGCATTGCCATTTCAAAAATCACGCAGGGCGCATTTGACATCACCTACGGAAGCATAGACAAAACATTGTGGAACTTCGACAAAACCATGACGAGACTCCCGGATCCCGAAACTGCAAAAAGGATGGTGCACCTGATCGATTACAGAAATATCATCCTGGATAAAGAAAACACCACCGTCTTTTTAAAGGAAAAAGGCATGCGGATCGGATTCGGCGGAATTGGAAAAGGCTATGCGGCTGAAATGGCGAAAAAGATGCTGCTCAAAAATGGAATTGCAAGCGGAATCATCAATGCCAGCGGCGATTTATCGGCTTGGGGCTTACAGCCAAACGGCAAACAATGGACCATCGGCATTGCGAATCCCGATTCTCCGCAGGCTGCATTCTCGTATCTCGAAATTTCCAACAAGGCAGTGGCTACTTCGGGCAATTATGAAAAATACATCAAAATAGGCGGCAAGAAATATTCGCACACCATCGACCCCAAAACGGGACTGCCCATTGCGGGAATCAAAAGCGTCACCATCATCAGTGAGAATGCAGAATTTGCAGACGCGATGGCGACTCCAATAGCGGTTATGGGAATCCGTGCCGGACTATTCTTGGTCGATCAAATCCCCGATCTGCACTGCATCATCATAGACGACGATAACAACATTTACACATCCAAACACATCAACCTAAAATGAAAAGGCCAAACATTCAACTTCTGATTTGCATTTTGTCTATATTGGCATCCTGCACGCCTGTCAAGGAATACCAGAAAGGAAAGCTCAACGATTCCGAAATGGTATTGTCCAACCGAAAAATCCAAAAAACAGAGAACAGCTTCCAAACCTACCGCGAAGGCGCTTCGGGTGCCAATGGCGGAAAAACCGGCGGCGGTTGCGGCTGTAATTAAACCCTAACAAACAGATGAAAAGAATCATAATCACAGGATTTGCACTGTTGGGCATTTTGCGGCTGTCGGCCCAATCGACGTCGACAGATTCCACTGCCTACAAAAGCACCAAGCTCAAAATAGACGAAATCAATCTGGTTTCGAGTTATTACAAACAAGACGGGAACAATTCGGCGGTAACCGGCGGTATCGGCTCGGAGGAACTGACCGATATTTCGAACACCATCGATGTCAAGCTGCTCAAATACGGCAAGACCGGAATCAAGCACGGCGTTGACATAGAAGTCGGAATCGACCATTACACTTCTGCATCGTCGGATATGATCGACCTTCAGGCGAATTCATCTGCGTCATCCGCAGACAACCGCTTCTTTCCTTCAATCACTTACAGCAGGGAGAATGAAGAGAAAGGAAATACGCTGGGCATCGGGTTGTCTTCCTCGACCGAATTCGATTACCAGTCGTTTGGCGGAAACATCAGCTATTCCAAGAAAACCAAGAATAAGAATGGCGAATTCACCGCCAAATTCCAGGCTTATCTCGACCAGGTCAAAATGATCCTGCCGACCGAACTGCGTACGCCAACATCGCCTACCGGAACAGAGGCCAGGAATACCTTTGCCGGAACATTGAGCTACTCCCAGATCATCAACCAGAATTTGCAGATCATGCTCCTGGCAGATGTGATCACGCAGCAAGGGTATTTGAGTTTGCCGTTCCACCGCGTGTATTTCAACGACGGCACGGTGCATCAGGAAAATTTGCCCGACAGCCGGCTCAAGATTCCGTTGGCGGTGCGCGCGAGCTACTTTCTGGGCGACAATGTAATTATCCGCGCCTATTACCGCTATTATTCCGACGATTGGAAACTGACCGCGCATACCGCAGATATTGAAGTGCCCGTGAAACTGTCGCCGTTCTTTTCGGTCAGCCCGTTCTATCGTTACTATACGCAAAGCGCCGTGAAATATTTCAGGGGTTATGGCGCGCACGACGGCTCGGAGGAATTTTATACGAGCAATTACGACTTGTCGCGTTTCAACAGCAGTTTTTTGGGCATGGGCCTGAAGTATACGCCGCTCAAGGGTGTGTTCGGCATCAGCCATTTCCATACGGTTGAATTAAGGTATGGACATTATTCGAAGACGACGCAAATGACCGCGGATATCATCAGCATCAACCTGAAATACAAATAGGATGACCGAAGCACATTATTACAATGCAGACGTCACCTCGAGTGCCGACCGCAAAGGCATCATGTGTTCACCGGAATGGATCCACGAAAACGGAAGCTGCATTGAAGTGGCAACGCCTCCGGAACTTCCAAAAGGGATTTCTGAAATTTGGTCGCCCGAGCATTATTTGGGAAGACTGAAACAATAATCCATGCCTGCAAAACCCCAAAAACAAACCCTCTATAAACGCAACATTTATAAAGGGTTTTTAATTTAAACTGCAGAGAGGATGGGATTACCTGCGGTGTTCCCTTGAGGGGGATTGTCCTGTAAAATGCGCCGTTTGGCAACGGCTCCATTTTTTTATTGTTTCGCCATTAGGAAAAACCTATCGGTCTTTCCACTGTCGCCCCAATAAAAAAATGCGTTTCTTGCGGAAACGCATTTTACAGCAGAGAGGATGGGATTCGAACCCACGATGCCCTTGTGGAGCATACACACTTTCCAGGCGTGCGCCTTCGACCACTCGGCCACCTCTCTATTGAGGCTGCAAATAACTTAAAAAAATGTCAGTTGGAGAAATTTTTTGAAAGCTAAATTTCGAACACGGTATAATAAAAGAAGCCCCATGCGGAGCTTCTTAACTTAACCAGCCTATTCTGCTATTTCGTCGGGCTTCCGCTTCCAGGGGAATTTTCAATCGTTCCCGTCGGCGCGGTATTGCTCGTGCTGGAAGTGGTTGATCCGCTTCTCATGTCTTTGCTTGCCCGGGCTCCGTCCGTTTTCTGGGTTGTGGAAGTAGAAGTCGTGGTGGTACTTTTCATCGCCTTGCCTTTTTTCGAATCTTGAAGGGCTGGCGTTGGGGTCACATCCTGATCGGAAGTTTGCTTTACGGTTTGGTCTGTCTTTTCCGTTTTGGTTGTTTTCGTTTCGGTCTTTCTTTCGGTCTGCGCCGATACTGTTCCAACGGAAAACAGTAAAACGGCAATAGCAATGATGTTTTTCATAATGTAATTTTTAAGATTATTCCAACGATGGGTCGGTAATACAAATTTTAAGAATCTGCATTTGAATGGGTTACAGACTTTGAATCGGTTGTATCAGGATTTCCACAAACGGAAAAATCAAATTGCATAAGATTGCTGCTTAATGATGTAACCTTTTGGTGGTTGAATATCAGAACTTCCATCACAATTAATTTAAACACATTTTATTATGAAAGCAGCAGTTATACATGCGCCGGGAAAAATCACGTACGACACCGTAGATGATCCCAAACTCGAGGCCAACGACGACATCATTTTGAAAGTCACCTCTACGGCCATTTGCGGTTCCGACCTTCACATTTTTTCAGGCGGTTTTCCACAGCCACGCCCTATGGTTTTGGGACACGAATTCATGGGCATCATTGAAGAGGTGGGAAGTGGCGTAACCCATCTAAAACGCGGCGACCGCGTGGTTGTCCCGTTTCCGATTGCTTGCGGCGGATGCTTTTTTTGCGACCATGACTTGCCCGGGCATTGTGAAAACAGCAACCCCGAACACTACGGTCCCGAAGGCGGGCTGATCACCGAAAAAGGCGGGGCATTGTTTGGCTACACTGACCTTTACGGAGGTTACGATGGCGGCCAATCCCAATACGTCCGTGTGCCGTATGCCAATTTTGGCCCGAGGATCGTTCCAGACAACCTGACCGATGAGCAAGTCTTGTTCCTGACCGATATTTTCCCGACCGGTTATACCGGTATCGATTGGGGCGGCGTTCAAGGTGGCGAGACGGTTGCCATTTTCGGATCGGGGCCGGTCGGGCTCATGGCTGCAAAAAGCGCCTGGCTCCGTGGGGCAAAGCGCGTAATCGTTATCGATACGCTGCAATACCGTCTCGACAAGGCCCAGGCCACCGCACATTGCGATACGATCCTGTGGAATGATGGCGCAAAAGAAGTGGTGGAACAAATCCGCGCGTTGACCGATGGCAGAGGTGCCGACGTGTGTGTGGATGCCGTAGGATTTGAACCCGCAAGGAGTTTTCTGGACCGCGCAAAATCGGTTCTCAACCTGGAGAAAGGCTCGGTAAAAGTGCTTGAAGCTTGCATGAGCGGCGTGAGAAGGGGCGGGGTCGTATCGGTTTTGGGCGTTTACCCGACTACTTATGATAATTTTCCCGTGGGACAATTTTTTGACAAAGGCATTATTTTGAAAGGCGGACAGGCACCCGCGCACAAACACATCGACAAGCTTTTGGAATATGTGGTGAACGACCGCGTGAAACTGGACGACATCATCACACACAGGATGCCGCTTTCTGAAATTTCCAAGGCATACGACATTTTCGATAAGAAAGAAGACGGATGCGTAAAAGTGGTGCTCGACCCGTGGAAATGAACGTGATGGTTGATTGTAATGAAAAAGCCCCTTTGTTTCCGAAGGGGCTTTTTCATGAAAGAAGATGACGCTAATTGTCTACCATTAATTTCTTGACGCTTTTTTGGCTTCCCGAATAAACCGCAAGCAGATAAACGCCTTTCGAAAGGCTTTCGACCGCAATTTGATCCGAATGGCTCGCAGAAGCAACCAATGCGCCGATCATATTGTAAATCTCGATCTTGTCGATGGTGCTTTGCGAATGGATGCGAACGATGTCTTTGGCTGGATTTTGAAACGTAAATTCCGACAATTCAGGTGTATTTGCTACACCCAATTGGCAATCGTTGCCTACGATGTAAGGAAAATATTTGGTCACCGCCAAACCGTTGGCAAAAGCAAACTTGACTGCATAATTGATGGTCATGCCGATCGTTTGGTTGGTGATGGTCTTGGTGAAAATATTCCCTGCAACATTGGTCATGGGCGTTTCGCTGAACGGATCTTGGTTCCACAGCAGTGCGACGACGCCTACATGGTCGGTGTCCAGCATTTCGAAAGTGATCGTCACATCGCTGCCGTTGGTTTCAAAAGCGTAATTGTAGCCGACGGAAAACGCGCCTTGCTGTGCCTCGGTGTCCGTGCCCGAACAGCTCAAATCGGGGGCAGTCGTCGCGGTCAGGATGATCGGATTGTTTGCCGCCGGATTTCCGGCCAAATCGGTAGCCGTGACCGTAAACGTATAAGTGGTATTCGGAACCAGATTGTGAACGCCGACGGCCTGATTGCCGAACGGTCGGTTATACGAAAGGTTCGTCGCGTCGTAACTGACATTGTAGACCAGGTTTCCGGAGTTGTCGTCGCCGTGTACCAGCAATTCGACCGAGTTGCTCGTCACTTGCCCGACTACGGCTGTGAAATTGCTTGGCGCCGCCGTATCGACCGTCGTGTTTTGGTACACCCTTACGTAGTCGATCAGCATCGAGGCCTGGGTGAAATTGGCCGGGATGTTGCCCGCAATTCCGCCCATGGCAATATTGAGCAACAGGTATTGCTCGTTGTCAAATGGCCACGTATTGGCATTTTTTACCGCCGGATTGTAGGTGTAATAAGCGACATTGTCGAGCAGGAATGTGATTTGGTTTGGCGACCAATTCATCGAATACACATGGTAATTGTTTTGCAGATCCGATGCCAAGGTGCCGCCGTGGTTGCCCCCACCGCCGAACCCGGACGGCGTGTGCAACGTGCTCTGTACATAATTGATCGATTGCGACGGAAAAATCCCATGTTCCATAATGTCGATTTCGCCGCACGCCGGCCAATTCACCGTGCCGTATTGCGCATCAAAATAACCGCCGTCTTCGTTGACGTTTTTGCCCAGCATCCAGATGGCGGGCCATGTTCCGGTACCGACGGGCAGTTTGGCGCGCACATCGACGCGTCCGTATTTGAAGGCAAATTTGGCGTTCAGCCGTGCCGAAGTGTATTCTTTGGTCACACCCTGATTCGTATAATTTCCTTTTTTGGCCACGATGTTGAGCATGCCGGCATCCACGAATGAATTCGAGGCCAGGTTGGTGTAATGCTGCACTTCGCCGTTGAACCAGCCGCCGTCTGTAGGGAGTTGGGTTTGGTGGTGCCAATTGGTCGCGTTTACCGGCCCGTTGGCATCAAACTCGTCAGACCAGACCAGGTCGCTGTAGATCACATCCACTTGCGAAAAGCAGTACGGTGCGAGCAGCAATAAGAGCATCAAAAAGGGAATGCGTGTGTTTTTTTTCATATTTAATCGGTGCCGCCACCTACATTATCGGTCAGTTCAAATGCACTTTTTACCCGGATGTCTTCCGATGACGAGCCGATCATCACGTCGAATTCGCCGGCTTCCGATTTCAATTCCAGATCATTGTGGTAAAACGCCAGTTTTTCATTGTCGATCGTAAACGTAATCGTCTTGCTTTCGCCGGCCTCGAGTTTTATTTTCTGGAAATCCTTGAGTTCTTTTACGGGCCGGACAATCGTAGCGAATTTGTCTTTGAGGTACAACTGTACGACTTCTTCGCCCGAGACTTTTCCACTGTTCTTCACCGTCACCGAAACCTCGAGCGCTTCGTTTTTCTTGAGCGTAGTTTTCGACAATTTCAAATCGGAATACGCAAAAGTGGTATAGCTGAGTCCGTATCCGAAAGCAAATTTGGGCGTATTTTTCAAATCGATGTATGCCGAAACGTAAATCTTATCGTCCTCATTCTTGGCCGGTCTTCCCGTGCTCAGGTAATTGTAGTAAATCGGCACCTGTCCTTCGGTTCTTGGGAACGTCATCGGCAGTTTGCCCGACGGATTGTAATCGCCGAAAAGTACGTCGGCAATTGCGTTTCCGGCCTCAGAACCCAACCACCACGTGTAAACGATCGTCGGCATGTTGTCGGCCGTCCAGTTGAAAACAAGCGGCCGTCCGGCATTGATCAGGACAACGATCGGCTTGCCCGTTTTTTGGAGTTCCTTGATCAGTTCTTCCTGTACGCCCGGCAAATTGATCGTGCTTCTGCTTTTGGCCTCGCCGCTCATGTTGGGCGCTTCGCCAACGCTCATCACGATGACGTCCGATTGATTGGCCGCATCGATCGCTTCCTGGAAACCGGCTTTGCTCGTGTCGTTGATGCCGCAGCCTTTGGCGTACAGCAACTTGGTGTTTTTACCGACCTTCTTCTGCAAGCCTTCCCATTGCGAGACGATGTAGGTCGAATCGACGTCCTTGAGGTCGACGGCCCAAAATCCGTGGTTGGCCCTTTTGAGCTTGACCATCGGGCCGATGAACGCAATTGTCTTGGCGTCTTTGGAAAGCGGCAATGTATTTTTTTCGTTTTTGAGCAAGACGATACTTTTGGCGGCGATTTCACGTGCAGCCTTCGTGTTTTCAGGATTGTTGAGTTCCTTTTGCTGGCGTTTGGCATCGCAGAAACGGTACGGATTGTCGAACAATCCCAGTTCGAATTTCTTGTGCAAAACCCTTCTCACGGCATCGTCGACCAATGATTCGGCCACTTTGCCTTCGCGGACGAGTTGCGCGAGACTGTTGCGGTAGGAATTGCTTTCCATGTCCATGTCGCTTCCGGCGGTGATGGCCGCATAAGCCGCCTCTTTCTGGTCTTTGCTGTAGCCGTGGTTGACCATTTCGCCGATCGAACCCCAATCGGAAACTACAAATCCGCCGAAATTCCATTTTCCTTTCAGGATGTCGCGCTGGATGTGCTTGTTGCCCGTTGCAGGAACGCCGTTGATGTCGTTGAACGAATTCATGAATGTCGCCGCTCCGGCATCGAGTGCCGCTTTGAACGGTGGCAGATAGGTTTCCCACAACGTCCTTTCGCTGATGTCGACCGAATTGTAATCGCGTCCGCCGATCGCTGCGCCGTAGGCCGCAAAGTGTTTGACGCACGCCATAACCGAATTGAGATCGCCCAGTTTGTTGCCCTGGAAACCTTTGACGCGCGCATAAGCGATTTTGGAACCCAGGTAGGTGTCTTCGCCCGCGCCTTCCATAACCCGTCCCCAACGCGGGTCGCGCGAAATGTCGACCATGGGCGCGAATGTCCAGTGGATGCCGCTTGCCGAGGCTTCACGCGCAGCGACACGCGCCGCCAGTTCGATGGCGGGCAAATCCCAACTGGCCGCTTCTGCAAGCGGAATCGGGAAAGTGGTTTTGTATCCGTGCACGACGTCCAAGCCAAAAAGCAACGGAATTTTGAGTCGCGACTGCATCGCCAATTCCTGGTACTGGCGCGTGTATTCGGAGCCCAGAATATTGAGCATCGAGCCTATTTTTCCCGATTTGATTTCTTCCTTTTTATTGGGATTGATCGTGAGCGGGCCGGTGACGGTATTGTCGCCCGAATATTGGTTGAGCTGGCCGATTTTTTCATCCAGCGTCATTTTGGCCAACAACTCGTTTACGCTTTGGTCAATGCTTTTTTGCTGCGAAATTCCTGAAAAAGAAACCAATAGCAGCAGCAGGGATAGATGTGTTTTCATGTGGTTAATAATGTTTGCTTTTAGCGGTCACATGTAATCTTCGATGATTGAAATAAGCACATACTTATTGGTGTTTATTACAATCATCTTGATTTCATTTGCATTTGATTTATGACAGACCCAAACACATCAGTATTCCGGCACTTCATTTTTAAAAGTTTATTGATAGACTCTTACGTAATCTACAATCATTTTTTGCGGGAAAGGCGTTTGTGCGGTTGGGAATCCGACGTAATTTCCGCCAACGGCGATGTTCAAAATCAGGTAGAAATTGTGGTCGTAAACCCATTCGCCCGGAACCTCGTTCTTTTTGATGCGGTTGTACAGGTAACCGTCGCAATAGAAATCGATCTGGTCTTCGGTCCATTCGACCGCAAAAATATGATAGTCCAGATCGAAGCGGCTGTTCTTCAAAGCATACGACGCCGATAGGGCGCCACCAGCTGAATAACCCGGTCCGTGGATCGTGCCGGCAATTGCATTTGGCGCCTGTCCTTTCAACTCCATGATGTCGATTTCACCACATTTTGGCCAGCTCACTTCGTCATTGTTGGCGCCGAGCATCCAGAATGCAGGCCAAATTCCGGGCCCGTACGGTGTTTTGAGACGCGCTTCGAATCGGCCGTAAGCCTGCGAGAATTTGCCTTTCGTATTGACCCTTGCCGATGAATAGGCGTTGCCGTTTTGGATGGCGGTAATGACGAGATTGCCGTTTCCGTCCAAAGAAACATTTTCGGTATTGCTGGTGTAATTTTCGAGTTCGGCATTTCCCCAGCCATTGTTGTTGCCGAGGTCGTAGCCCCATTTGGAATCGTCGGGCAATGTTCCTGACGCGCCATCAAATTCGTCGCTCCAAACCAGTTGCCAGTTGCGGCTGTCAATGTCTTGTTTACTCTCTTCATCACACCCGGACAGCGAGATTGAAATAACAGCCAGGAAAGCCATTGCCAAACCTTTGTGAGGGATATTGTTTTTTGAAAAATATTGCATTTTGTATCTTTTTAAATTTTTAAGATTCTTCTAATAAAACTACCTCAGGGCAACGCCACCGAGGTAGTCATGGGGTTTTGTCGAAGCAGAAATTAGTTATGGAACAGGATATTGTCTAAATAAATATCGCCGTTTCCGTCAAATTTTAACTGGATCACATCGTTGAGGTTTACCGGTGCAAAGGAAGTCAATGGAATATCGATGCCGTTCCATCCGGCAGAGGTAGGAACCGTCAGCGCAATCAGTTTTTCAACAGGTCCGGGGCTGATCAGGTAAACATTCAGCGCGGTGGAATTGGCCGAATAATAATCGAGGTGCAAAAAGTTTCTTCCAGACACATTCGTGCTGCTTCCCAATTGCAATCCCTGATAGTTCAAACCGGCATATTTCAACGTATTGTTTCCGGCGATCGCCACCTGGGTAGCGTCGGTAATTTGTCCCCAGGCCGGATCCAAATCAGAACCGGGAATGTTGGTATACGCATCGCTGAAAACCGAAGTCACATCAGCCGCAGGATACACAGGAGTTGGTGCAGCGGTGGCAGGAACAGCAGGAATAGGAGGAATTACGCTTCCGTCATTGTAGAAATAGATATTGTCTGCATAGAAATTAGTGATGTTTGCGCCTTCAAAAACAATCTGTCCAAGATGTGCCCTGCTGACCAGATTAAAACCCGTTATCGGGTTGAACGGGATGTCCAAGCTGATCCATTGTTGTGAAAGCAACGTGGGAGCGGTAAAAGTAACCGTAGCGCTCGTATCGTTTCCGCCGCCGAAAGCGCCGTCTGCGCCGAAATCATTCAACGTAACCTTGAAATTGGCTCCCGCAGGAATGGCATTCGGGACGAACAAGTCGATGTGCAGGTGCGACATTCCCGAAGCGTCTACTGTAGGGGCAGAAAATTCGATTCCGACGAAATTGAAGTTCGTATAATTGAGTACATTATCGGTGCCTACCGTAAAATCAGCCGATTGCGTCGTCTGGTAAGGTGCCCAATACCCATTGTAATAATTCACCGGTACATTCGGATATTTCTCGGTGTAAATAGAAATGACATCCGCCGCATCCGGTCCTGGTAAAGGCGCGTGTATGTATTCCCCAGATGAGTTGATCGTCAAGGAGCCCAATGCTTCTACACCGCCAAGCGTTGCTGTAATGGTGGTGGTTCCGGGACCGTTTGTAGTTACGATTCCAAGTTCATCCACACTGGCTACCGCCGGGTTTAAAGACGTAAAGGTGAAGTAAGCAGGCGTCACATTGACCAATTGGTTGATGCCGTTTGGCATGTTGAAAGACGCCACCAATCCGTCGACGGTGCTTTTCACATCCTTGAAGGTTATTTGCGTAATGTCTTGGCCGTTCAAGATTTGCGGCTGTTGCGGATTGATGGTTCCGAGTTTTTCAAACCGGACTTCGTCAATATAAAAAGTATAGCCTTCGCCATCTTCAGGTCCTTCAGAAATAAAGAACATTCCTTTTTCCTGCGTGAGTTTGGCCGCATCCGGAATCGGAATGATGTACTTTTTCCATGCGGTGCTGATTTGCAGGCCCGAAATCGAAGCCTGGTATTTGTTGGCCCCGAAATCATTTCCGAAACCGACCACATCGATCGTAGCGGAAACATCGCTTTTTGCCCAGAAGGTCAACGCATCATATCCGGTCAAGTCCCTTCCTACGCTCAGGTAGAAAGAACCTCCGGCATACGCGCCTGCAGCATCACCGGCATTCGGGACGTCGAAACGCATCGAAGCCGCAGAGTTGCCGAATGTCTCCTCAGTATCCACCTGAAATGCTTCGGCAACAGAGCCGCCATAGGCAGAATAAATCAAACCGGGCGTAAACGTATCGATGAAAACCTCAGGGTTTTTAGAAAAGGCCGCTTCTTGAAAATCGTTCTCGTCGTTCTCACAGCTCAATGCGGCAAACGCAACCATCCCCAAGGACAGCAGCTTCGCCAGATTAGTTTTAAAATGTATTTTCATAGTATTTTTTTTTAATTACCGATGTTTATGTGAATGTATGTTCTGATTTCCCACTCGTTTCCGTCAGGGAAACCAATGGCCGTACCGGCCGGAACCACCGCACCCGATGGATCCAGGACTTGGTATCTGTCCGAATATTGGTCGAGCGAGCGCCATGTACCGCGGATTCCGATCCGTGTTCCCGGTAGGATGAACCAATCCGGTTTGCCGATTTCGGTAGAAAGGTCGGCCATCAACTGCAACGGGAATGTCGCGTTGTAATCGCGGTGGTAATCGTATGGTCCCCAGTCGTTGATCTTGACGAACGACGCCAATTTGATCTTGTTGTAAATCATGCGCAAATCCATGCCATAACGGTGGATGGTCCTGGCGTCGCTGCCGTTGGCTTGGGCGTCGCCCATGTAGACATTGGCAATAAAGCCGAGGTTTTTGTTCCATTTGGATACCAATCTACCATTGACTTCATACAGATCTTTGGCTGGTGCCGCACCATCGAAAGCGAATGTGGTTCTTCCGTTGGCCAAGATTCCGATCGCCGCGTCCTGTGTGGTAGGCAAGTGGCGGAATACGACTCCTGCGCTTACTGAAAATTTAGAATCTTCTGTCCTGTCGTTGTCCCAATCATACATCCAGGTTCCTGGAGTCGGGTCGTAGGTCAGCAAAAGTTCTCCTGCAACCTGTTCCCTGTTTGCTCTTACGACAAATGGATCGTCAAGGATGTTCCTTGGACGTCCCGGTGCTGGCGCATTGGTGTCAATCGGTCCTTCGAGCGGTTTTTGCCACAAGAAGTTGGGCGCGATCTGCAATTTGCCGACCGAATAGGTCAATCCGCTCAGGAAGTTGTATTGGTTGCCGCTGCCGCTGTCTTTCAATCGCCATCCGGCGAAAGTCTGTGTGTAGTCGGCGCCACCGTTGGCGACCAATCCCATTGCGGCGGCCTGTCCGTACCAGTTGAATTTTCCGCCGGTCCACGTCAGTTTCACTTTACCACCCCAATTGTCCTTGCTTTCGATTTCATTCTGGAAAATCTGGTCATTGCGTTCTACCTGGTATACTCTTCCGTTCAACGGCTCACCAGCCCAGATTCCGCCCAGGTTCACGCCGAATTTTCCGAATGATCTGTTGACGGCTACTGTAAAGCGTCTCGTTTTAGGCTGTGGAATCGCAAATGAACTTTCGGTGTTGGTCTGCTGCGACAAATCTTCGTGGAAAATACCCGTCACACCGAATTTGCCGATGTTTTTCGAATATTTGAGCAAGATGGCCGGGTTGGCACCCCACCACAATTGCGGTCCGAATGCGAGTTTGAACCCGTTGAATGTTTTCTTGCCTTCCATTTCGAAACCGAGCGGCGCAATACCGTTGTAGGTATCGATTGCCGGGCCGTAATTCGCCTCTGGATACAATCCGAAGAAATCGCCTTCGTAGCCCCAGTGGTAATGGCCGGTCCTGTAAAATCCGTTGAGGTTGAACAGGTTGTGGTTCCAAGAATAGCTCGCGCTATACACCTGGACCCTGTTGTTCGAATCCAATTGGAAAGCCTGGTTGTTGTTTTCGACCGTAACCGGACGCCCGCGGTTCTCATAAAAGATCTCGTCGATCGGGTTCAGGGCCACATTGCCCAAAATGTTGAAATCGACATTGGCGGTCATGTTCGGTGCCGGATTTCCTTCCACACCGATGTAGAACGACTGCATGTGGTCGAAACCTAATTTATTTGGATATTCGTTGGTACTTGGATTGTCAGCATCGGGCGTCTTGATCAATGTGCCTCCGGTATTGAAGGTCGTGAATTCGGCCCTCAATTTGCTGAAGCGGATTTTTCCGCCTTTCTGGCTTTCCAAAGCGGCTTTGTCGCCGCGCGCCCTCAAGGTCGCATCCATGACCTGGATGTTGTTGAAGTGGGTGTCTACGGTAAACACCGAAGTGCCCGCCGCGTATGGGTTGAGTTTGTGCGCTTCTTTCAAAACATAGTACGCCGAACGCGGGTACAATTCGTAGAAACCCTTAGAATTCGTCGGGCCTTTGGCACAGATCCCGAACCATTCCTCGTTCATGTTGTTTTGGCCTTGCTCGTAATCCCTCATGTAGCCGCCGTTAGACCACGAAGCGTTCGAGTCGTGTATGTCGAGTCCGGAAGTTTGCCCGTATTTCCACCAACCGTCGCTGAACTGGAACGTGAATCCGCCCAAGGCGTTTTGCGCCTTGCCCAAACCTGCGGCATTCTGGTAGATTTCTTTCCATTCGTTCAAAAGATAGTACGATTGGGACGTTTGGTCTTCCTGGTTGGTGATGGCGTTGAACGCATCGGCACCGAACTCGGCGAACAATACCGGCTTGCCGTATTCTTTTTTGACTTTTTCGAACAAATCGCCGAAAGAATTCCCGCGGTATACATTGGTCGCGAAAATGTCGAAATCCTGGCATTCCTTGTTGATGATGTCGAGGAACATCAAATCCCCGTTACAGAATGCGATCGGATGCGCGCCACCGTCGATTTTTTTCATCGAAACGGCTGCCTCATTGAACAATTTGTACATCGCAACCGCTCTTTTGGTCGATTGTCTTTGGTCGACGGGGATGTTTTGCGTTTCGGCACCGTCCCAGAACAAACCGTAGTTGTTTTCGTTTCCTAATAAAAACAGGAGCAAACCTTTGGTGTCTTTGTATTCAGTCGCGAGCTTGTTGGCTTCGCTGAGCAAGAATTCACGCACCTTCGGGTCTGAATATTCGGTGTTGGGAACGTATCCTCCGTTCAGATCTACGCCGTAACGGCCGAAAGAATGGTTGATCATCGTGTAGATCCCGTGGGTTACATACACGTATTCGATCCATTTTTTGGGCATTCCGGAATACACCCTGATGGTGTTGACGCCCATGTTTTTGAGCAATGACATTTCATCGTCGAGGGCTTGTTTGATGAAGTCGTCGGATTGATTCCACAAACTGTACGTGTAATTCGTTCCTACGGGATAGTAATCCCAGTTCATTCCGTTTACAATAAAATCTTTCCCGTTGACGATCAATTTAGAACCATCGCTGCCGTTTGACACCACAACTTTGTTGTCCTGTGCAAAAACAGACGCGGAAAAAATAATAAGGGTTAGTAATAAAATAAGTTTTCTCATTTCAATATTTATTTGGTTTTGGTTTGGTAAAATTAGATTGGCATGAATTCATACAAATCTGGCATAAAAATCAGTTATTAGGTTTGTTTTTTTTGTTTTTGATAAAAAGCACGGTTAAATGTTTATAATTTGTTAAAACTACAGTTTTTATATTTCCACTACCCAATTGGCTGGCTAAAGAAACTATACAAGGCTACTTTTTATAATGATTTCCGCGAGAGCCTTTGTTTGGTACTGTTTCGGCGGTAAAAGCCGGTATAAATCAGCAATCATATTCGCCTTAAAAACACAATCGGTATAGTTAATGTATAGTTAAAACTACGCCTTTTTTGCGAACTATATCGAAAGAATGTACTCCACCACACTGGTTTCATGCGGCAAATCCATTTTTTTACGCAAACGATATCTCTTGACCTCTACACTCCTGACAGAAATATTGAGCAATGGCGCAATTTCCTTCGATGATAAATTCAATCTTAAATAAGCGCACAGCCTTAAATCATTAGGCGTCAATGACGGATGCGACTGCTTGATAACCTTTAAAAAATCATTGTCGGCGCTGTTGAAAGCGTCCTTGAAAATCGTCCACGAATTGTCCTGCGAAATGCTCTCATTGATCGTCTTGATGACCGACTTGATGCTTTTGTCGTCATTGCCCGAATTGGTGCGTTTCAAATCGTCCTTGATCAGCGCAAGCAATTCGTTCTTCTTCATCAGGCTCATCGTCGAAACGGCCAGTTCGCGGTTTTTGCTGTCGACATCGCTCGACAATTGCTCGTTCTTGAGCTTCATGAGCCGCTGCTCGTTTTCGAGTTCCTTGATTTCGAGCAACAGGTTGTTTTCTTCGATGAGCTTTTGTTCCTTTTGGCGGTAATATTTTTTGTAGGCCTTGTGGATGTACAGTGCCAATATTACGCCCAGAATCAAATAAATGACCAGCGCGAAATTGTTGGCATACCAAGGTTTGCTGACCGTAAAGCTGTAAGATGCCATGTTCTTCGGATTCGAATTGGCAATCTTGGCCCTGACCTTGAACGTGTAATCGCCGGGCGGCAGGTTCTTGAAATTCACCGTCGTCTTGGCCGACCAGTTGCTCCAATCTTCCTGCAGGCCCAGCAATTGGTATTGGTATTCGGTATAGATGTATTTGTTGTATTCGGGGACGGTGTAGTTCAAGATGATGTTGTTCTCGTCGTATTTGAATTCGCCGCTGTCCCTGACCGGGCAACTGATCAGTTTTTCGTCGAGTTTGTTGATCGTGATGCTCGTAATGGCGACGCTGTTGCTTTTGAACCGCAGGTCGTTGAGGTTGATCGTGTAATAGCCGTCGGTGGTTCCGATCAGGTAGATCGAGTTCGACAGCCGCGTCACATTTTCATAGCCCAGCATGGAGCCGGTCAGCGACAGCGGAATCGGAATCGTATTTTTCTTGAGTTCGCTTCCGATTTTACTCAACGTGAAATAATGGATGTAATTCTTCGAAAACAACCACAATTTATTCGAGCTGTCGGCGATCAATTTCCCCGAAGTGTATTCGTCCTTTTCAAAAACGGCGCTTAGTTTTTTGTCTTTCTTGAAGGTTTTGCGCGCCTCGTCCAACACATAAATGCCCTCTTTGCTCGCGTAGTAAAGGTTTCCGTTGAATTTGATCAGGCTCGCGTTTTTTCCTTTTTTGGGCGTATTGAGCATCGTCAGCGCCGAACAGGTCGTAAAATTTTCATCGAGATGGAACCTGAAAACGCCTTTGTATTCGTGGCTGATGTACACATCCCTCGAATTCGAGATCTCAAAATGTTTGGCCGAATAATCGAATTTTGAGATCTTGTTGCGGAATTTCCATTGGTTGCCTACTTTCTGCAAAACAGAAATCCCGTAATAATTTCCCTGCAGCAACAAATCTTCGCGCCCCGGGATCTTCACGAATTCCCAAGTTCCCGACGCCGAAAAAATCGGGACCGCCTTGGCGCCTTCCACCATAAAAGTCCCCGAATCGTGTCCGCAAAAAACACTTCCCTGGTATTCGAACAGCGACCAGACCTGGCCTTTGGTGTTTTTCACAAACTGGAACGATTCGTTGGTATGGTACGTTTTCCAGAACAAACCCTGATTGGTGCCGATGTACAATTTCCCGTCGTGCAGCAGCGAAGCATACACGGTTCCGAGAAAACCCGTCTTGTCCGAATAACTCCTGATGGGCGATTGCAGGTTGATGCAGTTGATGCCGTTGTCGAGTCCGATCCACAAATTTTCATCGGCGTCTTCAAAAATCGACAGGATCGTATTGTTGCTCAGTCCTTTGTCCTGCGTGATGTGGTACCGCAGTTTCCCCGTCGCCGAAAGGATGAAAACGCCATTCGAAACGGTACCGATCGCAAATCCCTTGTCCGACAATTGCTGGCAACTGTACACGCTGCTGTTGATGATCTGGTCGTCGGCGTCGGAAAAGAAAGGCGCAAAATTGCCGTTGATCAAAGTGAAAAAACCATTGTGCTGCGTTTGCAGCAGCAGTCCGTCATCGGCAGAAAAAATAGCGACGATCTTGTTGTTGACCGCAATGGATTGGTTCGAGACGAGCTTGGCCTTACCGTTCTCGATCTCATACAGTCCTTCGTTCGCGACCTGGTAATAAATCGAATTGTTGGCCTGAAACGATTTCAACACGCCGTTTTTAGGCGCAATGACCGAAAATTTTCCGGTCTTGGTGTCATAGATATGGATCTGGTCGAGCGACTGGAAGATCATCCATTGGTCATACGAGAAAATGTTCCAGAACTGTTCGTCGTCTACGATCCGGTTTTTTATTTTGCGGCTTAGCGAATGGTATTTCAGGTGGCTGTTCGGTTCCCTGGTCCAATAACCGAATTCCATGTAACTTCCAGTGTATACCCTGTCGCCAACGACTTTCACCGAACGGATGATCGTTTCGTTGGGCGAGGGATACAGCGTCCATGCCGAACCGTTGAACTCGAGCAACCCTTCATTGTTCGCGAAAAACATGAACCGCTGCGAATCCTGCGAGATCATCCAGTTTTGGTTTCCGGCGTTGTAGGTGGCCGAATTGTATTTGACGATGGGCGACAACTCCTGTCCGAATAGCCAAACAGGCAAGAGCAGCAACCAAATGAAACCGAACCTGATTTTCATTTTTGCAAATGGGTTTGAATGCAATTCCATGATTGGCGTCCGATGCAAAGCCCGCCAAAATTTTGGCGCATTGGAAGGAAAGAGCTTGAAATCATGTGGTATTTGTTTCGTAGTCTTGAGCGGAATATTTTCACAAATAATGCCCAATGCAGAAGCAAAGGGCAATGTTTGTTTGGGAAATGGTTTGTTTGATTTATCGCAATTGCTGAATTTCGAAAACGGTCTTGCCGCTGTAGCCGTCAATGTCGACGCCGGTCTGGAAATTCTCGGCAAACACTTCGACATAATCGCCGACGGCCAATTGAACCAAACAGCTCACCGAACGCGCCACGCTTCCAAATCCCTGGTGATCAATTGAAGTCATCTGCTGGAAAGTCCCGTTGACCTGTATCCCGATCGAATACAAACTGTTGTTGCTTTGCGTGTTCGTATGGAATGCGGCATCGATTCTGTAAAAACCAGCCTTGGTTGCCGTAAAACGACCGCCGGTAAATTCATTCGACGTGTCAAACGCTTCGCTGTTGAAATTGACCTTTTGCCATCCGGCATTGGTCAGCGTTTGGTTTGCGGATAAATTGGTGCGTACCATCGACAAAGTAGTGGCGGGGTTTTGTACCCAAGAACCGTTTCCGGTGGCATCACTTTGGAGGATGTATCCATTGGTTGCGCCAGCGGTCATCTGAAAATTGGTGGTCTTGGTTTTTCCATTGACGTCCAATTTATTGCCTGCCGAAGGAGCGGCCCCGATACCCACATTGGTCGCATCATCCCTGATCACGCCGTCAACGAGCGTGGTGCCGTTCCACATCGGGACTGCGTTGGCCACCGCCGATGAAACCTGCGGATCGGTTTCGGTTACTGACGCCGCCGTCCAGCTTGTACCGCCAGCCCCGTTGGTCGTCAAAACCTGTCCGTTGGTTCCCCTAACGTTGGGCAATGCATATCCGAAGGTCGTCGTATTGGGATTGCTGATTTGTAAAGTCCCGTTGATGCGGACGATATTGGTGTTGAATTCGCCGTAAATCAAGGCGTTATCGGCATTGGCATTGGAATTCTCAATGTACAATTTGTTCGATCCTGTTTCAGCAGCAGCAGCATTGTAACCCACTGCGACGTTTCCGGTACCGGCATTGGTCGTCAGCGCATTGTAGCCGATGGCGACGTTGTTCGACGTAGCCTGATTGGCCTTCAAAGTATTGGATCCGATGGCGGTATTGAAAGAACCCTGCGAATAAAGTCCGGCCTGAAATCCAAGAAACGCATTGTTCCCTGCGGCAAACGTATTGTATCGTCCGGCTTCAAACCCGACGTAAGTGTTGTTGGCCCCGGTCTGATTTTCAAATCCGGCGGCAGAACCCAACGCGGTATTGTTTGCGCCCGTTTCATTGTTCAACGCAGAAGCGCCAACTGCCGTATTTCCTGTGGCACTCGTATTTCCCTGAAGTGCATTGTAACCAATGGCCGTATTGTTGCTGGCCGAATTGCTGAACAATGCATGCCATCCGATCGCCGTACTATTGGTAAAGGCGGCAGCCGAGCCAAACATGGCTTCGTGACCGATCGCCACATTTGCAGAACCGGTATTTCGGCCCAACGCATAATTTCCGAGTGCGGTATTTTCATTCCCGGTCGAGTTGTTGGCCAAAGCCGAATAACCAACCGAAGTGTTCCTGCTTCCGTTTGAAATCGTAGTCGACGACTGGAAGCCTACAGCGGTATTTTGCGTTCCGATGGTATTGTTGGCCAATGCCTGGAAGCCGATCCCGGTGTTGTTGCTTGCGGTCGTATTTCTGGACAAGGCCTGAAAACCAAAGGCGGTACCATTGTTTCCGAGCGTATTGGCGGCCAATGCCTGAAAGCCGACGGCCGTAGAAGCATTTGCGGTATTGACGGCCAAAGCAGCATTACCGATCCCTGTATTTTGGATGCCCGCCGTATTTGCGGCCAGCGTACCATTTCCAACGGCGACATTGTCGGCACCGGTACTCAGTGCCAAAGCGTTTGTTCCGAAGGCAGCATTGTTTGTGGCAACACCTGCGGTCAGGGCATTTGCGCCCAATGAAGTGCTGGTCGCGCCGATTTTTCCGGCAGCGGCATTGTTTCTTCTGAAAGCCAGATCAACGGCATCTGTTGTTCCCAGGAAATTGGTGGTGCCTGACAATCCCGAATTTCCGGTTACATTCCAGGCGTTGGTGGCTCCTGAGCCTAATTTTTCCCAAACGGTTCCATTGAAGAAATAAAAACCGAGAGCAGTTACATTAATTGTTGTCCCGGTTGCAGTTCCGGTCGAGATATCATTTACATACAACACGGTAGACGTGGGCGTACCGGTCATGGTTTGTGCACGCAGTCTGGAAACTCTTGGAACTAAAAGACCATCGACGGTAGTTCCGGTCAAATTTGCAGCAGTAATGTCAAGCGTTGCGGCAGGTGCTGGTGTTCCAATACCAACCTGGGCCATACTTACTACTGAAAATAGGAAGAACAGTATCGCTAATTTATTTCTTGAGTCTTTCATAGTCTTCTTTAAAAAAATTAAAAACACCTCTCAATTAAGGGAGGTGTTTTTTATTATTAACCCCCCAATTTTATCTTTTGATCACCCGCATCGTTTTCACGAAAGTGTCTTGTGTTACGATTACGTTGTAAACGCCTGTCGGATATTGTGCACCCATTTTGATGCTGTTTACATCGGAAGCGTTGATTTCAGTTGATTCAACCAATCGGCCCATCATGTCATAAACCTTAACCTGGACTTTCTCCTGGCTTGCAGTCGTGAAGTCGATGTTGAACTGTGAAGCATACGGATTCGGGTAAGCCGAAGCTTTGAACTCAGAAGCAGCAGCAGCCGTTTCTGTAGCTGCAGCGATTCCTTTTCCTGTTCCGCCCGGAGCCGTGATTTCGCACGCATCACCGAATGGCGACCAAGTACCGGCGCTCATCACAGCAACCCTGACACCATACAAAGCGCCCGGCGTATATGTAGCGGCAGGAACCATGTTGAAGTTGAACCAGTTCACGCTTCTGTCGATCGTCGACGAGGCATTGTCTGACATCCTGGTGATCTGGAATCGGTATTGCGCAACACCAGCCAAGCTCGATGCGGCAATCGCGGTGGTTTTCAACGCAACAACTCCGCCGCAATTGGTCAATGCCGGTGATGCCGGTGAAGAGACTTCACACGGTGAACCGAATCCACCGAAAGCCCCAGTGGTTTTCACGGCCACTTCGATCCTGTACAGGGTTCCGTAGTTGTAACGCGTCA
>Ga0247807_10000066_pt1 | contig 108793 bp, 107 predicted proteins | sample UWRJL074202C1_FD_179931 | JGI IMG/M metagenome (GOLD analysis project Ga0247807, IMG submission 179931) | Plant litter microbial communities from Arlington Agricultural Research Station in Wisconsin, United States - UWRJ-L074-202C-1 | ecosystem: Environmental > Terrestrial > Plant litter >...
TCGTCATCTGAGATACCTTCTTCTTCAGGAGTAATTTCTGCTACTGCTCCGCCTCCGATACTCTTTAACACTGTTTCTTTTTCAGCATCATTGTACGCATAAAAAATTTCCTTTCCTTTTTTGATTTTATAGAGCGGCGGCTGAGCAACATATACGTACCCTGCATCGATCACTTCACGGAAGTACCGATAAAATAGTGTAAGGATCAATGTTCGGATGTGTCCTCCGTCGGTGTCCGCATCGGTCGCAAGCACGATCTTGTGATAGCGCATTTTTTCAAGATCAAAGGTGTCACCGATAGAAGTACCCATGGCGATCACGAGGTTCTTGATTTCCTGACTACCAAGCATACGATCGAGTCGAGCGCGTTCAACGTTCAAGATCTTACCTCGAAGTGGAAGGATCGCTTGAGTACGACGGTCACGTCCCATCTTTGCCGTACCGCCCGCTGAGTCTCCCTCAACGATAAAGAGCTCGCTCTCTGAAGCATCCTTTGTCTGACAGTCTGCAAGCTTACCAGGAAGTGTCATTCCTTCAAGCGCACCCTTACGCAAGATATTGTCTTTCGCTGCTTTTGCTGCCTTTCGAGCGCGAAGTGCGAGAAGCACTTTCATGATGATAGCCTTTGCCTCGTCAGGATGTTCTTCCAAGAAAGTACTGAATGCTTCACCAAATGCTGTTGCTGTTGCTCCTTGTGCCTCTGTACTTCCGAGCTTTCCTTTTGTCTGACCTTCGAATTGAATTTCAGCAAGCTTCACAGAAACCACCACCGTAAGACCTTCGAGTACGTCGTCCCCTGAAAATGCTCCGTCAGCTTCTTTTACAATGTTGTTCTTCTTGGCGTATGAGTTGAGCAAGCGAGTAAGCGCCATCTTAAATCCGGTGATATGAGTACCACCTTCGAGGTTGTAAATATTGTTCGCAAAAGGAACGATACGAGCCGAGATATCGTCAACGTACTGGAGTGCTACTTCAACACCCACATCGTCTACTTCTTTTTCACAATAGAATACTGTGTCATGAATAGTTTTCTGATGTTGGTTGTAGTGACGAACGAGTGACTGGAGTCCTCCTTCAAAATAAAACGTAGTAGAAGGAGCTTCGATACCAAGAGACTTGAACCAGAAAATACTAGTTGGATCAATCTTCTCTGTCGTCTCGCGTGCATCGATAATTTCAACGCGAAGTTTCTTCACGAGGTATGCCTGCTGACGAAGACGGTCCACGATAGTCTTCCAATCAAATACGGTAGTGTCTTTGAAAATAGTACCGTCTGGTTCAAAAGTAATAATAGTACCGTTGTTCTTGGTAGTACCGATTTTCTTTACTGCAGCCTTCTTTTCACCGCGTGCGTATTCTTGTACATAAATATTACCGTCCTTATGCACTTCGGCACGAGTATAGTCTGAGAGTGCGTTTACCACTGAAGCACCCACACCGTGGAGACCTCCAGAAACCTTGTACCCACTCGCGTCACCTCCGAACTTACCTCCGGCATGAAGTGTAGTCATAACAGTTTCCAGTGCAGAAACTTTTGTTTTCGGATGTATGTCTACTGGAATACCGCGACCGTTGTCTACAACGCGTACACGACCTCCTGGAAGGAGTACTACTTCAATACGATCAGCATGACCTGCCATCGCTTCGTCACGAGAGTTATCGAAAATTTCCCATACGAGATGGTGAAGACCGTCCACTCCAGTAGACCCGATGTACATACCCGGACGACGACGTACAGGCTCTAGTCCTTCAAGAACTGAGATCTGATCCGCACCGTAGCTAGGAGTTTTTTTCTTTTTGTCCGCGTCTGAAGTAGCCATTTAGTGGTGATATTATAGCATTTTTTAGGGATTGCAGCGAGTTGACGAAAGAGTTTTTTAGTCGTTAAAATAAAGAGTTTTTAGTAGTTTATTTTAGGAAACACAACGAACGTTATATGGTCCTGATTTTGCACTACTCCCCACAACACCGGTACTGAGATAAACACGGTAAGCGGTATTAGTCCCGCTAGGAACTGCGGTACCTGACCAGTACAAATCTGCAGTAAAACCCGGTGGTGTAGTGACATGTGTATCATAGAGTGATTTGAGTTGTTCAAACGAAGGCATTTTTTTACCAATACCAGCACAACCAGCAACTGCATTATCCCAGTTTTGAGTACTACCATTATTCACGGTATCCCACGTCACCACCCCGGCTCCATCAACTGACCAGTTCTTATCTTTCGCAGCGTTCGTAGCTGACACTCCCCATCTCGTATACGTATCGCCCGCAGATGTATAGCTGTAACATTTTGGTGCAACAGTCGTAATGTTCTGTATAGTATCCATCATCGGCTGTACGGCAACACACGCACCACTATAGTTTCCTGTCGCATCATAGGAAAGTTCTGCTGCGGCTATCATGTTTCGCAAGTTTGATTTGATACTAGCCTCTTGCCCTTTAGTACGAGCACTATTAAGAGAAGCAATAACGACTGACGCGAGTATACCAATAACTGCAATAACGACGAGGAGTTCGATCAAAGTAAAACCGCGCGAACCGGAATATTTCATAAAGAAATTATATCATGATTTACACACCATAGAGCGCTTTAGCTCGGGCGCAGTATTCGCACTCTCCCCCGTCAAACGGTTTGGCAACACACGGGCGGTTCACCCATTCACCACTTGCCACAGACTCATCATAGTCTTTGATATCACGACGCAAAAGATCAATAGCTTCAGTATCAATATGAATACTGTAGAGTTTGTTTTTGTCGTCCGGCGCCGCTTCTAAAAAGAGTAGCCGTGAAGCCGATACGATCTTCCCCTTCTCTGCTCCTTGGAGTAGATACGAATACATGGCCAGTTGGCGAATATAACTCGAGAGACGTCCTTCATCATCTCGCTTTTCAATAACACCTGTTGTCTTTGTCGATCCAGTTTTGAAATCCGTCACAATGATGGTTCCGTCAGGGAACCGTTCCGTAAGGTCGACCTTGCCATAAAATTGCAGGTGTGGAAATGATGCATCATGATATGAGAGTGACCGCTCTGCACTATGATCTGTCGCGATATCCTTAAGATACATGCCTGCCCATTGTTCTACTACCGGAACCCCAGCAGTTATCATGCGTATGATCATGTGCTCGTCACTCACCCCTTCTTTGTGCAACACTTCTCGAATACGTTCTCCTATTGATTCTTTTTCACAAGGAATAGTTTTTTTCAAGAGACTTTCTATTGCGCCGTGCACTGCACTACCAAACCACAAACTCTCGGTTTTTGTTTCGGGAAGTTTCAAAATATTACGGAAGTACCAGACCCAGGGACATTCAAAAAAGTTGTTGAGCAGAGTCACTGATACTTTGGTCTGTGTGTAGGTATCACGAACAAAGGAAGTAAGTTCTTGTACTGCGGAGGAGTCGAGCGCGGGTGTGTGCTGCACATACACCTCTGCACCTCGAGAAAGGAGTTCTACTTCAGTTTCTGTAGCATTTTTTCGTAAGAAAAATTCTTCCGGAATAGTTGCTACAACAGTTGCCAGCATAAGCTCAGCCCCATTAGTATCCTTTTTTGCATAAGAAATCGTGCAATACTGCTTCGCTCGAGTGATGGCAACATATACTTCACGTCGAGCCACTGCTTCGTCACGTGCTTCAATACGAGCCTCAATAGATTCAGGCAATGCAAAACCTGAACGCTTGCTCGACATCAAGATGTTTTCGTTCATGTGCGCAATCCATACTCGATCGTATTCAAGCCCCTTAGACCCATGGAGCGTAAGTACACTAACCCCTTTTGTTCCATCAAGAACGGCAACTCCAATACTGTGTCCATATCGTTCGAGGCGATCCAGGTATTCGATAAATCCACTCAATGTTGGAGTGGTGTTTTTGTCGATATAAGAAGTTACCAAATGAATCATCGTTCGAACTACCTCCACTCGACGTACGAGTGTCTCATGACTGTCTGCGGTATCAATCAATAATTGATTACCAACAATTTGCACAAGAAGCTCAAGCGGTGTGGTACTAGAAATACTTACCCACGATGCGAGTTGCTTACCCCAGGCACGAATAGGATCCTGTTCATCAAATAATTCTGCCGCACCATTTTCAAGCAACAGTGTTTCTAGTGAAAGATTTCTTGCACCATGTTCGTGTACAAAACGATGTGCAACAAGTGGCGGGATGCGAGCACTTGGATCAAACAATGTTTCCGCGATTGCCTGAGAACTGAACGGATTGCTAACGATCGAAAGAGTTCGTCGCAGCATGGTGGTTTCTGAAAGAGAGAAAAGCGAGACTGTCGTACTTGCTCGCACAGCAATTCCCATTCCTCTCAACACACTCACCGCGTTTCGTACGTGCTTGTTCTTTGGTACCAACAACGCACATTCTTCCAAACTTTCTCCTGATTCAACTACTTGTTTAAAATACAAACCAGCAGCAATAATTTCATCGCGAGAGTAGCTGTATTCCGCCAGTTCTACTGGGTGAGTTTCTTTTCGATTACTCTCTAATAGCTCTGTGGTAAGGCTACTTTTTTGCATAGCATCTGCAAGTGCCAAAATGGTTGCTGTCGAACGATAGTTTTGTACAAGCGTGATCAATGTCGCTTTTCCAAAAGTTGTTTTAAATTGTTCAAAGTACGAAAGCGATGCGCCGCCAAATCCATAGATCAACTGGCGATCATCCCCTACGACAAAAATATTAGGCTGCTCCGTTTCTTTCCATACGGCTTCAAGAAAACTATTTTGCACGCCGGACGAGTCTTGATGTTCATCAACGTGTACATATAATGCATTCTCTCGAATATCTGCACAGACATCTTCAGAGATTTCGACAAGGGTCACCGCGTACTCAAGTACATCGTCATAGTCCATCAGTCCTCGTTCACGCTTCAAGAATTCATAGTGTTCATAAAATGTCACCACCTCCTTGGTGCGTTCCAAACTTTCTATTGCTTTTACTACTTCTTTCTTAAGCTGCCCCTTACTTGGTCCACGCGAAGAAATACTTTCTGGATTTTCTTGTAAAGCTAGAATGTCACGCTCTACCTCTGCGAGAAACGTTTCTGCGGTGAGTCGTTCACGCTTCAGTAATGAAATAAGAGACTTGAGATCAGAAAAATATTTCACACTGTTTCCGCGAGGGCGAAGGTACTGCCAGGTTTGTCTCTCAAGAAGTTCATCGATCAGCACCACAGCACTTTGGTCATCAAGTAATATAGGAGCTTCATCAAAATCAAGCAAGGCAAAATGTTTCTCTACTAAAGAGGCAGCATAACTATGGAATGTGGTCACTCGCACTTCAGTTGCTCTACTTCCAATATATTTCACCAATCGCTCTCGCATGGCGGTCACACCCGCACGAGTGAAGGTCAGACAAAGAATACCGCTCGGTGGTGTGTCAGTGGAGTCCATAATATGAGCGATACGTAAGGCAAGTACTTGAGTCTTTCCTGTTCCGGGACCAGCGACTACCATTACTGGTCCTTCAGTAGTATCCACCGCTCGCTTTTGCTCCGGATTTAATCCTTTATAACTAGCTGCAAATGCTGCCTGCAAATGGTTCATATCGAGATTATACCATGGGTATTGGTGGTATACTGACCGCATGAATTCACGGATTATTTTTATGTTAATAGCAGGTATTGTACTTATAGGGATCTCTTATTTTACAGCCAAGATGTACTCGGTCGGTTTCCGTTTTAACGGGCAGGTTACTCGATTTACCTTCTTATCGTTCATACTTATCCCCTTGATGTTTGTAGGGAGCATGATCATGAGTCGCAGTGCGTCATGGGGCATAGGATCATTTGGCTATACCCTGCTGCAAGTTATTAGCGGATTTGGCTTATATCTTTTCTTTGGAGCGATCATTCTTGCGTTCGTACTTATTTTTGGAAAATTCACCGGCACAACTATTCCTACAATCATACCGTTGGTTATTTTTGGAGTATCCATACTTGTCGGTATCATCGGACTTATCCAAGCGCGAACTATTACCGTGACACCGTATACAGTGACATTAGAAAATGCGCCGGAATCGTGGAACGACAAGACCGCGGTGCTAGTGACGGATACTCACTTTGGTTTAGTAAATGCAAAAAAGTTTTCTGACAAAGTCGTGAATAAAATCCTTTCTATCAATCCAAATTTTGTTCTTCATGCGGGAGACTTTTATGACGGTCCTCATATCGACACACTACCTATTACGGAATCATGGAGCGGATTAACCGCTTCTATTCCTGTATTTTATACACCAGGCAATCATGAAGGCTACGGAACATATGATACTTTTATCAAGTCAGCCCGAGATGCCAACATTACTGTATTGGAAGATAATAAGACTATCTATGACGGCGTACAGATCGCCGGTATTACTTACCGGGACGGCAAAGAAAGCACGGCGGCAACACGCGCAATCGAAGGACTTGCGCTTGATCCTTCAATGCCAAGCATCTTGATCAACCACCCTCCCACATCGCTTCCTACGATCGATAAAGCCGGTATCGACCTGATGGTTTCAGGACATACCCACAACGGACAGTTCTGGCCATTGAACTATGCTACTCGTGCGGTATATGGCATCTATTCATACGGACTTAATGCCTACAAGAGTGCGCAAGTCCTTACCAGTCGCGGCGTCGGAACGTTCGGTCCCCCATTCAGAACATTTAACCAATCTGAACTGGTATTGATCACATTCAAAACAAAGTAATAAAAAAACCTCTCACAGATTGTGAGAGGTTTTTTATTTTTATTGAAGATACCACTTACATTGAATATAGGTTGACGAAGTTGTATGTACCGTGCCACCTCCGCATATTCCCGAGTAATTTGGTAATTCTGCGAGCCATGTAAAACCCGGACCGCCACTAAATGCGTTACTATTATACATATAGCCGCCTGCTGCGCGATCACCCGCACTTGGATCTTCCGGTTTCTGACTCATTCCAGCAAGCAGGAAATTATCAACAACAGTCACAGATATATAATTATCCCATGTGCCGTAACATGTAGTACTCACGCAGCGCCACGTTGCAGCACTTGGATAATCCGATACGTTTGTACGAGCAATCGTAAAGGCATTTACCAAACTCTTTACGTCACTTGCTCTGCGAGTATTGCGAGCCTTCACGCGGGCACTATCAAGACTAGCAATAACAACGGCTGCAAGAATACCAATAACAGCAATCACTACAAGGAGTTCTATAAGGGTGAAACCTTGCTGCTTCTTCTTCATAAGTTTTATTGAGCTACGGCAACAAAATCTGCGCTGATAGTAAAGGTGTCAGGAACATTTGCAACAAAAGGAATGTTCGGGATCACGAGTTTATAATCAGAACGCTTAAGTGTTGAATTCATGTTCCCTTTCAATGTACTTTCAGTCTGGGTAGCCGTTACAGAGAATGTTGCTGGTTTGTTAATTCCTGCAAGCATCAGGTCACCGGTAACAGTGAACGTAAACGGTGCGCCCTCTGTAATAACAGCAGGAAGTCCTGAAGCCTTGGCATTGGTGAGCATTGCGTATTCATGTCCTTCCGTACCTGTTTGCACGATAAGACGGTTGATGGCACCGTCACGCTGAGCGCTATCTGTTTTGAATGTTCGGACATCAACCACGATAGTACCGAGTGCGAGCACGGGATCTGCACCGGCAGAGAGTGTCACGTCTCCGCGAATATCTTTTGTTTCCCCTACTACGGTAAATGGTGCTCCGCGCAGATCTTCTTGGATGGTGAACTTCACTACGGATTGTTCTTTATCAATGCGATAGAGCTTGCCAACTTGCGGTTGTTCAAGTTCAGTTCCCTCTACAACAGGCTGGTTACTTGTATCTACCGGTCGTGACAAATAGGTATATGTTCCTACGCCGAGAATTGTTAAAAAGAGTATCCAAATAATTGCTTTTTTCATATGCTTACAGTATAGCAAAATATATTCACTGCGTTCCTTAATTTGCGGAGGATGGGAGATTCGAACTCCCGAGGGCATTGCTACCCTGCCACCTTTCCAAGGTGGTGCACTAGACCACTATGCGAATCCTCCATAATAAATGGCCACCTAGTGGCCATTTGATTTAAATACTTTCATTAGACATTTCGTCCTCATCGATACAGTTCCTATTTTTCCAGTGTTCCCAACATAATGTGCAAATGAAAACTATTCCAAAGAGTAGTGTTTTCATGGTTTATGGATTTGGTTAAATTTACTGAATTCTACACCCTGAGCAGTTTTGTGCAACTAGCTCGCCATTTCCTGCAAAGCAGCAAGGCGCTTCTCTACCGGCGGATGAGTCATGAACAAACCGGCAAGGCCCTGACGAGCTTTTGCTCCGAAGGGGTTACTGATGTACATGTGAGCGGTTGCATTACTTGCGTGTGCCATAGGATGACTATAGGAAGAAATCTTACGAAGTGCGCTAGCGAGACCTTCAGGATAGCGAGTAAGGAGCGCACCTGATGCGTCTGCTAGATATTCGCGTTTGCGAGAAATAGCGAGCTGAATCAATGTTGCAATAATTGGTGAAATAATAATAAATACAATTCCTACGATCATCAAAACATTTCCCGCCTTGTTATCACTATCTCTATCCCCTCCTCCAAAAATCATACTGCGAGTAAACATATCTGCAAGGATTGCAATAAATCCAACAAGTACTGCTACCATACTTTGCAGCAAGATATCTTTGTTCCCAATGTGTGCAAGTTCGTGAGCAATCACTCCTTCGAGTTCGGCACGGTCAAGCATTGAGAGTAAACCTTCAGTTACTGCAACTGCCGCATGCTTAGCATTACGTCCTGTCGCAAATGCATTCGGTGCCATGTCGGGAATAATATAGACGCGAGGTTTTGGAAGTCCTGCGGTGATCGCAAGATTCTCAACAATACGATTGAGTTCTGGATAGCGCTCAACCGTCGCAGGAACAGCACGTGCCATAGAAAGTGCGATCTTGTCGGAATACCAAAAACTCGTAATGTTCATCACCACACTAAAGATAATGGCGATAGTTAAGATACTAGGATTACCGTAATACACAGAGAGAAAATACCCAATACCTACAACTACGGCCAAAAACACTCCTACAAGAAGCCATGTTTTTGTAACGTTTGATGATTTATGAGTATAGATTGTTGCCATAGATATAATATATAGGCTAGGCACAAGAGAAGCAACTTACCAGCTTCCGCCTCCTCCTCCACCACCTCCGCCACCAGAGAATCCTGCACCACTAGACCCACTCGTACCAGACATGCCAGAGAATGCATACGTCGTTGTCGAACTAAACGTTTCTATATCCTGAACAAAGATCGCTGCATGAAAAGCCTGATGCGGAGCAACAAACCATGAAGGAGGTGTAGTATAAATATTTTCAAATTCCTTTGCCCATTTCTTTTCAACTCCCATTACCATCGCAAAAGGCAATAACTGCTCAAACACTTCTGGCTTCTTTTCGGGAGCATTGTGGAAATTCAGACGGTTCTTTTCTGCTATTTCAAGATAATCCTTCAATCCTAATAAATATTCTTTTGCGGCAACACCTCGAACAGATTTTGCCGGCATGTGTATCATGAACACTGCATATATCACACTACTTATAACTACACTTATCACAAAAATTATTACTGTTGTAATGTCTATAGAGGCAACAGAGAGTACACCTAAAGGGAATAATACTATCACTACAGCCAAAATACCCCATAGTTTCACTTCGGGGAAATACGTATAATATTTTTTCTCTACTAATGTACTAATACCCACTTTCTTGATCTCCACCACTTTCTTATAAAAAGACACGGCTAACTCAGAAAGCTGTACTGTAGTATCAACAATCTGTTTTGCTCCAAACAATGCAGTGAGTACCGTTTGATCAATTACCGACAAAGAACTCTCAGGTGCTTTCACCAACGTTAATGCATAGTCTTTTGTAACACCCAGTATCTTTTTAGATTCTGTTTGTTCTATCTTGATATATCCCTGTACGGCAAGATGAATTATTTCTGCAGAAATATCCTTTGCTCGAACTTTTTGATACAAAATTCCCGCTACTTCTATTGGTGTGAGTTTACCTGGTACATCATATTGAGGAATAATAATTCCAGTACCCTTCGGATCTTTTCCTTTAGTGCGCCACCGAATAAACATCACAATAAACAAAACAAACGGAAGTAACGCAGGCCAATATAGTTCAAACACTGATGGTTTTCTCGGTTGATATACATCAATAAGTCCATGCGGGAATCCTAAGGCAATTGTCACCCCTTCACCTGGAAGTAACGCTCTAGTACTACTGAACACACCATTCTCTGCAGTACACTGTTGAGTACTCCCTTCTGCACCCATATAACATGCATCCTGAATTATTGATACTCCGGTTGGTAAAGAGATAGTACTCTGAACGTACTCAATAGGAAGTTCCCATTCAGAACCCGTTGCATTCCAGTACAACTCATCTAGTTCTGAATCAATAGTGGTGACTGCGCCAAGTACCGTGTAGGTAATAACATATGTCTTTGTCCCGCTAAATGTAACATCCGGATCTCCTATTTTAATTTGTAATACATTAGATCCTTGTTTAGATACAGCTACATCGTACGGTAAATTATTTTCATCGTGAACTGAAATATCTTTAACTTCTAACCTTGTGTCCGCTGCAGACTTCAATCGAATATCTCTATAGATACCATGTTTTTCCTGACCTTCAGAGTCATAGACAATCGTCTCTGTAACACTGAGCGAACTATCTGTGTGTATTACAATGTTAGATTCAAACCTCTCAATACTTTCTGCATAGACTTGTGCTATCGAAACAATAGAAAAAACTCCTACGAATGTAACACTAAAAAGTATACGAGTAAGGAGTTTTTTCATTGTGTAAAATTGATTAGGGTAACAAGATTTAGAGATTTGCGCCCGTCTCTCCGTCTATGGTAATTTCTGAAGCGTTATAGTCAGACACTTCTTCCATTGAAGTAGTATTCACATCATCTTCATGGTTTTGTTTGTACGTCACATAGAATACTCCGATTGCTAAGACGAGCAAAAGAACGAGAAGAACAGTGTTGATCTTACTGTATTGAACTGATGGATTTGAATTATTTTTTTGCATATGAACTAATTATACCACTAAAACTGAACGGCAACAGGTTGTGATTCCACCCCATCATCCGGGATATCGAAGTAATCTTTCTTTGAGAAAGAAAACAGTTTACCAACTATGTTTGAAGGAGCAGTATCAAGCTTAGTATTATAGTCACGAACGTTTCCGTTATAGAAACGACGAGCTGCTTGGATCTTGTTTTCAGTATCAGAGAGCTCGCGCTGAAGTTCGAGGAAGTTCGTATTGGCTTTCAAATCTGGATACGCTTCAGAAACAGCGAACAAACTTTTTAATGCTCCGCTGAGCTCTCCTTCTGCCTTTGCATGTTCTGCTGCAGTACCTGCCTGCATTGCTTGAGAACGAGCTTTGGTAATATTTTCGAATGTCGCATTCTCATGTGATGCATACCCTTTCACAGTATTTACCAAGTTCGGAATGAGATCATAACGACGCTTGAGCTGAACTTCGATATCAGCCCACGCCTCTTCAACGCGGTTTCGAATAGTTACAAAACCGTTATACGTAACAAAGAACCAAATAATAAGAATAGCCGCGATTGCAATAATAATCCATGTAGTAGTCATATCTTCAGCATACCACCCCTACAAAAACCCGCAAGGATACAAAAAAGCGAGTTCTCACTCGCCTTTTTGTAAAAACTATTTGTTCTTCTTTTGCATCTGCTCCATCGTCACCAGGATTGGACTAGCGAAGAAAATTGAGGAGTAGATTCCAAAGAATGTACCGATTGCAAGAATGGTTGCAAAGAGTTGTGTACTTGCCGGACCAAAGACCGCAAGAGAAATAATCATCACGAGCACCATGAGAGAAGTATTGATCGAGCGACCAAATGTTTCTCGAAGACTCTCCCCTACGAGCTGAGGGAAAGGCTGCTTGTTATTATTACCGAGGTGTTCACGCACACGGTCAAACACAACGATCGTGTCTGAGATTGAAAGCGCGAGCGTTGTAAGAAGTGCAACAATAAAGAGTGTATCGAGCTCTGCGCCAGTAAAGTGTGCAATGATAGCAAATGCTCCTAGCGGAATAATGATATCGTGGATAAGCGCAATGATGGTTGCAAAACCAAACTTCCATGAAGACACAGGTTCTGAAACTTTACGAAAGGCATAGGCGATGAAGAAAATAATAGCGATCAATACGATGATGATTGAAACAATCGCTTTATTTTTGAGTTCCTTCCCCACTGAAGGGCCGATGGTGGTAAACCCAATTTGCTCAACTGATCCTGTAGTTCCCACCGCTTCAACAATAGCTGCGCGAGTTGCCTCATCAACTTCATTTGTTTTGAGTACTACCTTTTGGTCTCCTGTTGGTACAACTACAATGTCTTCAAACGAAGCGTTGGTAAGAGCATCTTTAATAACCGCTACTTCTGGACGAGGAGTTGTATATTGTAGTTCAATAGCTGATCCACCCTTAAAGTCGATCCCTAGTGGAAGACCGAACATAACCACGGCGCCGAGAGAGATGGCGCAAAGTACTAATGAGAGAGCAATGAAAAATTTTCTGTATTGGATGATAAACATAGAGTAACTCGTATTAAGGATTAAGAAGTGAAACCGCTGCTAAAGAGAAATCGTCCGATACGACTCTTTTCCATATGTGGAAGCGCAGAAAGGAAAAGCTTGGTGATCGTAATAGCACTCAAGAGACTGGTGATTACTCCGAGACCGAGCGTAAGAGCGAATCCTTTAATGAGTGAAGACCCGAACCAGAATAATATTACTGCAATAATAATTGTAGCGATATTGGCATCACGAATCGACATCCATGCACGTCCGAATCCATCATTCATCGCGTCTACTGTAGCCTTACCACGTGCACGTTCTTCACGGAATCGTTCAAAGATTAGAATGTTCGCATCAACTGCAATACCGATAGAAATAATGAATCCCGCGATTCCTGCTGCGGTAAGTGTTACAGGAATAAGCTTGTAAAGCACGAGTGTCATGATGACATAGAGAGCGAGTGCAACAACTGCAACAAGTCCTGGGAGACGATACCAAAGCAGAAGAAAAATTCCCACAATAATAAATCCGATAAATGCAGCTTGCATACCAGCAACTATTGCATCAGTTCCAAGTGTCGCTCCTACTGTTTGAGTAGAGATAAGACTGATCGGTACCGGAAGTGCCCCAGAATTTAATCTGCCCACGAGCTGCTTCGCTTCTTGTGGAGTAAATGTACCAGTGATCTGTGCTGTTCCTCCACTGATAGCAGCTTGCACTACTGGTGCTGAGATTACAGAACCATCAAGATAAATTGCCAGTACCTTACCCACGTTATCGCGAGTGATTTGTTCAAACAGTTCCGCACCTTCTTGGTTGAACTCAATACTTACTTCAGCATTACCACTTGTTGGGTTAAAGAATACTTGTGCGCGCTTGAGATATTTACCTGTAAGATCACTTGGTACAAATGCACTGTTTTCATCGATTACAGAATTCCCATCTTTATCAATGGTGAACGTGGGGTTATCTGATTGCGTACGAAATTCCAAGTATGGTGTCTGACCAATCATGGCAATCGCCTGGTTAACGTCAGTCACTCCCGGAAGTTCCACAGAAAGACGATATTCCTTTTCGCCAAGGAGAGTACTTGTTTCAACATTCACTACTGGTTCCCCAACACCAAATGCATTCACACGACGCTCAATGACATCACGGAGTGCCTCCATTGATTCAGTAACTGTTCCTGCAGGGAGAGTAGTAATATCTGCCTTATACAAAAGATGACTTCCTCCCGAGAGATCAAGACCGAGGTGAAATGGATATTTTGCTAAGAATGCCGGAGGGTTCGCCATTTCTGAACGAACTACCGCAAAGCCAAGTCCAATACCGAGAACGAGTACAATAAGTGCCAAAATTCTTCTTTTAAACATAGTGGGCATATTCTATGCCTTTTATTGCTGCGGGGCAATTTTGACAAATTTCAATAGTGTGTGAATACATTTTGGCACCAAATACCCCAGCATAAGTCCTACCGCCACATCGAGTGGATAATGCACACCAACAAAGATACGCGACAGTGCCACAATGAATGCAAACACAAATAATAATTTTCCTAATCGAGGATAATAAAAATACACCGCAGTAGCGAGCGCCATGGTAAGTCCAGCATGGCCTGAAGGAAACGACGTACCACCCTTGATTGGAGCGAGTACTTTGATCGACTCCAATACTTCAAATGGACGAGGAAGTGCCACAATAACTTTAATGATCTTCACCACTACCCATGTACTCACAACATTCAAAAGAATCTCTCCTGCGCGAAATAATGATTGTGTTCGCAATACTCCTCGAGGAATTCTCAAAGGACTATATATACCAACGTAAAAACCAACAATAATAAATACCGCATACATGATGTATGACGTAAACAAAATAAACATCCAATCAACAAAGACATAGTGTCCTGCTCCAGTATTGATGAGTGTAAACAGTAGTACATTAAGGTCGTTAAGCATATCCCAAAAATTCATTATTAATATCATCTGCGTGCATCGCTCGTTCGAACCGTGCCATTGAAAGTACTATACCAATACCGATGAACTCTCCCAACAAGTGCGACCCTCCATAACTCATGAACGGTAATGGAATACCGGTCACTGGCATAATACCGATGTTCATTCCAATGTTCACGATGACATGACCAAATATCATTAATGCAAAACCAACACAAAACAGTGTCTCGAAGTTTGTGGCCGCTCGCATAGCATGAAAGATCAAACGCCACAGCAATATACAAAATGACGCGACAATGATGAGACCGCCGAAAAACCCCCACTCCTCTGCAAATGCAGCGAAGACGAAGTCTGTCTCGTACTCCGGAAGATAGTTGAGACGACTCTGTGTACCATACCCAAGACCTTTTCCAAGTATTCCACCACTTCCTACTGCAATCACTGACTGGTACGCGTTATACCCACTTCCCCGAATATCAGCGGTCGGATTAATAAAGGTTTCGATACGAGCTTTTTGATACGGTTTGAAAAGAAAGATCCATGCAATAAGAAAACCTACAGCTCCAGCACCAAATACTATCAAAATATGTTTCTTTGAAATCCCTGCAACAAGCGCCATACCAAGCCATAACCCTGCAATCACCATAGCGGAACCGAAGTCCGGCTGGAGCAAAATAAGCCCGATAGGTACTAGTGCGTAGAGTGCCGAAATAAGTAAATGTTTAATGCGCGCAATCTCAACGTGACGTCGAGAAAAGTATTTCGCAAGTATGGCGATCACGAGGAGCTTCACCAAGTCTGTTGGTTGAAATGACACACTACCGAAACTAAACCAACTCTGAGAACCCTTTACCGTCTTCCCTATTAACAATACCAATACCAACAGAGTGATAGCTATCGCATAGAACATAGTAATGTAGCGAGCATCACGTAAAAAGCGAACATCACTTCGTGCAATAAGTACCATCAACCCTCCTCCTACTATAAGCCAAATCAATTGGCGCAAAAAAAGACCTCCATCTCCACTAAAAGAAGTCATTGTAGCAAGTCCGCCTAATGTAATAGGAATAAGAGAGGCTACGAGTATCCAGTCGAAGCCACCTGAGAGTCGTTTCATCATAGAGATTTTGCAGTAAAAGGATTAAAGCGTGGAATAATTTCTGTACGGAAGACTGGAGTAGTAAGAGGAAACGGCCACGTGAATGTCACTGTCTTTGAACCCAGTGCTGAAAGCTCAGGGAGGAGGATTTTTGATGCAGTAATAACATTTTCGTCTTTGTCATAGAGCACTGCTACAACATCAAGATTACTAAAGTTATATCGAGAACCATTGTCCAATACAGCAGTAAGACGAGTACCGTTTTGTGTAGGACTGTAACTATAATTTTCGATCATCGTACGATCAGCTTTGATCCCTGTAGTAATTAAATTTGTTGATATCTTACTCCATTGTATAGGCTCACCAAATGTAATAGTCGTTCTTGCAACCGGAACACTTCCTGTAGGTATCAATGTGTCTGATGCAATAGCAGTACGCCCCAAAGGACCGAGAAACGTTGTCCCAGTCTTTTCTGCGATAACAGTGTTCTGTGCATCATAAAGTTTAAATGTATACGTAAGCATTGGTGAAGCAGCTGTAGCGTTACTGTGCTCAATATAAGCCACTGCCTGAGCAAACGTACTGGTCACCGGGAACGATCTCACCCAGCGTACTTTTGGTGAAGGTAATTCATTTGCACAATACAGTGCGCATCCTCCCCCGCAGTCTATACCGATCTCAGTACCATTTTTTCGTCCATCAAAACAGGTTGGTTCAATATTAGTAAACTGGCGAAATAGTAAAAAACCGATCATCCCAAGCACTGCTAGGACAATAGTCATATAGGTCAATCTGCGTCGCTCTGCCCAATTCATGTCGCTATAGTATAGCAAAAAAGCACCCAATTGGGTGCTTTTTTGCTGACTTATTCAAGTCCACAGTCCTGGCAGCTACCTACTTTCCCCACAAAAGTGAGTATCATCGGTTCTACAGGTCTTAACTTCTCTGGTCGGAATGGGAAGAGGTGTGACCCCTGCGACAAACCACCAAGACAGTGGACTCGAACAAATTATTTATGTATTTTCTGACTCTCCAAATAAATGGAGGTATGATTTCCAGATTTCCTATTAGGAATCGGGCAATTAGTACACCTCAGCTCAACATATTACTACGCTTCCACTTAGTGCCTATCAACCTAATCATCTCTTAGGGCCCTCAAACGATATCTAATCTTGGAACTGGCTTCCCGCTTAGATGCTTTCAGCGGTTATCCATTCCGAACATAGCTACCGGGCGGTCCAGCTGGCGCTAGAGCCCGTACACCAGAGGTTCGTTCACTCCGGTCCTCTCGTACTAGGAGCGAATTTCCTCAAATATCAACGCCTGCAGTAGATAGGAGACCAACCTGTCTTACGCACCTTTTCACACATTACTGTATGGATTGGACTGTAACTTATACCACTAGGGTATCTCAACATTCAGTCTCTACGGGTAGTCTTATGAATTTCATAGAGGAAGCAAACAACTCGTTTGCTTCGTGGAAAGTGCCGGATTCGAACCGACGACCCCTACATTTGTAGTGTAGTGCTCTAGCCAACTGAGCTAACTTACCTTTCATAAAGAACAATTCCTCTATGAAATTCACAAAACCTTCCCTCGGTGTTGTCCTTATCTACTACTGAGTAGTAAGGATTTCACCGATATCAGTTGAGCATGTATCTCTATATTGCTATAGAGTACCGCCGTAACTGGATGGTTCTCTTTATACTATCTTTTAAATACAAATGAAATTGCAGGATCATTTGTATTCATTTTAAACGAAAAGACTAAAACATAATTTATATGCTGATCATTTATTTTTAAAAAATGAACAAAAATTTCCTCGGGATTCAGACGGGTCTTGCAATCATCATGATAAATCACTTTGATTACAAGACGGTCTGAACCCAGCTCGCGTACCTTTTTAAATGGCGAACAGCCATACCCTTGGGACCTTCTCCAGCCCCGGGATAAGGTGAGCCGACATCGAGGTGCCGAACTCCGCCGTCGATATGAACTCTTAGGCGGAACTAGCCTGTTATCCCCGGAGTAGCTTCTATCCGTTAATCTTCAACCGCATCTAATGCGAATTGTCGGTTCACTATGTTCTGCTTTCGCACCTGCTCGGGATGGCCCCCTTACAGTCAAGCCAGCTTATGCCATTGCACTATCGGCACGGTTTCCATTCGCGCCTAGCTGACCTTTGAACTCCTCCGTTACTCTTTAGGAGGATACCGCCCCAGTAAAACTACCAATCAGGCACTGTCCCACCGCGTTTTTTCCGCGGTGGTTAGAGTATGCCCATGTAGAAAGAAGTATTTCACTGACGACTCCACGCGGCCCGAGAGCGGCGCTTCAAAGTCTCCTTCCTATTCTACGTACTACACAAACATACCCAATACCAAACTATAGTAAAGCTTCCGGGGTCTTTTCGTCTAACTGCAGGTAACCGGCATCTTCACCGGTACTGTATTTTCACCGAGCAAATCCCCGAGACAGCTTCCCAGTCATTACACCATTCGTGCGCGTCGGAACTTACCCGACAAGGAATTTCGCTCAACTATTCCTCTCAGTTGGACTCTCTCTTAACCCTTTCTTGCGAAGTGGGGTCTGTGACGTTGGTCTCTCGTTGATCACAATGGACTATCCATGTATTACGACATGGAAGGTAGCTTGAAATGTAATGATTATTGTATTTAATTGTTTATCTTTTTCTATAGTCGGTCCCAGTCCGTTCTAGGTTCTTCAATAAAGAAAAACCCAGAACCTTAGGACCGTTATAGTTACGGCCGACATTCACCAGGGCTTGTACAGGTCAGCTTGATATAATCGCACCACCCGTAATTAACCTTCTGGCATTGGTCAGGTGTCACCCCCTATACATACTCTTACGAGTTCGCAGGGAGCTGTGTTTTTGATAAACAGTTGCCAGGAAATCTTTCGCTGCGCCCCCCATTGCTGAGGGGAAGCCTTATTCCGAAGTTACGGCTGCTTGTTTGCCGAGTTCCTTGGGGATCTCTCACTCGTTCGTCTTGGTCTACTCGACCTAACTACCTGTGTCGGTTTACGGTACGGGTTCTATATTACTAATCTTAGAAGCTTTTCTCGGAAGCATGCTCACGTGATTTAACACCGGCGTACCGGGCGTCAGGCCGTACCTGTTAGTTCGACATTAAAGTCAGCGACACGGATTTACCTGCGTCACACCTTCGATACGTCCACCTCAATCCAATAAGAGGCTCACGCTACTATCCTTCGTCACTCCATCGAATAATACAGAAGTGTAGGAATATTAACCTACTGTCCATCGGCTGCGGCTTTCGCCATTACCTTAGGACCCGACTAACCCTGGGATGATCGTCATTGCCCAGGAAACCTTAGTTTTTCGACGGCAAGGGATCTCACCTTGCTTGCGGTTACTTGTGCCAACATTCTTACTTCCACACGCTCCACCATGGCTCACGCCTTTGGCTTCACAGCAAGAGTGGAATACTCTCCTACCGCTCATACATAAATGTATAAGCCCTCAAATTCGGTACCATGCTTAGCCCCGATTATCTGCGGCGCGAGATCTCTTGATGAGTGAGCTGTTACGCTTTCTTTAAAAGATGGCTGCTTCTAAGCCAACTTCCTCATTGTCTGAGAAATCTTACCTCCTTAAGACGCACTTAGCATGAATTTAGGGACCTTATTTAGAGATCTGGGCTGTTTCCCTTTTGACTGACGGAGCTTAGCCCCCGTAGTCTAACTGCCATGTTTTTAATCCTTGGTATTCGGAGTTTGATAGGCGTCGCGAGATTGCTCCCTGTCGAAACCTTCCAGTGCTCTACCCCCAAGGGGAACACATGACGCTAACCCTAAAGCTATTTCGGAGAGAACCAGCTATTACCAGGTTCGATTAGCTTTTCACTCCAACCCACAAGTCATCCGAAAGCGTTGTACGACTTACCGGTTCGGACCTCCATGTTGATTTCTCAACACTTCATCCTGCTCATGGGTAGCTCACCTGGCTTCGGGTCTCATAAGTACGACCAATTACGCGCTATTAACACTTGGTTTCCCTCGGGCTCCGGAACTTTATTCCTTAGCCGAGCCGCACTTATGAACTCGTTGGCTCATTCTTCAATAGGCACGCCGTGATGGATATAAATACCCATTTCCGACTCCTTGTAAACATATGGTTTCAGTTCTATTTCACTCCCCTCTCGGGGTTCTTTTCACCTTTCCCTCACGGTACTAGTTCACTATCGGTCTCTACAATGTATTTAGCCTTACCGGTTAGTTCCGGCAGATTCCTCCAAGCTATTCGTGTCTTGAAGTACTCAGGAGTAGAAACAAAAGAGGTTTATAAATTTCGAATACAGGGCTATCACCTGCTATGACGTTGGTTTCCAACAACTTCTTCTATAAATAAACTTTGTAACTCTTCTCGTAAAACGACGTTTCTATCCTACAACCCCGGTTTCCGAAGAAACCGGTTTGGGCTCCTCCCTTTTCGCTCGCCGCTACTTGGGGAATATCGCAGCTACGCTGCATTGTTTTCTTTTCCTCCTGGTACTGAGATGTTTCACTTCCCAGGGTGCGCTCCGATGACTCTTACGGTCAAAGGTAATAGAGGTTTGCTCTATTGGGTTTCCCCATTCAGAAATCTCCGGGTCAAAGGTTAGAGGCACCTCGCCGAAGCGTATCGCCGCCACTCGCGTCTTTCATCGCCATGTAGAACCTAGGCATCCACCATATGCTCTTATTTCCTAATAGGAAATCTAGAAATCATGTATCACTGAGTTCATAACAACTCAGTGACTATTTTAACGTCCGTCATCCCTCGACCGCTCGAGGTGATGTTTCTATTGGACGGGTCTGTCTCTCCCTACCTGCAGCAGCAATACAACCACCCCTTATCGAAGTGTTTGTGTGCTTTAGTTCTTACTCAGAACAATGCTACGAGAGGACAGGATGTAGTTTTCAAAAAACCAGACCATTGATTTTTCTTTTAACATTTCACAGAAAAGCCGCCTTTTGGGCGGCGGTTCAACAACAATATATGTCGCTGAACCGCTAATTTGTGTTGGTTGTTTCAGTAATCATCATTGGTCCGGCTAGTATAGACGAGCAGTCTTTTAAAGTCAAGCATTTGTCCTTCCTCCTTAAACCTTCTCCCTAAAAAGGCAAAAAGCACCCTTTTAGGGTGCTTTTTGCTGCACTATATACAGTGTGTAATTAGTGATTGTTCTGACCAGAGTTGTTTGATGACATGTCATCAGCCATACGACTAACAAATCGTCCAGCAGCTTCTTTACCACCAAGACCAAATGCGAGACCGAATGCAACAGCAATCATGAGGACAAGTCCTGTGAAGAGGATTTGTCCGAAGTATCCGAAGATACCAAGTTTGTCGAGTGCAGTTACTACAGTAAGGATCCAGATTGCGTAGTATGCAACTGTACCGATCATGCGAGCAGAGCGTACGTTTGCCATTGCAGCACTTCCAACGATGAGCTTGCGAGCAAAGTCAGCGAGGATAGTACCAGCAACGAGGATAAGTACAGCAATGATCACCTGTGGAATGTACACAACGATCTGTTGCATGAACATTGTTACCTGATCAAGACCGAGGAGGTTTACTGATGCGGTAAAGAATCCAAGTACGATCAACCACTTCACGAGCCATCCGATTACTCCACCAATGTGAAGCTTCCATCCAGCACGAGCAAGTACTTGGTCAGTACCAGAATTGCGGAACAACTTGTCGAGCTTGAGAGCATCGATTGCACTTGTTACAAGTGCACCAAGAGTTGAAGCAACGATCCATCCGATAATAAAGATCACGATCGCAAGAAGGATTCTTGGGAATGTCGCGATAAAGCCGTACCAGAGTCCCTGCAATGAGAGAAGGAAGACTTGGCTCCATGTTTGTATAAGCATAGTATTTTTTCTGCACATTACTTTATGTGTAATGCGCGGGTATAAAATTATTGGTAAATCATCAGCCGCAGGGTAATCCCATTAGCATATATAGTATACTCCTGTATTTTCTAGTTTGCTAAGGAAAATGTGGAGAACTCTTTACCGGTGATGAGTTGTTCGTGTGGGAATTCGAACACATCTCGGAGAAGTTTGTCGTACATAGCGATACGATACTTGAAATCAGCTGTCTCGAAGATAGCGTAACGAAGCTCTTTCCCAAGTTCACTTTCGAGTACTGAGATAGTTTTCTGAATGAAACTCTTTCGAAGATTATCCCCTACTACGAGCAAGTCAAGGCGGCTCTCTGAATCTTGAATAAAGATTCCTGAGATCACGAGAAGTTGCACTCGCCCTGCTGGCTTGAAGCGCTTTGCGAGTTCAGAGTGTTTGAAGAACTCTCCTTCCACCAAGAGCTGCTTGAGCTCGTTGATGTAAGGAAAGTCAGCATTCAAGATCCATCCTTGAATACGCTTCTTAGTGATCTTGCCACGAGTATCTTCGAACTCTTGAATGAATGACTTCTTTTGAATAAGAGACATGGCCAAAAGAGAGGTTACTGTCTTGCGAGCAAGGGCACGCTGAAGACGAGAACGTTCAACAACGTCATCAATACCAAACGGTTCGTCTGGGTTGAGCAAAAACAATCGCATGATTTTCACACGAGGAATTCCCCCTAGTAGCTTTCCTAAAATTTCCATATCTGTGCTTTACTCCACCTCTCTTAAAAGTGTGCCTGAATTATATCCCTCTTGCCGCCTTGCGTACAAGCGGCTTTTGGGGTGTAAATAAAAAAACGGCACCCCATGGGATGCCGTTCATTGAAACTACGTAAATTACGATGTAAATTTTTGAAGCACCCCGGAGGGTCGTTCAAACCTTTCCACCTTGTGTACCGACATAACAATCTTGTTTGTTAGGGCTGTTTCGTTACAGAATGAAAATCTGTCGTTGCGTGGTTTTCCTTGAAACAAAACGATCTCGGAAATCTTTCCGTTGATGAGATTAAGGCTCGGGGAGATAAATGCCGTAACACTTATTGGAGACTGAGGTTCATCGGTATGCCGTTTGGTTTTTTTGGTTGCCAGAGCAAAGCCTACTAAGAAAAGGATCATTATGCATAAAAACAGTTTAGTTGTTTTCATACGCAAAGAATTTCTGAGGAGTATCTTATATCAATCGCTAAAATAGTCAAGAAAACAAAAACCCCAGACATTGAATGTCTGGGGTTTTTGCAAAAGTGAGAATGAGTATTATTTGAGTTCTACTGCACCACCTGCTTCTTCGATAGATTTCTTCAAAGCGTCTGCTTCTTCTTTCTTTACGTTGTCCTTGATAGTTGAAGGTGCACCGTCAACGAGGTCTTTCGCTTCCTTAAGACCAAGTCCGAGAGCTTCCTTAACAACTTTCATAACAGCGATTTTCTGTTCTCCTGCTGATGCAAGAACAACAGTAAAGCTGTCTTTTTCTTCAGCTGCGCCTGCGGCTGCTGCTGGTGCGGCTGATACTGCTGCTGCAGATACACCGAATTTTTCTTCGATCGCTTTCACGAGATCGTTGAGTTCTAGTACTGTAGCTCCTTCGAGCTCAGTAAGAAATGAATCAAATTTTGCCATATATAATGTAATGAGTTAATAAGTGCGAATAGGTTCGCGATTATGCGTTGCCCTTTTGCTTTGCCACTTCGTTTACGCCGATTGCCAATGCCTGAATAGGACTCTTGAGCAAGTACGCGATTTGTGAGAGGAGTACCTCTCGTGAAGGGATAGTTGCAATAGAGAGCATTGCTTCTTTGTCCTTGTATTCTCCTCCGAAGACTCCGCCAACAATTGTGACAGCGCCTTTCGTAGATTTCTGGAATTCATAGATCTCGCGTGCAGGTGCAAGTGCATCTGTACTGTATGCGATTGCGATCTCACCGTTGAGCTCTGGGAGCTCGCCTGTGTATCCACGTTCTCCAAGTACTCGCTTGAGAAGAGTTTTCTTCCCAACCTTGTAGCCTACGTCTGACGCACGGAGTGCGCGACGAAGTGCATTACTTGTTTGAACTGTGAGCTTATCGAATTGTACGAATACAACCGTGTCAGCAGATCCAAGAATGTCAGAAAAAGAAGAAACAATAGATTGCTTTTTCTCTTTTGAAATTGCCATATAATAATTTATTTAATGTGCGTGTAGATAAAGTGAGAATTCGACCTCGGCAGGGCTTAATTATTGCCTGCTGTCTTCGACCTACACGTTGACTACTATACTAAAAAGCCCTTAAAAGTCAATTAGTCCTTAATAACTATGCGTCCACTGCGAGCCTTGCTTCCATCACAGCTTACAGAGAATGTTCCCTCTTCGGTAAATGCTCCAATCACGTAGTCTTCTGCATCAACAGTATAGAGACGTGGCCCAATCTCGATATCCCGCTTTCTCATTGAATCATTTTCAATCAAGAGCTTTTGCTGAGGCTTAATCGTAATAGATCCTGGTACCATGGCGCATTCGCTATCAACAATAATAGCTGATCGAGCATATTTTCTTCTCAATTCTTCACGAGTAGGAGCTGGTGGAGTATTAGCTGTATCAGCCACAATCTCTGGTTGTTCAATGCCATCACGACGGAATACTTCTGTCGACGTATCTTCGTTTACTATCTGCTGCGGTTCATCAAGAAAGACAATCGGGCTTTGGATGCGAATATGTCGATTAATAAGAAGAGCGCCTATCACAATGACTCCGCTAAGGATGACTATTATAATGATGGCGCTTTTCTTATGCATTCTAGATACTTCTTTGAAGAAATTATTTTACAGTGATAGTTGCGATATCTTTTGTGTCATCACAACTTACTTTGTATTCACCTGCAGTTTCGAGACGGAGAGTTTTGTAGTGACGTTCGCCTACTGTGTAGCTTTCTGTTCCTACAGTAAATGTATGAGGGGTGTTTGATGCGTTCACGAGAAGCGCATGTTCACCAAGAGTAACTTCTTGAGTTTTTGGTTCTGCTACACAACCATCCATTACAGTAATAAGACGTCCTTCATGTTCAGCGATCGCTGACTTGTATGCTGCCTCACCTGCTGGAGTAGCTGATACTGGTACAACTGTTTCTTCGGTAGATACTTCTTCTGTAGTTTCAGGGGCTGTTTCTGGAGCACCATCACGAGTCATACGTGGGAGCATAATAGCGAGTAATACTACGATCACAATCGCTGCAAGCGCGATAAGAAGGTTTTTGTTGTTTCGGATAAAGGTGGTCATGCGGTTGTTCTTGTTATTCTGTGTCATAGAGACTATTCTACCAACTCTAGGTCAAACACTACAGTTTACAAAACACAAAAACAGTGTACAATTTTGCCATGCTTCAGCACCGTCGTCTCATTCTTATTCTCGGAGACATCACTGCGCTTCTCCTCTCACTTATCATCATGGTGGCGCTGCGTTTTGATGCCACTACTCCCGCCCCTCTTATTGCGCTCCAGGCCAAACTCTTTTGCATACTCTTTATAGTATGGCTCATTATCTTTTTTATATTTGACCTTTACAACATTCGCCGAGTAAATCCCAACCCACGCAATGTCGGACTATTGATGACCGCAATGGTGACCAACATTCTTCTCGGGGTGGCGTTCTTTTATCTTTCTTCTCAAACAATAGTCTCTCCAAAAACTAACCTAGTTCTTGTAGGAGTACTATCATTTATTCTTTTGTTTGCATGGCGTCGATTGTTCTATCACCTCTTCACCGTTCGATTCACTCGAAGTATTGCAGTGATCGGCACCAGCCCACTTATCACCCACCTTATCGAGGAGCTCAGCACTCACAAACAATTCGGAGAAATAGTCTACGCAGCAAATACTCTGCCCGAGACTATTCCTTCCAAGCGTATTGATATCATTATTGCCGAGCACGTCGACCCTGCTGCCCTCTTGTCATTCTCTCGTACAATCAATGCCGAAGTGCTTTCTCTTACCGATGCGTACGAAACATTGTTTGGCAAAGTACACCTTAGTCTGATGAATGAACAACGCGCGCTTTCGTATATGACCCGCCCAAATCCAGCAGGACTTCATTTCTTGTACCGTATTATTGAAATAATCTTTGCCCTGATAGTACTCATTATTACTTCGCCTTTTATGTTAATAGTGATCATCGCTCGACTTATTGAAGACGGTACTCCTATTTTTTATACCCAAAAACGTGTAGGTAAGAATGGTAAATTGTTTGATGTCTACAAACTTCGATCAATGAAGAAAGATGCGGAAAAAGATGGAGCAACATGGGCCACACAAAAAGACAATCGTATTACACGGCTCGGAGCAATTCTTCGTAAGACTCATATGGACGAAGTTCCTCAAATGATCAATATCATCAAAGGTGATATCGCTCTGGTCGGTCCACGACCAGAGCGACCAGAGTTCGTGTATGAACTCGAAAAAAATATTCCCTACTACTTCCTCCGCCACAGTATCCGACCAGGCTTCACCGGCTGGGCTCAAATCAAATACCGATACGCTCGCACTACAGACGACTCACGCGAGAAGTTTGAATACGACCTGTACTATATAAAGAACAAACATCCACTCCTTGATATGGGTATTGTATTAAAGACCCTTCAGATAATTTTTACTCACTAAAATGATCAATCGCCTGAAAAATTTTCTTTTAAAGAATACGAGCAACAAACAAACAGTAGCCAAAAATACCATCTGGCTAACAGTTGGCGAAATTGGTTCTCGACTATTAAAACTATTTGTATTTGCACATGCAGCACGAGTATTAGGGGTAAATGAGTGGGGTATTTTCTCTTATGGATTAGCCCTTATTGGAATATTTTCAATACTGTCCGATGTTGGAGTTAATTCTATTTTACTAAGAGAGGTAGCTAAAAAAACAAAAGATATTGGAACTTACATCTCGACTGGATTTTTTATTAAAATTACACTTTCATTTATTAGTGCTCTATTACTATTAGGTACCACACTCTTTATAGATAATGAGGCTATTAAATCATTATTACCATTTATAACAATTGTTTTATTTATCGATAGTACAAGAGAGTTTGGTTTTGCACTTAATCGAGCTTCGGAAAAAATGGAGACCGAAGCCATTGTAAAATTATTAACAAACGCACTACTTCTTGTTACAGCGATTATCACTATTAAGCAATCCCCTACAGCGATTTCTCTTACGGTAGCTTACATAGTTTCTGGTGTACTTAGTCTTATCTTACTTTCTTATATATTGCGAAAATATTTTTCAGACCTTACATTTTCTTTTAACACCCCATTTATAAAAAAAATGTTTATTGAGGCATGGCCCGTAGGAGTTGTTGCAATATACGGTACAATACTTTCTAGTATCGACACCATAATTCTTGGATGGATTCGACCTGCTACTGAGGTTGGATATTATGCTGCCGCACAAAAACCTTTACAACTTTTATGGCTCGTACCAGGATTACTAGGAACTGCGCTGCTCCCCACCCTCTCTCGAATTGCTACACAAGACACACAAAAATTTAGCTCTGTGCTCAGCAGAACTATTTCTGCAGCCATTGCTGTTATGGTACCGATGGTACTGATCTGTATTTTGTTTGCAAACTTTATTATTGTCCTTCTATTTGGTATTAATTTTGCACCTGCAGCACCATTATTACAAATCAGTGCTATTGGCGCGCTTGCTATCATTCCAAGTATTTTTATCTCTAATGCTCTTCTAGCGTATGGTAAACAAAAACTCACGATTAGATTTATCGCATTAGGAGCACTATCAAATATAGTTATTTCATTTCTACTAATTCCTTATTACGGAATGTACGGCGCAGCAATTTCTTATACTCTTTCTCAGATTATATCTAATGTATTTATTGTGCAGCAAACGAAAAATATTCCTGGTTTCAAAATTATACCCAGCGGTAAACTTCTTCTAACAGATGTTAGAAATATTTTTAATCGCTAAATATTTTTAATTTTACTTTGAAGACTGTATATAAACGATGCTCTCACAGGAAACAGCGAATTAAAAGAGAAGAAAAGAAGGCGAGCAAAACATATACAAAAATTTTTTAAAAAGTGCTTATATTTTTTTCTATACAAAAGACAAAGTTTAAGCATTCTCCAAGCTTGAACTACACGATGTTTAGCAGTGATACTACCTGACGACACGGTTAATGCAACAGAGTATTCGGGAATATTAGTAATTTTACTGACTGTTCCGAAACGCATCCACAATTCATGATCCTCTACATGGCGAGTATTTTTACTTTCTGAATACCCTCCTATAATATTTAATATATCTTTTCTCATTAACACTGAAGCATGTACAAAGCAATTTTTCCCTAAGATACGCTGTCTAATAGCATCATCCGTTAAGGGTGATAAGTACCGGGAGAGGTCTTCCCCTTCTTTACTTACTAGCATTGCTCCTGTACCTACAAGTCCATATTGAGGATGAGCATCGAGAAAGTTTTTTTGATTTAGTAATTTATTACTATCTATCCAAACATCATCAGAATCAATACGAGCGATATACTTTCCTTGGGCAATCTGGATTCCTTTATTAAGACTTTTTTGAATACCAAGATTACTATCATTTTTAAAATAGAAAATGCGACTATCACTGTTGCAGTATTTTAGAATGATTTCAGCAGTCTTATCGGTAGAACCGTCATCAATTGCGATAAGCTCCCAACTATTAGATGACTGTGCGAGGACACTTTCTATAGACCGACCGACACTATCACCCCCATTAAAGACTGGAAGTATTATGCTGACTTTTGTTGTATTGGTCGTATACATAACGCTAATATTACCCAATATATATATAATTTTGAATCCGAATCAAAAAGAAGAGCGATCGAGAGTGCTACTAATATTGCAAGTAAGGCTATATTGTTTTTGGTAGGTTCTAATTTGATCTTCTCAAGCACTGACCTAAAAGCAGTCAAAATTATATAACAAAATGCAGCAAGACCAATAATCCCTCCCCATAGCCATATTTCTAAATAACTATTATGAGCCCCTCCTGTAATATAGTCATTATATGCAGAAATATATGCTTTCTTATAAGTATTAAAAGCTGGACCTAATCCTAAAGGATTAAGAATTGCTGTTTTTAAATAAAAAGACCATATTTCAGTTCTTGTCTCTGGTACAGCTTTAGTTACTTTTTTTTCAGAGACAGCTGAGCTAATAATTGTATCGATACTCTGTTCTTTCAATTCAACATATCTTACTTGTGCTGTATCTTTGTTCAAAATACGGTTGAGTACAACCTGCTTACCACTATGTGGTGTTATTAAAAAACCTAACACTAAAATACCGAGCAGTAATGCTGATTTATATATAAAATTTTTAAATGTGAAGTCATTTTTAATATTAAAATAAAAAATAAAAATAGTCGTTAGAAACAAACTAAGTAGCGCCCCTCGAGAGGCATTCCATAATAATATTGCAACTAATCCTGAAGAGATAGCCACAGCAAGAATCTTAAATAATTTATTTTTATTTTCAAATAATGCACTTGTAATAAAATATATCGCTGGTACCAAGACGATTTTAGAAAGAACGTTTTCATTATCAGTAAACCCAAAAAAACGACCATTAATTACTAAATGAATTTTTTCTGTAATTTCTGGAATTATAAGAAACAGGATATAAATACAAGGTACAAGCAATGCATAGAGATATCTATCGGCGTATATATCTTCAGTTTTTGTATAAAAAATAACTAATGAGAAAATACCAAAAGATATCAACAACGTTATAAATTCAGTCACCATTGGCATACTGAGAGGTATACCTACAACATACAGTGTTACTAACCATCCAATAATAACTCCGACAGTTAATATTCCGATAGCGAACCGTATCTTTTTTGGAATTGAATGTAAAAATTCTATTATTTTTCTATTCTTAAGTAGATAAATTATAGTTGAAAGAACTAGCACAAAAAGAATTATTTTTGATGCTTGTGCTGTTATCGAGCTATATACATCACCTTTTTTAAATAAAAGTGAAACAAGAAAAACTCCAAGTAGGATTTTATTAAATTGTAACAATGATAATTTCATTTTGGATTTAAGTTATTTTTTTATAGACTATGGTTAATTTGCTAGACATCTTCTCAATAGGGGAAAAACTGCTCCTAATCATATCATGAGCTGTAGTAGAAATCCTTTCCGATAAAACAGGGTCTCCCAAGAGTCTCAAAAGTTTACTACTCGCCTCTTTCACATTACGAGAAACAAATAGCTCACCCGTTATTCCTGGGGAAATAATATCAGGAATACCACCAACAGCCGCTGAGATAACAGGAATAAATTGTGACATTGCTTCAAGAATAGAAACAGGTAACCCTTCGTACACTGAAGTAAACAACATATAATCACTCGCAGCTAAGAGTTTTTTTGCATCACTATTAGCTAAGCTTCCAGTGGTAGTAATATATTTTTCAATTCCTCTTTTCTTTATTTCATTAGTAAAATACTCATATAATTCCCCTGCTCCTATCCAGCAAAAATGTACATCTCGTCGCTGCTTTACAACATCTTCTATGACTGAAAGAAATGTATTAGGATCTTTTTGTGCTGAGATTCTTCCCACCATTACCACCAAAAAATCAGCTACTGAAATACTATGTGATACTCGAACAAACTCTTTTTCCTTTTCACTAATTCGTTTTTCTTGCACATCTATTGAAGTGCTAATCAATTCTATTTTTCCTTGATATAAAGCAACAAAATCGGTAGCAAATGCTTTACTTTTTGTTGAAAACGTCAACACAGTTGCTTTACGAGCTATATATTTTTCAGCCAGCTTAATAAAAAACCTCTTTATCCCTTTCTTTAATTGTAAATATCTCCATCCATGTCCTGTAAAGACAACCTTGGTATTAGTATTTTTTAATGCATAACAAGCAAGAAAGCCAGCCTTGGCAGTATGTGCATGGACAATCTTAATTTTATTATCTTTCACTAAAGCACGTAATTGTTTTATTGATGTAAAAAAAGTAAATAAAGAATAATCAATTCCGATGGTATGTACTTGAGCTCCAAAAGACTGCATTAATTCATGTGCACCGTCATTCCCACTTGCAGCAAAGTGAACCTGGAAAATGTCCTTTGAAAGATATTTCACAGTACGAGCAATTATTTGAGTGACCCCTGTCAAATCACTTGCCGGTTCAATATAAAGAATTGATATAGGATAACTATTTATTTTCATAATTTTCTCAACAAGTCTCGAGTCTTACGTAAAATTAAAACTTTGGACAACGTAAACCATGCTCGAGAGAGAAAATAGTGTACAAAATGTTTTCTTTTATAGCCATTTGAATGAAAACTAGTCGATTTATTTTTCACACTATCAGCGATAATTAATTCATATTCTTTTAGGATAACACTATTATCAAAACTGTTTCGTGCATACTCTCTGATATCATTTCTGTACAAGAAATTATTTTTTACGGCATCATGTAATGCTTTTATAACTATCTCTCTATCTTGTTCATCGTCTTTTAAAATAGTGATATATGGCTTAACTTCTAAATTTGCTGATGCACTCTGAGAAATAACTATACTAAGACCAGCAGCCAATGCTTCAACAACAACCAAGGGCGCAGCCTCTCCGTCACTAAATAATACTAATGCGCTATAGTCTGTAAGTTTCTTTACAACTTCTTCCTTACTCCACACCCCTGTATATACTGTGGTTTTTCCGGTCTTAAAATCTTTATCTGCAAGCGGCCCGACAAAATCAACCTCGACAGAGCAATCAACCATTCTTGCTAATATCGCTTGTCTCTTCCGGGGTTCTATTTTCCCTAAACAAAGTACCTTGCCATTGCCAGTGGGTTTAAAAGAAAATTGCTCAATATCAATACCATTTTTTAGAATAGAAAGATTCCCTTTATACCCCGCAGAAAGATAAAGTTGCCCTATTGTAGGTGACAAGGCAATTATATGTGGAGCACAAAGAAAGTCAGTAAATATAGAAAAATACCCCTTTGACCATTTCTCTTGTTTTAAAATATAACCATAATGACTAGTAATAGAAAAAGGTACTGTGCAATGTTGTAAGAAAAAATTGATAAATTCATCGTATTGAACATGAACAAAGTCAAATTCATTCGTATTTACTCTTTCAACAACTTCCTTTAAATTTGTTGTATTAAAAATCGTCACTTCGTGCCCGATTTTTGTAAGTGCCTGATAGTATTTCCATATCAAAATCTCTATTGCACCCCAGCCTATAGGAGGAATAGGCATCAGTCCCGGACCAATAAGTGCAATCTTCATACGATAAATACTAACATTTTTTATATACTAAACCAATTCTGAGGAATAAGATCTGGAGTAGTTCTATCACCACCAAACCACCGCTTGGGTGCAAGTACAATTTTATCAGCAGTATCTCCAAGCCATGCTGCCCACCAAGAGAAAGAACTATTAGCAATGATTGAATGTCGGCACGCTCGCATAAGCTCAAAGTGCCCTGATTCTTTATGACCCCTGTATTCTTCACCCACTACAGTCATTGGAATGCCAAAAGATAAATTACTATGACACCAGTCCATATCGTTCGAAAATACATACAGGTGGTCAATAGTAATTTTCGACATCATAAGCTCTACTGCCTTTGTATAGTATTCACTACTTACGACATCATGATTAGCGTTCCCTACATAATCCCCTCTTCGTACATGCAAGCAGACAGAATTCTCCTTAATAATTTTCTCTTTAAGTGTTTGAATATGTTCCGGCAAAGGAGTGGCAAGTGTAAAATCCTTACGAATAATTTCTGCTACTGACGCGAAATATTTATAACTTTGCCAATAGCCTTGTAAATATGTTCCGTCCTTCAAATCCAGAGTACTCTCATCAAAATGATACGACTTCTCAATACCAGACTTTGGGAGAATAGCATTTTTAACCTTCTCTAACATAACGCGAGTCTGACTTTTTACCTCTGTTTGAGGAAGTATAACTGCTTCAATAGCAAAGATATCTAAATCATACTCACGAAAGGTGAAATTTTGACGTGGAGTTCTATCTAGCAACATACTTACATCTAATCCGAGAGTGGTATTATTCTTGACTGCTAAAGCACGCCCCAGTGCATACTGAAACATTTGATTACCGAGACCTCCATATAGTCGAGTGATTATCATATTAACTTTCTTGTTCTACGCAAGTTCTTGGGGTAGAACACCAATATTCTTTCATATTTATAATATATTCTTGAAATTCTTTCGTACTAGCTCCGCTAGATATAAATATGTCTGATATTTTATATAAATCTCCATATTGTGGAGCCACAGTGATAGCTTTGCGAATCCATTTCTCTGTTTCAGAATATTTTTTTTCAAATAAATATGTTTGCGACATATCAATATATACATTGGGATTCTCAGGGTTTATTGATATAGCATTTTCTAAATGTTCTCTCGCTAAAGGAATAAGATCCTTGTGTTTATTTACATTAGAAATAATTAGCAAGTTATAAGATCTTCCTAATCCCCACTGTGCTCTAAAATTAGGATATGTAGTTTTTTTTAAATCTTCATCTAAATTCTTTATAACAGAAAAAATGAGTGCTTCTTGTACATCTTTACTATCTCCAAGCATTTTTCTGGTTCGTTCTTCTCCTGTAAAAATATCTAGCACTTTATCAGCAAGCGCAGCACTATCCCCTACAAATCCCAAGTTAGATATTGCCTGAGGACTTTTTTCTTTCAAAATTATATTAACATCAGAGTACCGAGCCCAAGCTTTTGATTCTTCCCATGGTTTTATTACAGAAATAAAAAATATACATACCAAAAAGATTATAGTAAGGCATGACAATATTATTTTCGTTATTTTATAACCATCGAGGAGTCGTATTGTTGTTAAATGAGAAACGCTCATTCCATATCCAACGATTATATAAAACATAAGTAATGGGGCGGTTGTATCGAATATAAACAAGTTTTGTGCTACATAACCCATTAAAGCTCCGAACATTATAATACTTAAAATTTTTTGTTTTCTATCTTCTGTATGAGAAGCAAAAAAAAGTGATATTGCTGTTGTACCTATAAGTAACAAATATGCAATAAGTCCAATAAACCCACTGCCAACTTGATATTCTTTAAACATGTTATGAGGGTTCTCAGTCCATACTTCTGGTACATATCCTGGAGAAAAAAATTTTGAACTAAAATGTTTTTGAAATGCATATGAGTATCCATTAGTCCCCCATCCTAATAAAGGATTATCATTAGAAGCTTCAGACGCAATATCCCAAAATAAGAAACGATTACTATTTTTCTCGGCAGCATATGACTGATGCAAAGATGATTCGGGATTCATAAATATTTGCCCTGCAACAAAAATCCCGACAAACACTCCTATAAGACTAATAGCTCCTATCCATTGAAATACTACTTTCTTAGAACGAATAAGGAAGAGTGTTCCGATTATAATCATTGCTCCCCCTAGCCCCATCACAGCTCCATTTGCAACCCCTCCCAAGAGAAGAGGATTATTTTTAATGTCAGCGAATGACACTACCCCTTTGAATATATCGTGATTAAAGAAAATAGGCGAAACTATTATAAACAATCCCACGGAAGCACTAAGGATTCGTTGCCAAAGATTTTTCTGAGTAATGAACAATCCTAATGCTAGGCAAACATTTACCAATAAATATGCACCCATATAAGAATTATTCCCCAGTGTAGAACCTTGGGCACTTCTAGGCATCAAACTTTCCCCTCCGTACAAGACAGCCACCATTACCACCGATGAAAGCAATGACCAGGAAATAAGGGTAACAATAAATGATCGATCCTTTTGTATCACATAACCAAGTACACTGGCCACTAAGGCGGCGGCACAGAGAAGAATAATCCCCATACCAGTCATGTCGCCAAAGAACGCATGTTGGGGATTAACACCGTTGAATCCGGATATAACGAGACATGTTATAAATGTACTAAGAGCGACATGCACATAACTTATGTTAAATACTGATTCTCGTTCCCGAGCCCTGCCCCAAACATATAATATTGCCAAAACAATGGCGGACATGATTAATACAAGGGTCTTAGGAGTAGCATATGGAAACAGGTGTGACTGGCTGACATATAACGGCACCATAAATACGATTACACACAACAGGTATTTAATGGCGGTAAATTGCCACAGCATCGGCTCAATATACTTCTTCATGTTGCACACTATAGCAAAAATCAAGCAAACAAAAAACCACCCCGAAGGGTGGTTTTTTGTTTAGAATTTTTCGTTTGAGATTACTCTCAAACTAGGTTATCTAAGTTAACGGTTAGTTAGTGTTCTTAACTACGAGAGGAGAAGTTTCTTCTGAATCAGAGAGATCTTGTCCTGCAATAGTAGCCATAGTTACACGTACGTTTGTACCGTTAAGACCAGCGTTTGTGTACACAAGACTGAATTTAGCTGTATCGCCTTCTTCAATTGTGTAAGAGTTACCACCATTGTTGATAGCATCACCTCCTACCTTAGCAAGAGTTGGAGCACCTACAGTTCCACTACCAGTTACATCATCAGCAGCAATGAGGTCTGCGAGAGTAACATTTACAGATTCGTCTTCTGCTTCAACACTGAATGTGAGTTCTAGACCAGCTCCACCTTCGAGTGCCTTCCAAGTAACACCTGAAACAGATGCAGAAGAAGTACTCAATGTGTGAACCTTACCAGAACCAGTACCGTTGAGCTGTGAAGCACTGAGTTCATCAGCACCTTCAGCTTCGATGTCATCAGAGATAACAGTAGCCTTGATTGTAGAACCAAGAGCGTAGTTACCAGACTGCTTGTTAAGTACTACGTAGATACTTACTTCTTCTGAGTCTCCAGAGTCAACTGTAAAGTTGTCATCGAAGTCAACATCGTAAGTACCAGTTGTTGCACTAGAAGCTGAGATACGATCAGCCTTGTATTCCTTTGAACCAACCTTAGCGTAAACTTCGTTGAATACTGAACCAAATGTAGCACTTGTTCCAGTAAGATCGAATTTTACAGGGATTGTAAGAACATCGATGTCAGCTGAATCTTCATCTGCTTCGAGATCGAATGCAAGAACGAGGAAGTCGTCAGACTTGTCGTCTTCATCAACCTTGAGAGTTGAAGCTTCTGGGTTTTCAGATGATGAACGGATAGTCAATTCATCTTCTTCGCCTTCTGGATCGAAACCGAATACTTCTGTGTCAACATCGTCAACATCAGCTGAAAGGATTGCTCCTGTAGCGTCAGTGTAACGAACATCTGAGATAGAAACAGAGAAAGTTTGAGCATCGTCATCAACACTTGAAAGTGCTGTAACGGCTACATAGAGGTTTTCCTGATCATCTTCTGAGATAACAGCACCTGAGAGTGAAATACTCTTAGTGTAAGAAGTACCGTCTTTGTTGAATTCATCAGCATCAACTGAACCTACTTTCTTGTCGCCGAGCCATACAGACACTTCGTCAAGATATTTTTCGATACGAGTTGAACCTGAACCAGAAGCAGATGAGATTTCAACTTTCACGTTAGTGATAGCGATATCAGAATCGTTAGCTTCAGCTTCAGCACCAAGAACGATTTCAGTCTTACCTTCTTCTACATCACTTTCAACGTCAGTTGAAGTTGAGTCAAGAGTAAGGTCACCTGCTCCACCCTGGAGGTTTCCAGGAGTAGGAGTAGTTGTTCCTGTACCAGTTGTTGTATCACACTTGATTCCAGTAGTTGTACTGTAACCAGTTTTTGATGAACATCCAGCAGGAAGAGTTGAGTCAGTAACAACGATCGCAGAGATCTTTGCACCTGTCATTGGTCCAACTACGCCGTCCGCTCCGAGAGCGTTAACGCGCTGGAAACACTGAACAGCAGCCTTAGTTGCAGGACCGAAGTATGTAGTTTCCATACCTTTTGATCCAGCACCTGAAGCAGCAACTTTACAGTCTGTAGTGTTAAGAGTCTGTTGAAGAGCCATAACCTGAGTACTGCGTGAACCCAATTTAAGGGTAGTACTGTGTGTGTAAGCTGCAGAAGCTGCTGACACTACGAAGAGTGAAAGAGCAAGAGCTGCACCTACTACGAATTTGAAATTATTTTTCATAGATAGATAAATATTATTAATCGTTAAGGTTTGTCTCAATACGAATACTCCGAAGAGTTCTATAGAGAGTAAGTGTGATGTCGACAAACACCACAAACAAATACGTAACGTTGTTTCGTGCAAAAGTATCTTTTTCATACTCGTACACAAAACGTGTAATTTGCAGAGGAGAGTGAATTACTGCACTCCCTATCTGCCGTGTCGACAAGGCCGATATCGTGCCTCCCTACTATAAATAGTACAGAGGCAAAAAAGACAGCCGTCGAAAACTAGTAACGATTTTGATTGATTACTCAATCGGGTCGATATGAAGTTTTCAATGAGCTGTCCTTGTGTGATTCTCACCACGTTTTGTCTTCCCCTTTTCTTCGTCGCAAGCGATAAAGAATGAGAGAAAGACAGTCATCATAATACCACAAATGTACCAATGGCACAAAGCGATACTATGATGGAAGTGTAGTATATCCTACCTTCTATACTGTGCAAACAAATCGTGCGAAGAATCACCTACTTAGGATGACGAGGAAGAATAAGTATTCTTACACTATATATAGTGTGTTAGAGGCTGACTGCCATGTAGACACTCCAGCGCTTCTGACCACGCTTCGTGATTCGTCCACTTGCAACGAGTGCCCCGAGTTCGCGCTGAATAGTCTTCTCACTTGTCTCTGGGAAAAGCCCTGCGATGTCCTTGATACCTGCACTCTTGCGTTCGTTAATAAGAGACAATATTTGAGCCTGACGGTCAGTCTTAATCCCCTGTTTTGCGACAACTTCATGAGCGCTATTAATAGCAGCACTTGACCCAGAACGTGGCACTGAAGATGGTGCAGAATGTCCGATATTCATAGACTGAGAATATGTCTTTTTGTTAGAGCTAAGAGACGAATTGTATTGGTCAGTAGCAGTACCAAAATGTGCACGGAGATCATCAGTTGTACTGTCACCTCCACCAATAGCGAGCGTTACAAAATGTCGAAGTTCTAAAATTATGATCGAAGCGTTTTTTTCAGAAATGAGTCGAGCAAGTACAGCAACCTGCATGACTTCCGTAATTCGAAGCGCGAGTGAGTGTGACTCGTGGGTCAAAGACTGTTCAATGAGATCCACGGCACATGCACGAAGCGTCTCTTTGAGTGGATCACTATCAGACAAGTGAGCGGTCACCAAATAGAGAGCGGCAGCTATTTTCTGTCCCTTAGTACTGTCTTTTATTGAAAGTTCTATTTTTGATGGGTTAAATGAGTCCATATGTCTTTTATAAAATGTCTCTCTTGTCTGTTAGTAATTTTCGGTAGCGAGGTCAGTATAACGGACAGGAAGCTTTCGGACAACCATGATGTGTGTCGCAATAAACGTTACAGAATAATAGTTTTTTGGAGAATGAGTTGATATACTGTTATGTATCAACGCAAGCTATGGCAAAGAAAAAACCCGCACCCCAGAAAAAAGGATCTTCTACCAATCACATCGTTATTGGCTTACTTCTTATATTAGCTTCTCTCCTCACTCTTGGGGGTATTCTTGGCGGAGCAGGTAAGGCAGGACTTCTCGTGTCTCGTGGTACATACTGGCTTCTCGGTGCAGGACAACTCATGCTTCCTATCGCACTCTTTACTACAGGCCTCTTGATGATTCAAAAGAAACAGCTCGCAATAACTGTTCAAGAAATCATCACAGGAACTGTGGGTATTCTCTCTCTTCTGACACTTCTCGCACTCTATGAACCACCATTTGGTGGAGCGATTGGACGACTCCTTATGGTGCCACTTGTTGGTGCATTCGAAGTATTCTTTAGTGCACTTATTCTCTTGTTCCTTGCTGTAGGATCATTCACTCTATTCTTTGATCAGACACCGAATATTTTCCCATTCTTCCGATACATCGGCGCGCGCATTGCATCACTCTTTAGTAGAAGAGATCGGGTGGAAGTAGAAGAGTATGAAGAAGAGGAATACGAGGAAGAAGATGAAGAGGAAGTTGCTCCTATAAAAGCAGTTGCCGCTCGTAAAGAAGTAACACCGGAACTCAAGATCAATGACGGTAATTCTGAAGCACTCAACATCGATACAAAGAAGCGTCAAGTGACCTACGGTACCTACACTCCTCCACCACTCAACCTGCTTGAAGGAGATCGCGGTAAGGCAAATGTTGGTGACGTAAAAGCAAACGCAAATGTGATTCGTCGCACACTTATGAACTTCGGTATCGAAGTAGAAATGGATGAAGTAACGATCGGTCCTACTGTTACTCGTTATGCATTGAAGCCAGCTCAAGGAGTGAAACTTTCTCGTATCGTAGGACTCCAAAGTGACCTCGCGCTTGCGCTTGCTGCTCATCCTATTCGTATCGAAGCTCCTATCCCAGGCAAAGCTCTCGTAGGTATCGAAATCCCGAACAAGGTCAAAGCAACAGTTGGTCTCGCAAGTCTTATTGGAGATCCTGCATTTGCGAACTCTAAGCCGCTCACTGCTGCAATCGGGCGAAACATTGCCGGCAAGCCAGTGCTCTACAGTATTGCAAAAATGCCCCACCTTCTTATTGCCGGAACTACTGGGTCTGGTAAGTCTGTGACTATTCACGCCATCATTAGTTCTCTTCTCTATCGTCATGGACCAGATGAACTTCGTTTTATCTTCGTTGACCCGAAGCGTGTTGAACTTACACTTTACAACTCTATCCCTCACCTTCTCACTCCAGTAATTACAGAAAGTAAGAAAGCTATCCTTGCACTCAAATGGGCAGCAACAGAAATGAATCGTCGTTACGATATCCTTGAAAGTGAAAGCGTTCGTGATATCGACTCATACCATAAGAAACATGAGAAGGACTTTGCCAAAGGTGTTACTAGTACAGATTCAGCGGACGCACCAGACCGTATGCCATATATTGTGATCATCATTGATGAGCTCGCAGATATCATGCAAGCTTACCCTCGTGAACTCGAAGCGGCTATCGTACGCCTCGCGCAGATGTCTCGTGCTGTTGGAATTCACCTTATTCTCTCTACTCAGCGTCCTGAAGTAAACGTTATTACTGGTCTTATTAAAGCTAACGTTCCTAGTCGTATCGCGCTTCGTGTTCCTACTGGTATCGACTCACGTACTATTTTGGATACTACTGGTGCTGAAAAGCTCCTTGGACAAGGTGACATGCTCGCGCTTGTGGGTAACAGTCAGGCAGAACGTCTCCAGAGTGCCTTTATTACCGAAGACGAAGTAAAAGACGTAGTAGCCTACCTCAAGAACTCATACAAGGACGATGTACGCGACACTATTGAACTCTCTGGCACCATGACTGGTGAGAAAGCAATGTTTAGTGATGACCTCGAAGGTACTGACGACGATGCGCTCTATGAAGAAGCTCGTATGTGTGTTGTAGAAGCTGGCAAAGGTTCTACTTCCTACATTCAGCGTAAACTAAAGGTTGGGTATGCTCGTGCAGCACGCCTTATGGATATGCTCGAAGAACGCGGCATTATCGGTCCTGCTGACGGAGCAAAACCTCGTGAAGTACTCGTTGGTAAGATGAAGAACTCAACTGTCGACGAAGTAGCGCGAGATATGGCCGCCAAAGCTGCTGCTCTAGAAGCGGACGTTGAAGAGGAAGAATAATATGAAAAAGTCATTGAATGCCATTTGTATAAAGAAACTCGTTATCGGAACACTCATTCTGGCTGTCTGTGGCCTCGTGGTTTATAACATCCGTGACTTAGTATTTGGTACTCCACTTCAAGTTATTGCAGCAAAAGATGGCTCAACGCTCGAAGATACCTTCCTTCCCCTCTCAGGTGTTGCGAGACACGCACGTGAACTCCTTATTAATGGACGTACCGTAGCGATTGATCGCAGCGGCAAGTTCACTGATGCAATCATTCTTTCACCAGGGTATAATATAGTTGAAGTTGCGCTCAAAGATCGCTTTGGCAATACAGAGACTCGAACCTACCACTGGGTAGTTGAAAAGCCTTCTGCTGTCGCACAAAGTGAGGGCACGAATTATCAGTAATACCACCACGAATTTATATGGCTAAAAAAGCAGCACCAAAAGAACACGGCTCTTCTATTGAAGACACAATTAAATCAATCCAAACCAAATTTGGTGAAGGAGCAATTATGAAACTCGGTGAATCCCCTAAGGTGGATATCTCTGTTATTCCTACAGGAAGTATCGGGCTCGACATCGCGCTTGGTATTGGAGGAGTTCCACGAGGTCGTATCATTGAAATCTTTGGCCCAGAATCTTCTGGTAAGACTACCCTCGCGCTACACATCGCTGCTGAAGCACAAAAGCTCGGTGGTATCTGTGCTTATATCGATGCTGAACACGCAATGGATCCAGATTATGCGCAAAAGATTGGTGTAAACATCAACGAACTCCTTATCTCTCAGCCTGATACTGGTGAACAAGGGCTCGAGATCTGTGAATCTCTCGTACGCAGTGGCAAGATCGATGTGATCGTTGTTGACTCTGTAGCAGCTCTTACTCCAAAAGATGAAATCGAAGGAGATATGGGAGCAAGTCACATGGGTAAACAAGCTCGCTTGATGTCTCAAGCCCTTCGTAAGCTCACCGCTATCGTTGCTCGTAGTAAGACTGTAGTGATCTTTATCAACCAGATCCGTATGCAGATCGGTGTGATGTTTGGTAACCCAGAAACCACTCCAGGTGGTAAGGCGCTTAAGTTCTATACTTCTATCCGTCTCGACATTCGTCGTATCGCCCAGATCAAAAAAGGTGAAGAAGTTGTGGGGTCTCGTACGCGAGTGAAAGTAGTAAAAAACAAGGTTGCTGCCCCATTCAAGCAAACTGAGTTCGACATAATCTATGGTGAAGGTATTTCTCTTGAAGGCGAACTCCTCGCCCTCGGAGAAAAACTCGAAGTGATCAAGAAGTCTGGTACTTCATACACCTATGTCCCCGCCCCTACCAAAGCAACTGCAGGTAAGAGCGAAGAAGAAACAGAAGTGAAACTCGGACGTGGATATGACGCTAGTCGTATCTTCATGCGAGAGAATCCAAAAGTTCGTGATGCTATCCAAAAGGAAGTGCGCAAACGAATGAAAGAAGTTGTGATGACTTCAGGAAGTGACGAATAATCCCCTTCTTTTAACTAAAAGACTCTAATAATAAAAACCCCTTGCTCGGCCAGACCTCCACCAACGCCATGCAAAGGGGTTTTTATTATTTTGTCTTAACCACAAGAACACTTGCTTTTTTGTTACATTATGTTATAATATTAATAGTTAACTTAAAAAAAGAATATGAACGAACAACAAGAATTGATGACGGATTTATTCAAAGAGGCCATATTAGCCTATGGCGAGGATAAAGATTTAAACCCTGTAGATACAGAAGGAATCTACACTATCTTAGTGATATTCCTTGGACCTAATGAACTGAGTCGTGTACAGGTTGACCAACTCTCTTCTGCTATTGAAGCTATAGAGCACTTACCTACTGAGGAATGTACTCTGTTAGTATTACGTTTTATAGAATCGAAAATAAAAGAAGAATTTGGTGAAGAAGAAAGAATTACTGCAACATCTCTTGATGAATTCCCTAGAGTTAAAAACTTTCTTACGATTGCTCAAGGAATAGTACGAGAAATTAAACAAAACATGATCGCATCTTACTCTGTAAGAAATCACTAACCCTTAACAGCACCACTTTTACGTGGTGCTTGTTTTTTTATTTAATTGTGGTATAATGATAAAAATAGAAAAATATGGAATTAGAAAAAACTTTTGAAGATTTAAGCATCTTAATTGATTTATCCTTTATTAAGGAAATTGAATTCGCTGCTTTAAGCGATTACCATTACAAAAAGAGGTCTTTACAACAAATCCTCTGGCAAGATCTTAATACAGAAGCATACACAAAAAAGGACAGAATATTTTTTATTCAAACTATCGGGCGGTTCCCTTCTCTTCCCATCATTACAGATACATGCAAAACGCACGAAGAGAGAAGAATTCTACTGAAAGGCTTACCGAAAAAAATACGGATGGCCTTAGGAGATAATAAATTGCGTCTTAATAAATGCAGCCAGGTCGTAACGGCAATAATACTTCTTGAATATCACAATGTTCCCGTATTTGAAAAATACAAAAATGCAGTAAGTAAGTACAGGAAAGAATTGCACATCTACCATCTTCTTACAGAAGAACAGAAAATAGCTCTTGTAAAAGAACTAAGTTCTCTTGCAAAGAAAGTCTGTATCTCATTATGCACTTCATGCTAAGAACTATACCCCACCATTCAGTGGGGTATTTTTTATGGACTTTTGTCCCCCATTCGGCTACAATCGAAACCTATGGCATTACTTGAATACAACGAAATCCGCGAACGAAAAATCATTGTTTGGGAAGGACAACCGTACGAAGTTATCACTTCACATGTCTTCCGCAAGCAGCAGCGCAAACCAGTAAACGCGACCAAGCTTAAGAATCTTATCACTGGTCGTGTGGCAGAAATCTCATTCGGCTCGTCTGAAAAAGCTGAAGAAGCTGACATCATGACTCGACCGGCACTGTACCTCTACAAGACCAAGGATGAAATCTTCCTCTGTGACGCAAAGGATAAGAGTAAGCGTTTCTCTATCAAGCTCGCAGTTGCCGGAGATAAGATCAACTACATCAAAGCCAACACTGAAACCGAACTCATCATCTTCACTGACGAAGACGACGAAGAACAAGTAATCGGTATCAAGGTTCCTATCAAAGTTGAACTCGAAGTTACTGAAGCTCCTCCTGCCATCAAGGGCGCGAGCGTGACTGGCGGAAACAAGGTTGCAACCGTAGAAACTGGTGCACACGTAAACGTTCCCCTGTTTATCGAAGTTGGCGAAATCATCCGTATCAATACTGACACTGGTGAATACGTAGAACGCGCAAACGCTGGCTTCTAATGTTAGGTACCGAGCGCCTAACAATAAAAACCCCTTACTTTTTGTAAGGGGTTTTGTTTTACTTTAATAAACTATTTCTTTGTTGCTTTATAAAAGCGTTCAATCTTCCGAGGACTATCTATCTTTTGAATCTCAAACTCATTAAGGATTTCAAGGAGTACTTCGTGGCTTCGTTCTAAACTAGACGACTCAATTTCAATCTCATAATCCTTACTCCCTCCAGGGTAAGATGTTTCATCAAGTGAAATTTCTACCCCCCAATCATTCTGTGGGGTAGCACGAAGCGTCCGTGCAATACCTAAGAAAAGAATCGGCTCCAATATGCCATTTTCATAAAGAACTTTTTTCACATTTCCTTCAGGGAGTTTTCCATTGTGAAGCAAACTTTGAAACTGATCTTCGGATAAGGCATCGCTGTATTCTGCAACTTCTCCAGTTTCTTCGGGGAGCTTAAATTCTAAGCGTAAAGCTCCTTTCTTTTCTCTTACACGCAATGTTGTTCCTATAGGAAGATTTACAGGGATTATTCCCTCTTGGTCTGCAAAATATCTATTTTCTTGCTCGACAAAATTATCATGTCCAACTAAAAAATGATTGCATAATTGAAGAAATTCTTCTTTGGTGAGGAGATTTTTAGCTTCAAGCTCAATCTCCTGATTGTCTTTTGTAATGTTCATATGAGTTCTAATTTCCTCCTACTCTACCTGTATGACAATAAAAGTCAAATAAAAAACTGTTCCATTACGGAACAGTTAGACTTAAAAAATATTCCCCTTTGCGATCAGCGCATTTGAATAATGCGAATCTCCCGTGATTTCTCTTTCTACGAATTGCTCGATAAAAGGAGGCAGGATAATTTTCATTCCGGGAAGTGTTTTCTTTACTTCAAGAATCTTCCGTGTGATAGGCTGGTGAAATGAATCCAGTTCAAAATACAAGCTCTCATAATGAAACGTCGTGCGTGTTTTGTGAATTGTTCTGGTCGTGCAGTCCCTTTTGGAAAGCAGCCGTTGATACATTACTTTCGACAACAATTCTTCATTCTTGATCTTGGCAATTGAATGAGGAATTGCTCGTTTAATAGTGTGCGAATACACATGCGATCCATTCAGCCCCCTTCTTCTCACTCTTTCGTCATATCCTTCTTGGGCAATGATATAATCTTGGACAATAGGAGTGGAAACATAACTTTCAGGAATCATCTCCACTCTAAAATCTTCAGAAAGCAAAAATCGTTGCTCTTCTTCACACGGAACAGGGAGACCCATTATCTGCAATACTGCATCAATGGCTAGCTGCTTTTTTTCTTCAAAAGTAATGCCTTTATTTGCAATGGTGACATGTTTTGGGTGTCCGTTCCAGGCATCTATAAGGGCTTTATCAAGCGAGCGGGCCTTGTCTAATCCTTCCGTTCGAGAAGTGTTGTTCGCAAGAGTATAAAACTCTTCTGCATCAATAGCGGCCGTCTGCAAATGCAGTATCGCTTTGTAATTAAAATCGCGAATGTATTCCAAACTTTTAGGCTTTGAGAGAGCCTCAATGATGCCTCTGTCTGCATACGCGAGTCCGTCCAACAGTCCTCTGTCAGAAAAAATAATAGGTTTACCGACACTATGCTGAGCCGCTAAAGAAAAAATTTTCTCATGATTTTTTTGAATTGTAAAAACTAATTTTTGAAATTCATTATTATCAAATCGAACACCCGCTTGATTGAGCAAGGTAGCAGCTTCTGGAATAACATACGGATGAAAATTTCTACTGATAAATTCATCTACCAGACCAGCAAGAATTGTGGTTTTTCCCCCACAAGGACCTCCGGTTACCGGAATTATCGGGATAGGTTCTTTTTTCATAATGAGCATTTTTCTTTCACTTTACGGATATAGCCCCAAAAGTCAAACAAAAAGCCAGCTAGGAATTTCCTAGCTGGCTTTTTGTTTGTAACGGTTAGTTTGCAACGAATGGCAAGAGAGCCATGAATCGTGCACGCTTGATCGCTTCAGCAATTGAACGCTGATTCTTTGCAGTCAAACCAGTACGCTTGCGAGGCAAGATACGTCCGTTTGGGTTCAAGAATCGCTTCAAGCTTTCGATATCTTTGTAGTCGATAAATCGAATGTTGTTTGCGTTAAAGTAGTCGTTTTTCATAATAATTCGATAATGGGTTACAGATTAGAAAGGGATGTCTTCTAAGTTGATTTCTTCATCAGGGTACTCAACGGTGTCGAGATCAGGACCAGCTCCCTTTTGGGGTGCTTCAGCGTCTGAGACGTTTGTAGAGCCTTGTGTAGGTGTGTATCCTGTTCCTGTACCAGCGGAAGCTTTCACACCAAACTGGAAGGTTTCAAGGACGATTTCTGTACGGTATTTCTTTTGCCCGTCTTGAGCGTCCCAACTTCGTGTCTGGATACGTCCTTCAACATACAATGAGCTACCTTTTTTACAGTACTGAGCAAGTGTTTCTGCCTGGCGACCAAATGCCACAATATTGTGATATTCAGTGTTTTCCTGGCGAGTTCCCGCTTGATCTTTCCACACACGGTTCGTAGCGAGAGAAATACTCACTACCTTGTTCCCTGTTGGGAGTGCCTTGAGTTCAGGATCACGAGTTAAGTTACCGATGAGAAATACTTTGTTGAGATACATATGTTTCTAATTGTATAGGTAGTAATGGGGCTGTGCAAGAGCACAGTCAAAGTGCTTTACGCTTCCTTTTCTTCAGTTGCAGCTTTTTCTGATGCTACAGTTTCAGCTACTTCTGCTTCAAGATTTGGAAGTGTTTCGTGTACTTCAAGTGATGCTGGAGCTTCTTCAGACACTTCTTCATCGAGGAGTTCTGTTTCTTCACCAGTAACAAGATCAGCGCGACGTGCGTCAACCTTTGGTTTCTTGAAAGTAACGAGGTTTTCTGCACTAGTCTTGATAAGCATGTAACGCATCACAGCAGTGTTTGCGTCATATGCTTTTTTCAATACTTCCATTGCTTCGGGCTCTGCAGTGAATTTAATCCATCCGAAATATCCCTGACTCCACTTCATTTTCTTTGAAGCAACATTTTTCTCGATAGTGTATGCGAGATCAATGAAGTCTGGATTCCCTTCTGCTATACTCTGACCTTCTGCCTTTTCGATTTCTGATTTGAGCGCTGAAACTACTGTTTCAACTTCAGTTTCAGGAGTTGTCGAAGTAATAAGGTATGAAAGTTCGTATGTACGAGTTTCTTCTGACATAGTAATACTTGTTTTTCTAAATAAATGAGCCCGCTTCGGACCAAGCGTCCAATCGAGCAAGTCGAAGGACGAACGGGGGCTACAGCGCACATACTACCTTAAAAGGCCCATTTTGTAAAACCCCACAAGAGGTGAATTCTACACCAGCTTAAATAGTGTTGTAGCATTCGTCAGTAGCTGCAATGACACCTTTTCGTAGGGAAGGTTTTTGATTTCAGCGATCTTTCTGACTACTTCTTCTACATAACTAGGTTCATTACGCTTCCCTCTGTGAGGAACAGGTGCAGCAAAAGGAGCATCTGTTTCTGACAGAATACGTTCCAGTGGAATATGAGCAACGAGATCAGCATATTCTTTCACAAAAGTAATTACTCCTGAAAATGAAATATGAAATCCGAGAGATAGAAATCTATCAGCAATCGTTTTATCTCCCGCGAAGAAGTGGGCGGTCCCGCGCATACCGATAGAGTTCGCAGGTAGTTCAGGTGCATAGGCTTCAAGCATGTCGAGCGCATCTTCATAGGCTTTCATAGTCCCCGCCTCTGGACGAATATGAAGCATCAACGGCAAATCAAAACGTCCCGCAAGCTCTATTTGTGCTTGAAACAATTCTTTTTGTTTTTGCTTTGCTTCATCTGTACGATCTTCTTCTCGGAAATAATCCAATCCACATTCTCCTATTGCTACCACTCGTGGAGCTGCTGCAATGTCATGCATCTGTGTTGGATTAAATGCTTCTGCCCAGTGTGTTGGGTGCTGACCAACACAAGCCCAGATGTCCGGGTTTTGCAATGCGAGTGCTGTCGCTTTTTCACTAGTACCTGCATCAATACCTACACAGATAGTTCCTATTCCACGATCTCGCATTCGAGTGATCGCTTCAAACTGATCTGCATCAAACTGAGACAGGTTAAAATGTGAGTGGGTATCAACAGTTTTCATACACCAAACTATCCCTGTTCCTCTAATCTTTTAAAGAGAGGTTGTTCTGGAGATTTCTTTTCTTTAACGAGCGTCATAATAGTTGTAGCCGTAGTTGGCATAAATGGTTGTAGCAAGAACCCAATGATATAGAGTCGTGTTGCAAGTTCGGCAACTATTTCTTGTGCCGCTTTCATGTCCGTCTTTGCTACCTTAAACGGTTCTTTGTTTTGAATAAGCCAATCAAGTCCTGACACCTCTCTCCAGATATCGTCCATCGCAGCCTTAAGATCAAAGGTATCAATCTTTTGTTTAAATCCTTCTGGTACAGCATCATCGAATTCGAGTAGATCAACGTCCGTTGGAAGCATGTAGTCAACTTCATAACTCACTACCATTTTCATAATGCGTGATACCAAATTCCCTAACCCATTAGCAAGGTTTGCTTGATAACTTTCTAAGAAACGAACCATAGTGAAAGGGCTATCTTCAAACGAAGTAATTTCTTTGAGCAAGAAGAAACGCAGTACATCCACTCCGTACATTTCAGAAACAACAAAAGGATCTATTACATTCCCCAATGTTTTGGACATGCGAATTCCTCCATCAGAAGTGATGAATCCATTCACCACGATTTGCTGAGAGTTTGGTACGTCTGCGGCCATGAGCATTGCTTGCCACATTACCCCTTGGAAACGAGTATTGTCTTTCCCGCAGTACTGAGTTGGTGTTCCGTGAATCCAATACTTCGTAAACGAATCATTCGCATCACCCTCTGCAATACGAGGCCACCCAAGTGTAGAGATATAGTTTACGAGTGCATCAAACCACACATACATCACTTGAGTTTCATCTCCTGGTACCGGTACTCCCCATGACATTTTTTCTTTAACGCGTGAAATTGAGAAATCTTGTAACCCTCCTTCAACAAAAGATTTCATTTCATTAAATCGAAATGCTGGTGTTATAAATGTTGGATTACTTTCATAAAATGCGAGGAGCTTATCTTGAAATGCAGAAAATTTAAAGAAGTAATTCTCTTCGTTAATTATCTCTATTGTAGTCCCTGGGTGAAGCGGACACTCCCCTTCGACAAGCTCTGAATCAGTTTTTTCAGATTCACATCCTACGCAGTATTTAGCTTCATAATTTTTCTTATAGATGTAACCATTGTTTTCTACACGACGCCAAAATTCTTGTGCGGCTGCTATATGAGTATCGTCGGTAGTGCGAACATAGTGAACAGTATCAGTAATACCAAATGATTCTACTTGATGTTTGAACACAGTAAATCCTTGATCAACGAATTCTTGCGGAGTCTTGTGAAGTTCAAGTGCTTTAGTATAAATTTTCTGACCATGTTCATCTGTCCCTGTATTGAAAAAAACATCAAAGCCTAGAAGTGCTTTGTATCGAGCCACAGCATCAGCACGCACGAATTCGAGCGCATGACCGACGTGAAGTGGAGCATTCACGTATGGAAGCGTGGTAGTAATATAGAACGGAGTTTTCATAAAATAATTTTTACTGGCTTTCAGTGTTAGTAACAATAGGTGCGAGTTTTTCTTTTTCGATATCACTCAAATATTCGAGGACAAATACGGCAACAGGAATGGCAATGATAGCTCCCCAGAAACCAGCAAGTGTGATTCCCATAATAAAGGCAAGGAGCACAACGAGTGGTGGAATACCTACCATACGACGAGCAACAACAGGAGCGAGTACATAACTTTCAATCTGCTGTACCACAATGAAGAAGATCATCACCTTCACTCCCAGAATTACTCCTCCATCAATCACTGCAAACAGGATCGCGGGAATCGCAGCAAAGATAATACCAAATGGTACCAGCTCTGCAATACCACTAACCAACCCGATAATAAATGCGTACTGTACTCCCATTAATGCAAGTACTACGATAGTGATTGCCCCTACTGCAAGACCGAGCAACAGTTGCCCCTTAAACCAAATACCAATTTTGCGCTGAGTACGAGTCCATAAATCGATCACGTATGCTTCGTGTTTTTTTGGAGTAAGAATACGGAGAAAGTTATCGATCCCCTTTTCTTGAATCGAGAGATAAAATGACATCACTACTACAAGGATCACATTCAAGATACCTCCGAATGTTGAACCAATTACAGAAGTTGCTCCTTGAGAAAGGAGTGCACTAGAATCTTTCACTGTTACGAGAAATTCACTCAAAGTAGACTTCTCTGTAAGTGTACTTACAAACTGAGTTGCGCCCTCAATCGATTGAGTACTCATAGATGAAGAATCAGGAATATACCCAATAAGCATCCCAATCATTCCGGAGAGTTCTCTAAAGACAATCGGAACAAATGCGTAGAAAATTGCTGAAATAGATAACAATACTACGGCAAAAATAATTGGCACAGATAAAGTACGAGTAACCTTATATCGGGCAAACATACGCACCCCTGCTTCCACAAACGAGGCAATAACAATAGAAACGATCACCAAAAGAAGTGTCTCGCGGAGTATATAGACCGCTGCGGCAGCAACTAAGAGAAGGAGTCCTCGGAGCATTGTGTCGGTGGTGATACGGATTGTACGAGGTTCTTGCATATATCTATCCTACCATTTTGCCCTTATCAGGTACACCCCTAGAGCTGTGCAAGTATAGGATCAAGTGCTGTGGTATCAGTAATAGGTCCCACCAGTGCTAAGCGAGCTTTTTTAGGATCAAACACCGTTTTGGCCACTCGGATGATATCAAGCGGAGTAACTTTCATATATTCCTTCGTCATCATTTCAGGAGTTTTGATTTTTCCTGTAAGCAAAAGCTGAGTGGATATAAACCCTGCTACCATATCGGTTGCCTCAAGTCCCATTCCGAGCATTCCAATAGAATACTCACGCGCTTTCGACAATTCCTTATCTGAGACTACTTCATGCTTTGAATTACGGAGAATCTTAATAATAGCTTCGAGTACTTCACTACTACGAGCGGTATCAATGCCAGCCGTGATTACAAATTCTCCATAAGTACTATGAGCATCATGCTCAGCACGCACATAATACGCCACCCCTAATTCTTCACGGAGATGATGAAATAGTTTTGAACTCATTCCTCCCCCAAGCAGTGTCGCGAGAAGTGACAGTGCCGCACCATCGGGGTGATCGATTGCAACAGAAGGAAATCCTAGAGCAATATGTGTTTGATCAATTGGTTTAACAATACTTGCCACGCGGGGAGTTTTTTTAGCAAAGGCGACAACAGCATTCTTGTCTTGCTCCCCTTTTGCCCATTGTATAAATGTTTTTTTAATTTCCTGTAACACGATAGTTTCATCAAATGCGCCGACGACAACGACAACAGTATTTTTTGCACTGTAGTACTCTTGTTTGTATTTCACTACATCACTGCGAGTAAATGATTTCACTGATTCCTTAGTTCCGATTACCGTGCGCCCTGCTGGAGTGTCTCCATAAAGTTGTGCAGAAAGCAGTTCTGCAACTTTTGCCTGAGGCATATCTTCGTACATGTTAATCTCTTCAATAATAACTCCTTTTTCTTTTTCCAATTCTTCAGCAGGTAGTGATGCATTGATTACAATATCCCCTACTAGTTCGATGAGTGTATTGATATGTCGAGGATGACTCTTACCAAAATACCCTGTGTATTCGTCTGAAGTAAATGCATTCGTAATAGCGCCAATTTCTTCAAACTGTTCATTGATCACTAGAGCGTTTGGACGTGTTGGAGTTGCCTTAAAACACACATGCTCTAGAAAGTGCGAAAGTCCATGTTGACGCTTGGTTTCTTTGTTTGATCCTGTTCCTATAAGGGTCATCATAGTAACCGTTACCGCATCACGCTGAGGAATCAATACTACCCGAAGACCATTTGAGAGAGTTTTCTTAATTATATTCACGATTCCATTAAACCCTTAATGTTCGAAATACACAACTCTTGCCAAAAAAACTGCAAAAGTGGTATGGTAAAAGAAATACAAATAAACTTGATCATGAAAGAAATAGTGCCAGCAACATTAGGAATTCTGCTCTATTTATCTCCTGTTATCGTCATTGCATTTATAGTATGGCAAACAAACAGAAAAGAAAAATACTCATAGAATTCTAGACAAAATCCCCACTACCAGGTAGAGGGGATTTTATTTATAGTTCTAGTTTTGACTGAATGAATGTTTCCAATTCACTGATTGCGATACGTTCTTGCGTACCAGTATCTCGGTCTCTAATAGTCACCGTATTGAGTAACTCTGCATTCTCGCCGAGTGTATCGAAATCCACAACAATACAATATGGCGTACCGATCTCATCTTGACGACGATAGCGCTTACCAATATTACCGTTATCATCCCAAGAGATCGCACCAAACTTTTTCTTAAGATTCATAAATACTTCACGCCCTTTCGCGACGAGTTCTGGTTTGTTTTTCAATAGTGGTGAGACGCAAGCTTTAAATGGAGCAAGCGCAGGAGCAAGCTTTAGAACTGTACGAGTATCTCCTTCGACGCCAACTTCTGCATAGGCGTCACTAAGCACTGCCAAGAACAGGCGACCAAGCCCGAATGTTGGTTCGATACAGTGTGGTACAAAACGCTCTTTTGTTTCTTCATCAAAATATGACAAGTCTACTCCACTGGCATTCATATGTGCTTTCAAGTCATAGTCGGTGCGATATGCCAAACCAAGCAATTCTTTTTGTCCAAAAGGAAAATCAAATTCTACATCAACTGAACGTGAAGAATAGTGAGCGCGGTCGTTCGCATCAATTTCTATCTTATGAATCTTTGTTGTAGAAAGCTTGAGATCTTCAGTCAAAAATTGATATTGCTGATCATATAGAGCATTAAAGATACTATCTACTGCACTAGCATCACTCGGGTTAACAAAATATTCGATCTCCATTTGCTCTAGTTCTCGTACACGGAAAATAAAATCTCGCGGTGCAATCTCGTTGCGAAATGCCTTCCCTATCTGGGCAAGACCAAACGGAAGTTTTGGGTGAAGTGAATCCATAACATTTTTGAAGTTCACAAACATTCCTTGTGCTGTTTCTGGACGAAGATATGATACTGATGATTCATCTTCTGTTGCGCCGATGTTTGTTTGAAACATCATATTAAACTGACGAACATCTCCCAGCGCATTACCATCAGGACTCTTTAATCCTTCTTTTTTGATTACTGCATCCATATCAGCAAGGGTCATACCTCGCGGGTCAATAGCGTTAGTTTCAAGAAGATGGTCAGCACGAAAGCGTTTCTTTGTGGTGAGATCTTCAACCAAGGGATCTGAAAATCCTCCGACATGTCCTGAAGCTTTCCAAACATTCTGATTCATCAAAATAGCAGCATCAATACCGAACATATCTTCGCGATCAAGTACAAAACGCTTCCACCACAATGCCTCAATGTTTTTCTTCAATGCTACACCAAGCGGCCCATAATCCCAGGTTCCTGCTAAGCCCCCATATATTTCAGAGCCTTGAAAGACAAAGCCACGGCGCTTACAGAGACTGATAAGATGTTCCATTGTAGTTATTGATTCATTCATATGTTGTATGGGCTATGGTAGCACTTTCTCCTTTCCAGCGGAATAGGCAGGATCGCTATTCAATCGAGTCGAAAGTGGTAGCTTAATTAGGGTAAGAGGAACATTCGCAATACTATCAGTTGCCGTAATAGTAGTTTCTCCAAGGAGATCAGGTTCGGCTCCCTGTTGCTCAGCAGTAGGACGAATTCGTACCTGGAATGAAACACTGCGAGATTGAGGAGTGCTTGTAGCACGCGGCATCACACCAAGATCCCAGACTACTGTTCTGTTGTCAGGATTGTACACGATTGGCTCTGCCTGAGGACTAATAGTACCGGCCCATGCAACTCCTACTGGAAGTACTGCCGTAGCTTTATATCCAGACAACGCATTTTCACTTGGTCGAGCAGTCCAAGTAATAGTGTAGGTAGTATCACTTCCCACCTTCGGAGGAAATGGCCCGGTATTCTTAATTGGACCAACAGAGTAATACGCTTGAGAAGCGAACTGTAGATGTGATGCATACCGAAGAGTAGCTTCGTCTATATTTGCAATAGTTTGTTCAGCATATCCTCGTTCTGGGAAGAGACCTTTAATAGAAAGATTAAGTGATGCGTCACCAATTGCTCGCGCTTCGATTGTTGAGAAAGAAAATGAAAGCTGTCCTGTAGCACCCGCCTCAATCACGCTCAGTGAACTATTAGATTGTCCGTTCCAAGTAATTGTTCGACTAAGTGCATCAAAATAGCCACTCTCTGCTTTTACAGTTGCTGTATTGATTCCTTCTCCAGTGAGCACGAGGCTAAATGTCGGATCACTAATTCTCGTACCAGAGTTATTGGTCCAGTTCACGGTACCTGATACTGCTCCTCCAATAGGGATAGCAACTACATCAGTAGATGAACCGTTAATAATAATCTCACTCGTAAGAAACGGCTGAGCGAGCTTTACGGTATGAAGCGAAGAGTTGTAGGTCACCGCAATACGATTGTCAGTCTCACTCTCTGGGGTACCGACATACACACGAAATGCCTTTTCATCTCCTTCTTCTCCGAGGATTTTCCCTCTGATACTTACAGTCTGCTCTGCACCTTTTTGCAAATCTCCGAGTGCCCAGACATTGTTCCCTGACACTGGCTCGGGAGTTGATGACTGAAAGACGAACCCATTCGGATACTCTACTCGAGCCAACACGTTCGGTAGCAATTTATCTCCGGTAAATAAATTACGGAGTGTGAGAGTAAATAACTGATTTGAGGCAATAGCTCCTGGTGCATCAAGCGTGAGAGCAAGTGGACTAGAACTTACCAATACTGAAAACGCTTTTTCTTTTTGAAATGTTGAACTTGATCCGGCAAGTGTATAACTGAGGCGCGCTGTGATAGTTCGACTCATTCCCTGTTCTCCGTAGAGCACCACTCCAAATTCTTCACTCTTTGTTTTTCCACTAGCAATGGTGCCAAGTGATTTTTCAATACGAACTACATCACTTCCCGCAGCGTCTGTAGCTCCTTTTGGATAATCCAATGTAAGCACTACGTTTAACAAATCACTTGAATTTTTGTTTACTATCTCTACCTGAATTGGAAGATCTTCTCCACCGGCAACAAATGAATTACCAAGCACAACAAGGTCAACGTTTTTACTCGACAATGTTAATGCTCCTCGATACACAGAGAATGCTAATGCTCCGAGCGCTAAAAGAAAGAAGAACAATGAAAACAAAAAGAATCGTTTATATCCTGACACGCCAGGTTTTCGCGGTTCAACATCTTCGCTGAGTTCGGTTTGCCCCCATGAAGATGATACGTTGTGTTTAAGCGGTCGCAAGATTCCAAACTTTCGTTTTGGAAGACTAGCAGGGTCTCGTGCGTACAAACGCTTCTGTAGTTCCGCGATATGATCTATCTCATTTGCCATAATGCACCTAGTATAGCACTATAGATGACTTTGCTCGATTGCACTTTTCACACTCTCGATGATTCGCGCGTAATTTTGATCAGTCATTTTTCCATATGCTTCCTTCAGCGGTAATACAAGGAGCTCTGCGTCACGCTCTTCGATCGCAATATACCCTAGATGAGCGAACACTCTCCATAATGACAATGCGTCAAAAATTTTTGCTTCATATATTCCCTCTTCTACCATTTGGGCACAATCAAGAATATGCTCATACAATTCATCATTGACTCCTTCGTCTACTAAGAAACGACTAAGCGCAGAAAGTGTACGAACATACGCTCGCACCATTGGTTCACGGATTCGGGTACTTGTAGGATCAGTAACCAGGCTTGCACTAATCAGTCTCCACACTTCCCTTCCTTTCACTAAGTCTGCGCGAATAATTCCATAGTCTGTAATATGTCCACGAAGCTTTGCACCAGGCTTGCGCACACCTTGCACAGCCGCCACTACCAAACCAAACTCACGGGTAAAGAGCCACAAACGCTTATTTGCTTCGCCGTGGGTACTACTCTTGAGCACTATGGCCTCGGTATGGTGAATAGCATGCATAGCACTAGAAACTTACAGAGAATGGAATTTTTTCAATTATTATTTCGTCTTTCAGAACATCAGTAAATTCAACACCATCAGCTCCAACTGTCTTAGAAAGCTCTGCGACATATTTACTAATAATTACTTGTCCAGCTTCGGTAGTACCGATAGTAAGAACGATACGATCCTCCGGTTGCAATCCTGCGGCTTTTCGATTGTCCTGAATAAGACGCATGAGTTCACGCACCATTCCCTCTTCTTTTAATTCATCTGTCATTGTCAGATCAAGTTCTACATCCTGTTCGATTGTGTCATCCTGTACTACTGCTTTGACATTGAGTTCGTCCATCACAAGAGCGAGATATGTTTCGTCAAGAGCGAGTGCTTTTACACGAAGTGCCAAAAGTGGCTGACGTACAGGAACAGAAACTTTTTTGCGAAGCGCATTACCGAGTGTACAAAGTGTACGTACTTGTTCCATTGAAGTAAGCACATATTCGTCTACTTCATTTGCAATAGGCCAATTGCTCAAATGCACACTTTCTTCATCTGTATTATTACGAAGTTTTTGCCAAATATCTTCTGCGGCAAACGGTGCGAATGGTGCCATGATTTGTGAGATAGTTTTGAGAACGGTATAGAGAGTTTTCTTCGCTTCAGCAGAACCATCTTTAATACGTTCTCGACTACGGCGAACATACCATGTTGAAAGATCGTCCATGAATACTCGAAGGGCACGTACCGGTTCAAATGTTTTATAGTTATCCATGCTCTCTGTAACCACGCCAATGAATTGGTTGAGTCGAGCAATAATCCACATGTCGAGTACATCTTCTGATGCACTACGAGCACTAGTCTCTACCTCTGTATCTCGATACAACTCATAAAATGACAATACGTTATAGAGTAATCCGAAGACTTGTCGATTGAGCTCTACTACTGTTTTCTCATCATAGTTCTTCGAGTCTCCTGGCTGATTGACTGAGTACATCCATAGACGAAGCGTGTCCACTCCGTACTTTGCCATTTGTTCCCATGGGTCAACAATATTTCCAATAGACTTGGACATCTTCTTCCCTTTCTCATCGAGCAAGTGACCAAGACAAATTGCGTTTTTATACGCCTTGCCTCGTCCCATGAGTGTTCCTATTGCATGAAGCGTGTAGAACCATCCGCGAGTTTGGTCGATTGCTTCTGAAATAAAGTCAGCCGGATATCCGAGACTTTCTACATATTCTTTGTTTTCGAACGGATAGTGATGCTGCGCAAATGGCATAGCACCTGAATCAAACCACACGTCCATTACTTCTTTGACACGTGAGTACTCCTTGCCGTTCTGCATCAACACAACACTATCAATGTACGGTCGATGAAGATCAAGTTCAAAATGTTCATTATGCGGAAGTGGTGCAAAGTCTATCGCGCGAACTTCTGCATTATCAAAGTTCACATAGTCCCGAGTAGTCGCAAATAGTTTGTCATAGGTTATTCCTTTGGCGATAAGTTCTATTGCACGAGACACTGCACCATGAGAAACAATAAGAATATTCTTGCCACTGTATTCTTTTTCGATACAGTACATAAATTCTCCTGCACGCTTCAATACGTCGACATATGATTCACCACCATCAGCCTTGAAATTGTAACGATCAACTGCCGCATTACGTACGGTGAAAAAATCATCCAACGGCTTCCCATCAAAATCTCCTCCTACCTTCCATTCAGCAAGACGAACGTCTGTCACAATACTGTCCTTCGACAATCCTAATTCTTTCGCTACTACTTGAGCAGTTTCAAGTGTACGCAAAAATGGTGATGCGATTATTACATCAATAGTATTTGCCTTGAGTGTTTCTGCCGTAGCTACTACTTGGTCTTTTCCTTTTGTAGTAAGTGGGTCACCATCTTGATTTCCATAGTTCCACAACCCATCAACATTGTGCTGTGTCTGGCCATGACGCATTACCATATACTTGTTTCCAGACTTTTTCATAAGCGTCTTCATGGTGTCGATTGAGTCAACAATGATTCTTGTTTTATCCTCAGCTACCCAAATTGGAAGTGGAGTCCCCCAGTATCGCTCACGAGAGATAGCCCAGTCTTTAATATTTTTAAGCCATTCACCAAATCGTCCGTCTTTGATATGTGCCGGTTCCCAATTGATAGTTTCATTTTGAGCCACAAGTTCATCAGTTAGTTGTGACATGCCGATGTACCACGAGTCGCGTGCGTAATAAATAAGCGGAGTCTTGCAACGCCAACAATGTGGATACGAGTGTTCGTATTTTTCTTTCTTGAACAGAAGTCCTCGATGCGCGAGATCCTTAATGATATCAATTGCAACTTCTTCATCTTTCACGAATCGTCCTTCAAAACTTTCTGTACCTATAATAAATTTTCCGTCGACTCCAACCATGTGGAACTTGGGAAGACCGACTGTCGTACCAAGCTCAAAGTCATCCGCTCCATACATTGGTGCGATATGCACAACACCCGTGCCGTCAGTAGTAGTTACGAAATCCGCCGCGTACACCTTATACGCATTCTGTAATTTATCCTTTTGTGCGTCATCAAGCAGTTCAGAAAGGTATGGGTACAAGGGTTCGTACGAAAGCCCCACAAGATCTGATCCTTTCATTTCAGTAATAATTTCGTACTCTCCTTCCACAAGAACAAGACGCTCTTTAGCAAGAATTAGCACTTCATTATTTATGGATATTTTTACATACTCAATATCACTACCTACTGCGAGCGCAGTGTTTCCCGGAAGTGTCCATGGTGTTGTAGTCCATGCAACGATAAACGTATTGTCTTCTCCTTGTACTTTAAACTTCGCATACACAGAAAGATCTTTCACGTCATGATATTCTTGCGCAAGTTCATGAGAAGAAAGCCCTGTACCACAACGAGCACACCAGGGAATAATTTTATAGTCTTTGTAGAGCAATCCTTTTTGTTCTACTGTACCGACAATATTCCACAGTGACTCAATATATGAATTGTTAAATGTATAGTATGCACTCTCTTTATCTACCCAATAGCCAATACGATCAGTGAACTCTTCCCAGTCATGGATGTACGTAAACACACTATCTTTACATTCTTTATTAAATGCCGCGATACCATATTCTTCAATTTCTCGCTTTGAAGCAAGACCCAACTTCTTTTCAATCTGGAGTTCAACCGGTAACCCGTGCGTATCCCAACCGGCACGACGAGGAACACTGAACCCTTGCATGGTTTTGTAGCGCGGGATCACATCCTTAAAAGCTCGAGCTTCAAGGTGGTGAAGTGCGGGTTTTGCATTCGCGGTCGGAGGCCCTTCGAAGAACACAAACTCCCCTTTTGGAGATTCTTTCTTCAGCGTCTTTTCAAAGATACTATGTTCTTTCCAAAAAGAAAGGATTTTTTCTTCTGCTAATGCTCGTTCTGATTTGTGTTGGGTTGGTTCCATAATGATTGACTTACGTGTTAAAAGGTGAATAATGGGTGTAAATTAATCTATCTGCGTATGTGGTTGTTAGTTGTACTTCTCTGTCTGTTATGCCTCGCTTTTGCTTTTTACACTGCTTTTGGTGTATTTACAGTCTTGAACTCGAAAAAGAAAAGAAAGGCTATTGGTTGGTTTGCGTTGTTCTTATTTTGGCCAATGCATCAGTAAAGCAACTGACCAAAACAAAACTCGCCCACAGAAATAATCAAAGATTATTTCCAAGGGCGAGTTTTTTCAATTCAAGATTGAATGTCGCGGTACCACCTTAGTTTCCCCTGTAAAACTCGACTTAACGTCTCGTCACGGGGCTCGTTACAGCTATGACAGGCTTACCTGTTGAGTTCTACTCCCCTCGCAAAAGGGTTTCTTCTCAAAAGCTTAGAGCTGATAACTCCTCAAACGCTTATAAAATTACTATAGCAAAACTTCCCTTTCCTGGCTACTGGATAGCCTTAGTATCTGCTGGGTGACGCTCAAGTCCGCGTCGATCTGTATCCACCATTTGAACAAGGCGTTCAACAAGACGTTTTGGGTCGCTATCATAAATAACCTTGTCGGCTGGACGATTACCTTTCTCAAGAATATCTTTGATCTGTTCGTCCATAGTCCACGGTCCTTCAAGTACTCCTACTGGTTTTCCGTCTTCATAGGCAATAGTGAATTCGTGAATTGTACCAATACGTCCACAACCGATAATTACTGCATCACAACTACGAGTAAAGAGCAGGTCGCGTCCTGGGAATCCAAATCCGGTGTAGATAATAAGATCCATGTAATCGATTGGTAAACGATACGTCTCTAGGTGCTCCTTCTGACTTGCAGCAGGAGAAAGACCGATAGATACTCCGCGCTCTTCTTTTGCACCCATTGCCGACCAAAGCGGAAAACCTGTCGTAGCACCAGTAATAACGATACCTCCTTGTCGGATCACTTCACGTCCTAATTCTTTTGCTTGTTCAAGTGCGTGGAGTCCGCAGTGTCCTGTTTCAGCAGCACCACTGATACCAATCTTCATACGAAGATGTCCGTGTTTGTCATTGGACTCAAGAGGTCCATTATAATAATACTGAGGGGTTGATTGATTTTCCATATTAATTGCAGTCCAATTCTACCACATCGAGTTCTTCTGGAGCGAACGCTTTTACTCCGAGATAATCACGGAGGCGTTGAGTAAGAAAGAGGGCTGATTTTGGTTCCCCCATCACTACATATACTTTCTTGATAGTGTCTGCGACTTGTTCAACAAATTCCACAAGATGGTCTGAATCTTTATGACCTGAATATCCATTAATGAATACAACATTTGCACGTACCGGAACGATTCGTCCATTAATACGAACTTCTTGTGCGCCATCTTGAATGATACGACCAAGTGTTCCCATTGATTGATATCCTGTAAGCAACAGTGTGTTTTGTGGATCAGGAAGATAATGTGCTTCATGGTGCAAAATACGTCCTCCATTACTCATACCACTTCCCGCAATGACAATCTTCGGATCGGGTTCACGAATAATTTGCTTTGATTCTTCAGTAAGGAGCGTTGACTTCAGTCCTGGAAATTTAAAAATGTCATCCCCTTCCCCTATTTGCTTTTGTGCGAAAGCATTGAAGTATTTGCCGTACTTTCCATAAATAGTTGTCAGCTTGATAGCAAGCGGTGAATCGAAAAAGATCGGCATTGTAGGAATACGATGATTCTCTACGAGTTCATTGATTTCGAAAAGCAGCTCTTGTGAACGCTCAAGAGAAAATGTTGGAATAATAAGTGTCCCCTTTCGCTTGAAATTGTCTTCAAGCGCTTGTTCAAGACGGATACGACGTTCGCTGCGATCAATATGGTTACGGTCACCATACACACTCTCCATGATCATATAATCCACGTTTTTCAAAGGTTCAGTATCACGCAACAGAGGCGATGGTGAGTTACCGAGGTCTCCTGTAAAGATAATTTTTTTATTGTTGTAAATAATTTCCAACATTCCAGAGCCGAGAATATGTCCGGCGTCACGATAACGAAATACAAAATCCCCCACTCTCAAATCTTGATGGTAATCGATAGTCTTCCACATACTCATCGCCTTTTCTAAATGAGCGAGTGTATAAATCTTTTTTAATTCTTCATTTTCACTACGAGAAAGAATATTTGTTGTATCTTCAAGCATGAGCTTGGTGATATCTTTTGTCGGAATAGTAGAGTAGATCAAGCCCTTAAACCCGTCATTGATAAGTTTTGGAATACGTCCGATGTGATCGATGTGTGCGTGAGTAATAAAAAGAATGTCAATTGAGGCAGGGTCATACGGAAACGATTCCCAGTTTTTATCATCCGCAAGTTTTGTTCCTTGGGTAAGTCCGCAGTCGATCAAAAACTTTTTCTCTCCCGTGCTATCAGTACCTTCAAGCAAAAAATTCGCTCCTGTTACAGAACCTGTACCACCAGCGAATGTCAGTTTTAAAATGTTGTTGGAATCAATGGACTTATTCATTGCTTCTATTGTACCGTTTCTTTTGATTAAGTACAAAATATACTCCTAACATTCCTCCGACCATATCGCACACAATGTCTGATACTGAGTCCGGAACACTTGCTAAGCGCGCAGAACCCTTAACAATGTATTGCACGGTATATTCGAAAAATTCCCACCCTAATCCAATAATCAAAACAGTGAGTAATAAAATTATTACTGATTCATATCGAGGAAGCCTAATAATATGTCGATTAAAAAATGCTGCTGCAAATACTGCAAGAAATACTCCCCCGAGTGCATGCATCATCATGTCGTACCAAGGAATAGAAACATACCAATAAAAGGTATTGGCCGCATTGTGTAAAACCACTAATACAACAATGAGAAGTAACGATACTACTGCGAGATGTTTCTGAAACATATCTACAGTATATACGAAGAACCCTTTCACATACATGCAAAAGGGTTCTTCGTTACGGCTATTGAGGTATAGTACCTTAGCACTACATTTCAAGTGGGGTACCTGGTTGAAAGCAACGCCGCGTATAAAAATCTGACGCCAAGTCCAACACGATAGATTCCCCATATAACTATTGTTCTAGGTACTATAAATCAATAGCCGTACTTTCATTATAGTAAATTGATCGATCTACACAATATAGACACCTCAAGATACTATTGTGATTACATTAGTTCGTCAGAGAAGATATATTCAGTGTCAATTTTCTTGTATTCAACGATTTCATCATCGGCAAAAAATCGTTTTATTTCAATCGCACCGTTTTCTACACTATCAGATGCGTGTACTACGTTTGACTGCATTGAAAGTGAGAAGTCTCCTCGGATAGTTCCTGCGTCTGCTTCAAACCCTTTTGTAATACCAACAATAAGACGAATACTATTAACTGCCTTGATTCCAGCAACCGCCATAACGACAACGGGAGAAGAAGTCATGAATTTTTTAATACGTGGGAAAAATGGCTTATCTGCAATATGACTATAGTGATCTTCTACTACAACATCACTTAAGTACATCATTTTCATACCAACGATCTTGAGACCTTTGTTTTCAAATCGAGTAATAATAGCTCCAACCAAATTACGCTGAATAGCGTCTGGTTTAATAATAATAAGACTGCGTTCTTCTGTTTCGTGTATCATGTCCGTAATAGTACCCCTTCCCTTTCAGTAAATCAATCAGAGAAAAATTACATCTTCTCTGGGACTTTAATACCGAGAAGTGAGAGGCCGTTATGCATGGTTTGCGCAAAGGCTTGGGTGAGTGCAAGTTTGTACGGAGATTCTGCTGAATCATCGAAAATCTTTGTATTCCCATACCAACTATTAAATGCTTGTGAGAGTTCAAGAAGGTACGTCACCAAATGATGTGGAGACCAATCTTCAATTGCATACGCTACTGTTTCTGGATAATGAATCAAAACTTTTTCAAGTGTTGTTGTCATCCAACCTTCTGGAAGAGTTGTGGTAGGTACTATACTTTCTGCTTTTGTAAGAATAGAACCAGCACGAACAGTTGAGTACTGAAGATACGGGCCTGAATCTCCTTCGAATGAAAGAGAGGTTTCTGGATCAAAGTTAATATCCTTCCCTGCTGCGGCACGAAGAATTGAAAACTTAATAGCACCAATTGCGATAGCGTCTCGTGAAGCAGTATCAGTATCTCGTGCTTTCTCTTCTACCTCTTCTCCTACTGTTTGTATTAATGTCTCAGCAAGTGGCACTCCTCCTAAGCGAGACGACATCTTCTGCCCCTTAAATGACATACGTCCATGATGAATATGAATACTATTGCTTGACCACTTTTCAGTAATTTTCTTTGCAGCATCAAGTACTGCAACAAAGTGTGGGACTTGTTGGTTGTCAGTGACAAACAGTGACATATCTGGATCAAACCGATCAAACTTCATTTGGAGCAATCCAATATCTTTGGCTTCGTAGGTAGGGTTTCCTTGTGAATTAATAAATACAGAAGTATTAATATCTTTTCTTTCTTCTGAAGGAATATATACAATAGCTCCTTCGCTCTTAGTAAATACACTCGGTGTATGAGCAAGTACCAATTCCTTCCCTACTACTCCTGCCTCACTCTCATAAATATACGTATCGAAGTGTGAACCAAGCTGATCTACAACAATGTTTTCAAAGTACGCGATATTAAATGCTTTGCATTTTTCATAGAGAGCCCATTCTGGTGTTGGATTTTGTGCATACAGGTTATCAGCAATTTCCTTTACGCGCGCATGAATACTTTCATCATCTGCATATCTCGATGTCCCTTGCACATATGCGTCCCCAAGCATTTCGATAGTAAGTGTTTCTGGATTCTTTTCGAGCAATACAAAGACTGCCTTAGCAACGCCGAGAGAAATATCTGATGGAAAAGACATGGTAGAAACAGTAGCGCCGGATGCATGAGCGAGCTGTACCAATGACTCCCCAATAGTATTGTTCATAGCATGTCCAATATGAAACGGCTTGAAGAGATTTGGACTTGAATGTTCGACAAGAATATTTTTTCCTTTATACATTTCATTTGCTCCCCACTGTTTCTGCTGATCAATGATCAATTGAAGTGTGGTGCTAAAAAATTGTGGAGCAAGCGTGAAGTTAATAAATCCAGGTCCTGCAATACTAACTTCAGTAATAGTGTCCGGCGTATTCTTTTTTATATATTCAAGAAGTGTCTGTGCGACCTCACTTGGATTTTTGCCAAGTTGTTTTGAAACAACAAGTGCAACATTTGTTGCATAATCTCCATGTGACAAATCTTTTGGTTGCTCAACTGCAAAAGACACTGCTTCAAGAGCGAAGCATTCTTTCAGTGCCTGTTGTACAAGAGTTGTAATAGTTGATTTCATTGTTGTTATTTTCCAGAACTACCGAAACCGGTTTCTCCCCGTTCTGAGTCAGAGAGTTCATCAACAAATTCAAGTGATGCATGTTCAAATTTCTGATAAATAATCTGTGCCACTTTTTCACCTTTTTCAAATATATATTCGGTGTCACCGAGATTGATTAACCCTACCATTACTTCCCCGCGGTATCCTGCATCAATCACTCCACCAAATGTCTTGATCCCGTGTTTAATAGAAAGCCCGCTCTTGTCCCAAATGAGACCAACGTGACCTTCGGGGATTTCCATAGCAATTCCTGTTGGTACTACTGCTCTTCCTGCTGGTGGTACAACGGTTCGAACACTGGCAAAGAGGTCGAGTCCTGCGTCCATATGTTTAGCATAAGCATTGTCTTTGAGCTCAAGATCAAGTTTTTTGATTTTTACGGTTATCATTACCACTATCCTACTACATTTTTCAAATAAAAAAACCCGAATTACCTTCGGGTCTTACTTATGTTTTCTTCAATTTACAGAATCTTTTTGCATTCTTCAAAAACCATATCTCCGATTACCTCGCGCGGAAGTAATGTGACACCATCATTGGAACATTCAATTCTCCTCCATGTAGGATCGGCGAGCATCTTTAATCCACTTTCACGCGCATTGAGTTGGTATTCAGCATCTTTCTCAACCATATCCATTCCGTGACCACTATATGCTTTTTTATTACTTGCACTTTTCTCAGCCATTAATTTCAAACTGATTGGGTGCGGAACATCAAGATAGATAGTTAAATCCGGACGAGGAATTTCGAAAAATTCATATTCCATTCTATCAAGATATTCTAAAAACAATTTCCTCTCTTCTTCGTCTTTTATCTTTCCTCCTTGATGGAGCTGATTAGCAGAAACATATCTATCAGAGACAACTACTCTCCCGTCTGCAAGCCAACCTTTAATTTGAGAAGACGATTCAAACCTATCGGCCGCATACAAAATAGACGCAAGCTTAGGATCTACTTTAGAAAATTCCATTAAGGGATCATTTTGACAAACACCGATAAGTTTTCCGAAGAAATTATTATAATATCTTGGAAAATCAGTTTTCGCTACTTGCCTTCCGTACCTTTCGAGACGTTCGATTAATTGGTTGGACTGGGTTTCCTTACCACAGCCATCCGCACCGTCTATGACGATCAATATTCCTTTTTTCATATTTTATGTTTTTTACAACACTACTGTTTTTAGACTCAAAGTCAACAAGATTGACTTTTCCCTCAATTACCGTAAAGTTCAGGAAAACAAATTTCTCACTCTTTAAAACAAAATAATAATGGTAAAAAACTATGTCTATGATCCTCAATTCGGTATTGCTGGTATTGAAGATCCAAAAACAAAAATGAGAGTATATACCGTCGTACAACAACACGGTATTAAAAAAGCCGCATTTACTGCGTACTCTGGAGCTCGATATAGCAGATCAGAAAAAAGCATGTTAGAAATCCTTAAAGAGGTTGTGAAAACAGCCGTTGGAAAAAATATCACCATGGATGAACATGCTGCTGAACGTGTTGAGCAAATAGTAAATAGCTATGGACACCCTTCTGTTGCAGATATGAGTCATAACTTTATCTGTATTGAAAATATTCCAATGATTACTATGATGAGATTCTTTTACTTAAATCCGAAACAAGACGGGCAAGAACGGAGTACTCGTTTTCAAGACTTTTCAAATCCTAATTTCTGGATTCCTGAAAGTCAAAAAGATAATGAGGAATACAAAGACCTTCTTATGGGATCTATTGATGGCTACAACCACCTAAAAGATGAAACGTATGCAGCACTTCAGAAAAAATTCAATATCAATCTGAATGATAAAGATGAAGAAAAGGCGCTTGAAGCTAGAACATTTGACACGCTCCGTCATTTTATTCCTATGGGAATGAGAACAGCCGGTTGTGCGATCATGAGTTCTCGCGACTGGTCTCGGTACATAAGCCTCCTAAAGGGTTCAAATCAAGAAGTTGAACGCGAACTTGGTGATCTATTATTTGATCTTCTAATTGGAACTCCTGAACTTTCTGAACAAGGATATATTCCTGAATCTGACGTACTAATTAGGCATGCAGAAGCAAATAATAGTGCATTTCAAACAATTGAAACATTAAAGAAATTATTTTCTACTGATTGTAAAATTGATTGGAAAACCCTTGAAAGAACAGAAGACGTACAGGGCGCTAGTACTACTGAGGTAGGTGTTGCATTCGCCGACCATCTCGCATTACTTAGCAAGAACAGAGTAATCATGGAAGATTATGTAATTCAAAACCGAAAAAAATATGAAGTGTTCTTTTCGCAGGCAAGTGAAGAAATATTCAAAACTCATTATCATTACAATCAACTAGGACCATTTTTCCAAACTGGAGCAATTGGCATAAAAGGTGTACTTGATATAGGAGCGATGAAAGATTTCAATCGCCACCGAAGCTTAGAACGCTTTATCCCATTTTGCGAAAACAATGTTGAAGTGGGGGCACTATTAGAAAATGGTTACGGCCTGTGTGCATATTTATATGAACCAGGACTTGAAGAATTACGGTTAAGGTACGATACAGTTCTTGGATGTCAGTATCGAATGATAAAGAATTTTTATAATTCTAATCCCGCCCTTACGACTGAAGAATTGCGCTATCTACTTCCCCATGCTCATCTCACTCCTTATCGCATGTATGGATCACTCGATGACATGATGTACGTAGAAATGTTGCGTATCAGACCCGGTGGACACATCAACTATCGCATTGAAGCTTGGTATTGGAAACAGTGGATGCAAAATTCACAAATAATTGGCCTTACTCAATTATGGGGAGCTATCCCTCTTAATGAACCTAATGCTTCTTCCAAAGAAGAGTTTGTGAACCGTTCTTAAATTAAAACCCCTACAACAAACTGTTGTAGGGGCTATTTTATTTCTCTTTATAGAAATGTTCGTACAGACCTTCTAGATATTTTTTCAGATCAGAAAATTCTTCCATTATTGAATTTTCATAAAAGAAAAGATCAACATTGTCATGTGTTTCTGCTGCTCCAGCAATAAGCTTAGAAATTACATGATTCTTTTTGGCGTACATAATTATAGGCTTATTACTGTACGCCTCAATCGCTGTGCCTAATTCAAATCCAAGACCAGTTGAAGGCAATGTAACCTCAGAAATAATGACATGAGCTTTCTTAACACAAACATGTATATCATTGTGGTACACATGTTTTGCCACAAGATCAGATTGCTGTTGACCTACCGGAGGGAGACAAAACTCAAGAATTTCTACGAAAGGTAATTGGTTGAGCTCTTGTTTAAAAAGTGCGATCGCCTCTTTATATTCTACAGGAGCATGAGTCAGCGAGCAGCTGACATAAATAGCTATTTTTCTCATATGTTAATTTTTGCCCACTCTATAGAAAATGATCTAAAGTGTCAACAAAATAAAAAGCCCCGCATACGCGAGGCTTTTTATTATTGAGTATTAGTCAATGATATCGATACCTGTAGAACGTGCAGAACCTGCAACGATCTTCATAGCGGCTTCGATAGTGTTTGCGTTCAAATCTGGCATTTTGCGTTCTGCAATTTCACGAAGCTGAACTTGTGTGATCTTACCAACTTTAGAAGTACGAGATTTTGCTGAACCCTTCTCAACACCAGCTGCCTTCAAAAGGAGTGATGTTACAGGAGGAGTGGTAACAGTGAAGTCGTAGGTACGGTCATCGTAGACAACTACTTTAACACCGAGCTTTTCGCCACGCTGTTCTGCTGTTGCCGCGTTGAATTTCTGAACGAAGTCAGAAATGTTTACACCGGCCTGACCGAGTGCTGGTCCGAGTGGTGGCGCTGGAGTTGCCATGCCGCCCATCGCCTGAAGTTTGATTCGTTTGGTGATATTTTTAGCCATATAAATAAGGGTTATTACTAAGTTGAAGCATTAGCGTAACGACGAAACTATAGCATCAAAGGCTTTTTTTGTACATATCCCCCATGGTATACTTTTTACAATGAAATTTTCTCGTGAACGAGGCTTCACATTGATTGAACTCTTGGTAGTTATAGCGGTTATAGGAATCCTAGCTGCTGTTGTTCTTGCCTCACTAAATAACGCTCGTGTAAAAGCTCGTGACGCACGTCGCAAAGCAGACATACAACAACTTACCCTTGCTATCAATGCATTCTATGCAGAGAATGGCCACTACCCTGCCAGCGGTGGAGCAACAATGCCTAATACTGGCTGGTCTAATAGTAATGATTCAAGTTGGCAAACAAATTTCCAAGTTTCAATAGGGTCATATATGCCCACTCTTCCAAAAGACCCTAGTCAGACAAATGATTCAGGAATATGGGCAGCAAGCGGACAAGCATATTCGTATGTTAGTTGTAATGCAAGTTATATGTTGGTATACCGACTTGAGGTCGCAAGTGGCCCTGATCAAGTTGTTCAATACTGTGGTAGTACTTATCAATATGGAGGAGGAGGAGCGAACACAAACGTCAAAACAACAGGACCTCGATCGCTATAAATAAAAACTCTCTTCAGCAATGAAGAGAGTTTTTATTTATAGTTTTTAGAGTTTCTTTACTTGGAGGAAGTCGAGCTCCACTGGAGTCTCGCGACCGAAGAGTGATACCATCACTTTCACCTTACCGCGTTCTGAATCTACTTCTGACACGCGACCTTCTGAGTCTTTAAACGGTCCGTCATTGATGATAATAGTTTCACCAATATCGAGGTCGATTGTGTGCTTAGTAACATCTTCACTACTCATTTGACCAAGGAGATAGTCGATTTCTTTTTGAGTAAGCGGTACTGGCGTAACACCTGCACCAACGAACCCTGTTACTCGTGGTGTATTACGAACAACGAACCAAGAGTCATCAGTCACAACCATATCTACGAGCACATACCCTGGGTATACTTTCTCTTCAACTTCAACGCGCTTCCCTGCCTTGATCTTGATTTTCTTTTCAATAGGAACAACAACATTAAAAATCTTGTCTTCCATTCCGAGACTTTCAATACGCTGGCGGAGGTTACGGAGCACAGCATTCTCATATCCTGAGTAAGTGTGAATTGCGTACCAGTGCCTCTCTCCTGTGTGTTCTTGTTTTGACATAGTAATTAGTGAAGTGAGTTATTAAATAAGAGAACGAAGTGCTGAGCGGAAGATACCATCTACCCCACTAAGTCCATATCCAAGGGCAAGTGAAAAGACAATAATGATAACGGTGTATGCGATGGTACGTGCGCGACTTGGCCACACAACGTGCTTCATTTCATTTCGTGTTTCTTTTAAAAATCCTAGTTTTGACATAAGTGATATATAAAGTTCTTACTAAAAACCGCCCCGTGGGGCTGTATAAATAAACAATACCACAGTTATTACAAACCCACAAGCACAACACTCCAAACAAAAAAGCCACGCTAAGCGTGGCTTTTTTAAAGATTTTCTTAACGAATTTCGTATACGATCGTTACAACCGCGTCGATATCTGTAGTCCCTACCGGGATTGATGGAGCTCCCCCTTTTGCATCTTGCGTTGCCATCATTTCACGAACATACATTGGATTCATTACTGGTACTGCACCAGAACCTGATTCATTAAATGAAACGATACGTACCAAGTCTACACCCAAATCATCAGCAAGTTTCTTTGCTTGTTCCTTTGCATCCTTGATTGCAAGTTCGCGAGCTTCACGTGCTACGGCTTTGTCATCATCAAAACCGAAGTTTGGACCTTGTATGTCAGAGACACCATTTTGTCCGAGAATTCCTACGACTGTTTCAACAAGTGCGAGGTCAGAAATTTTCACTGTTACTGCTTGTGATACTTCATATCCACGAAGTACTGGCGCACTACCATTCGGGTACGTGTACTGTGGGTTTGAATTGTATCTTTCTGTAGTAACATCTTTCTTATCAATACCAGCTGCTTTAAGAGCTTCTGTTACTGCATCAATTTTGTCTGATACTATTTTTTGAGCAGCAGCAACACTTTTTGATTCATTACGAACTGTAAAAGAAATACGAGCAGTATCAGGAGCACGCTCTACACTTCCCTGACCACTTACTGAAATAGTATTTCCTACCGGAAGACCACTACCAATAAAACGATATTCCTTAAGTTGTGCAAATGTTGCAACGAGTAAGAAGAGTCCTAGTAATACGAGTACTGCTACTCCGAGTCTAATAAATACAGATTTTTGTTGTTGGGTAATTTCATTCATCATATACATATCAGTATACACCCTTTCCTACTGAAAAGGCTCAAATGTGATGTGGTACTAATTTAATTGATCGTTAATGAGCTTACCGTCACCGAGCGTGATAATACGGTGAGTAAGTGCGGCGTATTCTGGTTCGTGCGTTACCATAATAATGGTTTGACCTTCACGATTCAGTTCAAGAAATGTTTCGAGCACGGTATGCGAAGTATCAGAGTCAAGGTTCGCCGTTGGCTCGTCTGCAAAAAGTACTTTTGGATTATGTCCGATTGCTCGCGCGATAGACACGCGTTGCTGCTGCCCACCAGAAAGTTCTGAAGGTAAATTATTGATACGATTTCCTAATCCAACACGAGAGAGTGCGAGTGCAGCTTTTTCTCGAGCTTCATTTTCAGACAGACCTTGCATTAATAGCGGTACCATTACGTTTTCAATAGCAGTAAGCGCAGGAAGGATTGCATAGTCTTGGAAAATATATCCAAGCGCATTGAGACGCATTAATGTTCGGTCATTTTCATCGAGACCTACGGACTCAATTCCATCGATAAACACTTGCCCACCTGTCGGCATATCAAGCAGGCCGAGCTGGTAGAGTAGTGTACTCTTCCCGCTTCCACTCTTTCCGGTAATCGAAACAAACTGTCCACTTGGCACAGTGAACGACACATCTTCTACCGCGTGAATTTCTACGTCGCCACTTTTAAATGTTTTATATAAATTCTTTACCTCAATCATATAGTTATCGCCCTAATATTGCTGATAATGTATTTTGCTTGATCACAATACGTGCAGGGATATATCCAGCAATGATTGTCGCAATAAGAAGAATACCTGTACGAAGGAGTGTTCCGGGAATTGTTGCCACGAGGATACCGTCAGAGAATGGGAAATCAATTGGGTTTGCAACAAAGAATGGCTTGAGCAAACCAAACACTACAGCAATACCTATCGCACTTCCAGCAAGTGCATAAAAAATAGACTGGATCATGTACGACACTGCAATCGCTCGAGGACTAATACCAATACCTTTAAGGATCCCAATGAAACGTCTGCGAGTAATAGCGTTTACGAAGATCACAATAAAGATTGTAATCGCAGCTACTACGAGACCGATAGAACTAATGGCATTTCCCAAAATAGCGAACGTCGCTTGAATATCTTTAAGAAATTTAGGCATCGCTTCTTCATGAGTCTGCACCCGAGCATATTCACCAATACCTGCATCAAGGAGCATTGCCTTTGCAATGTTTGGATCAGTCCCTTCATTAAGTTGTACCGCAACTTGGTTGGCATTAAAATCTCTACGACCAACAAGGGCACGAGCTTCGCTGTCTACCATAATCACTGAACTATCAAACGTATCTACCTTACTCGAGATCACCCCTTTCACGTAATACTCTTTTGAAGCTTCTCCTCCGACAGTAACCTTAATCTTCGAACCAATCGTTACATCTTTCAATGTCTGAAATCCAGGTGCTTCAATAGGTACATACTTATAGAGTAAGTTCTTCCCTACTACCACACTATCAGTATCAGTAGGTCCGATAAATGAACCTTCTACAACGAACTGTTCAATACCAGAAAAATTACTTTCTACGTTTGGATCAATACCTAATAGTGATGCACCTGCTCCATCACGAAGCGTTCCGGGCTTTACGGTACTACGGTAGTTACTTTCAACACGTGCGCTTCCTGTGTATCGTACAGCAATAGCATGAAAGCCTGGTACCGTTTTTGCAGTCGCCACTACTTCTGGTGTGTGCTCAATGTATGATTTATTAAGAAATGGCGAAATCAAAATATCTCCAGAAGAATATTTACGATCAGCCTCTACTGATCCTTCAATCAAACCGATCAATATTCCCCCAACCACCACAAGGTTCAAGAATGTTAAAAGCATCACAAAGATGATGAGTCCTGTCGTATACCTGCTCGCTCGCTTGAGCTCTCGCTTTGCAAGAAACATACCCACACGAATGTCAGTTTGCAATGTACCCCATCGGCCTTTCTTTTGCTCCATAGCTATTATTCGGTACTACTCCAGAGCACTTTGTCCCCTTCTGTAAGACCACTAGTAATCTCTACAACATCTCCATCACCACGTAATCCGAGCGTTACAACTCGTTCTTGTGTTTTATTACGACGAGTATCAGTAATAACCTCTACCTGATGCGCATTATCTTTTTCTGTTATGACACGTCCTGGAAGCGTGAGTACTCCAATTGCTGAACCAGTAGTAATAGTCATATCAGCTGTCATACCCGGAAGAATATTTTCTGATGCAGAAAGAAGTGCTTTTACTTTGTAGTTAACAATATTGTCAGTCACTGTTGCTGCGGGGTCAACTGAAGAAACCGTTCCTCGGTATGTAGTTCCAGGCAATGCGTCAAATGTAATAGAAACATTCTGCCCTACCATGAGTTGTCCTACATAACTTTCATTTACATTTGCTTCCAAATACAAGTTTGAAACATCCTGCAAAATAATGGCTGTTTCCATTGATTGTGGTACTACGCCGACTTTGATATTCACAGCGGTGATAGTTCCATCTGCAGGTGCGCGAAGGATAGTTTTCTCAAGAGAAGCATTCGCACTTTCAAGAGAAGCTTGAGCTGTCACAATATCAGCAAGTGCAGCATCAACATCGGCTGGGCGAGCTGTAGCGCGCTTCAAATTGAGTTCAGCTTCACGTTGTGCAATTGCAGCATCACGAGCTTCTACCGCAGAAAGATATGCATTAAGGTTTGCAGAATAATTTGCTCCATCTTTGTTAGGAATAGCAATCGTCCAGCGTTGACTAGCGGAGTACGCGCTATTGTCGAGCGGGAAAGAAACAAGTAGCCCCAGCTTTCCTAATGGTTTTGAAAATTCACTAACATTGGTTTCTCCTTTTTCGATACCACTAAAACTGACTTCAGTTTTAGTGGAATTTTTGAATGACAAGCGATATTCACCTTCACTTGATCCATTGTAGACACCAGTCACTATAGGCTGATTGATATTACTATCCTGACTTTCTGCAATAAGATTATCTGAAAAGAGCTTTCGTCGTGCCTGAGCAACGAGTCCGTCTTGTACTTTCTTTGTAGTATCAAGATTTACTTGAGCGAGAGCGATTTCTTCATTTGAATTTCCTTCAAGAACTTTTTTGTAGCGAGCCTGTGCTGCAAGGTATGCGCCGCGGGCTGAAGTGTAGGAAGCACGTTCTGTGCCACTTTTCATGGTAGCGAGGATTTGACCTTTCTTTACCTCATCCCCCACTTTTACCTTCACACTATCTACTACCTTGCTACTTTCAAACGAAAGAGCGAGATCTGTTGAACTTACTACGGTACCACTAGCATTTACTGTGCGCACTACATCTACCCTCTTTACTGTTTCGATAGTATTTTCAGAATCATCTCCTCCCATACTAAGTAGTCCAAAAAATATCACCGCTGCGAGTGCAACAATTCCTATTTTTACACCCGTACTGCGAGATTTCCACCAAGACAGAGTATTTGTTTTAAGTGTTTTAACAGAAGCCATATTATTTGATTGCGAGAAGTTTAACAGTAAAAGTGAGTGTGGCGTTTGGCGGAATTACTCCTCCTGCCCCCTGAGATCCATAGCCGAGTTCCGCAGGAATAGTAAGTGTTCGTTCTTCACCTACTTTCATACCGAGGATTCCTTGATCCCACCCCTTGATCACCTGACCTGCGCCAAGAATAAATTCAAATGGTTGATTATTTCTTTTTGAAGTTGAGTCAAATTCAGTACCATCAGCAAGTGTTCCTGTGTAAAGCATACTTGCTACCTGTCCATTAACAATGGGCTCACCTGTTCCTTCTTTTGTCGTTTCTATAGTCATACCGTTTTTTGTAGTTTTGTTATTTGTATTATCTGTTGTTGCTAATGGTGTTTTTGCTGGGGTGATACTTGTTGGAGATTGATCAGAAACACTGAGTGTTTCTGCTGAAGAAGATGTCTCAATAACCGTGGTGTCCGGAGTACCCCGTAACCATAGGACTATACCAATAATAGCTGCCACTGCAACAAGTCCGGTAACAATATATTTCATAGATACTTAGTATAGCATTAACCTCCCCCATGAAAGGTATTAACTGTTGAAGAGGGTGGAGAAAAATTGTTTTATGGTCCCTAGTACTCTTCCTGTGCGAGATGCAATTTTATTTGGATGGCGCATCTTACACTTATCAGGACATGTCTTGGTTCCTGTAGTAGCTTTCTGCTCTTCGACACACTGTTCACACATAATGAAATGTCTTCCGCACCACGCATGATCACAGTTTATAAAATGTTCACTGCTTGCATCGCACACTTCGCAGCGGCCAATCACTTTATGATTCGCGTCATCAGTATAGAATCCCATTGCAACACGATTGTCGAATACATACAACTTACCTTCGAAATCTTCGTTGGGATATTTTTCCATATAGCTTACGATTCCTCCATCAAGCTGATATACATCTTCAAAACCTTGAGAAATAAGATATCCACTCGCTTTTTCACAACGTACTCCACCAGTACACACCGTCAATACTGTTTTGTTCTTTAAGTGTTTTAAAGCTTTTGTGATTTTTGGAAGATCTCGAAAGTTTTCCATATCAGGCAAAATTGATCCGGCAAAATGTCCAACAGTATGTTCATACACATTGCGCATGTCGACAATGTAAAACTCTCGTCCATCATGAATCCATTCGTGAAGCATCTCTGGAGTACATCGCTTCCCTGTTACGACATTTGGATCGATATCACAAACACCAAGATGAGCACTTACAATTTCATCACGAGTTTTCACCGAAAGCTTTCGGAAACTTTTTCCATCTCCCACACTTCGCTTCATGTGAATATTCAAAAAGCGATCATCACTTTGAAGTTCTGTAATAAATTTTTCTGTTGCCCCGGTCTCCCCTTCAAGCGTAATATTGATTCCTTCTGTTGCAACAATAAGTCGCCCCTTAAGATCATATTTTTCACACAACGTGCGTAGCCAATCCCGGACTGTGTCGGGTTCTGCGAGATGAACGTATTTATAGAAGAGGAGGATTTGATGGTCACTTTTCATGCCAGTAAGATTACCATAAAATGGTGTTTTTACTAGACCTGGAATCGGTCACAATTATTTTTGGGGGCACCCATTACGGGCATCCGCCAAAAATATAATCGCTATGCTCATTATTTTTGGGGGCCTATCGGGAATCGAACCCGAATCGAAGGTTCCACAAACCTCAGTGTTAACCGTTACACCATAAGCCCCATGTGGAGTGCTTCTTGTTATACCATCCTGGAGACGTAAAATCAAAGCCTCAAAGCTACAAGGCGAAAAACAAGATTACGGCACAGACAGCACTCACTAAACACCATAAGCACCATATGCGGATAACAAATGCTTGCACAGCAACAAGATAAATCGTAAACAATACCCCAATAGCAGCAATGAGTTTTATAAACAACAACGGTATAGCAGCGCCCGTTAGAAGTAACCCGAAAATAATACTAAAAGAAAGATAGTAGGCTACGCCTAGAACATCATTAGGTACACCGAAGATCGTAGAGTATTTCCCTGTCACCACACTGGTACAATCACTGCGACGCGGGCACATAAGCGGTGCCTTCTTATTTTTTTTGTAGAAAATATACAGTGCCGTTACCAATCCTACAATGCCAGCAATAAATCCAATAAGTATGTTCATAGTAAAAGTATATCAAAAAATTATTAATTCTTTTTATCTTTTCTAAAATATCGCTTTCCTTTTAACTTATCGGGCAACAAATCATCTGTCGTATATTTTTCATAATCTTTACCATATCCAAGATTTTTCATAAGTGTTGTAGGCGCATTACGAATCTTTAAAGGAATTGGTAAGTTGCCATATTCTTTTGCGTCTATAAGTGCTTCGTTATATGCATGGTACGCACTCTTGTCTTTTGGTGCCATACATAGATGCACTACTCCATGAGCAAGATTGATTCCTGCTTCAGGAAGTCCGATTGTTTCAACTGCACGGAACACTTCATTGGCTACAACGAGAGCAGTTGGTTGTGCAACGCCAATATCTTCTGATGCAAATATCACCATACGTCGAGCAATAAATTTTGGATCTTCTCCTGCCGCAATCATTCTCGCAAGGTAATACAGTGCGGCGTCAGGCTGAGACGCGCGCATACTTTTTATAAATGCACTAATAGTATCGTAATACTGATCACCTTTTTTATCATAGCGAAGAAGTTTATTTTGTAGCGATTGCTCTAAATTGGTCTTTGTAATCTCTGTGTATAATCCTGCAGTATTTTCAATAATAGCGATCGCCTGCCGAGCATCTCCCCCAGAAGCATTTATCAACCAATTCATTGCCTCACGGTCGAGCGCAAAACTAGTGCGTTTAATAATCTTTTTCATTTCACTTTCTGAAAATGATTCCAACACAAACACACGACATCGAGAAAGTAACGCCGGTATTACTTCAAAGCTTGGATTTTCTGTTGTTGCACCGATAAGTGTTAACCTTCCACTCTCAACATACGGCAATAAATAATCTTGCTGTGCCTTATTAAAGCGATGAATCTCATCGAGAAAAAGTATGCGTGGCCCTAGTAATGTTCCGGTAGACTCTATGATTTTTCTAATATCTTCCTTCCCTGCTGAAACCGCTGAGAGTTCGTAATACTCAGCATTCATGGCGGATGCATATACTCGAGCAAGCGTTGTCTTCCCTACACCCGGCGGACCCCAGAGAATAAAAGAAAATAAATGCCCCTTTTCAATCGCCGTACGAAGCGGCGCACCAGGTCCAACAAGATGGTTCTGCCCTATAATATCTTTTAATACCTTGGGTCTAATTTGGGAAGCGAGTGGTTCGTGAGATGAGTCCATAGGTTCATTGTACTCTCCTCATTGATAACCGGAAGTTTACAACTAGCGAAGATAGAGTTCTGTTTTTGCTACAGAAAGAAGAGCGTAAATAAGACTGATCGCGAGAGGTCCGAGAATAATACCAATAGGACCCATCAATGCTACTCCACCGAGCACACCGAACAATACAAGAAGTGGGTGAATGTTAATACTTCTTCCTACAACGATAGGATTGAGGAGATTGTCGATCGTTCCAACGATTACTATCGCCCATGCTGCCATACCGAGTGCTGCACCATTTTCTCCCGTAATAAGTAAGAAGAGAATCGCTGGTACTGCGACAAATGCTGTACCGATAGTTGGAACCATAGAAGCAATAGCGGCAAACACTCCCCAAAGCGCTGCATGTGGGACTCCAAAAATAAAGAGTCCAAGTCCCATTAGTGTCCCTTGTGCGAGTCCTACTAATAAATATCCACGCACGATACCTTGTATTGCGAGACGCATTCTCTCAATGATGTGACTGTTACTCTCTGGAGAAAGTGGGCTCAAGCGTTCAGCCTCATTTTCCCATGATGGACCATCTTTAAGGAGATAGAACATTGCCAGAATTACCAATAAGAAAGAAAAGATTGTTGCAAGAGTGGCAGAAAATATAGAACCTACCCCACTAGCAAACCCTCCAACAATACTTGCCGCACTATTTTCAATATTGAGATTTGCTCCTGGGAAAATACCTCCAATATATGTATTAGCTTTTATCATCAAGCCGTCGAGTGCTCCCTGAGAAATAATCCATGTATATAAATCTTGTGCCTGATTAAATACCACCGTTGAGATAAAGACAATTGGAATACACAGTACGATAATAAATACGAGTACAGTTAATACCGAAGAAAGACTAGGGATACGAATTCTTGCGTTAATCCATCGATACAACGGATGAAACAATACTGATAACACGATGCTCATTACAATTGTTGTGATGAATGGCAAGAACAAAAGAAAACCAAGTACAAGAGCTGCCAATAAGAGAAGAGCGAAAAAGTATTTTTTGATGAAAGATTCTTGCATAGTAAAATTGTAGCATATAAAAAACCCAGAACATGTCTGGGTTTTTTATATTTGTGCGCAAGAGAGGACTTGAACCTCCATGCCCTTAACGGGCGCTACCACCTCAAGGTAGTGCGTCTACCAGTTTCGCCACCTGCGCATAGACTTCAGTACATCGGCTACTATACCAGATTGTATTGTAAGTGCAACAAACAACAAACGAGGACTATGCCTCGTTTGTTGTTTCTTCTGTTTCTACAACAGAAGCTTCATCGTTAGTAGAAGTGATTTTTCCTCCAAAGATTTGTTTCATCTTGCGGCGGATTTCTTTTGCTGCCTTATCACGGATGTAGTAAAGCTTACTGCGACGAGTCTTCGCGCGCTTTGTCACTTCGATCTTGTCGATCATCGGAGAAAAGAGCGGAAAGATACGTTCTACACCAACACCGTTTGAAACCTTACGTACAGTAAATGTAGCAGTTGGTCCTGTACCGTGCTTGCGAGCAAGAACGAGTCCTTCAAATGCTTGTAAACGATACTTACCTTTGTCTTCGATTTTTGACCAAACGCGAAGTGTGTCACCTGAAGAAAATTCAAGGTTTGCACGAGATGCGATATCAACTGGAGTAAATGATTGTTCCATATAGGTCCCCACTCTATCACAGCGCACTATATTTCGCAATAGCGGCATCGAAATCAGCTTCATACGGTGCCGTAATGCTCTGTGGCTGCCCTCTCAGATCGACAAACTGAATAGTTCGAGCATGGAGCGCCACCCGAGAGAAGCCAAGCGCATCTGGCTTACTTTCACCATAGAGGCGGTCTGATACGATAGGTCGCTGAAGATATTGCATATGAACACGAAGCTGGTGTGTTCTTCCGGTTTGAGGGAACAGATAGATAAGAGAGAAACGCTCTTCTTGTTCATCAAAAAACATTTCTTTCACTTGCCAATGAGTAAGTGCATCACGCATCTCCCCTCGTGCCCCACGACCGGCATGCCATTTTCTAAAATCATTCTTATTGCGACCAATCGGAGCATCAACCATACCAGCGTGCTCTTTGAAGTGCCCCCAGACAAAGGCATGATATTCTTTTTTAATTACACGGTTTTGAAATTGCTCTTTCAGGGAAAGAAAAGACTCTTGTGTCTTTGCAAGAATTAAACATCCCGAAGTCTCTTCATCGAGACGATGTACAATACCTGGTCGATCGATTACTTCTTCGCCAAGAGTCATTGGTTCCCCTACTCCTCTCATCAACGGGTACTGCTGGAGAATCCACTCTACTAGAGTTGGTTTTTTTGTCTTACCGTCGCTGTGAACAATAAGCCCGGAAGGTTTATTGATAACGAGCAGGTCGTCTGTTTCATAGAGAATAGAGATGTTCATAAAGATACTATACGGTATTTATTGGTAAACAAAAAACCTGAATCACATTGATTCAGGTTTTTTGTTTTTGTGCGCCCTGAGGGATTCGAACCCCCGACCTTCGCTGTGTAAAAGCGCTGCTCTACCAACTGAGCTAAGAGCGCATTCTGAGCACTGAAGTAATACTACTAAAAAACAGCAATTTTGCAAATATCTCGAGTTTGCCGTATCGTAGTATACGTACGTTGCCCCCGTAGTTCAATGGATAGAACTGCGGACTTCTAAGCCGTTAATGTAGGTTCGATTCCTACCGGGGGCACAAACGAGCAAAAGAGAAAGCTCACTTTCGACTTTCCGAGTGTAGCGTTCTCGGAATAAAATACCGGGGGCACAAATAAATCAGAGCCATCTTATAGCCAAGCTGCTATTCGGTGAATCACAGGAGTAATCACCGGAAGAAGTTTGGTGATAAATAACACTACTGCAACAAGTAGTCCTACTACTAATCCGGTGAAGAAACTAAATAAAATAATAGTAAGTTTTCTCAGTATCTTTTTTCGTTTCAACTGTTTTTTATGTGCATGCGGTAGTACGCTCATAGTGCCCGTACCAAGAGCAAGTCCTACTACGGTCGCATAACGCAATGATTCAACTTTAGTAAGTTTTGGAATTACTGTTTCAAAAGAAAAACAATTTGTCCAAGTGTTTGCTTCAACAACCGGAAGCTTCAATGTTGCCGACATGAAATCCGCATACCCTTCAATTGCCGCACCCACGCCCGTAAGGTATACCAGCTTAACTGTCTCAAATATTCCATTATATGCCTTGGTGTTATGCCATTGTATATAGTAGTTATTGATTGCAGTAACAAGTGAAAGTGAGTGTTGTCCTGTTGCATGAATAGTAGTTGAAACACTTCCCTCGTCGAGCGTAGTAGTATCTACCACACTTCCTTGTATCACTATTGAAAGCGTTGTTTGATGTTCATCGATACGCACCATCATAATGGGCCGAACATCTTCTTGTGAAAGAATTGCTGCACTCTGTGCCTGCGCTTGATGCTCAAAACTTAACGGAGTAATTCCGGCCTTTGTAAAACAAGTCAAAAATTCTTGGGTAACTGCAGTACTTGCAGCCATCAACTGTATGAAGCGCCCTTTCTTAGTATGAAGTACCAATCGTTTAGCAGACACCAAATCTTTCATAGTAAGCGATGTCTTGGTTTCAAGAAGTTGTCGTATTGCACTAGCTGTCGCCACTCCTGTTACCGCATCAATCAATCCCGAAACAATTCTCATAGAACTCGATGGAAGCGCTATATATGCAGAAGAAATAGCATGACTCTTTTTTACTTCAATAAGAAACTTTGTAAAAACAGTGCGGTTAGTAATTTTCCCATCTCTTACGCATCCTTGTGGAATAGCTATCTCTGCAAAATCAAGCGGTAAAAAAAGCTCGCGTTGTTTTTTCAAACGAATGAATCGTAGTGTTGTATCAGAAAATTCTAATCCAACTTTTTCTAAAGGAGAAAGATGTATCATGATGTCTTCATAGTATATGACACAACAGCAAGTATCGCACTGTTAGTATCACTACTAGTGAACTTTTGCTCCAGGAAGTGTTGGTTGCTCTGGCACCAAAAATACCGGTGTACCATTAACTCCATCGACTGCCATCAACATCCCCTGACTTTCAAGCCCTTTGAATTTTCGTGGAGCAAGATTGGTTACAAATAACATTGTCTTACCGATCAGCGCACTAGGGTCTGGATACCACTCTCTAATGGCAGAAAGAATTTGTCGTGGTTGTTCTTCTCCAAAATCTAATTCAAAACGAATTAGTCTATCTGAGTCCGGTACTGCCTCAGCTACAAGCACCTTTCCAAGCCGTGCTTCTATTTTTGCAAAATCATCAATTGAAATATGTTCCATATAAATTTAGTCTACGTTATTTTGGTTGTTTATCAAGAAACCGCTGAAGAATGATCGCTGCAGCGGAGTCATCACGACTTCCTTTTTTTGTTTGGTATCGATGAGCTTCAACTGTAGAAAATCCTTCTCGCTCAAGGAAAACTGGTACCGCAACTATTACTTCAAGTTTTTCTTTAAATCGTATCGTCTCTTGCACCAACGCATTCGGTGCACCATTACTTGCGAGAGACTCTCCTATGACTACCCCTCCTACATTTTCCTCAGTTACTAATTGAGCTATTTTCTCGAGCGTGTACTTGTCTGATTCAAGAATAATTTTTGGAAATGCAAACTCCCCGTTCTCATCAGAAACGGCTATTCCTATGCGTTTTGTACCATAATCTATCCCGAGATATTTCATATATCCATCCTATCACGAAACAATTGAAAAGTGGCGCTTGGTATGGTAAAGTGCAAGAACTTCAATAACCAAGAAGTGCTTATATGTAAGGATGCGTGGCTGAGTGGTTGAAGGCAACTGTCTTGAAAACAGTCGTATGGGAAACCGTACCGCGAGTTCGAATCCCGCCGCATCCGCAAAAGAAAATCCCCTTTCGGGGATTTTCTTTTTTTGTGAATGCTATACTCTGGGAGTACTACGTATTAGTTAATTACATAACAAATAATTCTATGGAAGAAAAAAGCAAAATAAATACTAAAAACATGTGTGAATGTTCTGGAGGATACTGTCTTCACTCACAACCAGGACTCACTCGTCGTGTAGTAATCATGGTACTACTCGTAGTACTTTCATTCTGGTTTGGAATGAGACTTGGTGAAATCAAAGGTCTCATAATTGCAGAATATGGACATACTCCTATGCATCAGCGTGGAGTTATGATGTATGACATGCGCAGCATGAATGATATGGGTGATCGAAAAGAAATGAAAGCTGATATAGCAGCGCCTGTAACTCCAGAAGTTGCACCGGTAAACTAATACGGTCCTTTTAAAAAGAAACCCTCATATGTTATATGAGGGTTTCTTTTTTTGCTTGGCAGTACAGATCTCGATGTATATACTACGGTACATGGTTATTCCCCCAAATGATACTGAGCATACTTTTCATGGCGAAGTAAAAGATTTTGTACTTGATACTCGAACAGTAGTCCGGGGTAAGCTCCATAGTTTTATTACATTTATTCGTGAACAAGGAGTAGTAGGACTCGCAATTGGTTTTCTCCTCAGTGGCGCAGTAGCAAAGACAGTGTCTTCTCTTGTTGATAATGTAATCAACCCCCTTATTGGTCTTGGATTAGGTAAAGTAAACCTTGCAGATAAAATGATTACGATAGGTGCGTCCACTATCAAGTACGGTGCTTTCATTTCTTCTATTGTAGACTTCATCATTATTGCTGCAGTTATTTATTTTATTTTTAAAGGATTAGGACTTGATAAACTCGACAAGAAAAAAGAGTAGCGTGCTACACTAAAACAATGGCTGAAGTTACATGGACAACATTAGAGTTTGAAGAAAAGGAACGACATTCTGACTGGGTCTGGTATGCAGGACTCATTGCTGGAATCGTTGCCGCTATTTCTTTTTTCTATGGAAATATTTTCTTTGGTATTTTTGCCATTGTTGCAGGTATTACGGTGATCATGTATTCATTTCATGCCCCTCAACCCATTGTAACAACCATTACTGACAAGGGGGTTCAAATTAATCATGAACTGGTTCCTTATGAATCAATTAAACAATTTTGGCTTGACGAATCAGGGAAACAGGATAAGCTGTTATTGCTCGTAAAAAGAGCATTCCTTCCCATGATTATCTTACCTGTTGAGGGGGTCACCGCGGAAACCATTAGAGAGAGTCTCGCCCCTCACCTACCACAAGTAGAAATGCGAGACTCAACTAGCGCAAAAATCTTCGACCGTCTTGGTTTCTAAGTCTAAAATATAAATACTCCTCCTCTCGTCGTTCAATGGATAGGACATAACTTTGCGGAAGTTACGATGTAGGTTCGATTCCTACCGAGAGGACAATAACAAAAATCACTACCTATTAAGGTAGTGATTTTTGTTACTTTACTGATAATGCCCTGTCACCCATTCTGCCTCAGCGGTCCAGCTTCTACTGCCGCACGCCCAGCCTTTGGATTCCTTATGTGCTCCGCTTGTCTTTTCCATATCCATAATCTGCAGAACATAATAATCAGCAGGACATCCGTATGTTGAGGCAGCATATTTATAATATCGATAGTTACCACAACTATCATTCGTTTTAGGGTCTCTGACCGGCGTGGTCAAAAATCCTTCAGTTCGTAACACATCGATAAATGTTCCATTCCCCGGAGTATCCCACCCCCCACAACCAGCATTGTCACTTACTGGGTATTGTCTGTATTTCTCATGATATCGTTCAAGTGCTAAAACTACTTGCCCCATAGTGTTGATACGCTCTGCATCACGAGCAGCTATTCGAGCTCTACTTCCTGCCACTATCACAGCTCCAGTTATTAGAGCTATAATCGAAATAACAATAAGCATTTCTATGAGAGTAAATCCGCGATTTCTTTTAGAAGGATAAGACATATTATTTAACTTCTGCCCACTCTTGTAATTCTTTATACGTAACTTCACCACACAGCCACTTCTTGGTTTTTCCGTTGAAGTAAAATGGCACTCCTCCACACGCGTCACCCTTATCAAGTTCTTCAACAAATTTCATATTACTATCATTGTGCCACACCTCTTTGCGATCAATATGAACATCTGGATATTCCAGCATCAATTTATCAGTAAGCTCTCTCATTCGATCACAGTGAGGGCATTCGAGACCATAAAATTCATATAACATAGTTTTAAGTATACCCCGTAAAGTTCCAGGGAACCACGGGGTAAATAAAAAAAGAACCCGTTACGGGTTCTTTTTTGTATTATTTTGCTTCTTTTGAAAGTCTTGAGAGACGAGCCTTCTTGCGAGATGCAGTGTTTTTCTTAATAACACCTTTCTTAGCAGCCTTGTCGATTGCACTGTACGCTTTTGAAAGAGATTCTTTTGCTTCCTTCCATTGCTTAGTAGCAGCAAGCTTCTGCACTGTTTTTACACCCTCTTTGAGGACTTTCTTTGTTCGTTCGTTGATTGCATTCTTACGATCAGCTACACGAAGGGCTTTTTTGGCATTTCTAGTGATTGGCATATGTAGGCATTACTGTAGCAGACATTGTGTAAATTGGCAAATGATCATTCGCGTCTCATCGCCGCTCCTGTTATGATACAGCTATGATCGCACGCATTACCGGAACAATAGTAGAAATCCTCGAACGAGCAGTTATTGTAGAAACAGGCGGTATTGGCTATCTTATTGCCACCCCCTCTACCACGGGCACACTTGGAGATACTATAACCTTCCACACCCACTTAGTTATTCGTGATGATGCACACGAGCTCTATGGATTCACTACAACTGAAGAAAAGGATCTCTTTTCCACTCTTATCAGTGTTAGCGGTGTCGGTCCTCGTACAGGCCTTCAGATGCTTATGCTCTATCCTATAAATGATCTTGTTCGTGCTATCAAAAATGGCGACTCAAAAGCTATTTCACTCGTTCCCGGTATTGGCAAAAAGACAGCTGAAAAAGTAATCATCGACCTAAAAGATAAATTTAAAGAATTTGTCTTCGTTGACGAAGATCCTAAAAGTGACCTTGTTGAAGCATTGCTTTCTCTTGGCTACAAAGACACGCAAGTACGCGATGCTATTACCAGTATTGATCCAACCCTTCCTCTCACCAAACAAATTGCGCAAGCTTTACAAGGCATAGGAAAATAATATGCCTGAGCTTCCAGAGGTACAAACAACTGTCGATGGCATCAATACATACATCAAAGGTAAGACCATTACCGATGTTTGGACTGATATTGCAGTAGATTCTCCAACCCTCCCTTCTCACAAAAACAGTATCAAAAGCAAAAGCTTTTTTACTCTGTTTAAAAAAGGAGTGCTTGGTGCAAAAGTAACAGGAGCAGAACGACGTGCAAAAAATATTTTTATCCATCTCAATAACGGCAACAGTATTTGGGTCCATATGAAAATGACTGGTCACTTACTCTACGGCCGCTACGCACTTATGACGAAAGAATGGGTACCGAGCACAGAAGAAAAAAATGATGCGCTCCGTGACCCATTTAATAAATACCTTCATACAGTCTTCACCTTAGATAATAATAAACATCTTGCCTTGTCAGATGTTCGTAAATTTGCAAAAGTTACTCTCGTAAAAACTTCTGAACTGCCTGAAATCTACAAAGACTTTGGACCTGAGCCTCTTGAAAAGACATTTACCTTTTCACTATTTCAACACCAAATTAATAAGCGTTCTACTCGCCCTGTTAAAGAAGTATTACTCGATCAAAAGATCATTGCAGGCATAGGTAATATTTATTCTGACGAAGCGCTTTGGATCGCAGGGATTCACCCATTGCGCAAAGTAGCCGATATTGAAGAGTTTGAAATGAAACTGCTTTATAAAGGAGTAATTGATGCATTGAAAAAAGGAATCAATTTTGGCGGGGACTCCACGAGTGACTATCGAGATATCAATGGCAAACGTGGGTCGTTTCAAGGAAAACACGAAGCATATCGCCGTACCGGCCAACCGTGCAGGAAGCGAGGCTGTACAGGCACCATCGAACGAATAACATTTAGCGGACGCGGTGCGCATTTCTGTGATACCCACCAATCCTAAACATTCAATATTCGAAACATTGCAATACCACCCGCAACAGAAACATTCAATGACTCTTTCTTCCCTTTCATTGGAATCTCAGCAATAAGATCTATTTTTTCCAAGATTCTTTTCGGTAACCCTTCTACCTCATTACCAAGAATAAACGCTATCGGAGTAGTTATTTTTATTTTTTTATAGTCTACTGATTTTTTTGACTGTTCAATTGCGATAGTGGTAAATCCATCTTTTTTAAGTTTTTTCAAAAGCGGTGAAATTGTTGCATTGTGCTTCCAAGGAATAGTAAGTTCTGCTCCAAGCGAAGTCTTTGTCACCAACGTATTAGCTCGCCCAAACTTATCGATAGGAGTTGGTGTAATACCGATTAAATATATTTCCTCTACCCCGCATGCATCTGCGGTTCGGAACAATGAACCGACATTTTGGGCGCTTCTGATATTCTCCAAAATAAGGATTGATTTCATGTACGCTGCATGGTATAGTTTTTTTGCAATTTTGCAATTGCTCCTATAGCTCAGTTGGTAGAGCAGCTCCCTTTTAAGGAGACGGTCGCGGGTTCGAATCCCTCTGGGGGCACAGTAAATAACAAAAACCCCTTTCGGGGTTTTTGTTATTTGGTTTACCAATTATTACCTGAACCACCAGAGTTATTGTCACCGTCGCCACCATTGTCATGGTCGCCATCATTTGAATCCTCATCTTCATCGTAGCCAGATTCATCATACCCTGAGTCTTGGTCTTCTTCGTAATGAGAATCTTCGTCCTCATCATACTCTGAGTCATCATATGAATCATCTTCATAATAATGAGAGTCATTGTTTTGATTATCGTAATAATCATTATTATTGAAAGAATACTCTTCTCTGTATCGAATAACTGGAGTAGGACACACTGTCGTTCCTGACACAAAAACTCCTCCTCCGAGACCAAGGTCACTATTGCGAGGTGTACAGTTACGATAAGTGTCGTAATAATTAGTCGCTACTGGATAGTATGTATACCGAGTACTTGCTTCGGCTGTAGAAGTACCAACCAAGACGATCATTAGTGCGAGAGCTGAGCTAAAAAATGCTGTTTTTTTCATAAAAATATGGTCTGTCACTAAATTAACAATACCAATATTATACATCTATAATATTAAAAAGTCAATACCCTTACCTGCTGTGCAAATAAGGGTATTAGATTAATGACCTCCCATCATAAAGTGTTGGAGGAGCACTGCGGCAATTCCTCCCACAAGCACCCACCAGGAGCGTTTTGCAGCCACTTGGCCATGATTATGGTAGTAGTACTCGGCTATAACAAAACTATAGGCAAATATAGTAGCCAAATCAGCAATGTATTCATATTTCTCGATGAAGGCTGATTCTACTACTCCGAGTCCTATTCCAAGACCAATTCCCATAACAGCAGTTATCAATACAAAATACCAACGGATCCCCATTGGGCGAAAAGCGGTAATCAATGCAGATTGTCGAAGGATTTCATGTAGAATAATCCCCACACCAACAATTACTGCCGACACTACTCCGCCATGTGACAATGTTTGAAAGAACGAAAATCCATCAACGGCAGGGTGAAGAATATTTGCAAGAAATAGCACTGTCGGAGCAACTATATCAATTGCTGAGTCTGCTGCATGATGGTGATGTCCATGAAAATGATGTGCTGTCTTTTTTGCCAAATAAATAGCAAGCAAGATCAATGCCACCCCTCCAGCAAAAAGTATAGGATTCTCTCGAAGCTCCCATCCTATTGATATACCTAAGGTAGCAATAAAGCCGATAACTACGGCGCTGTAACGATTGTAAATTACTGTAAGTGATGTTTTCATGCAATTGCGAATTATTTGCATTTAGAATATACTACTCTCATGAAAAAGGCAACTCCTATTGATTCAGAAGCAGTACTCCGCGAGCATGGTTTCAAGGTCACCCCCCTACGAGCACTTCTCCTCGAGAAACTTTCTGCATCCTCTACCCCACTGACTGTTCCAGTAATAATTAGAAAAGTAAAAACTGCTCGCGCGGATAACGCCACCGTGTATCGTGCTCTGAACGCTCTCACCGAAACAGGCGTACTGATTGCCCATACTCTCCACAAGGACAAACTTTCTTACTCACTCGCTACCAAAGAACATGGTCATCATATTGTCTGTGAAAAATGCAAAGCGATCGAATCGATTTCTTTTTGTGTACGAGGTATCAATACCAGTGCAGTTCTAAAATCAAAACTATTTAAAAAAATATCAGGACATAATTTATCCTTCCTTGGAACTTGCAGAAAATGTGTACGCGCGGTACGGTAATGTATATGACGAAGAAAACAAAAAACACAGTACTTTGGATTATCGGTATTATTGTAGTGATTGGCGCGCTCGTAATGTTCTTAGTTCACACTGCAAAAAAACCTGGTAAGTACGATGGTCTCGCGCAATGTATTACAGATAGCGGTGCACAATTCTACGGAGCATTTTGGTGTCCTCACTGCCAAGCTCAAAAAGCAATGTTTGGTAAAAGTGCAAAGCTTCTCCCATATATAGAATGTTCACAACCAGATGGTAAAGGGCAACTTCAAGTATGTATTGATCAAAATATTGAAGGATATCCAACATGGGTATTTGCTGATGGAAGTCGAAAAAGTGGCGAGCATTCTTTTGCAGAACTCGCTGAAAAAACAAACTGTGCAGTAGATGCTCAATAGTATGGTAACTATTTTCAACACACTTCTTGCAATAGGCTCCCTCGCACTTGGTGTCTTTACTCTCATCACCATCGTTCTCCTATGCTTGAAACATGAAGCACTCTCTACAATTTCAAAACATACTAGTCTTATCTTGCGAGTAATCCTCATTGGTTGTGCACTTGGCAGTCTTACGTATGAACTTGTATTTGGCTATAGTCCCTGTCTCTTGTGCTGGTACCAGCGCATGACACTCTTCCCCCTTGCAATCCTTGTACTTACTGCAAATATTCGTACGAGTCGTTTACTTCAGCGTCAGGTATTAATACTTTCCAGTATTGGATTTATTTTCGCCCTCGTTCACAACTGGATCGATATATTCCCTGGTGGACCAGATATTTGTGGATCAGGACCAAGTTGCTTATTGCGTTATGTGGACGTATTTGGCTTTGTAACAATCCCTCTTATGTCTGCGATCACCCTCCTCTCAGTTATTGTATTCACCCTTGTTGCGAGACGTTATCCCCAGGACTAGGTTGTTTAGCGTTTGAAAGCCCCTTATACTGTATTCAGATGTACACATCAGTGAACGTGAACTCTGTACCTTATTTGGACGCTCTTTAAAAAACAACAAACAAAACATAAAAACAAACACTCTCTATACTCGTACTCACTATTAAAGCCCGCTTATAAAAGTATTTTCTTAAAAGAATATTTTTATAAGCGGGCTTTCTCTGTTATTGCAGCAATACTTTTTCTATCATCAACTCTAAAGGAGTTCCTGTTTGCCACGCCTTTGCATGAGCCTTTAGTAAATTTGTATACAACTCTTTGTACTGTTCTTTTGTCCGTGGATTTTTAAGCATTATATCGCGAACTTTCCAATACATAATACCGAGCAATGCTTCTACCGGTTGAAGACTCAATGCTTTTTGATAATTCATCCACGCATCTTTTTTATTCGGTGTAATTATAGAACTCGCCAGAGCAAACATGTCATTTCCCTTTTTACCACCTTTCACAGGAGTCTCCACATGAGTCACTGCGCCGTATTTTTTCAGAACCGTGACACTGCTCGCCGGGAGAGCGAATTCTTCAAAGAAGAAAATGGTAGGACTTGCGATTAACTTCTTCGCCATCACCGGAGTCATATCAACGAACGTTTGTTCGAGCATAAACTGCACATGAACAAATGTCGCACTTGTACTAAACAATGATGGGTAGACATATTGCTCTAAGTCAGCAATGCTCGACATACTATCATCAAGCACTACCACTTCTGTCTCCCCTGTCGCAAATGTTTCCATGTGCTTTCGACGAAACTCTTTAGTATCAGAAACAACAACTACTAACATTATAAAATCTTTGGTACTTTTGTTTTGTACTCATGATAATGTTCTCCGTATTTTTCTGTAAGAATTGATTCATATTTCTTAAACAACATATTAGAAACAATATATCCAAATACAGTGATGGCCAGAAATACTGCTGATCCACTGATAGCAGCATATCCTGTCACCAGAATCACCAACCCAAGATGGGTAGGGTTGCGCATCAGGCGATACGGACCATGTTTAAAATATGCATGTTGTTTATCTTCTCCTCTCTGACGAAAATGACTTGATGTGCGCTGTGCCCAAATAATAAGCAGTGGTCCGAGAATAAAACAGGAAATCGCAATAGTTTGAGCAAATGCGATAGGAGTATTAAAGCCAATAATACTATCTGCTAAAAGCCCTACAATACTAAAAAGGTAATAGGCAAAATATGAACGAGCAAGGGTTGTGTGGATTTTTGCAGAATGAGTAGCCATAAATACAGTATACCAATTTTGAGCTATTTGAGCTCGTCGAGGCGATGCCCTACTCCTACTGATACAGCCAGAGGAACACCTTTACTATCGATACTAATAAGAGAATGTTCAAGTACACTTGTCATAGCATCTCGGATAATCTGCTCTACCTGAGTCGCACTACCTTCATCTACCTCATACACCAATTCATCATGAACCTGTAACACGAGCTCTGCTTTACCTTGTAGCCCTGCTGCCTGAAGCGCCTGATCCACGAGAGGAATTGCGAGCTTGATCACATCCGCAGCGGAGCCTTGGATTGGAGCATTTGATGCCATACGCTCTGCTATAGCACGAAGAAACGGTGCGCCGGCATTAATACTTGGGAAATATCGTCTTCGTCCAAAGAGCGTTGTGGTGTACCCCAGTGTCTTGGCCTGTTCTTTACTGTTTTCTAGATACGTCGTAACTGCAGGAAATGCTGCGAAGTAATCCGTATAAAATGTTTGAGCCTTCTCTCGAGTAGTACCAAGATTCTTCTGAAGCGCACTTACCCCCATCCCAAAGAGAATACCGAAGTTCACCACCTTTGCAGCACGTCGCATATCAGCAGTCACTTCTATATCTTTCACTCCAAACATTGAAGCAGCTACAGTTGTGTGGACATCATTACCTTGTTTAAAACTCTCAATCAACTTTTCATCTCCTGAAAGAATGGCGAGCATGCGAAGCTCAATCTGAGAATAGTCGCTCCCGATGAATACTTTTCCTGGAGCGGCAATAATTCCATGACGGATATCTTTACCGGACGCTTTGATAGGAATATTTTGCATATTCGGGTTCGCTGAAGAGAATCTCCCTGTTGTAGTCCCGTGCTGTAAGAATGTTGCGTGTACTCGCCCGTCTTCTTTTACATGATGAAGTAATGCCTCTACATAGGTACTGAGAAGCTTTTGTATTTCTCTATATTCCAAAATCATTGCAACAACAACATGCTCATCTCGAAGACTTTCCAATGTTTCAGCATTCGTTGTAAATGCACCACTCGCCTTCTTCTTTCCTTTTGGTTTTAATCCTAAGGTAGTGAAGAGAAGTTCAGAAAGCTGTTTTGGCGAATTAATATTAATAGTCGCCCCTGCTGTTTCTCGTATCTTTGCTTCGATACCATCAAGCGTGGTTTGCATAGTGCCTGCAAGAGCAGTGAAATATTCTTGATCAATCATTACCCCCACTTCTTGCATACGAGCAATAATCGGAATAAGTGGCTCTTCTAGTTTTTCATAGACCTCATAGAGATTTCTTTTCTTTAATTCCTCTATAAGACTTGCTCGTGCCTCAGCTAGTGTTTTTTTACGAGTACGTTCAAGGATCATTTCGAGTGTTGGATTAGTTTGTTCTGAATACAATACCCACAACATAATAGATGCTTCGCGCAAAAGAGTCGGATCTACTTCTTCTTGAGGAACGTCGGGAGCAAACGTAAAGAGTTTTTTTACGCGAGGAATAAGACTTGAGAATTCATACCGAGCGAACAGTTCGCGAATTATTTCTTCTTTTACTGTATCCTTAAATGAAATTTCTGGAAGCGGAAACACAACAGGCGCGTCACGTCGAATGGTAGCAAGTGTTTTTGAAAAGAATGCATCATCCTTATGTTCTTTAAGGATACCGATGATACGAGGTGTTAGACCGATATCTCGCAGTGATTGTTCGTCTTTTTCAAGTGCGGCATACAGCCCTTCAATAGAGCCAAAGGAAGTAATGATAGTAGTAGCTGTTTTCTCCCCTATTCCTGGAACACCAATGATATTGTCTGATGGGTCTCCTCGAAGTCCTTTATAATCAACAAGCTGTAACGGCTTAAATGTGTACCGCTCAACAACAGCATCTTCATCATACAAAATAGTATCAGTGACTCCTTTTTTTAATGTAAATACTTGCACCTTCTTCCCCTCAACAAGCTGCAAGGTGTCCATATCTCCTGAAGCAATAACAATATTCAAGTCCGGCGTACTTTTATATTGTTCAACCAATGTTCCAATAACATCATCCGCTTCAAATCCTTCAGCATCCAAACAAGGAATACCGAATGCATTAAATAATTCACGGGAAACAACGATCTGAGAAATAAGTGCATCATCTGTTTTTGCACGAGTACCTTTATAGGCATCATATGAAAGATGTCTAAATGTCGGCTTCGGTAAGTCATATGCCGCAACAATAATGTCAGGCTTGAGTTCCTCCATGATTCGCATAATCATTGAAGCAAGTCCGTAGAGCGCACCAGTAGGAACACCAGCACTATTGGTAAATGACGGGAGCGCATGATATGCACGATGAATAATCGCATGTGCATCCAAAATAACGAATGTTCGATTGTTAGAATTTTTTTTCATGTTATTTTTTCTGAGTGATATGTCGCCCCTGTTCTGTGTGAGTTATAGAAAACCAATACGTAATGTCAGGGAGTACTTCTTTAATTCTCTCGGGCCACTCAACAATAATGAGCGTATTGGGCTGTTCCAATAATTGCTCAAAACCAAGAGGTCCAAGCTCATCAAGTGACTCTATTCTATATGCGTCGATATGTACAAGACGAGTAAAGAGTCCTTTTGTTGGGGTATAAAATTTTGCGATGACAAAAGTTGGACTCACGACAGTTTCTTGTACCCCAAGAAGTTCCGCAATAGTCTTGGTAAGGGTTGTCTTCCCTGCTCCTAAATCACCCTCTAGAGCAAGCACTGTTGCACTAGTAGGCACAGATTCAAGCAATCCTAGGATTGTATCAGCTATATAGGGCAGTTTCTCCTCTGTGTAGTCTTCGTTCATACAGGGATTTTAACACAAAAACACCCAACGCTAGGCGTGGGTGTTTTTGAAGTACTAATCAGTGGTAATTGATTAAATACTTTATGCTTGCTTTTGTTCTTCCTTTTTCTTGTAGAGGTTTCGTCCGAGCAAAATGAGCGCAAGGATAACAAGGATAAGGAGTAACCATTCGAGCAAAGTATCTGGAAGGAATGAACCAAATCCAACTACACTTGCACCGAGTACTGTAGGACATTCATCAGACACTGTGATCAATGAATACGCGATAGCATCTTCTTGAGCACGAGTTGTCGGATTAGTGTACACAACAGTTGCTGTCATCACGGTAAGGTTTCCGCGAACAGCGTATTCGTTTACACGAGCACGTACTGTTACTGATCCCTGTTCACCTGGGCGAACACTACCGATGTCGAGAGTAACAATGTTATCAATCGGATCGTAGTTTCCACGACTTGCACCAGCATAGGTGAGTTCTTTTGGAAGTGCCATACGGAGCACTGTGTCTTCGAGAGTAAGGCCACTGATGTTACGGTATGTAACAACGTATTCCATTTCTCCACCTACACACATATGGTCATACGCACTTTCAACACGGAGTTCAAGGAGTGAAGGAGTACTTTCTGCTGTAACAGAGTCACGAACAGTTTGTACGATTACACGAGTTGGCTGTGTTACCACAGTTGTTCCTTGTACTGAGTTTATTGTACGGAATGATACGATCGAACCATAGGCTGTACCGTTTTTGTTTTCAACAGCAGCACGGTAGTAATAGGTTGTTCCTGGTACGAGACCATTTACAACATCACCATAAGGAATACTTGATTGACCTGACCCAACGTTCTTTGAACTTGTTCGGTATCCAAGACTACTTGATGGTCCCCATTCGAACCATGCACTAGTAGATCCGCTATCAATGTTTGGTACTGCAATACCGTTAAGTTGTGCAGAAGTTGAACCAAAGATAGTTGCAATAGTAGTGATAGCCTGTGGACGTGAGTTATTGTCATCGTTCACCGTAATACGGATTGATGCTTCATCGTCACATCCATTCCCTTCTACGATCAAACGATACGTAGTTGTAGAATAAGGACTTACTGACATTGAACTATTCTTACTCTTACTTGATCCATTGATTTCTACACGATCAGCGCCAGATACTTTCCAAGAAAGTGTTACTGACTGTCCGCGTTCAATAGAAGTACGAGTGGCTTTGAATGATTCGATATCACATTCATCATTGTTGTTATCTTCTCCTTCAACATTGATTCTTACAGTTGCAGTGTCGCCCCCTGGGTATGCTGTAAGAGTGTATGTTTTATCAGAAGTAGGACGGGCTGTTGCTGTACTGTCTGCGTCAAGGTTTCCACTGAATGATGTTACGCGAACGTAATCACAATCAGTTGTATTCCAACGAAGTAATGCTGAATCTCCTTCATCGATTGTTACAGAGCTTCGTCCGTCAACAGTAAATGAGTTGATTTCACACTGATCTCCAACTGGTCCTGAACTATTATACTCACTGTTGTCAGTAGATGATGAACATCCTGGATCGCGTGGGTAGTCAATATATCCGTCGCCATCGTTGTCGATACCGTCGTTACATTGGTAATACTCAGGATTAGGAGTAGTTGTATTGTATTCGTTATCATCAGTCGATGATGAACAACCAGGGTCATTTGGGAAATCGATACGTCCGTCGCCATCGTTGTCGATACCGTCGTTACATTGGTAACGATCAGGTTCTGGTGTAGTTTGCCCAACTACACGGAAGTTAGCAGTAAGTACACCTTGGTGTCCCGGAGCAACAGTTCCAATATTGAAACCACTTGCACCAAACAAGGCTTCACTTGCTGTAGAGTTACCGCCAGTATTAGTAGACCACATTGCTGTACCACTAATGTACTGCACAGATGCAGAACTTGTGAAGTTTACTGTTGCGCTCCCTACTGCACGAGGTGCAGTCAAAGACGCAACTCCTCCAGTAAAGGTTACAGAAGAAGCAGGACCAGCACTTTTTGGCTTGATCGAAAGGGTTGTCCCTTCTGAGTTTCCACTTCCTGTATTTTTATAATATACCTGCACGGCAATAACATCTCCTGGCTTAGCAGAAGTGCTTTGCGACCAACAGCCATATCCACCATTGATAACACCACCAGAACATCCGCCTGTTGTGTCATTAGCAATGGTCAATGTTGGCATTGATCCAGGTGAGTTGAGTGTCGTTTCAGCGAAAGCAACTGTTGTTGCAAACACCGTCATGAGCACCATCGTAAACATTGAAATGATTGTTTTTTTCATAGTTTTCTCTTTCATTTAATAATAATTACCACTTTTTAGTCCTTTATATCGCTATACAGGGCTAAAAAATAGAGGATAGCAGCATGACTGCTATCCTAAAGTACTTACACAAAAGCATTACAAAGTGTTTTACTGTCCCCACCCATTATCATAGGTGGTACCAGTACCTCCAGTTCCAGTAAGTCCGTTCGATGTTGATACATTGAACCCTCTTCCTGGGTTGGTAGGTCTGTAAATTTCAGGAAGGTTAGGTTGTTGAGATGGGTTCTGCCACGTATTGTCGTAAAAACGTTGTGTTGGAGGAACATTAATCTGGTTAACTGACTGATTCATAAACTTAACACCTCTCCAGGTATTCACTCCTACTGCAACTGAGTTAAAAACTCGTGTCCCTGTATCAACCCAATCGAGAAAATGTTTTTTCTCACGAATCACAATTTCTTGTGGACCTGAATTTGCATACTGTGTTTGCGACTGTTGTTGCATCATCGGTTGTTGAACATACTGAATCTGTGGCTGTTGCATAACAGGTTGTTGAACATACTGCACCTGTTGTTGAGGTGGAGTATAGACAACTTGTTGCGGCTGCGGGCAAGGAACTTGCGCCGGAGCTTGTGCTTGAACATAAATGATTTGTGGAGCCGGAGCTTGAACAATTTGAGGTTGCTGTTGAACAATAGTTTCAACAACTTGTCTTTGTTGTACAGGTCGTACTGGATCTACATAATCATTAGGCTCATCATCTACAGTAGCGAGCATGTCGTGTTCTCCTGGATAAAGGTTTCCGCAATCAGAAAGTGTCCAAGGAATTCCTTGATAGGAACCCTTGTATTCATCTCCACGAGAATATCTTCCCCATAAAGACAAAGTTCCTGTGGTTTTAGAAATTCTTCCGACACTAGAAAGATATGTTCCCGAAGGAAGCTTATCCCATTTTGTGCCATTAACAATTTGCTCAGGAGTTTTACCAGGAAATGTTTTTGCAAAATATTCCAAGTAATGTTTTTCTGCTTGCGGATGCCATCCTGTTTTATCTCTGTCTATCAAGAGGGCTTTCACCTTTGCTTTATAGACAGGAAGACTAGGAGAACGACTTAACAAGAATGAACTGTGTGCACTGGTTTGTTGTGCTTTTGTGTATGTTGTAGCACTCACTATGAGCGCTAGTACAACAAAGAACATGTTTTTCATTTAATATTAATAGGTTTAAAGGTGAAACAAAAAATTGATTTATAAATATCTTATCACGAATGATTAGAAATGTCAATAGCACTCCAATAGAAAAAGGTAGTACTCATAACGAATACTACCTCATAAATTTTTCCGTAAAAACGAACTTTTAGTACACTCTCTCGCCAATAACAGTTGGCAAACCACCATTACCTACACCTAAGTTTGAACCAGATTGTCCAAATCTTCCACCCGCTACCTTTTCGAGAGCTTGTGCTCCTTTTTCAAACCATCCTCCTCCATTTCCTTTTGGTTCTTTCGGAGCCTTAGGAGTTTTTTGAGTTGGTTGTTTTGATTGAGAAGAGTTACCGGCATACTGCTGAGGAAAACTTTCCTGACGAGGACGGTAATACGTTGGAATTTCACCAGGATTTTTTGCTGACTTCATGTAGTAAACATAACTTCCGTTATATTTCTTTTTGAATCTCCACACAAGACTGTGTTTTTGCATTCCTCCTAGTTTCCATTGGATTACATTATTTGGATCAACATATGATGACTCATATGATTTTTCTGGAAGTTCTTTTACTTCAACTTCTTCAGAATTGTTCCAAATATACTCTGCGTCAATTTCTGGAAAGACAACAGTTAAATGTTGTAAGTCCACAGGAGTCATTACTCCAGGAGTTTTCTTTTGAGCTGAAACAGTAGTTGAAATCATTAGTGCGATTAGCGCGAAAAGTAAATTTTTCATATCTTTATTATTAAATTGTGAATGTTATGTGCTTTATTTCTTATTTATATGATAGCACAATATAACAGAAAAGTCAAGTACCTCCCTTGTCATCCACAATAAATACGGCACAATATCCTTTTACTTGCTATACTTAAGCCACTTATGCATTTTGACGAAGATCAACAACTAAAACGTATCAAAGACCTCCGCGAGAGCGAAGAAGAAGATCTGATCGCAATGCTTGCTCGTGATCGTTATGGTATCAATTCTATTGATCTTTCCTCTCAACCGATCGACAACGATGCTATTCGTACTCTTACCGAAACTCAGGCACGAGAATACGACGTAGGCCCGTACAAACTTATTGGAAAAAAACTCTTCTTAGCTGTTCGTTCTCCCGCTAACCTTTCTGCTATCAAGGCAAAAGAAATTCTTGAAGCAAAAGGATATGAGGTGGTCTATGTTATGGCCAGCGAAAAAAGTATTCAGAAAGTCTGGAGTCGCTACTCTGATCTTTCATTTGCGACAACAAGTCGGTCGGGCGGACTTGATGTTAGTCCAGAAGTACTAGAAGACTTAAGTAAAAATACTAAAAGTGTAGAGGACGCAGTAAATGCGATTAATGCAGCAATTGATCAAAGTGGTGTACACCGACTCTCTCGCATGTTGGAAATAATTCTCGGGACAGCTATTGGTCTTGGTGCATCTGATATTCACATTGAGCCAATGGAGAGTACTGTTGAGCTTCGCTTCCGTCTTGATGGAGTACTTCGTGTGATCACTACATTTGATGCATTCACATACAAACAGGTAAATACTCGTATTAAATTACTCTCTGGACTCAAACTTACTATCAATAGTAATCCTCAAGATGGGCGTTTTAGTGCATTCTTCAAGCCACTCGAAGAAGAAACAGAAATTAACTTCCGTACTTCTATGATCCCTGGTGCGTATGGTGAAAGTATCGTGCTTCGTATTTTGAATCCAAAGAGTATCCAAGTAGAACTTGATGAACTCGGCGTGACTGCTCCAATGTATGAAATCTTTATGCGAGAAATCAAAAAACCAAACGGTTTGATTCTTCTTACTGGTCCGACAGGTAGTGGTAAGACTACAACCCTCTACGCATTTTTGAAAAAGATTTTTTCTCCTGAACTAAAAATTATTACGATTGAAGATCCGATCGAATATCATATCGCCGGTATCACACAAACTCAAACTGACCACAAGAAAGGATATACGTTCTTAGAAGGACTTCGCAGCGCACTTCGTCAAGACCCTGATGTAATCATGGTCGGTGAGATCCGAGACCCTGAAACAGCAAAAACTGCAGTTGAAAGTGCACTTACCGGTCACATGGTATTCTCTACGCTTCACACCAACAATGCCTCCGGTGTTATCCCCCGACTAATCGATCTTGATGTAAATCCAAAAATTCTTGTTTCTGCATTAACACTCTCTATTGCACAGCGACTTGTTCGAACATTGTGCCCAGAATGTAAATACGAACGACCAGTAACAATAGAAGAGTCTGCTCATATTCATCGTATTTGGGATGCTGCCGTAGCAAAAGGGAAAAATATGCAACAGTACGGTGTGACACCAGAGGTCACAACTCTCTGGGGAGTAAAAGGCTGTGCTCATTGCAACAATACCGGATACAAAGGACGGCTCGGTATTTTTGAAGTAATCCAAACTGATGAATCGATTGAAAAGATTATTATCACGAGCCCTAGTGAGCGAGAAATCAAACGAGTAGCCGATGCCCAAGGCACGCTCGACATGAAAGAAGACGGTCTTGTAAAAATATTAAAAGGACTTACAGATTTTACCGAAGTAGAATCTGTAGTAGATCTTAACGAAGAGTAAAAAGGAGAATTCCCTATCGAGTAAACGATAGGGAATTTTTTATTGCTCCGTGTGGAACAAAAAATGCATAAATCTCTAAACAGTCCTTATAAAGACGTTGCTTTATAAGTAAAGCATATTTGTAGGATAGCCCCAGTCGAAACCAAAACGTCCTGCGCCGACACTTAGAACCTGTGGCTGACTGCTTAGAGATTTATATATTCTTTGTTGTGTTAGAATGTATGCAACCTTCATTGCTTTATTACTCTGAAGACATGATAGCATACCATTCTAAAATGTCAAGCCCACTCCCTATTACCCCATCTGACGACCAATTCAGCGACAATGTTCTTCGTCCTTTATCATTGAACGAATATATTGGTCAATCACAAATAAAAAAGAATCTTTCTATTCTTCTTGGTGCTGCAAAAGCGCGTGGACACTCTCCAGAACACGTACTTTTTTATGGCCCACCAGGCCTTGGGAAGACAACCCTCGCCCATGTTATTGCACGTGAAGTTGGGGCAAACCTTCGTGTGACAAGTGGTCCTGCAATTGAACGAGTTGGTGATCTTGCCGCAATACTCACTAACCTTCAACCAGGTGATATGCTCTTTATTGATGAGATTCATCGCTTGAACAAAACAATTGAAGAAGTGCTTTACCCTGTTATGGAAACCGGTAAGCTCGATATTATGATTGGTAAAGGACCAAGTGCACGAACTATCCAACTTGAACTTCCCCCTTTCACCCTTCTTGGTGCGACCACTCGTTTCGGTATGCTTTCGAGTCCGCTACGCTCACGATTCTCTGGTGGTGCATTTAGACTCGACTTTTATACTGATGAAGAAATCAGTACGATCATCGGACGCTCTGCTTCTATTTTAAATGTTGCACTCCCGAGCGAACTACTTCAAAGTGTTGCAAGTCGCTCAAGAAAAACTCCTCGTATTGCAAACTATCTTCTTCGTCGAGTGCGTGATTATGCGCAAATGCATCAAAAAGAAATTGATTCTGACTCAGTGCGAGATGCATTTGAACTCCTTGGACTCGATGAGAACGGACTTTCACAAAGTGACCTGACTATTCTTACCACACTTCGTGACAAGTTTAGCGGTGGTCCGACCGGAGTGAAGAACCTAGCGGCCGCAACAGGTGAAGATGAAGGAACTATTGAAGACGTTATTGAACCATACCTCATCCAGCTTGGCCTTATTGAGCGCACTCCACGTGGTCGTATTCTCTCTGATAAAGGACGTGAGTATTTAGTCAATGAATAGAATCCTTTCGATTGATCCTGGATATGACCGTTGTGGTGCCGCCCTTATCACCGTAGAAAATGGCAAACCTACGCTCGAGACCTCAACGTGTATTACTACAAAAAAAACTGACACCCATTCATTTCGACTCGCCTTTGTTTTTAAGGCTATTGAAGCACTTATCAAAGAATGGCATCCAACCCATATTGCCGTAGAAACACTATTCTTTTCAGTTAATAAAACTACTGCGCTTAAGGTTGCAGAGGCTCGTGGGGTAGTAGTTACCCTTGCAGGATTACACGATATCCCTCTTATTGAACTCTCTCCTCAAGAAGTGAAACAATCTATGACAGGGAGCGGTAATGCGAACAAAGCCCAAGTTCAAAAAATGGTTCAATTGAGTCTCAAAATCGACACCACCTCCCTACTTGATGATGAAATTGATGCGATCGCCGTAGGTTTTGCTGCTGCGGGCGCTCTCAAGGTACAACTTTGGCAATAATGCGCTTGCCAAGCAAAACAGTTTTTGATACAACTATGTTCATAACAATTATTAAATAAAACAGTAGTACATAATTTATGGCGGATGATATTGAGTTCGGGGGCGCAGAAGAAATAACAGAAGAAGAATTACCCGAAGGAATGAGTCCTGTGGATATCGACGCAGTAGACGAAGTTGATGACACAGATGTTGTTATTGAAGATACAGATGCTCCTCTTGTTAAACCAAGTCCTCTCGATCAAGATGACGAAGAAAAGGTAGAAGAAGAAATAGACACAGAAGAAGCATCATACTTCTTTGATGACGACAAAGGTTTCGACGCTCGATAATATAAAATACCCAGGAAATTTCCTGGGTATTTTATATTTCATTTATTTCTCTTGGAAATCTAAACTCGCTGAATTGATACAAAACCGTTTTCCTGTTTGTGTTGGACCATCATTAAATACATGCCCGAGATGAGCTCCGCAATTTGCGCATACCGCCTCTATACGAGACATACCATGACTTGTATCTTCTACATACTTCACTGCGTCATTTTTTATAGGAGCGTCATACGAAGGCCAGCCGGTACCTGAATCAAATTTCGTTGAGGAATCAAATAGTTCTACTCCGCATACTTTACAGGTATACACACCATTTTCATGATGATCGAAATATTTATTTGAAAACGGTCGCTCTGTCCCCTTCTCTTGGGTAACATATCGTTCTTCTTCTGTGAGATGTGTAAGGTCTTTGTTCATGTGGTAATTATACCACTACCTTCTCTTTACACTTCACGCAACGACAACCTTTTGGTTTGATATATTCATTCCAAAATTCTTTCCCATAATCATACCCGAGCTCTTCTCCCGCTTTAATAACCTTCTTCGTATAAATAAGTACTCGTCCTTTTTTTATTTTTACTTCACAATTCGGACGACAAGAGTGATTAATGTAGCGAGCTGTATTTGCTCGGTGTGTACCATCAATAGTAACATTCTTTTTTACTTCAAAAAGATACTGTCCACCCTTTTGTTCAACTTCTTCATCATTCAACAATGGTCCCCAATATTCAATAACGTACTCACCTTTCTTAATCAGTCCTTCAGTGAAAAGCCCTAAGCCATCTACTCCTCGTTTTACCTTGAGTTGATCCTTAAGGGATTCGTTAATTTTATTCTCTTCCGGCTTTGGTTTTTTTATCATAAGTACTTGAGTATATCATTATATTTTTTTAGTTCGTCCACATTGCATAAATTCCAGTTGAGAGTTGTTTGTCCGTTTCTTTTTGAGCAATTCCCACATCTCCATAACAGATAGTTCCTTTCGGTAATACCCCTTTAAGAAGTTCTCCGAATGTTCGAGCGCTATATCCAGCCGCATATCCATTTAAAATAACCATTCGAGCGTCTGGTGACAAAAGTTGAGGAATGAGTTCAAGAAGCTCTGCGAGAGATTCTTCTATTTTCCATACTTCCCCTTTTGGACCACGACCAAATGCGGGAGGATCAAGGAGTATTACTTCAAACTGTTCCCCGCGTGCGATGAGACGTTTTACATATTTTAAAGTGTCTTCTGTAATCACACGGATTGCATCAGGCGCAAGAGATGAAAGTTCAGCATTTTCTTTTACTATTTGTACAGTTTGTTTCGACGCATCTACATGAGTTACTTTCATTCCTCCAAGAGCTCCTGCAATACTGGCTGCTCCTGTGTATCCAAACAAGTTGAGCATGCGCAACCCCTCAGTTCTTTTTCCTAATTTATATATAAGATCCCACTGAGAGCCGTGTTCTGGAAATATACCAATATGTTTAAATCCCTTAAAAGAAAGACCAAGAGTCATTTCTCCCCACGTGATGCTCCAGTTCTCCGCTACACCTTTTTCTATTTTCCACCGCTCTCCTTTTGTAGCCCAGACGAATTGAGCTTGCGCTTGAACCCATAGAGCGGGTGCGGATTTATGCCACAATGTTTGTGGATCTGGTCGATCAAGAATAACACTGCCAAATCGTTCTAACTTACGCCCGTCTCCAGAATCAATAAGTTCATATTCTTTCCATGCAGTAGTAATAGTGTCTATTCGTTTCATAGTCTTATTGTACCTTGTTTACAAGAGAAGGAAGAGCTTCTTCTATAGTGTTGTACTGAAAAACAAATCCTTTATCAAGAAGCCTTCGTGGAACTGCTTGTGCATTTTTTACAAATTCTCCAATCATTTCTCTAAATAGTAGCGTCAAAATCCATGAAGGTATTACACCAATAATTGGTCGTTTTATTATACGAGAAAGTACTTTCATAAATGTTTGATATCGCACTGGTTCTGGAGCAGTAGCATTTACTACTCCTTGCAGTGTTGTTGTTTCAAGAGCAAATCGATACACCCGCACAAGGTCATATATATGAATCCAAGAAAACCACGGATCTTGTTTTGTAGTTTTTACTAAGAAACCAAAGGAAGCAGTTTTTAAAATCATAGAAAGAAATCCTCCCTTCCCTAATACTGGCGCAGTTCGAACACACACTACACGTACTCCGTGATCTATTGCGCCGCGAGCAGTTGCTTCCCACTCCGCTACAACCTCTGCAAGAAAGTCTTGCCCGACGAGTCCGCTTTCATCCACCATCTCTTCTCCCGTGTCTCCATATAACCCAATAGCAGAAGCACAAATAAATACCCCTGGGCGACTCTTTGTAAGAGCAATACTGTCTACAATATGCTGAGTGCTTTTAATACGACTCTCTTTAATAAGAATCTTTTTTTCCGGAGTCCAGGAACCCGCGATAGGTTCTCCTACAAGATTAATCACAGCGTCAGTATGTTCGAGAATGTTGTATGGCAGAGGTCCAGAAGTGATATCACACTGGATAAAGAAAAGCTTCGGATGAACCCTTTTTGGAGCGATTCGGTCTACTACAATAATGGTATGTCCTTCCCCTAGAAGATGTTCAATGAGATTTCTCCCAATAAAACCACTTCCTCCCGCAACTACAATAGTCATATAAGGTCATTCTAGCACGGCAAAAATCCTCCTGTGTTGTACACAACGATTTCCTCATTTCGTCATCTATTGCAAAAAATATCACCACTGGTGTAGTATCTAGGACATGGATACCCTCGCAAAATCTATTTCTTTTGTAGCAAATGTCATACTCTTTGTTCTTTTGAGTATTATTTTTCTACCCTGTCTTTTAGTAGTAACCTATGCTCAAAGCATATGGTCAAAAATGCTTTCGGAATTATTTAATTATTAAATAATTTTAATAAAAGTTTTCTTCCCAATTTTATACACACTTGGCGTAACAACACTTTTCACCTCAGTAGAAGAAAGTGCTTTTTTGTTTTCAAAATCACTAATAGCTCCGGCTTCAGCAAGGCGTCTAATTTCTGCTTTTGAAGAAATAAGATTTTCTTCAATGAGAATAGTTTCAAGTGTTCGGCCTTTTATTTTTATTTCTAAGAGATCATCATGTACCTCTCTTTTTTGAAATGTTGAAACGAATGCTTCCTCTGCCTTAAGAGCAATTTTTTCATCAGTATTAACACGAACAATCTCAAATGCTAAACGCATTTTTATATCACGAGGATTGATACCTGCTTTTAATTCATCAGCAATCGCTTGTACTTGTGAAGCGGTGTAATCCGTACAAAGTTCAAATCCGCTCACAATCATTCCATCAGTCCATGCCATTACTTTTCCATACATATCTTCTGGTGAATCAATAAAAGAAATCATGTTTCCTGTAGTCTTTCCCATTTTGGCACCAGTAGCATCTTCAAGAAGTTTTGTTGTAACAACAAATTTTTCTTTTTGTTTCATGGTTCGAAGGAGTGTACGTCCCGCAAGCATGTTGAAAAGCTGATCATTTCCTCCTACTTCCCCATCAACATCCATTACTACACTGTCATATCCTTGCATCAATGGATACATGAATTCATGAATATAAATAGGTTGTTCTTCTTGCATACGTCGAGCAAACATATCACGCTTAAGCATTTGATCTACCGTCATATGAGACGCGAGTTGTAACACATCAGCAAATTTCATTTTGCCAAGCCAGTCATTATTAAATTTCACTGTTGCCGCATTTTTACCAGTGAAACGAATAAACTTCGAAGCTTGTTTCTTGTAGAGTTTGAGGTTGGTTTTAATTTGTTTTGCAGTCAATGGTTGTCGTGCTGTCTTTTTATCAGGGTCCCCGATACGCGCAGTAAAGTCTCCAATGAGAAATATGATCTTGTGTCCGAGATCTTGAAAATGTCGGAGTTTGCGAAGTTGAATACCGTGACCAATATGAAGACTGGTACCAGTGGGATCAAACCCTGCATAAATAGTAAGCCGCTTGTCAGATACAAGGAGTTTCTCAAGATAGCCTTTATTAGGCAATATTTCTGCTACTCCTTTATGAAGTACTGTGTCTATTAAATCGGCTTTGTCTGTTTTCATGACTCTAATTATAGCATTTCCCTATTTTCAGTAATACTCCCCCTCCTTGTGTCGTCTGTAACAGAACAACACCAAAGGTAATTATGCGTTCTCTTTTGCATAATTTCTTTGTATGATAGATATATGAAAAAACTGCTTTACGATATAAAAAAGAAAATAAAACATATCCAATGGAAAAAAATGATTCTCGGTGCTTGCGCGGCACTGTTCATTATTATTGGAGGAGGCCTGGTATGGGCAAGTCTTTTAAAACTTCCTGATATTAGTACCTTTGAAGCTCGTAAAATCGCTAATTCTTCAAAAATCACCGACCGCACAGGAGAAATAGTACTCTACGACATTAATCAAAGTGTTCGACGCAATGAAATTCCACTTGAGCAAATGGGTACTAATATTCAAAACGCAGTTATCTCTATTGAAGACACTCATTTCTATGAACACAATGGTATTCGTCCTACCTCTATTATGCGCGCAACACTTGGTGTACTTACTACAGGAAGTTTCTCAAAAGGAGGAGGTTCAACTATCACTCAACAAATAATTAAGAACACTCTTCTTAATACTGATAAATCTCTCACTCGTAAGATCAAAGAATGGGTACTAGCAGTACGACTTGAACGTCATTTCAGTAAAGAACAAATATTACAGATATACCTCAATGATGCACCTTTTGGTAGTACTATTTATGGTGTTGAAGAAGCGTCATCTGCATTTTATAGTAAACATGCTTCAGAACTCAGTATTGCAGAATCAGCATATCTTGCAGCGATGCTTCCGGCACCAAGTTACTATTCCCCTTTTGGAAATCATAAGGATCGACTTACTAACCGAAAAGATCTTGTACTAAGCAAAATGTTTGAATACGGTCGTATTACTCAAGAAGAATATGACTCTGCAAAAGCCCAAGAAGTAGTATTTAATCAAGCGGCATCAAACAGTATCAAGGCTCCACACTTTGTATTTTCTATCCTCGATTACCTTCAAGAAAAATACGGTGAAGATGTGATGGAAACAGGTGGTTATACTATCAAAACAACTCTCGATTATGATCTCCAGCTCGCTGCGGAAAAATCTGTTACCGATCACGCAGAAACTAATCAAAAGAATTACCGTGCAAGCAACTCAGCATTAACTGCAGTTGACCCTAAAACTGGTCAAATACTAGCAATGGTGGGTTCAAAAGATTACTTTGCTAAAGATATTGATGGAGCATTCAACGTTGCTACCGCTCAACGACAACCAGGTTCATCATTTAAGCCGTTCGTCTACGCTACTGCTTTTGAGAAAGGATACACACCAGAAACTATCCTCTTTGATGTTGCAACAGAATTCTCTACCAACTGTACAGCAAATAGTAGTCCTAAAAGTGGGTACACTGAAAAAGATTGTTATCACCCATCAAACTTTGATGATAAATTCAAAGGTCCAATGCAATTGCGTAATGCACTTGCTGAATCTCGCAACATCCCGGCCGTAAAACTTCTCTATCTCGTAGGAGTAGAAGATGCCGTAAAAACAGCACATGATTTAGGGATCACTAGCTTGAACGATCCTAAAGAACTCGGACTCTCTCTTGTGCTTGGTGGTGGTGAAGTTTCACTACTTGAAATGACTACAGCTTACGGAGTATTTGCAAATAATGGTGTTCGGAATCCTAGTACTGGTATTCTTGAAGTACTTGATAGAAAAGGCGATATTGTTGAACAATATGAAGAAAGTAGTTCAGAAGTAATTGAAAAAAATATTGCTCTTACACTTACTGATGTTCTCGCTGATCCGGTAGCACGTACTCCAACATTCGGTTCTTCTATTACTATTCCGAACGTTGCAGTAAAAACGGGTACGACCAACGACAACAAAGATGCCTGGATCATCGGATATAGTTCTAGTATCGCCGCAGGAGTATGGTCAGGTAACAATGACAACAAATCTATGGCTGGTGGTGGTTCTGGTGTTTCGGGTCCAATTTGGAAACAATTTATGGAAGAAGCATTAAAGAAATATCCTAACGACGCATTTGAAAAACCTGTTCCTGATCCAGAATACAATTCTCTCAAGCCTGTATTACGCGGACAATGGATGGGTAATCAAACGGTAGAAATTGACACAGTTACAGGACTTCGCGCAACACCTAACACCCCTCTTGAAGCACGCATTGAAAAAGTTATTACTGATGTTCAAGATATTCTCTATTGGGTAGATAAGAAAAATCCTCGCGGACCCGCTCCAAGTAATCCCTACAGTGATCCACAATTTAGTCTTTGGAATCCTGCTGTACAGTTCTGGTGGCAAAATAATGCAGGAAATTATAATGCTGTAGCACTAGGAGATATTCCTGAAGGATACGAAACTGTTCATGGAGAAGAGAGTGCAAAAGGAGTTACACTCTCAGGACTTCCTG